>JGI12421J11937_10000819_pt1 | contig 12319 bp, 10 predicted proteins | sample LakErihyJuly2011_2_FD_11937 | JGI IMG/M metagenome (IMG submission 11937)
CTTGTTAATACTGTTCGTCTGGGGTCACTCGCAACTTTCGTCGGTGTCGTCATTGGACTTATGGTCGGAATGTTCGCTGCGCTTAAGCCCGGTAGCAGGCGAGACGTCACGGTCAACACTGCTGCATTTTTGGGAATCTCAATACCGCCTTACATCACTGCAGTGTTGTTTCAATTGTTGTTTGCGGTGTATTGGTCGAGATGGTTTGGAAACACACTTTTCCCTACATCAGGGGTATATCCACCTGGACACACGGGCTTTGATTTGGTCTTGATGCTCAAGCACATGGCGCTTCCAACGATTGTTGTTGCAATTCAGATCATTGCCGTCTACAGCCGCTACATGCGCTCGTCGTTGTTAGATGTCATGAATTCGGATTTCATGCGTACTGCTCGCTCGAAGGGAATCAGCGAGCGTCGGATTTTGTTTAAGCACGGTGTTCGCAACGCATTGATACCTGTGGTGACAATTGCGGCACTCGACATTGGCTCAATCATTGGTGGTCTTATCATCACTGAGAATATTTTTGCCTATCCCGGAATGGGCATGTACTTCTTGTCGGCATTCGACACAGGTGACTTTCCATTGTTGATGCCATGGATGGTTATTGTTGTCGCTTCTACATTGATGTTCAATCTGATTGCAGATGTTTCATATGCATTTTTGGATCCAAGGATTCGTCTTGACTGATTTTGTGACGATTTCACCTAAGCGCATGGCTATGCGCCGGTTCCTTTCACATAAGGCTGCCGTTGTGAGTTGTGTATTACTTGCATTGATGGTGCTTGCGGTGATTCTGTCTCCGCTTACTGCTCGATATGGCGTTAACCAACAGGTGCGAAAACCACCAAATACCTTTTTGCCTCCACAAAAACTTGCATGGTTTGGTACTGATGAAATTGGTCGGGATATGTACAGCCGATTGATTTATGGAATCAGGGTTTCACTCATTATCGGATTGTTCAGTGCATTGATCTCGACAATCGTCGGATGTGTTATCGGCGCTGTGGCCGGGTTTCGGGGTGGACGATTTGACGATGTCGTAATGCGTGTGACTGACTTGTTTTTAGCATTTCCTTTTTTGGTTGCGTTGCTTGTTGTGCGCAACACCATCGGCGGCATCGGTTGGCTAACGGCCATTATTGGCGACAAATCCTCGCCAAGATTCGTTGTGTTCTTGTTGTCCTTTTTCGGCTGGATGGGTGTCGCGCGAATTGTTCGAGGTCAGATACTGGCACTGAAAGAACGAGAGTTCATTGAGGCTGCAAGAGCCGTGGGTGCAACTCGTCGCTACATCGTTCGCCGACATCTTTTACCAAATTCAATTGGGCCGATCATGGTTGCGCTTTCATTTGCGGTCGTCGGTTCAATCATTGCTGAATCAACCCTTGCGTTCTTTGGTTATGGACCACAAGCCGGTGACGGTGGCACATCCTTAGGCATCTTGGTTGGTGCGGCTAAAGGAGCAGTGCAGTCTGGTTATTGGTGGATTGCGGTGTTTCCATGTTTCGCATTGGTCTTGATTTCACTTGCTATCAATTTCATTGGTGACGCATTGCGCGACGCTACTGACCCTCGTTTGGACAGGGGTGAATGATGAGTAATTTGGTTCTTTCCATTCGCGATTTGCGCGTTACTTTCGATACTCCATTGGGACCGCTCGAGGCAGTGCGTGGGGTGGATATTGATGTTCACGAAGGCGAGATGATGGGCGTTGTAGGTGAGAGTGGGTCCGGCAAGTCCGTGACCTTTCTTGCTGCAATGGGGTTGTTGCCGCATCGCGCAAAGGTAACTGGCTCGGTGACTCTCAACGGACAAGAAATGATCGGTGCGTCAAACAAGGTGTTACGTAACATGCGTGGCGGTCTGATGTCAATGATCTTTCAAGACCCCTTGTCGGCGCTCAATCCAGTCCACCGCATTGGCGATCAGATTGTTGAAATGTTGAAGGCACACCAACCAAAGTTGAGTGATAAGGATGCTGCAAAACGTGCAGTCGAGTTGCTGGATGTTGTCGGTATTCCTCAAGCTGCTGAACGTGCGCACCAATACCCCCACGAGTTCTCAGGCGGTATGCGTCAGCGAGTTGTCATTGCAATTGCGATTGCCAACAACCCAAAGGTGCTCATTGCCGACGAACCAACAACCGCTTTGGATGTGACGGTGCAAGCGCAAATCTTGGAAGTGATTGAACGAGTTCAGAAATCCTTCGGTACTGCCGTAGTGCTGATCACGCACGATCTCGGTGTTATTGCACGTGTGGCCGACCGTGTCAATGTGATGTATGCGGGACGCAATGTTGAAAAGGGTGGTGTGGATGCATTGTTTGATCACCCAAGCCATCCGTACACGCGTGGTTTGCTTGCATCTCTTCCTCACGAAGGGGTTGAGCGTCTTACTCCTATCATTGGCTTCCCGCCGAATATGTTGATGCCACCTCCGGGCTGTGGTTTTGCTCCTCGCTGCTCTCACGCAACCGATGCGTGTGTTGCTTCGTTGCCATCGCTACGAAGTTTTGGCGATCTTGAAACAGCGTGTCTCCGTGCTGAAGAACTAGTCGTGAAGGCAGGATTGTCGTGAATCAGCCTCTTTTGCAAGTTGAGAACCTGGTAAAGAACTTTGAGTTGCGCGCCAATAGCGGAATACGCAAAACAAAACGAATTGTGCAGGCCGTGTCCGACGTATCTTTTTCTCTCGACAAAGGTCAGACACTCGGAATTGTGGGTGAGTCTGGTTCCGGCAAGACGACAGTTGGGCGTTGCATTTTGCAGTTGCTTGACATCACATCTGGAACAATCTCGTTTGAAGGCAAAACTCTGAGCGGACTCAGTTTCGAAGAAATGCGACAAATACGTCGCAAGATGCAGATTGTGTTTCAAGACCCGTTCGCATCGCTCGACCCCAAGATGACTATCGGATCGTCAATAGCCGAACCACTGGTGGTCCAGGGAGTTGCTGGTAATCACGAAGAGAAAGTTGCAAGCTTGCTCGAGTTGGTTGGTCTTGCAGCTGATCATGCAAAACGGTTTCCGCACGAATTTTCGGGTGGCCAGCGCCAGCGCGTTGGTATCGCTCGTGCTTTGGCACTCGACCCTGCGTTGATTGTTTTGGACGAGCCAGTGTCGGCACTCGATGTGAGTATCCAAGCAGGGGTGGTCAATTTATTCGGCGATCTGCAAAAACGTCTTGGCATGTCGTATGTATTTATCGCCCATGACTTGTCGGTAGTTCGTCATATCGCTGATCGAGTTGCTGTGATGTATCTAGGCAAGATCGTTGAGATAGGCGATAAGAAGTCAATCTATGAACACCCAACGCATCCGTATACGAAGGCGTTGCTCTCTGCGGTTCCTGTTCCAAATCCAACTACTGAACGATCGCGTTCACGAATCATGTTGGAGGGAGATGTTCCTTCACCGGTCAATCCACCTTCTGGGTGTCGGTTTAGAACGCGTTGCTGGAAGGCCACTGATTTGTGCGCAAGTTCCGAGCCACAATTGGTTGTGCGCCCGACAGGACAACTTTCGGCCTGCCATTTTCCAGAGTAAGAACGGTAGGATTTAGCCCGTGAGAGAGTTCATCAAAGTCATCACCATCGTTGTCAACGTGGTTTCCATGCTCGCCATGATCGTCGGAGTGTTACTCCACAGCGGTCGCGGCGGCGGGCTCAGCGACATGTTTGGTGGTGGGGGTTCTGCTGCATTGGGTAGTGCCGCAGCAGAGCGCAACCTCAACCGCATCACCACCGTGTTCGCACTGGTGTGGGTGTTTACGGTTGTGGCATTGGGTTTACTTCTCGCGTAGATAGTTGAAAATAGCTTTAAGAAATACCACGTCGGAGTGGCGAAATGGCAGACGCACCAGCTTGAGGGGCTGGCGCTCGAAAGGGCGTAGGGGTTCAAGTCCCCTCTTCGACACAAGAGTTTGGTCATAGGGCCTGGTGGGTAATGACCTACGATTAGCGGATAGTTACGCTCTACACACCTAGCGAGATTGCAGCAATTCAAAAGCGCACACTGCGCGTCTTGGTTGTAAGTCAGATTGCAGGCTCTGCAGCACTTGCCGCTGCAGTCACAGTTGGTGCGTTTGTCATTCAAGACATCCTTGGACAAACAACTGCATGGGGTGGTGTCGCTTCGGCAACAGTGACGATGGGTACTGCATTTATGTCGCAGATGCTTGCTCGGTTGATGAATGTGCGCGGCAGGCGTAATGGTCTGCAGACCGGTTACTTGCTGGCAATTTTCGGAGGCTTTATCGCTGGTTATGGAGCCGAGACGAAGACGCTCTGGATTTTTCTGCTTGGGTTGTTCGTTTTTGGTAATGGTCAGGCATCGAACTTGCTCTCGCGCTACGCCGCCGCTGATTTGGCTACTTCAGATGAGCGCGGTCGTGCGATGAGTCGCATTCTGTTTGCCTCAACCTTTGGGGCGGTTTTTGGACCGTTGCTGATAAAGCCTGCGGAACAAGCTGGCGTGCAATGGTTTGGTTGGGGCCAATACACAGGTCCATGGATTTTTGCCGGTGTGTTTTTTCTTACTTCGTTCATCAATACAACACTTCGCTTGCGACCTGATCCGCTTGAGGTTGCAGGCAGACTGAATCGTCAAGCCGAGGTTGGGGAACCTACAAGACTTTTTTCGGACGCGGTCAAGGCCATACGAATGTCTGGCGATGCACAGATTGCAGTGATTGCAATGGTGATCTCGCAAATGGCGATGGTCGCAGTGATGACGATGACACCTGTGCATCTGAGACTGCACGATCACGAGACCGTGAGTGCGTACATAATTTCATTGCACATTGCCGGTATGTATGCGTTTAGTCCACTTGTTGGAAGATTTGCGGATAAACGTGGTCGGTTGACAACAATTCAGGTGGGCGCGTTGGTGCTGATGGGTGCAACGGTACTTTCGTCGCTGGCCGGCGATTCACCAGTTTTGTTATTTCCTGCATTGTGGATGCTCGGCGTTGGTTGGAGTTTTGGTTTGATCGGTGGTTCGAGTCTGCTTGTTGACTCCATTGATCAGCAGATTCGCGTACGCGTGCAAGGGGCAGCCGATTTGATGATGAGCTTCTGCGGCGGTCTTGCTGGTTTTTCGAGCGGATTTATTCGCAAAGCGGTGGGCTATCACGTTTTGTCGAATATCGGCACTGTCCTGGCTGGGGTCTTGCTGGTCATTGTGATGTGGAAGAAGTTAGGNAAGNNGAGGNAAACGGTNGCCGTATGAGCACGTGGAAGAACTGGGCNGGTAATCAGCGCGCAAANCCCTTAAAGGTTCACGAACCAGAGTGCGAGTCGGACATCGTTGCGGTCGTTGGTTACGCAACCGCGNTGAAACAACGCGTGAAGGTCGTCGGTTCGGGGCACAGTTTTACCGCNATTGCTGTNGCGCCAGATCACTTGGTCAAGATGACTCGCTACAACAANGTNGTCNNANTNGATGNAGNNNANNTGGANGTAACTGTNGAGTCGGGGATAGTGATTAGTGACCTCAANAAGTACCTCGACAAAGCAGGATTCGCGATGCCAAACCTTGGCGACGTGACGTATCAAACTATTTCGGGAGCATTGTCAACATCGACTCATGGAACTGGTGCTTTGCGAACCGGACTCGCAGCACAGATCACTGCATTTCGACTCGTTATCGCAAGTGGCGAGGTGTTGAGTTGTAGCCCAACTGAAAATTCAGAAGTGTTTCACTGTGGCAGAGTTGGTCTTGGCGCACTTGGGATTATAAGCACGATCACGCTACGAATTGTTCCTGCATTTCGCTTGCAGGCAGTAGAAGAGCCAATGCGGGTCGACGCTTTGCTCGCAGACATCAAACGTCATATTGCAGACAACGACTTCTTTGAGTTTTACTGGATTCCGCATACGGGTTGGGCTCTCACTAAACGAAATAATGTGACTCAACTGCCTGCCGATCCGCCTACGCGCTTTAAGACTTGGTTTAACAAAATGTTTATGGAGAACATTGCCTTTGGCGCACTTTGCTACGTGGGCAGATTATTCCCACGGCTCATTCCTCGCCTGTCAAAGGCTCTGCCAAGCACTGGCAGGACGGAATATGTCAATGCAAGCCATCAAATATTTGCAAGCAAGCGCATTGTGCGTTTTTATGAAATGGAGTATTCAATTAGGCGAGATGCAGTAGTCGAGGCACTAAACCGTGTTCGCAAAATGGTTGACGAAAAGGGGTTCTTGCTCAATTTTCCAGTAGAGGTTCGCTTCACCGCTGGTGATGATATTCCACTCTCAACTGGCAGTGGTAGAGACAATGCGTACATTGCGGTACACGTGTTTAAAGGCATGAAGTATGAGCCGTATTTCCGAGAAGTTGAAGCGATCATGAGCGATTATGACGGTCGACCTCATTGGGGAAAGATTCATTTCAAGTCAGCAGATGCTCTTGAGCGCCTGTATCCTGAATGGAAGCGTTATATCGAAGTTCGGAACCGTCTCGATCCCGAGGGTGTGTTCACAAACGACTATTTGCGTCGTGTGTTGGGTCGCTAGTTCGCCTCAACCGTAATTAAACCCCCTAGGTATTTGAGGAGAATTTCATGACTAAGAGCTGGACCGCGCTCGGCGTACCCGAGAGAATCGTTGCAGGACTATTGAAACGTGGAATAGCAGAGCCATTTCCTGTGCAGGCTGCAACAATCCCAGAATCATTGATGGGTCTAGATATTTGTGGCAAGGCACCAACGGGATCTGGCAAAACGCTTGCATTCGGCATCGCGTTGGCTGTCAAAGTTGTGAAGTCCAAGCCGGGTCGTCCACACGGTTTGGTGCTTGTGCCAACACGCGAACTTGCTGCTCAGGTAGCAAAAGAAGTGGCGATGCTGTGCGCAGGTGGTGGCATCACTGTTGCTGCTGTTTACGGAGGCGCTGGTTATGGACCGCAAGTGAAGGCTGCTCGTGCTGCAAGTATCGTCGTTGCGACTCCGGGTCGTCTTGAGGACTTGATGAAGCGTCGCGATCTTGACTTGGGCGCAGTCGCACTTGTTGTGATCGACGAAGCAGACCGCATGGCCGACATGGGCTTTATGCCAGCAGTAAAGCGCATCATGCGCACCATCCCTGGTGGCCGTCAAACACTGTTGTTCTCGGCAACTCTTGATGGCGATGTCGACAACCTGATTCGTGAATTTCAACGCGATCCTAAAAAGCATCAAGTTGCCGCTGCTGAAAATGGTGGCGAGATTGAGCACTTGTTCTGGAATGTCAACCGCGACGAGCGCACTCGTATGGTTTCCGAAATCGCCAATCATTACGAACGCGCCATCGTGTTCTGTCGCACCAAGCACGGTTCCGATCGTTTGGCGGGCAACCTCGAGTCATTGGGCGTCGAGACGTGTGTCATCCACGGCAATCGCAGCCAGGCTCAACGCGAGCGCGCGCTTGAGCAGTTTCGACGTGGTAAAGCAACGGTGATGGTTGCTACCGATGTCGCCGCTCGTGGTATTCACATCGATGCTGTGCCAGTTGTTATTCACTTCGACTTGCCAGAAGATCCGAAAGACTACATTCACCGTTCTGGTCGTACAGGTCGCGCTGGAGAAAAAGGTGTGGTCATTTCGTTTGTTGACAAATCAATTCGTAGGTCAACAATGCAACTCACCAAAAACATGCCATTTGATGTGGTGTTTGTGGATCCACAATTTGTCGATACCTCGATGCCGGCACAATCTCCGCGACCAGGATCCATTGGCACTGTCCGTACGCTTGCACTTATTGGCGCAGGCCCTCAGCCCGAGTAGGTCACAAGCAAATATCTTGTGGACGCACAGGCACTCTGCTGAGCGCTTTTCCTGTTGCGGCGCGAATCGCTGCGACAATCGCAGGAGTAACTGAAATACAAGGTGGTTCACCTATGCCTTTGGCGCCGAGTGGCGCCTGAGGTTCTGGCTCTTCGATCATGACTGCTACGACGCGTGGGGCATCAAGCGCAGTTGGCAAGAGATAATCAGTGAAGCTTGGGTTTTTGACTCGGCCATTATCCATGATGATTTCTTCCATCACAGCAAGACCGAGGCCCTGAGCAATGCCACCCTCGATCTGACCAATTGCCGAGAGGGGATTGAGTACTCGACCAACGTCTTGTGCGGTAGCGATTTGCACCACCTTGACGAGACCGAGATCAATATCCACGTCAACAACAGCACGGTGGGCAACAAATGCAAATGCAACGTGGCAGTTGCCCTGACCATTTGCGTCCAGATCCTCGGTTGGTCGGTGATGGTGTTCAAACGTTTCGGACAATGTAATTCCTTGCGTTGCCTCTGCGACAGTGATGCGAAATGTTCCGATCGTGTCGACGACATCGGTATGTTCGATCATGAGTCGGATTGGATCAATGTTGTGCAACTTGCCAACATGCTCAAAAAGGCGTTCGCGAACCAGTCTGCACGCACCGTCAACAGCACCACCGCTCATCCAAGTTTGTCGTGATGCAGATGTTGAACCAGCAGAACCAATCTGCGTATCGGATGTTTCGAGCACAACATCGTCAACGCCCAGCACACTGCGTGCAATTTGGGGAGCAAGAGTCACGAACCCCTGACCCACCTCTGATGTTGCAAACTTGAGTGAAGCAACACCATTGGACAACGTGCATCGGGCCGTTGCATAGTCGTCGAATCCTTCGGAGTACATAAGATTTTTCATTGATACGCCCCAGCCGATGCCGCGAACAATGTTCTGTCTGTCTGCTGTGCGACCACTGCCACCAGGAAACTCAAGCACATTGGCATTTGCTGCCAATCGTTCAGGCATCGGTATGGCGTCTGTTTCTCGAATGCAACGCTCGACTGGTGCAACGCTTTCCATGACCTGGCCAGTAATTAATTTGTCGCCGGTGTGCATTGCGTTGATGAGTCGCACCTCGACTGGCGAAAGACCACATGCCTGCGCCAATTTGTCCATTTGGCTTTCGTGAGCAAAGCACGCTTGCACGACGCCAAAACCACGCATTGCTCCACATGGAGGATTGTTGGTGCGCACTGCATATCCGTCGACTACTGCGTTGTCGCATTGGTATGGCCCCTGAGTGTGGGTGATGCCATTAATCAAAACCGCAGGTGACGTGCTGGTGTACGCACCGCCATCAAACACCATTCTCGACTCAATCTTGACAATCTTGCCTGCTTTAGTCGCGTGATGTTTCATCCAGATTTTTGCTGGGTGTCGATGCACGTGTCCAAAAAAACTTTCTTCGCGGCTGTACTGCATCTTGATTGGTCGACCAGTGCGCAACGCGAGCAAACAGCAATGCACTTGCAAACTGATGTCTTCGCGTGCCCCGAAGGCTCCACCGACACCACCAAGTACTAGACGAACATTGTCTTCCGGCAGTTTGAGGCACGCCGCAATTTGCCCGCGATCTTCGTGCAACCACTGTGTTGCAATGTGCAGCTCGACGCCATTGCCGCCCAAATCAGGGAATGCCATAGCGGCTTCGAGACCCAAGAACGCCTGATCTTGCATGCCGATTGTGTAATTGCCTTCAACAGTGATGTCGCTTGTGATGAGTGGATCACCGTGGAGTATGTGCTGATGGCGGATCAGATTGCCGTCTGGGTGAATCTGCTCTGTAGTGACAAGCATTGCTAATTCTGGGTCAACAACAGGTGTGAGTACTTCGTAGTTGACGATGATTGCTGCGAGAGCACGTCGACATGTCTCTGGGTGATCGGCTGCAACTGCTGCAACGGGTTCGCCCATGTAGCGAACAAAGTCGGATGCAAAAACTGGTTGATCTGCAGAGATCAGACCGTACGTGGCTTTGCCCGGAACATCTTGTGCAGTGATGACTGCCGAGACGCCACTGATAAGAAGCGCTGCAGTCGTGTCAATGGAAATGATTCGGGCATATGGGTGAGGGGACCTCAAAGTCGCACCCCACAACATGTTTTCGGCCCACATGTCAGACGAAAACGAAAACGAACCCATCACTTTGGCTACGCCGTCAGGGCGAAGGGCACTCGTGCCAAGAATGTCGCGAGTCCTCGTGTCTTGTTTGACAGTGCTCATCCGGATACCTTACGTACTTGGACAACTGCTTCGACAGCAGCAAAAATGCGACCATACCCAGTGCAACGGCAGATATTGCCCGAGATCGATTCTTTAACTTGCAATTCTGTTGGATCGGGGTTTTTGTCGAGCAAATGATGCACTGCAACGATCAGGCCAGGTGTGCAAAACCCGCATTGCACGCCGCCTTCTTCGATAAATGCCTGTTGCACGTCGGTGACTTGACGAGCAATCACTTCAGCAGTTGAAGCCATCGATGGGTCACTCTCTATCAGGCCTTCAACAGTCACGATGTCGGCACCCACTGCTGTTGCAGCCATCACGAGACACGAACACACTGCGTCGCCGTCCATCAGAACAGTGCAACTTCCACATTCACCTTGTTCGCAAGCGCCTTTTGCGCCTGGCAACTCAAGCCGTTCACGAAGTACATAGAGCAAACTCTCGCCAATCCATGCATCAACTACGGGACGGTCTTGACCATTGATGTGCAGTGTGTACATCTCGTTACCAATTGAATTGCTCATGATGAGTAAGCCCTCGTGATCAGTCGTTGAGCAAGAACACCCACGGCATGGCGACGGTATTCGGCGGTGGAACGGTGATCATCAATAGGTTTTGATTCGAGAGCCACTCGTCGTCCAAATTCTTTCGCCATGGTCACGTCAATGCTCGTTGCAGATGCAAGATCGAGCTGTTGCTCAAGCCAAGATTCAGCATCGCGACAGCGAATGATCGTTGGGCCAACAGCGCCAAGTGCAATGCGTACAGAATTACTTTTCTTGTCAACAGCAAGACAGGCTGAAGCCACGGATATCACCATTGCGTTACGCACCCCGACTTTTGCGTAACCCTGCCAACCGTCCAGAATTGGCACTGTCACCCCTGTGATGATCTCGTTTGCCTTACGGGCATTGCGTTTTACACCGAGCATAAATTCGTGAATAGAAAGATCCCGTGATGACTCGATGCTCTGCAGATGCACAATTGCATCGAGTGCAAAAAGTACGGGAAGTCCGTCGCCTGCTGGCGAGCAGGTGCCTAGGTTGCCACCGAGTGTTCCTGCTGCACGAATCTGCGGCGAGCCGACAGTGCGTGCTGCCTCTGCAAGAGCCGGCAGTAGTTCTTTGAGTTGCCCCAATTCCATTTCTTGATAGGGAACGCCGGAACCAATAGTGATGGTGTTGTTGCTGTTGACCTGCCATGTCCGCAATTCTTTGATGCGTCGAAGAGCAATGATATTTACTGGTTTGACATGATTGAAATTGATCTCGACCATGAGATCGGTGCCACCTTGGATGAATCGAGCATCTGGGGTGCGCGACAGTTCATCGAATGCCTGATTGAGCGATAGTGGGACAGCAACGGTCACTTCACGCCATCCCAATCTGCAAATGTGTCGATCATTGCTTTGACGTCACCAAGTGGATACAAAATTGGGCAAGTTGCTCCATTGTCGATGTAGTGCTTGACACTTGCACGTGCTTCGGCAGGTGTGCCGCTTGCTGTGAGCATTTGCACGATCTCGTCGGGCACCAGCTTGGATGCAGCAGTAACTTGTTCGTGTGTTGCAGGCCATGTCAGTACTTCGCCAACTTTGTCGAGCAAACTCTGCGGCACTCCAGATGCTTTCATGATGTGTGGTTGTTGTCCTAAGTATTGCGTCACCATCTCGCGCGCCATGTTGAGCGCTGTCTTTCTGTCTTCGTGAACGCTGCATACAACAAGCTGCGGCCTGTCAATGTCGGCGATTTTGCGGCCAGCCTTGTCGGCGCCAGCAGTGAGGGCCTCTATAGCCTGTTTGTTGTAATCGGGGGAGACGAGATAGTTGAGCACGACGCCATCAGCAATCTCGCCCGTGAGTTCCATCATCTGCATGCCAGTTGCTCCAATATAAATTGGCACGTCTTTGGCACGGCGATCTTGGTAGACGTAATCCAATTCGATGCCATCAAACTTGACGAACTCGCCATCGAAGGTCACTGTCTCGTTGTTGAGTAGCGCTCGCACATTGAGCACGATTTCGCGCATCGCACGCAATGGCTTGGCTCGCGAGATACCCACTTTTTGTGCCAATGGGTCCCACCATGCGCCGATACCAAGAATGACGCGACCAGGAGCGAGATCATCCAATGTAGAAAATGTTGCTGCAAGTCGGGCAGGGTTACGGCTCCAACAGTCGACAACACCCGAACCGACTTTGATTGTATTTGTGACGGATGCAAATGCGGCCATTGGCACGGTTGCTTCGCGAACGAGCCGGCTCTCGGCTTGCCACAC
>JGI12421J11937_10000821_pt1 | contig 12307 bp, 11 predicted proteins | sample LakErihyJuly2011_2_FD_11937 | JGI IMG/M metagenome (IMG submission 11937)
TGGCTCGAGAAGCAGTGGTCGGCGGCCATCGACTTCCCCGGTCCGCAGGGCAAGCCCCACCTCAAGACGGCCCTCCTCCGACCCCGCGTCGCAGGCACCTCGCCCGGCCGAAAGAACCACACGCTCTCGCGCCGTGAGAAGGGCTTCGAAGAGCCCTCCGCGACCATGGAGCCCCGCCCGAACGCACGGCCGCCCAAGCCTGCCAAGCCCGTCTTCAAGCCGGCACCCAAGCCCTCCGGCAAGCACTCCGCTGCAGCCGCTGCAGCCGCCGCGGAAGCACCGGGCAAGCCATGGGGCAAAGAGGCGCCCAAGGGCAGGCCGGCCAAGACAGACAACCGCCGCGCGGGCACCCATGAGACGGGTCGTCCCGACCCCAACGCTGCTCCCAAGCAGTCGGTGCAACGCAGCAAGCCTACCAACCGGCCGCCGACCAACCGTACCAAGAAGCGCTCCCGCTAGAGCGTCTCTGCGGCGCAATCCACGATGCGCACCGCATAGGCCCAGCGCCCGCCCACGGTCGTCACAGAGACGAGATATTCGCCGGGCGGAGTCGGCGCCTCGGCCACCAGCGCCAGCGAGCCCCAACTCCCCTCTCCGCCCACCTGCGCAAGGTAGCTCGAGAAGGGGACCACCAACCCGCTCAACGCATCGGTCACCACAACCTCTGCCCCCTCGAGCGAGGCCGTCGCAGCAAACGACCAGAGCCGCGGAAGCCAGGTAGCAGGAAACGGCCCCGGCCCCGGATAGGCGACGAACGGCGGCGCCGGCCGCGGCACATAGCCACGCACATAGACCGCAGCCGCGTCGCCAACCCGTGCCAAACCCACGCCGTCCAGCACAGGATCAAGCATCCACATTCGGTTCGACAGCGTCGTGTCGTCGGGCGCATCCACAAACAGCGACACCGCCTGCGATACGCTGGTCACGCCCAATGCGTGGCTCGTCCAACGATAGGCCGTGCCCGTCTCCTCTGTGTAGCAGGCCCAGCTCCGCTCGGGCACCGGCGCAACGCTCCGATTGCGGGCCATCATCAGCGCCACCTGCTCTGCCAGCCGCTGATGCGCCGCCAGCGTCCCCACCTCCGCCACGCCGGCGANCCACCGCGAGGCGTTCAGCCGCGCAAGCGCCGCACCCGCCTCTGCTGCATCCGTGGCCACCTCGTCGCACACGTCCGGAACACCCAACCCAGCCGATGCACCATCGCCGCCGCGCTCCACCGCGAGCCACCGCTCGCACACCGCCTCGACAGACCGAGAGGCCTCTCCCACGACCGGGGCGTCGGCTTCGTCGCAAGCGGCAAACACCACTGCAGCAACGGCAACCAGCAGGATGGAACAGTGAACGCTTCGCATGCCCATTATCTTCGCGGCTTCCACATTCAGTGCAAGCCCGAAACCACAGCCACTTTACGCACGCTCCAACACCCCAATGCAGCCCGCAACGGTTGACGGGGCGCGCCGACCTTGCGAAGAACACGCGCCCGCGCATGCGGCCAACAACCTCGTGGTGACACATGTCTGAGCAAGCTCTCTCCCTCCTCGACGCAGACCTCAGTGCCCTCCTCGGCGCACCGCTCGAGGCCCCCGCAGACTCTCTCGGCGCCGGCGACATCGTCTCCGCCACCGTCACCGCGGCCAACTCGGCCGGTCTTACCCTCTCGCTCGACAGCGGCCTTGCAGCCACCTGCACCGCCTCCGCAGCAGCGGCGCCCGGCTTCGCGACTCCCGCCGTCGGTGACCGCGTCGACGCCGTCATCGAGACCCTCAGCAGCACCAGCGCAACCCTCTCCATCGCCAAGGCCCAGTCCATCGCGGCCTTCGACCGCTGGGCAGAGCGCGCGAGCAGCCACGCCGAGCTCGAGGGCACCGTGCAGATCGTCCTCCGCGGCGGCTTCGGCATCGAGGCCGACGGCACACGCCTCCTCCTCCCCTACCGTGAGTCCGGGATCCGCAACGAGGCCGCCCACGAGGCCGTCGGTCGCAAGTTCCGCTTCGAAGTCACCGAGTTCGATCCCGAGCGCGCCCAGATCATGATCTCTAGGCGCCGCTTCGCCGACGCCGACCGCTCCGCAGACCGCGCAGCCATCCTCGCCTCGCTGACCGAAGGCACCCCGGTCACCGGCGTCGTCCGTTCCATCGTTGCCTTCGGCGCCTTCGTCGACATCGGCGGCGTCGACGCACTCCTCCACATCTCCGATGCCTCGCTCGAGCATGTCGAAGACCTCAACAGCCTCCTCCGCGTCGGCGACCACATCGACGCCGTTGTCCGCGCAGTCGACGTCGAAAAGGGCAAGGTCTCCATCAGCCGCAAGTCGCTCCTCGAGACTGGCGCACGCGAGAAGCTCGCGGGCTTCGAGCCCGGCGCCATCCTCTCGGGAACCGTCGCCCGCTTCTCCGACATCTTCGCCTTTATCACCCTCGACGATGGCGTGGAAGGCAGCGTCCATGTCTCCGAGATCGCCTGGGGCAAGCGCCTGCAGCACCCCGCCGACGAGCTCACTGAGGGGCAGTCGGTCCAGGTCAAGGTGCTCTCCGTCGATGCCGCGTCACGGCGCGTGAAGCTCTCCATCAAGCAGAGCTCAGCAGACCCGCTCGCCTCCTTCGGCGAAAGCGTGGCCGAGGGCGCGCTCGTCACGGGAACCATCTCCCGCATCGAAGACTACGGCCTCTTCGTGAAACTGCAGGAGGGCCTCGAAGGCCTCTGCCACATTTCCGACCTCTCCTGGACCGCCCGTCCTGACCGCCCCACCGACGTCGCCCCCTTCAAGGTGGGCGCTAGCCTCGAAGTCCGCGTCCTCTCGGTCGATGTCGCCGCTCGCCGGCTCAAGCTCGGGCTCAAGCAGGTCTCCGCAGATCCCTGGACGGAGGCCGGCGACCTGACCCAGGTCGGCACGCTCCTCAAGGCGACCGTCACCCGCTTCGACAAGGATGCAGTCTACCTCCGCATTGCACCCGACCTCGAAGGCCGCATGCACATCTCCGAGGTAAGCCTCGACCGCGTTGACAGCATCCGGAGCGCTCTCCGCATCGGACAGGAGGTGGAGTGCATGGTCATCAAGTCGGAGGCCCTGCGCCGCCGCCTCGACCTCTCTATCAAGGCCGTTGCCGCCAAGGCCGAGGCCGAGACACCCAAGTCCTACGCCGACGCCGACATGAGCATGAGTACGCTGGCGGCCGCGCTCGCCAAGGTCACGGGCGAGTAGCCCAAACTGCCCGCTTCGCGCCTCCCGCTCCGATCCGGCGGCAGGGTGTAGAGCGGGCCAGCTCCGAGGCAGTCGTTCCGAAGCGACCAGCAACTAACGCGGAGCCAGATACTCCGACACCGCGTTCAAGATCGCCTCGCGCATCTCGTCAGGCCCGGCCGTTGTCACGTCCGACAACCTGCCCGAGACGAAGATGTTGCTCGCGCCCTGCACCAGCACCAGCACCACCCCGAGCATCTCCTCGGCAGAAAGGTCTCGGCGAACCTGACCGTTCTGCTGACCGGCCATGATCATGCTCAGAACCACATCGCGGAGTTCAAGCCGACGCGACTCAATCTCCCACGCCGACCCAACATCGTTGATCACTGCGTGGTCGAACAGCAGTTTGAAACGGTGCGGATACTCGCGTGCGAAAAAGAGGAAGTGTCCCACGATGGCGCGCAGAGCGCCTCGCGCGCCACCACCCGCCGTCCGAGCAAGCTCCATCACCTGGCCGCGGAGCTCGTCCATGCAGAATCGCCAGATGGCGATGTAGAGTTCGCGCTGGTTCTCGTAGTGTTTGTAGGCCGCCATCGGAGAGAAGTTGCTCTCCTGAGCCAGCGACCGCATCGTCAAGCTGTCGATGCCTGAGCGATCAAGGACCCGCACCGCCGCGTCCAGAAGATCCTTCTGGCGGTAGGTCATCTCTCCCGGGATGCGCCCCTTCGGCATCGTTCCCCGACGCGGCTCGAACATTTCTGACACTGCGCAGCCTCGTTCAAAGAACTCCAATCCTAGCTTGCGGGCTAGCAGGCTGCGCGCCAAATGTCACTCACCTTCTCCGCACCGCCTAGGCGTGCAGCCGTGGTGCGTCTTCACCGAGCGCGCAGATGGCAGCCTCCTGCTCCGCATAGAAGGCCAGCCGCGCCCGCACCTCGGCCTCGTCGAAGTAGGTCAACGCAAGCTTCAGGTAGGTCGCGTAGTGGCGCGCCTCCGACTCAAACAGGGCGTGGTAGAAGGCAGCCAGTTCCGGGTCGCTCAGACCCGCGCCGAGCAGCTGAAAGCGCTCGCACGAACGGGCCTCGATCAGCGCGCACATCAGCAGCCGATCGAGCAGCGCCTCCGGCTCTGCCGTGCGGAGATGCGCTGCGAGTCGGCCGCCATACTTCGACGGCATCTGCCGACCGTACTGCCAGCCACGCGCCTGCATGATCTGCAACACCTGCCGAAAATGCTGGATCTCTTCCTCTACGATATCGGCGCAGACCGCGACCAGCTCCGCCTTGTCGGGATAACGAAACATCATGTTCAGCGCGCTCGACGCCGCCTTCTTCTCGCAGTGCGCGTGGTCCAGCAGCATGGCCCGAACATTGGCCTCGAACATCGTCACGTAACTCGCGCTCGTCACACTCTGCAGAGATAGCATCTCAGAAACCTCGCTCTACCTGGAAGAACTTCAACCGGCCGTTGCCCGCCGTCACGGCCGCGCGCACCAGCACGCTCATGTCGCGCGATGTGCAGGTCATCACAGCTGCATCTGGCCCCGGCCGAGTGTCCCGCGAACGCTCATAGGCCGACTCATCCAGCAACTGAAGATCGAGACCCAACACCGAAGCAGAACCCACCGCACCGATGCCCATGCAGCGACCAGCCTTTACCGGCACCGTCCACTCTATCAATTGTGGACCGGCAACCGCCCACTCCGTGGCACGGCCGGCCTCGTGCCAGCGCGCGAAGGCGCGCGCAGAGAGCGCCAGCCAGCGCGCCTCCACCTCATCCTGCGCTAGGCGGGCCTGAGCCCAGCCTACGGGGTCTTGAAGGATGGCCCAGCCTATGTCGCCACCCACACCCGCTTGCACAACATGAAACTCCACCACCATCGACTCGGTCGCGCGCCAGAGCACCACGGGATACCCATCCGCGGCAAGATCCTGCGCCACCTTCTCCAACCCCGAAAGGCGCTGCACCATCACATAGGCGTCCACATCGGTCGACCGTTCCGAAAAGGCCACCAGCGCATAGGTCACCCCCGCCATCACGTTCCGGGAAATGACCTTGTGCTCGCCCTTGAGCAGCCGCGCATTGCCGAACGAGCCGTCGGGAACAAACCCCGGCACAAACCGTTCCACCGTCTCTGCCAGCGAGGTCGGAGGCGCTGCCTGCGCCGCACGCTCGTCGCGCTCCAACGCGCCTGCGCCTGCCTCCTGCGGCCAGAACAGCAGCAGTGCCACCGCCCAACTCCGAGAGATTCGCCTGAACACGCCACGCTCCAACTTCGAGTTTGTTGCCGCAATCTGATCGCGGTAGTACGAGGCCGACGAGGCTCTCGCGCAACCGCTACGGCGCGCATCTAGCGCATTGTTTCACCGTTGTCTTGCCCGCCAACCTTCCGTGCCTGGAGCCGCAACACATGAGCTCGTCCGCCGTCGGCGTGGAACAACTTCGTCAGTTTCCCTTCTTCGCCCAACTCAACGAAGATGAGCTGACCGCCGTCGCCGGTGCCTGCAAGCTGCGCACGCTCGCAACCAAGGAGTGGCTCTTCCGCACGGGCGATTCAGGTACCTCGGCCTTCCTCGTCCTCTCGGGACGGGTCGCCGTACTGCTCCGCGCCGGTGATCGTTTCGAGGTCCTCGATACCTTCGCCGCAGGCAGCATCTTCGGAGAGCTCTGCCTCATCGAGCAGAGCGCACGCTCGGCCGATGTCAGAGCACTCGAGGGCACGCTCCTCATCGAGATCGATGCCGACGACTTCGCCCGCATCCAGGAGCTCTCGCCCCTCGCCGCGGTCAAGGTCATCAAGGAGGTTACCCTCCGCATCTGCGAGCGGCTCCGCGCCGTCAACCAGCGCATCGAGACCTACCTCGCGGGAGAAGCCCGACCGACCAGCGGCTCTCACCTGCCGGCCATCGAACTCACCGAGTTCGACGACCTGATCGCCGCGGATCCCGATACCAAGCTCAGCTTCTTCGGCCGGCTCATCGCGCGGCTCTGGTCATGATGCAAAGCACCTCGCATGAGGCTCCCATATGTCTGTGAACCGACGCGCCGCACTCCTCGTCCGCGAGATGCCTCTCTTCGCCGATCTGACGCCCAAAGAGGTCGTGCTGCTCGGCATGGTCCTCAAGGAGCGCGACTACCAGCCGGGCGAATGGCTCTGCCGCGAGGGTGAACCCGGCAACGGCTGCTTCTTCATTGGCGAAGGCGAGGTCGAGATCATCAAGCTGGCTGCGAACCAGTTACAGGCCGTCATCGGGCGGGCGGGCAAGCATGCCACCGTAGGCCAGATCTCGCTCATCGACGACGGCCCCCGCTCCGCCTCCGTACGCGCCAAAACCCGTGTCGAAGTCTTGCGACTCGACCGAGGCGATTTCGAGGCGCTCCAGGCGAGCGGCTCACAGTTCGCCTATCGCTTCCAGCTCGCCATCGCACGCAGCGCAGCCGCCCAGCTCCGAGAAGCCAACCAGACCCTCATGGGCCTCATGAAGCACCGAGAGACGCCTTCCGGCTCCATGCAGCGCGTCACCCTCCAGAAGGTACAGGCAGTGCTCGCGCACACCCGTGACCTGCACCCCGTCCCGACCAAGGCCGAGGGCGAAGCCTAGTTCCGGCCGCCCGAGACCACGTAGGTGATACGCCCAACGAGGCCACCCACCGTCTCGATGTCCACAGTAAGGTCGCCCGACAGGCGGCTGATGCCCGGATCCAAGAGCAGATCCCACACGAAAGTGAGGTCGGCCTCATCCGCCGTGCCATCGGCAAGCGTCACATCCTTGGCCACCGTGACGCTGTGACGAAGGCGCGTCGTGCCGTCCGCTATGGCCTCATACGTCGCGCTCCGCTCCACCTGTGGCGGGTTGTTCCAGAGCATCTCCGGCCTCGCGCCACCGCCATCGAACAGCGACAGGTAGTCGAACGACTCCACCGCAACCGGTGCCACATCGGCCGCCACGGTGCCCTCCGACGACGACTCCGAAAGCTGCACCGTCCAGTGGCCAGATACCGTGCAAAAGCGGTCCACACCGCGACGCTGCGCGCCGATCAGTGTCGCACTCGCCACCGCACCCGGACGCCCCAGAAAGGCCGCGAGCTGCGCACCGAGCGTGAGCGGCTGGGCATCCTCGCCGGACGCATCGTAAAAGCAGAGCGCCAGCGGCGCATTGTTCACAGAGGCCTGCGCACAGTTCGTGCCGGCGGTGAAGGTCCCCGTGTAGGGCACCGTCTCGCCCTCCGGCAGCACCGTCAAGCCCGAGCCATCCAGCGTTACCTCCGCCGAAGCGACCTGCTCGAGCAGCGGAAGGATGATGTCGTAGGTCGCCCGATCGCTCCCCGTCGTCTCCACCCGCCCACAGCTCGGCGGAGGCGTCGTGTCGGCCACCTCGGTGTCGGCCACCTCCGTGTCGGAAGAACCCGTGTCGGCCACCTCCGTGTCGGAAGAACCCGTGTCGGCCGAACCAGAACCCGCAGTGTCTTCCGAACCAGACGTGTCGCCCGAACCAGACGTGTCGGCAGCCTCAGGCGCGCTCTTCGTATCGCTTCCGCAACCAGTCAGAAACAGCGAAACAACCAGACCGGACAAATGCTGGAGACGCATATTACCTCTGCACAAAGCGAATGTGAAAGTGATCATCATGGCCTGGCTCGTGGCGGATGAGCGCCCGCGTACCACCCCGCGCGGGATACTCAAACCATTTCCGCAACTGCGCCTCGGTCGCGCCGCGCGCCTGGGCAAACTCGTAGAGCGGCCGCTGCAGGGAGCGGTCCAGGAAGATGTACTCCACATACTCCTGGTCCATCCACGACTTGAACAGATACCACATCCGCTCCGCGTCCAGCTCCGACCCGCCCACGTTCCGCCACACGCAGCTCGAACGGGACTCCTGGGTCAGCAGACAGATATCGGCATCGAGCCCGTTCTGGTGGCTCTTGTGCGGCTCCATCCGGCCGCCGCCGGGCAGCGACAGGTCGCCTACAACGAGGCTCGTCCCATCCGGGTAGCGAGCAGCCAGCCGCGACATGCCCCACTGGAGCGCTGCCACCGTCGCCGGCGTGCCGTTCGCCCGGGCGGGGTTCCGCACCTCGTATCCAGCCCCCGACGGGAGCGGCTGACCGGCGTTCAACCGACCACGGTTCGGCGTTCCCGGCGACCCTGGCGTGAAGTTATACTCGGCCTCCGCAGCCACGTAGATGGTGAGCTTCTGGCCGATGCGGAGCCGGTTGAGGTTCACGCCTCGGTTCCACCGCTGCAGGTCGGTCATCGAGAAGCCCCGTTTGCGCGTGATCGAGAGGCCCGTATCGCCCGAACGCACCACATAGCTGCTCCGCGTCTGACCGCCCTCCGCGCTGCTGCTGCTGCCGCGACCGGAGCGACCGGAGCGACCGCTGCCGCCCGAGCGGCCAGGCACCTCCACCCGCAGCTTCTGCCCTTCGCGGATGCGATCGCCCTTCACCTTGCTGTTCCATTTTCGCAGGTCGCCGAGCTTCACGCGGTAGCGATGCGCGATGCCGCCCAGCGTCTCGCCGGGTGCCACCGTGTGCTCAATGCGGCCCGCCAGCGCGACCGACGGCGCTGCTACCAGCAGCACCACCGCCAACCACGCAAACCCAACCCACCTCGCTGCAATGCCGAGCATCAAATGGCCTTCTCGAAGACGCGGTAGGTCTTGTAGACCTCGCCGCCCATCATCCGGATACCGTTGTTGATTTTGTCGTTTGTCGCCAGCGTCCAGCCGCACTCCGCCTCGCGGATACCCAGCTCTACGCCGCGCCGATACGACTCCACGTAGAGGTGCACCGACAGGCCTCCGAGAATCGAGCCCCGGAACTTCGGGCGAACGCCGAGCAGCATCAGCCGTGCGCTCTTGACGCTCTTCTTCACCTTCAACTCCCAGAGGAGCTTGGCGTAGGTACGCGCCACGCCCAGCTTCGACGGACCGTAGTGGCGCGTCTTGATGAGCACCTCGTTGAGGTTCGGGAAGGTCATCGCGATCGCCGCCGGCTCACCGTCAACCTCGGCGATCAGCGCCAACTTCGGGTTGATGATCATCTCCAACTCTTTCGCCGCCTTGTGGATCTCCGCATCGCTCAGCGGAACAAAGCCCCAGTTCCGCGACCAGGCCTCGTTGAAAACGCCCATGATGATCCGGAGGTCGCTCTCGAAGTTCTTCATGTTCACTTCGCGAACCTTGAGCCCCGGTGCCTGCGCAACGGCATCACCGATCTGCACGCAGAGCTCCGGCGGCGGCTTCGTCGCGTCGAAGTACCAAGCATACAGATCCATCGCCTTCTCGAAGCCGTTCGCCTCAACCAGCGGCACATAGTAGGCGGGATTGTGACCCATCTCGAGATAGGGCGGCGTCGAGAATCCGTCTATCAGCAGACCCGACACATGGTTGATGGAGAAGCTGAACGGGCCGCGCACCTTGTTCATCCCCTTGGCGCGACACCAACTCGAAGCCGTGTCGAGCAGCGCAGTCGCGATCGCCGGCTCGTTCTCGCATTCGAAGAATCCGAAAAAACCCGTCTTCTCCTCGAACCGAAGGTTGTGCTCCTCGTCGATCTGCGCCGAGATGCGACCCACCGGCTTGCTGCCACGCCAGGCCACGAAGAGCTGCGCTTGCGCCTTCTCAAACCAGGGATTCTTCTTCTGGTCGAGGTGGTGATAGACCTCCGGCAGCAGCGGCGGAACCCAAGCAGGGTCGTTCCGATAGAGCGCCCAAGGCAGGGTCGCAAAGGCCTCAAGTTCACGGCGGCCCTCAACAGGCCGTACTTCGATTCCCCTCATGACCGCTCCTCCTTCGACCCAACCGACGCTTCGTTGCGCCCATGCGCGCTGCCACCCAGACAGGCTGGCGACGAGGCTACAACGCCACCTCGCGCCTGCCACTCCTCCGGCGTCAACGCCTCCACCGCCAGTGCGTGCAGACCTCCCGCAAGCACCTCCGCCGCCGCCTCGTTCACCATCCGGTGACGCGCAAGCAGCCGCTGTCCCGAAAACCCGCTCCACACCACCAGCACCCGCGCGTGACTCTCGCTACCGCGAGGCACCGAATGACCGTCAGACTCATCCCGCACCTCGAGATGGAGCGGCGAGAACGATGCGCGAAGAAGGGCGTCGAGCTGAGACATCCGAGACAAGGGGCAACTCCAAAGCAGTGACAGGCGATGCTTCTTTCCGAAGCGCGCTGCAGATCGAGGAGCATGGGCGACTGGGATCAGTCGGTCAAGCCACAAAACTCGCCGCGTGCAACGCAGCGCATCCAACGCTACAGACCGCCCACCAACCTCGCGCTGCAGGAGCGTCGCGCGCATGAATCGCCCCCAACGCAACGCCATCGAGCCGCGACCCTTCCCGCTCATCGGCAACCTTTCGCGCTACGCCTTCAACCCGCTCGCCGAGTCGATCCGCGCACGCAAGCGGCACGGCCGCGTCGTACGATACTGGATTCGGACGCCGGCGCGGACCGTCGTTGCCTGGCTCATCACCTGTGCCGACCACGCCGAGCAGCTGCTCGTCGAAAGGCACCGTAGCTACCGCAAGGCCGACACCTACGAGTCGCTCCGCTGGGCGCTCGGCGACGGCATGCTAACCGCGGAGGGCGACCTCTGGCGCCGCCAGCGCCGCATCGCCACCCCCGCCTTCGGGCGCGACCGACTCCGCGAAATGCTACCCGTCGCGGTCCGCCACACGGCCGCGCTCGCTGAGCGCCTTGCCCGTGCGCCTGCCACCGTAGACCTCCACCGCGAAGCCAACGCCCTCGCCCTTCTCGTCCTCTGCGAGACCATCTTCTCCACCGCCATCGCAGACGAGACCACACGCATCGGCGAGCACCTCGAGCTGATGATCAAGCATGCGGTAGGCCGCATCCGCATCCCCATTCCACTGCTCCACGACCTGCCGCTCCCCGCCAACCGACGCGCCCGACGCGCCCGCAGCAGCATGAACGCACTCGTGGAACGCATGGTCACCGAGGCCGAGCGGACGGGCTTCGCCGGCAACGACCTCATCTCCCTCTTCATGACGGCCACCGACCCGGAGAGCGGCGAACGCATGTCGCGCACGCAGCTCCGCGACGAGGTCCTCACCTTCCTCGCAGCCGGCCACGAGACCACCGCCAACGGACTCTCCTTCACCCTCGACCTCCTCGCACGGAACCCCGAATGGCAGGAGCGCGCTGTCGCTGAAATCCGCGAGGTCGTTGGTGCAGGGCCGCTCACCTTCGAACACCTCCCGCGCCTTGACCTGCTGCGCCGCATCATCGACGAATCGATGCGCCTCTTTCCGCCCGCCTGGTCGGTCGAGCGAACAGCGCTCGAAGAGGACCACTTCGACGGCCACCGCGTCGCACCGGGCGACATGGTCATGCTCTCCATCTGGGCCACCCACCGAAACGAGGAGCACTGGCCCGACCCCGACCGATTCGACCCCGACCGGTTCCTCCCAGCAAACAGCGCAGGCCGCCACCGCATGGCCTTCCTCCCCTTCGGACTCGGACCACGCATGTGCATCGGCAAGCACTTCGCCCTCTTCGAACTCCAGGCCATGCTCGCCACCCTGCTCCCGCGCCTCCACTTTGCTCCCGTGTCGGACGCACCGCTGCACCTCGACCCGCTCGTTACCCTGCGACCACGAAACGGCGTCCCGCTCCGCCTCTCAACCCGCACGCCACGGCAGGCAGAACCATGACCCACGCCACCTCCCGCATCACCGCCGGCCGAGCCGATCTCGCCGCCTGGAAGGCCGCACAGCCCACCAACTTCTTCCTCGCTGAGCCGCTGCTCGAGGAGACGCTCGCGCTCGTCGCGCCGGAGAGCCTGACCCCCGAGTTTATCGCACGCCTCGACGCCCACGGCGCAGCCTGCGCCACCGAGCTCGACGAGGCTGCCGCGGTCAACAACCGCCCCTGGAACCTCCCCCGCCTCGAACGCTTCGACGCCATCGGAAACCGCACCGAAGAGATCGAGAACCACCCGAGTTACCACGTCGCCGGCCGCGTGATCTACGAGTCCGGTCTCATGGGCGAACTTGCCGAAGAAGGAGGACTGGTACGCAGCCTCGCCCTCTTCGCCCTCTCCTCCATGTGCGGCGAAGCGGCCCACAACTGCCCCGTCGCCTGCACCGCCGGCATC
>JGI12421J11937_10000823_pt1 | contig 12300 bp, 8 predicted proteins | sample LakErihyJuly2011_2_FD_11937 | JGI IMG/M metagenome (IMG submission 11937)
ACGCTGTTCTGAAATCATTTACATCAAAATCACCTTTCATAAAATTATGAATGATAATTTTAACAACCTCAATGGCATAAACACGGCTATCGTCAATATTATTGCCGCTCTGAACTTCAGAGTCCTTTTCTGTTTTTACAGTTGAAACATGCGCGTTCCAAACCTCCAGAATTTGACTCCTTAAATGTGCTTCTGACATTGCTATCCGTATCAACAGTTAATAGTGATCGAAAAAATTAAATCCTAGCTTGTCGCTATGTTGAACATAGAAATAAAGATTGTAATAAAATTGATGAATTGATCTGATTTTTGACTCTTAATCTGATCGCATTTGATGAGCCCCCCCGGTAAAAGGCCGGCATGGAATTGTGATTTCATTTCTTTGTGCATTTGTGTTTGTCGTTTTGGTAACCTACATCCCTTCGGATGGAAATTATGAATTGATGGTTTTCATTTTAAATTAAAACTTAAAGCATTTTTTCACTTTTTCTTCGGAGCAAAGATGCTAAAAATTTTAAGTATTATATACTAATTACCCTATTTCTTATGGTATTTTTAATCCTATTCCTTTAACATACATATAAGTAACTGATTAATTGATTGTTAACAATTTGTGCATAATGTCAAAATGAAGGCAATTGTAGTGTATAGATGGTTTTTTTAGTATTATTTACTCAAAAAATATTCTTCAAAATTTGATTTAAAATATAAATTCCTGCTATTCAGGCTGATGAATCAAACAAAATAGATCAATATTAACCTGACGTATTTTCTCTACTATTTGTTTACTATTTTGGTGGGGCATGATTCCGTATTTAAAAATAGACAATATTGAGGCCTATAATTTGATTCATAACATAGGTTTTCTCTTAATTTTATATTAACGAAGACAAAGCACTTAAAGCATTTCGCAATATTTATTGCCATCACTTGTGCGTCGTTTTAATGCCTATAAATTTTCTTACTTTATCATTGACATTTTAAGTAAATTTGCTTTATGAAGCCAGATATAAAAACGGAAAAAGACATTGAAAACTGGCAAAATGCTTTTTATTCCAAACTACTTGCCGACCCTATAACTGCGCCTAAATTTGTACACCTTGACTTGCCAAAACATTTGCCTAGAATCGTCGAATTTTGGGCTTTTGTTTTACTTGAAAAAGAAGGTTACAAAACGAATGTATTTGAAAAACATATGTTTCTTGGTCTTGAAAAAATTCACTTTGATAAATGGCTGAAATATTTCTTTGAAACAACAAATGAATTGTTTGAAGGCCCCAATGCTGAAACAGCCAAAAATAGGGTAAAATTATTGGCCACAACATTTATGCATAAATTAAGTGGTGAATATTTCCTCTTTGATGATGTAAAGTAAAGTCATTTTGCAAAAGTTATGGCAAATAGATGTGATTGATTTGTGTTATATTTGTTCTTCATATTTATGAAGATACTTTTTACCTTTCTGTTTTTTGTTTTCTTTACGGCTTTTACATTTGGCCAAACTTCTTATTCAAATAGCAGTAAGATGGCCCTAAATTCCGACTTGAAAGACCTTACACTTATTGACGAACAAGGATTTATTCATGCCTTGGCCTATTGTTCAAGCAATTCCTGTGACTCAGAATTATTGGAAAAGGGAATAAAAATAAATGGCCATTTTGGCCCAGTAATTTCTATACAAGTAAAATTAGAGCAACTTGAATCTATCCAAAATCTTTCTTGTATTACCTATGTCGAAATTTCATCAAGAAGCAACTCTACCCATTTTAAAAATGACATAGAACGACAAACAACATCAGTAGACAAAGTGCAAAATGGATTGAGCAATGGATTGCCAATGAATTACACTGGAAAAGGCGTGGTGGTTGGTATAGTGGATGTCGGTTTTCAATGCAACAACCCTACATTTTTCACTGCAGATGGGAAAAAAAACCGTATTGTACGCTATTGGCAACAAAGCAATAAGCAAGGTCCAGCACCAAGTGGATTTAATTATGGCGCTGAACTTATAGACTCAAATACCATCATTCCCGCAAACGACCTTGATGGCTCTCATGCGACCCATGTGGCAGGCATCGCCGCGGGAAGCGGGCACACCACAACAAATTTACAATATAGAGGTGTGGCACCAGAGGCAGAATTGGTTTTTGTTTCCATTAAATACAGCAACGACACTTTGGCCGGCTCTGCCCTAGGTGATTACGTTGTTGCAAACCCCACTATTTTAGATGCCTATAAATACATCTTTGACTATGCAGCATCGGTTGGAAAACCGGCAGTCATTAATTTGAGTTGGGGCATGCACACAGGCCCACACGATGGTAAAAGTTTGTTTGATATTGCGACTGAATCATTGGTTGGCAAAGGCAAGGTATTGGTTGGTGCAAATGGAAATGAAGGCGACAACAACATGCATTGGAATTATCAATTTAACCGTGATACAGCATCAACCATAATGATTGAAAACAATAGACAATGGAGACAAAGAGAAAGTGTTTATTCAGATTTTTGGGGCAGCAAAAACTCCAATTTTGCAATCCAAATTGAGTTTATTGATACCGCTAAAAAAAGCATAGCTAAAAGCCCATTCATCTATTCATCATCTGATAAGGTTTCTGTTTTTAAATTTAACACCGACAGTTCAATATTTTCAGTGGCATTTATTTGTCAAGCCAAAAACCCCTTGAACCAAAAGCCAAACATAACCGTTATGGCCGACCATAAGAACCAAAGAAAGTACGCAATAATTGCCCATATAATTTCAGACAGCTCTTTGGTTCATGCATGGAATAGTGGCGCCACCCGAGAATGGACAAGTGGTTCGTTTACCAATAAATTAAATAAACTTGATTTTTCGAAGTCATATACCAATGGAAACACCAAGTACACAGCGGGCGAAAATGGTGGCAGCTCCAAAGCGGTCATTTCAGTTGGTGCTCTTGCCGCTAGAAGTGCCTTCAGAAATGTTAAAGGTATTTGGGTAAACGATTCAGGATACGTGGTTCCGGTTAACATCACCCGTTTTTCGAGCAAAGGCCCAAGTGTGGATGGTCGCATAAAACCCAATATTTCAGCACCAGGTTTTTATGTGCCTTCCGCGATAAACAACAAACAATTTAGTGGCTGGATGCTCGATAAAACCTTATTAAAATCAGTGTTTAGAAATGATACACAATATTGGTCCGTTTCCAGTGGTACCTCTATGGCAGCACCTCATGTAACTGGTATTGTTGCTCTGATTTTACAAGCCAATCCTAATCTTACAGCCGCTCAAGTGAAAACCATTTTAGAAACAACTGCAACGGTTGACCAAAACACTGGCGCTGTTCCTAACAACAGCTACGGGTATGGCAAGGTTAATGCATACAATGCAGTTTTAATGGCCCTGCAATACGCAGGAATAAATGCTTTAAACAAAGGCAACAATTTGACCGTTTACCCAAATCCATTCGATTGCGAATTGAATATTGTATTGCCTGTCATTTCAAACTCTGCCAAGATTGAAATTTTTAGCTTAGATGGAAAATTAGTCAAATCCAGTCGTATAGATCCTCAACAATCCACCGACTTAACGATTCAAACCTCTGACCTAGAAAAAGGGATTTACATTTTGAAATTCACGAATGGTGGAGAAATATTCATTTTGAAATTAGTCAAAAACTAAGGTTTTTCGCTAATCTTGCACCTCAAATTATGAGTTCAGAAATAACCTTTTTTACCCTCTTCATAGGCTTTATAATGATCGTTTTAGCCCTTGACCTTGGCGTATTTTCAAAATCAAATAAAGCGGTCACATTTAAAAATGCCCTTTCCTGGACCAGTGTTTGGGTGAGTTTCGCCATTATGTTCTTCTTGTTATTAAAACAATATGGGCATTTAATTCATGGCATCATGAGCCAAGATCAACTAATTGCTTTAGCCAAAAACTATCAACCCGATATGGATTTCAGCAAAGGTGATTTTGCTTCTGAAATTATCCGATACAATGACCGAATTTCTCTCGATTTCCTTACAGGTTACTTTATTGAATATTCTTTATCAGTTGATAATCTATTTGTAATATTATTAATATTTTCTTCCTTTTCAGTTCCACCAGTATACTATAAAAAAGTATTGTTTTGGGGCGTTCTAGGCGCAATTGTTTTGAGAATGTTGTTTATTTTTTCAGGTTCAATGTTAATTGCACAATTCCACTGGATTCTATACTTATTTGGTGCTTTCTTAGTGTTTTCAGGATTAAAAATACTATGGACAAAAGATGAGGATGAAAAAATGGACACAGAAAAACATCCAATGGTAAGATTAGCTTCCAAATATTTTTCTGTGCATCCAGAATATGTTAAAGGGAAATTTTTCTTCAAAGAAAATGGAAAGAGATTTATAACCCCTTTATTTTTGGTTTTGCTTGTTGTGGAATTTAGTGACTTGGTATTTGCCGTCGACAGTGTGCCAGCAATTTTCTCCATAACCAAAGACCCGTACATTGTATTCTTTTCTAATATTTTCGCAATCATGGGACTCAGAAGTTTATTCTTCTTGTTAAGCAACATCATGCACTTATTCTCCTATTTGAAATATGGTTTAGGTGTATTATTGGCATTTATAGGTGTCAAAATGCTGTTCGAACATTGGTTTGCATCCATTGGATTTAACAATCTAATTTCATTGTTTATCATTTTAGGTATACTTTCAGGCAGCATTCTTCTTAGTTTGATATTTCCGAAGAAAACCATTGATTAGTGGCCACAAATAGGCCAATCATCGATTTTGTTTGGTGCATTCACTTTTTCGATTTATTCTTGAGCAACCTTTGAAAACCAGCTTATATATTCGCCTATTTTATGAAAGCTTAGCCATGGCATTTCAGTCATTGGTGAGCAATAAATTGCGCTCCTTACTTTCCGTTTTAGGCATTACCATTGGCATATTTTCTATTGTCTTGGTATTTACGCTTGTTGATTCCTTAGAGTCTAACATTAAAAAAAGCATACAGTCGCTGGGTAAAAATGTTATTTACATTGACAAATGGCAATGGATGGGTGGCAATGGTGATTATCCCTGGTGGAAATTCATGAACCGTCCTGATGCAACTTTAAGTGAAGCAAGAGCGCTCAAAGACCAGCCTGTGGCGGCTTTGGCTGATGCCATATCATTTACCAGTTCAGCCAGCACCACAGTGAGAATAGGGGATAAATTTTTAGAAAATGTCAATATAGCTGGTCACACATTTGAATTTAGCAAGATTGAAACCCTAGAAATTACAGAAGGTCGCTTTTTAAATGAATTTGAAGACAACAATGGCCGTGCAGTTGCCATCATTGGGCACAATGTTGCATCGGGTCTTTTTGGCAAAGCAACCGGGTTGGTGGGTAAGAAAATGACCTTCTACGGCAAACAAGTTGAAATCATTGGGGTATTCAAAAACCAAGGAGACAATTTAGTCAATATTGACTTTGATGATAAAATTGTGGTCCCGATTAAGTTTCTTCAATACATAGACAACAATTTAAAAGGTTCTAATATCATTGTAAAAGCCAAAGACAAAATTGGCGTTGATGCTATTTATGAAGAATTGCGTGGGAGCATGCGCAGCATAAGACGCTTAAAGCCGGCAGAAGACGATAATTTTACCTTAAATAAAATTTCATTCTTAAGTGATACCATTGGCGAGTTCTTTAAGATTGTTAACTTGTTTGGTTTAATCATTGGCCTATTCTCTTTATTGGTTGGAGGCTTTGGTGTTGCTAATATTATGTTTGTTTCTGTAAAGGAAAGAACCAATATCATTGGTATTCAAAAGGCTTTGGGAGCACGCAATGAATTTATCTTATTAAACTTCCTAACTGAAGCGGTTGTGCTAAGTGTACTTGGCGGCTTAATTGGCATACTAATAACTTGGGGTATTGCTGGAATTAGCAATTCAATTTTAGCCAACACCGATAACTCGTTTAGATTAATTATGACCTGGGCAAATGTTGGAAAAGGTATTATGTTTGCTTCCATTATAGGAATTTTAGCAGGTTTAATACCAGCCTATAGGGCCAGCAAATTGGTTCCTGTAGAAGCCATTCGCAGCAAATAAAAACACCATACAATTCTCATCGTATGGTGCTCTCAAAAATATTATAATAAATATTATCCGTTTGCCTTTTTGTGGTCAGCTAAAAACTTAGCCAATCCAATATCAGTCAATGGGTGGTTTAACAAACCTAAAATTGCATCTAAAGGACATGTCACAACGTTAGCGCCATTCTCTGCAGCTTTAACAATATGCAAAGGGTTTCTAACCGATGCAGCTAAAATTTGAGTCTCATAGCCTTGCAAAGTATAAATATGGGCAATTTGAGCAATTAAATCCATGCCGTCCCAACTAATATCATCTACGCGGCCAATAAATGGAGATAAATAGGTTGCACCTGCCTTAGCTGCTAATATTGCCTGACCAGCCGAAAACACCAAGGTGCAATTGGTTCTAATGCCATTGGCAGTAAACCAGCTGATGGCTTTGATACCATCTTTAATCATTGGCACTTTTACCACAATATTTGGATCGATGGCTGCAAGCTTTTTGCCTTCTTCTATCATTCCCTCAAAATCAGTTGAAATTACTTCCGCACTTACATCGCCTTTTCCTACTATATCACAAATAGCTTTGTAATGTTTCATCACATTCTCAGTGCCTGTGATGCCTTCCTTTGCCATTAAAGACGGGTTAGTGGTTACACCATCAAGAATTCCAAGGTCTTTGGCTTCTTTTATTTGATTTAGATTCGCTGTATCGATAAAGAATTTCATATTGCAAAATTAGTTCAGACCCTTATGGATAAAGGCACAAGTTTTACACAGAAATAACCTCAGATTGGTTTTTTTTGTCTTACTTTGCCATTAAATGAACCATTTGAATTGTTTTGTGATAGAGGCGATTGCTAAACAGCTGCAAATAAAAACAAAGAATTCAGTGGTTTTAGACTGTTTTAGCAACAGCCCTGATGAGATCATTTTTATCTTAGATACAGGCAGTTTAAAGTGCTTGTTCTTCCAAGCTGAAATATATTTTTCATTTGATGACACCGATAGTTCTAAAAGCAGATTGTTCAAACCTCAGTTTACAGACATAATCGAATCGCACATCCTAAATATCCAAGCCCATCAATTTGAAAGAAGTTTTCAAATGGACTTTGATACTGGTTTCACTCTGGTTTTTAAGTGCCATGGCAGAAAATCAAATATTTTATTGTTTGACAAATCAGATTACAGCGACATGTTTAGAAAAAATCTGGAAAATGATTCATTAATAAAGCTTGATTCATTTCAAGATAGAGCTCCAGCGTTTTTAGAAAATGGATTTGCTTTTACTATAGATAATCTAAAAAAAACTTGCCCATTTTTACCGATAGAAATTTATGAGCATTTGAATCAAAATTTCACCCTGTCTCAGTTGCAAGAAAAGATAAATGAATTTCAAAATATTTATGCTTTTGATTATGACCTTGCAGGCGAACTAAGTCCAGTATACAACCGCACAACTTTGTTTGAAGATATCAGTAAATTCTCAAGACAAAGCATAAAATCTAAACGGTACTTAGGTCTAAGCTCTGAACTAAATGAAGACCTCTTAAAAAAAATCAATGAAAAGAAACTGTTTATAGAATCTAATAAAACAGCACTGAAAAACATCTCTGAAAAAAGAAGCGATGAAGAACTAGGAAATATTATTCTTGCCAACCTTCATTTAATTCCGGAGGCCAGTAAAAAAGTTCAAGTCTTAGATATCTATAACAATCAAAACATTGAAATTAAATTAGATGATCAATTGTCTGCTGTTGACAATGCTTCTAAATATTTCAAAAAAGCCAAAGGTGTTCCGCATACCATCCGTTTACTTACCCAGAAAATTGAACAGGCTGAGGGTGTTTTAAAGGAATTAGAAATTAAATATGGGCTTCTTGTTCAAAGCAAAGAATGGAAGGACTTAAAACCATTGATTAAAGTTATTTCTAAAAATGAAAATGAAGCAGAATTGCCCTACCGAAAGTTTAACGAACAAGGCTTTGAAATTTTAGTGGGTAAAAATGCGGAAAGCAACGAAAAAATTTTAAACTACTACAGCGACAAGGACGATGTTTGGTTGCATGCAAAAGATGTTAGTGGCAGCCATGTTTTGGTAAAATGTGCTAAGAACAAAAAGTTGCCTGAGTCAGTTCTATCCAGGGCAGCATCTTTGGCTGCGTATTATTCAAAAAACAGAAACCAAAGTCTTGCCACTGTTACCTACACATTAAGGAAGTATGTGAGAAAAATCAAGGGGGCCGAAAAAGGCAAAGTAAGTTTGAGCCAAGAAGAAACTTTATTGGTCAAGCCAGGTTTAAATTGATCTAATTATTTCTTTAACAATTCGCCTTTAATTCCGTCTAAGACCTTCTTCTTAGCCCCTTGTAATTTCCTGTCGGCTTCCGCTTTCAACTTGTCCGCTTCGGCTTTTATTCGTTCCTCAGCCAAGCGTTTTTCTTCTGCAATTTTATCTTCTGCTAATTTCTTTTCAGCATTAATTTTATCAATACCCATTTGTTTGATTTTAGCAAAAGAATCAAGGGTTTTTTGTTTTGCAATGTTTGCCCGCCTTTTAGCTTCATCAAGTGCCGCTTGCACTTGTTTGTCTGCCTCAGCCTTCAATTGGTCTTTAACTCCATTTACCAAACTGTTCTTGGCATCATGCAAGCTTATTTTAATCTCTGGCTTTGTAAAGAATCCACCAATAAATACATCCACATCAACCATCTCACTCAACACAACATTCAAACCTTTTTGTTTTGCCTGCGCCTGCAAACTGTTCAAAGCAGTATTGGCTTCGCCAAAATCCTTTCTAGGAATCGATAACTTAGCCACGTATTGTATACTTTGATCCAATGCGGTGTAACCACTAATCTTAGCCTTTGCATCTGTCCATAAAGGTAAAACCATTGAATCTAAAGCAACTTTTCCATTAATAATCTTCAGGTTAAAATTCAAGTCTTTTAAACTCAAATTTTTAAACTTCTCAATCTTTAATTTCTCGGCTATAATATTTAGAATAGGCAGGCCTGTAATTGCCGCTCCAGCAATACCTAGTTTAATGTCTCCAGTAACTGTTGGATATGAAACACTAAGGTCTTGGTTAAAATTATTTGCCAAATGTAACTCTGCGTTAAATAAGCCCTTGGTATATTGTGCAATAGGCATTAATTTTTTTACCATATCAAACGCATTAAAAGTTTGCACAATGTCCAGTGATTTTATTCCAAAATCAACATTGCTAAATGGAAACTTAGGATTCTTGCTATCGTAATTGCCATTCAAACTCATACTTCCTCCCAATAAATTTAAACCAAGATTTTCGAAAAACATCTGGCTTTCTCTTAAGATAATTCGTCCGCCCAAATTGCTTAATTTTAAGTTGTCATATACCATTGTATTGATATTAGCATTAAAAACAAAATCTATATTGTTGGGCACTTCAAATGCTTCTAAAGGTATACTATCGGCGGCCGTAGGCTCTTTTTTCAACTCTTTCTCCTCGCTTAAAAACCCATTCACATTCATGTAATTTGAATTCAAAGTAAAACTTCCTTTAAGCAACTCATCGCGCATCATGTAGGCAAACAAATTGTCAATTTGACCTTTGGCATCAAAATCACTCATGCCAATATTTCCTTTGCATAAATTCAATGCAATAGTTTGGGGATTAAAACCCATAGCCGCATCCAAATTGGTGCCCTGTGGTAAGTTGATTGGGTCTTTAAAGTGAAAACCCTCTGCTGCAATTGTGCCTGCTGCATAAAACTTTTCAATATCATTGGTTTGCAAACTATTTAAAAAGCCTTTAAAACTTACATCACTTTTAATTAAGCCACTTATTTCTGTGGACTTTTCAAGTGGGATAAAGCTTCTAAACTCAGCCAAATTTACATTCCCCTTTAATTCACCAGAAGCATACGGATTTGAAAGCGGATTTTTCATTATCAAGCGCGCGTGAATTGGCTCTCCGGCGATGTTAGCATCAAATCTTTTTAAATCTATTATTGTATTATCGGGATACCCAGTTTGATTGTCGATGGACAGATTTATAAAAATATTATTCAAAGATTTTGGCAAATCAGGGTATTGGAAAAATCCATTGTCTATGTTTAATTTTAAACCAAAACCTGGCATTTTATCATCGGTCATTTTTCCCTTTAAGTACCCTTCAAAATCAAGACTACCTTTTGCTTTGGCTTGATCAAAACTTTTTGAATACACGCCCGGAACCATAGACATTATTGTTTTAAAGTCGGTCTTTTTAGATTTGAAAACAATGTCAAAATCCATATCATTCTCGTTCATGTCTACATAACCCTCGCCACCTAATTGCAATTGGTTTAACAACACATCATTGTCTTTAAAGGTAAATTTCATGGCTTTCATGTCCATGTCCAAATTCACTTTTAAATCTGCCGCAACCTTATAGATGTAGTTCATCCCGCCATAGCCAAGTGTAAATTCTTCTGCATTGGTGATGGTCTCTAACAAAAATCTATCTGAGGTAAAATCTCCTTTTAAGCTGTGGTTAAAATGCCTCAATGAGGTATAAAAGCTTAGACTCTTGTCTTGGTAAACTAAATTTCCATTTGATATTTCAAATTGATCTAAAGCCATTTTAAAATTAGAAGCACTGGTATCAGTAGCGCCGCTATCTGCCTTTGCAATGTCATAATTTGCCTTGCCATTTTCCAATACCAAAATATTAAGCATCGGCTCAGATAAATAAATTCGGTTAATCTCAATCTTATCGCCTTTAACAACGCTCATCAAATTCATTGTAATTGAGAGCTCTGGAAAATAAGCCAAAGTATCGTTTTTGAAGGTGTCTATACCAACAATACTTAATTGCTTAATGTCTAATTGTAATTTTGGAAAACTCTTGATCAAGCTTAAACCAATATCTTCCGAAAAATTGACTTTCGCATTAATATTATTATTGGTCTGCTCTTTTATTGATTGAATGATTTTGCCTTTAAACAAAAAAGGCAATAGAAGCAAAATCACAAAAAGTAAAAGCAAGGAAATTCCGCTAATTTTCAAAATTTTTTTCATACTAATGTAGACAAACAAAAATAATGCAAAACTTTCGAATCAAGGGGCATTAGAATTACCTCAACATCAAAAAGCCAAAATACTTTTGTATTTAAGAAATAAAGGGAAGGGAAGACTTGGCTCCAAATTAATGAACAAAGGCCATCAAGATTCGCTTATTGCTTGCTTAAAAAATCTGTGTATGCGAGTTTAATGCCATCAACCAAAGCTGTTTTAGAACTCCATCCTAGATTGTTTAAATACGACGAATCCATCAATTTTTTCGGCGTCCCATCAGGTTTATTGGTGTCAAATTTCAAATTACCTTGAAACCCAACGATACTTTTTATCAAAAGTGCTAAATCTTTTATACTTAAATCTGCATTTGAACCAATATTAACAAACTTTTTGTCGTTGTAGTTTAACATTAAAAACAATGCAGCATCGGCAAGATCGTCAGCATATAAAAATTCACGCATGGGTGAACCGGTTCCCCAAATTTCAACAAAATCGGCGCCGCTTATTTTAGCTTCATGAAAGCGCCTTATTAACGCTGGCAACACATGTGAATTTTCAGGATGGTAATTGTCATTTAAGCCATACAAATTAGTGGGCATAATACTAATAAAGTTACAATTGTACTGATCCCTATAGGCCTCTACCATTTTAATTCCTGCAATTTTTGCAATGGCATAAGGTTCGTTGGTATTCTCTAACAATCCGGTAAGAAGATATTCTTCTTTTAAAGGTTGTGGAGCCAATTTAGGATAAATGCAACTGCTTCCAAAAAACATCAATTTCTTTACCCCCTTAAGATAAGACTGATGGATTATGTTGTTTTGAATACACAAATTATCATGGATAAATTCTGCTCTGTAGGTATTGTTTGCAACAATCCCCCCAACCCTGGCAGCAGCTAAAAAAACATACTCCGGTTTTTCTGTTTCAAAAAAAGCCTCTACTGCAACTTGATTGCGTAAATCTAAGTCGCTAGAAGTTCTGGTAATAATGTTTGTATATCCAGCTTTGTTAAGAGCGCGATGAACAGCACTACCAACCATTCCTCTATGGCCTGCAACATATATTTTTGCTGCTAATTCCATTATTCGAAATAACTCAAGGTTTTGAATCCACCTTCTTTAAGGTATTCATCTTTTTTCATCAAATGCAAATCACTCTGCATCATATCATTTACCAAATCACTTAAACTGT
>JGI12421J11937_10000824_pt1 | contig 12295 bp, 9 predicted proteins | sample LakErihyJuly2011_2_FD_11937 | JGI IMG/M metagenome (IMG submission 11937)
ATAGCTACAGAAATAAATACCTTGCCCTCAAAGGGTGTAAGAACACCAGCCAATAATTATAGTTGGCTTAACCTGCTATTGGGGGGGGGGAATGCACCAATGCAGATAATAAAGGGGAAAAAAATTCAACCCAGGGTGACCTGATGGTTCTGCCTGTTTGTGGCAGGGTGTCCAATGCTCCAGCCAGTCCAGTGGTGAGGCAACTACAGTACCTCTGCTCAAAAGGCACTGGCTTATATATGGCACAAAGGTCTGTGCAGAACTGCTTGAGAATGTACTATCAACTCCCCCCAGAGGGTAGAGGGGGGGGGGAGAGAGGGCACTCTCATGGCTTGAAATGCCACCTTCTTGCCATATGCTATATTGGTATTTAGGCAATATGAGGGGGGGGGTTTGGCCTTGCCAACCACTATTGTTACAAGATGGCCTTTAAGCAATACAGGCTAAAATCAGTACCAGGCATTCAACCATAATCCCAAGGAAATGTGTGCAATAGCATATGTTATGGCCATGGAGCAGAACAAATCAGGGAGTGTGTATAAGAATGTATCATGAGAGTTCCAAATCTTATTTTATAATTAAATAAGTTTTTCTATTGATGGGGAACTTATTTAGAGGATAAAATTTGCGTGAAACAGGCACTGAGCTCGTGCGTGCTTGTACACTATCCCCTCAACAAGGACAAAAAGAAAATTAAAAATGTTGTTTTGAAAACAGATTTTTATCCTATCATGTGCAAGGGGATAGTGGACAACATGGGGGGTAAACCAATGTTGTACACCCAAAAAAAAATTTCTGTAAGCCTTATAGAATATGTGAACTTAAAATCTAATGTTAAACATACTAATAAAATTCAGCTGATAAACTTATTACAACCTAATCCTTATTCTAATGTTGAAGTAAAAATTTCTATGATAATAGATAAAATTGAAGACACTAGGGATGAGGTAGATTCATCAGTGGGGTCTTCTTGAAATGTCTGTTTCGCTTCACTGCTGTTGAATCTTGCATACGCCGCCTCCAACTGCTGTGATGCTACTCCAGCATTTGACTCCACTCTTGGAAGGATGGTCAGGCTTGACCTCCCAGGGTGATTTTGCGAAACCACAGAGGTTCTGGAAACCCTAGTGGTCCACCCTGGCACTTCCGATCTATAGTCTGTAGATTTAGGGATGTCTGCAGAAGCTGCCATGAAGTGTGAGGGGGAGGGGGATCCCTCCTCTGTTTGGCAGGCTATCTCTGAGGTAGTTGTCTCCATCCCCATGGTGGGTAAAGGGAGAGTCTCACGAGAGTTGGATGAGCTGAAATGCCCCCCTAATCCTACTGAGTGTAGAGGCGGTTCCAAAATGGAGTGCAGAAAATCAAGCTGGTTTTGCTTATTATGATTATCATGAACCAGATAGGTAATTTCATCGTTTGTGAAAGATAAATCAGTCTGCAATTCATGAATAAGGGAATGCAATTTTTCCCTCTCTGTGTTAACACTAGTTGGAATGTCAGCCTCAGTGGATGATTCAGGTAATATATCCACTATTCTATGAGTTAGAATACTGCTCAGTAAAGGGTTCTCAATGGCAAATTCATAAGCTTCATCAAGATCAAAATCATCCTCAGAATCAGACATAAAAATTTCGTCACTTGGGCAATAGCGGTCACCTCCTTGTAGGGACATGGTGGATGTATAGGAGTTTAGCAAAGGAAAAAGAAATCTCACATTTTTCCTGCTTCACATTTCAGCTCAGGATAAGGCCATTCTGGGGGTCACCTTTTATAAATCTTATCCTGGCACCTTGAAGGGGGAGATGTACACACTGCAATTGGAAAATCACTCAAGGCCCCCCTCTATACATAACCATTAGTTTTAATCAGAAATAAATGAAGGAGACATCTCTGGCCCAAGTGAGAAACAATTAAAGTTTTTATAAGAATTCTCAATCTCAATATCCAAGTTAATCCTGGGTTGTACAATTTATGCACAAAAAGAGCGGGCATAAGTTGTATTGCCCTCACAAAATATTAAAAATGGGGTCCTGGCTAGTGTGGGCTCTGCTGCGTAGAGCTGTCCATCTGGGAGTTGTAGCAGCTGCGTAGAGTCTCCCGGGGTTGGTATATTTGCTATTGTAAATGTACACTAGCAACCATTCAATTGAATTTTGGTCCAGTAACCCATGGTTTGCAACTAGTTCATAAGCTAAGATTTAAAACTAAAATTTTGTGAATTTAAAGGTGGGCAATACATGACATAGCTACTCATGTTGATACTGTTGATTGAGAATAAGAAATTGTCCTAGAGCTGAATTAAAAAGTTTGTTTTGAAAAGGCTGTTTCAGAAATTAAATTTTTGGTTTTCTAGTGAGCACGTCCTTGGGGTCAATGTTGCCCGCTGTTGTGAGTGCTGGGTCTCCAAGGCCGGTGTCCACCACTGAGAGTAAGAGGGCTAGGGAGAGACGGCTCTGGCAAAAGCTGGTCAATCTGCATAAGGGGTAGATATAGTGGGGAAAAAGGCATGGGAGGTATTATAACTCCTGCCGAGTACTACCCATACTCAGTATAGTACCAGTACAGGTACTGCAGGTACTCCTATGTACGCGTACTCTGTATTTACTGATATTGTGGACACTACAGTAAGTTGATATTTGTAATAAGCTGTCAGAGGTGGGCAAGATTATGACTCATACTGTGTACAATTCTTTTTAACACCAAAACCATTCAATACCACTGTTTTTTTTTACAACAAAAAGGGTAAAACTTATTATGTAACCAGTTTTCTAAAGAACATAATTATTGCAAATTTACACCCAGGCCAATTACCGAAGTGACAAGTTATCTGAATACCTTTAATGAAGGCTTCAATGTGAGAAAAAGTGAACCGGAAGGCAACAGTTGGGCTGGGGGCCTACCTGACTTCTGTAAGTTGCTACAGGTGTGAATGGAGGAGAGGGTCAACTCGGGGACCAGTATTGAGGCCAGTAGCTCTTTGGCTACCTACTGCAGAGGCGGAGTACCTGACCGGCAGTCCAAGGGCTGTCAATGAGGGTGATGCATTGCTGGGCAGCAGTGCCTTACCTGGGCATGACTCTTGGGGTATTCTCCCACTGGAAGGGGGACCTCTTACCTCATCGTCCGGCTGCTGGGGGTCTGATGCCTAGGTGAAACAGATAGAGTTTTGCTGAATAAGAGATCATAAAAATGACATGCAGTCATGACGCCCGCTATTTGCCCTCCCTGCTACTCCATGTCCCCGCCTACCCGATGACTAGACGTGTTCTTCTTGACTGTTCTGGATGAACTGTTGCAGTTGTAGCTGCTGATGTGTACTGATAGCTTCAGTAGATATTGATATTGGAGGTGTGATGTTTTAATGGAAATGATGAGTGAAGGTGGAGAGTCCACGAGAATTCTTGTTTTTCTAACTTGCTGTCTAAATACAGATGACGCCCACCACTGAACTTGTTCCCCTCCAGCAGTATGAGAGCGGCCTGCTGGGTGTGGGACAGAGTATCGGCAGCTTGGAGCAATGCGAGAAGGTACATGCATCACATTTCCCATTTCTCACCCTTTTCAGCTCTAATTGCTATTTCCCTTGGATACTTGCCCACCTTAGCTTTCAGATGTGGTGTAGAGGTGGTGGTACCTACCACAGAGGCCAGGAGACAGAGGGAACCAGGGGGCAGCCGCTTTCCAGGCCTCACCTACACACTGAGCAGTTTATCCCTCTGACTTCCCATCAGAGTATCCACGAGAGCTACAGTAGTAAAAATGAGACAAAAATGTCCTACCTTGTTTTACCCATCCCATCAATCACACCTATGTGAGACATATACAAAATGCTCACCAGAATAGGACCCAGCTGAGTCCAATTGTGCCTCCATCCAGTCTCACAATTTCTAACTATGTTGCACTGATGGGTTACCTTNTTAGAAATGGGTGGTTTTTGTTTTTTTAGAAGTTTACCTTATATGATGGTGGTTTTTTGAAACATTACCCATGCCATATCTCAAGTGGTTGCACAAGGGGGGAATGGTTGACTCCAACTGCTAGACACGGACAATCTCTAGAAAAATTATTCTGATTAATATGTCCAAAAGTGCCCACCACTGAGTGTTGTGGTGAATTGATAGAAACTGTGTTGTTCACATAATCAGCATGGTAGTCATGTACATATGTAATCATACAGGGGGAATACTATACGCAGCAGGGCAAGTATCCACCTTACCTGTGATTTACAGTCATATACTGAAATATAATGTCTCCACCTTACCTGTAATTTTACAGCTTATACAGGGGTATACTGTATCCACCTTACCTGTATGTTACGTGGTTACAATACAGGGGTAATATGTCCATCTTACCTGTCTCCATTAGAGCAGTGATACATATGTACATTTACTTTGTATCCACCTTACCTGATTATGACAGTGTACGTGTAAACTACATAAGTATATGTATGGGTACATAAGTGTATCCCTCTAGGGGATTCTGTCCATAAATCAGTGGGAAGGTCCCAGCCTATATTTGGATAGGGGGGGGATTACAATAGAGCTTGGGGCTAATGCCCACTTCATGACCTGCAGAAGATTAATAGCTAGCCTGTCTCATAAGTTTAGATGCCCAGAGGAGTTGTATGCTCTGCTCTCAGGGGGAGAAGTAGGACTGCTCTGTTGGCTCATGCTCGTGACACCTTCTGCTTAACCTGTATACTTAAAACAACACACACACATATGCACAAGGGTTAACTAGCAATATATTACAATCTATTTACAATCAAGAATTTTTAGGCATCAGTTCAGGGAAAAAATTTTAATATGTGTAGGTTATCTAAAATTTGCAGAAATTTTGTTTTACTCCTGTTCATTAAGGAAACTAATATAAAATTAGAAAAATAAAAATTATCTGTAGATACCTGGTTTTCCCGCCTAAAAATATTAATATCATCCTTTCCTGCTTTGCCAGGAATGTCTCCAGCCTGTAGCTAAGTTGACCAGCAGGGTCACTGAGACTGAGGGTGCTGTAGAGGCAGCCTCTGGAGGATGTGCCGGCTTCTTGCCAGGTTCAGGATTTTCATCTCTCATACCATGAGAGGCATTGGTTCAGGAGGCTGAGGACACAGAGGCCAGTGCAACAGGCCAAAAAGGGGCCTGTTTATACATGTGCACCTGGCTGATCTCTGAGCGTATCAGAGACAGAGAATTGAAAACCACCAAGCTGACCGAGTCAGCTCCATCACCTGTTTGAAAAATCAGGAGAAGTTGGTGAAGGCATCAGCTGCCCATAGGGGTCAACCTGACCCTGCTCAGTTAGCTTTCCTGGCTACTGAGGATGATGAGAGGAGGCCTGAGGACGCAAGCGCATTTGGAGAGGAGTTTTCCCTATCCAGCCAAATGGATGGGATCATGGAATTATCTACCCTGGAGAGGACCTTTAGAGGTCTCAAAGCCACACTGGCACAGGGAGAGTAGGAGAGGTGTTTGTCTGTCTAATAATGTTGAGTATATGTAGATATAGGAGGGAGAAAAATATACTGTAGCCATGGTACACACTTTTCCATAAGGGTGAGCTGACCGGCAGAAGAGATATACAGGTATATTAATGTGAAGTAAAGAATAGAGAACTTGTGCCTAGAGTGGTGACCCCTATGTTTTTCTGAGAGGGAGTTTTTATGAAGAGTGTGGTGGCCATCACTGGTAAGGGTGCTAATAGGGGGAAATTTATGAAGAAAAAGAAAAGAAAAAGAAGAAAATAGAAGACCCCTTTTACAAACGGGACTCTCTTAGGAGGGCCCTGGTTTCCCTTAGGTTCCTTTTCCTTCTCTCTTTGATCAACTTCCTTTCATTCAAATTTCTAACCACTTTGTTGCGAACCCCTAGGCAAATTCCCACCAGTGTTAAAGGTAACAATATTCCTTCTATAGCAAGTGCCAACCAATCCAAATAATCTTTATAGTCAAAATCAAACCAGAGTGTATCCCAGTAACATTTTGTGGTCATTGCCAAGATATCAATAGCAGTCAATCTACTGGTTACTGTACTCTCTACAATAGGGGGAGTCAAGGCCGGAATAACAAGTTCTTCTCCCTGAAGGCTAATCTTAACTTCCTGCTTGGTATACAGTACATAGGGGGGGGCTTGGTATACCGCCCTACCACCATTAGTTACTGTCAAACCTGTTTTCTGTACCAAGATACCATTGTCACTGAGGCGGACTGCAAAGGGAGGATTTGAGTATTTAAAGAGACAGTACTTCAAAACTTTAATAACATCATCAGACATTAAACCATGTTTGCAGTTTTCATTCATCNCAATCTCATGACACACTGGGGACNTTTTGTTAACCCATTCATTATCAGTGGTACAGTTTAACAATTTTACCTTATTGGTATCTACCTCNCCTGTAAAATAAACATCTTTTGCTTCACCCCTCAATTGAACTCCATTGTAAGTTATAGGCAAAAGGTGTACAATTTCTTTTCTGGCTGCAGGTACTCCTATATCTAATTCTATGGAAAGACCAAGTCTACCTGGAGTACTGCTGATTACCGTTATTTGTTCAAACTCAATATTTGTGCCCTTTAGGCAAGAGAGAGTTTCCAAGTGTCCCTTTAAGTTTTCAGGGAATTGTAATCCATACAGTACGTCAAGATTGGAGATTACAGTGGAAATATGAGCATACCAATCATAGCATACACTGTTAAATATTCCTATAAAAGTCTCCACTGCAGCTTGGTTATCAATACTGGCATCTATCCAGCCTCATGCAATGACAATTGTTTTTGAAGCAAATAATTTACTCCTTCTGCCAAATATGCTTTTTCTACCAGTGTATAGTTGTAAACGCAACTAGATTGGGGGGGCAAGTTTTCCTTCAAGTTCATAAAAGAATATAGATGTGAAAACAGTTCTTTAGCCATGATTAAGTAAGTTTCCCCAGGTTGAATAGCATTAAGGTACTTGGTACTCAAGGAGGCAGAGGAGGCAAACAGTGGCAAGCTTTTGTGACTTTGTATTATAGTTTCCATATTTGCGAAGTGATTACTCATTTCTTCTTTAGTTAAAGGAGTGGTCGCATTGATGCTAACCCGTACTGCTTTAATACTGGTCTCAACAAACATTTTTCCTCTAGGTACCAAAAATGCCAGACTAGCTACATTTTGATAGGAGACGTATATCATGCCTAAAAGCACACCCAGGAAGAGAATGGTTCGTGGGGGGTTCATCCTAAATTTCAGAACAGGATACCCTTGTGATATTGTCCCTTTAAACTGTCAGCTGGTAAACCTTTTAAACATTTGTTTATTCCATGGGTCCAAGTAGTTTGAGGCAAGGGGGAGGGTAGAGATACACTCAAATACACAGCCCCACTTATACAGATACCATACATGGTTAAGCCTACTTAATACTACTCTTGGACATCATCACCCTCGGAACCAGATAACCAGTGGTTTACCTGTTCCTTGCGCTTGGCCTCAGGTATGCACCAACCTTTCAATGACCCAACTAGGTCCATGAGTGCAACAGAAAGTCTCCTCATATATTCGCGTGTCTGCCTGCCCTGTTTGTTAAACAGTGGCTCACCTGACCAGGTAGGGTTGTAGGTGTGATAATCTCCATCATAAGCTTCAGCCTGAATCTGTAAGCTACACACTGCTACACCTTTCATGTCACCTAGTGCTTCTCCTAGGTAACTCAGATATCTTTGTCTAGCTTTACCTTCTTCATACCTATCTACGCCTTCATCTGGTGCTGGGAAGTAGGGGGGTATCACAAGAATGATAGGTCCATCATACCTTTGTTGCAGTAAAGCCAGAGTTGAGACAGCATAGTATAATTGTGTGGGTACCTTGAACTCCTGACGAGTTACCTGGAATTCTACCAGTACAGGTATGGTACTGTGTTTACCTAATAGGTCCAGTCTCATCTGAATATCATCCTTAAATGTGTGGGGGTCGAGGTATGTACCTGGTATCCCTGGGGGAATGTATTCTGTATCAGAGAGGAGTCCCATGTTGAGTATCTTACCTCTGAATGAGAGGGGCAGGTGCAGTAGGGCGTGGGTACCTATAACCATGGCCTCATACCTGCTTGTGTCCTTTTTAGCATCTAGCAACCTTCTGTGTACTAGGGGACCATTTACTAACCTGCACTCAGTTGGGGAACCTGGACTTAGGTGTGCTATCTCACATTCTCTGCATATTTCTGTGTACCTGTCCCATGTAGCATTCCATATTTCTTCATGCGAGAATCGTGTGTGTACTAGTGTTTCTTCACTTTTTACCTGTTCAAAGTGGATTTTTACCAGATAGTGAAACAGGTATCCCAAATTATCAGTGAGAAATTCATACTCATCATCGGTGATAGTACAGCCATGGTGTATGGCTTTCATGATCTCCATGGCAGGTTTTTCCCATATATTACCAAATGTTTGTAAATCAAGGGCAGTAGGGTAGTGGTTGCTAATTTGCTGTATCTGTGCAGCAATGCCTACTTCATTCAAGTGGCATACGTAATGACCATTTCTACTAAAAAGAGGTACCTCTGATAGGTAGTTTTCACCTACTTCTAGTTTCTCTGGAGGAGGAATCATTTTGTCATTACTCTGATATGAGAGAATCAAAAATCCTATGAGACTGTCCCTTTAAATTGCGTATCCATACATTGCTTAATTTCATGACAGGTGTGTGAGGATTCAACTAAGTGATCAACCAACCTTCACCTACTCAACCACTCTCAGATGCTAGTACCATACTGGAGATGTACTGTATTTCGCTGGAATACCTTGTGTGTACATATATAACGGGAGTATTTCAAATGGTGGGTGGCTACCTGTATGTTGTGCATATGTATATAAGGGGAACTTAGAAATTTCTCATTTTAGCATGGATTCAACCCTTCAATCTCATATATTTACTGTGACTTTATACTTCAACATAATTTTCTGGTCAATTTCTAGGTATCTTTTAGCGTGACTTATACTTTGATTATCCCTTTATCAATAGTATATGTATTCTGGAATAACATTGATGTATACATTTAATGTGTCCCATTGTAAAAATTGAAAGACACTACACCAAAATGTTTTATGGTTATCTCGTTCTAGTGCCAAAATTATGCAAGTTGCGCTCCTTTAAACAAAAGTAAAGGTGTTTTAAAATGTGACGCAAAGCAGTGCAGTACCCTCCCTTTAATCAGAGTAAAAAGAAAAGAATTTCTTTTGAACACAGGTTGTGATACAGATACAATATGTTTTTGTACAGACTTTTGAAGTGGCCTATTGCCAATAGTTGCAGAAATTTGATTCATTACAACAGGGTTCTAATGCAAGTCCTGCACGGAAGTCATAAAATGTTGGCTTCATTCGGTATGCATTGGTAGAGAACCATTCTTTCATGTTGTCAGGTATCTGATGGTTGAGAAAATGGAGAGTAGCTTCTCCAGAGTCAAAATAATTTGAAGCTCTAAGTCTCATCATATCTGTGTTTTGCAGGGGTTGGGATTCACCAAGTTTGGCGACATAATAGAAATGGAAATTTGGTCTGGAATTAGCTTCGTCAAGTTTGACTAATTCAAATGATTGCTTGCTCAAATGCATATAGACATCATTTACAGAGAGCCAATTTTTCCATTCATAACTGCAGACACATAGTGAAGATAATCCAGAATGTACCATTTCTCTGCAAAAGTGATTGTTCATGTTGGTGAATTCCACTCCCATGTTTTCAAAATCATTGAAAATCACAATTTTGTCAGAAGACTTTTCAATAGGTACTATATTTAAACGCTGATTTGGCCGCATTGGCAAATTACCATAGAAAGACATTATGGAGTACACAGTAAGAGGGTTTAAATAAGTAGGGATTTAAAATCAGATGCAAAATAGACAGGTTATCAATTATTACCTGCTGCAAAACCTACTTTTCGACGGCGCCCGAAACGTAGACTAATCCCTGGTTCATCAGAATCAGATTCTGATTGGTCAGACTCATCTGATACCATATTATCATTAGTCTCAGGGGGAGGAGTTGTATCAGGGTAAAATTCATCTAAGGGGTCTAATACCACAGCCTTAGTACCTGTTTTTCTCAACTCATTATTAAAGTCTAATCGTGGCTGCCGTAGAACTTCAGACTCATCAAATGGAACAGGAGGCTCAGGCTCCTCAATAAAATTTTCATCAGGGATGAATAGTTCCAATGCTCTGGGATACCCAATAAATCATGCTCAGTTAAGGTAGCAAAATCTTCATTTATAAAATTTGAAAAATCATGTTGCAATACCTTCAAAACAGGAACTGGCAGAGTATTAAAAATTGGGTCTAACCTTTTGAATGGTTTTAAATCATCATTGCTATATAGAGCAGTAAAACCATCAGCAATTCTTTTCACCAGTGTGGTGGTAAAAGAAGGATTTACCACTACATAGGGAGAAGGACTAAACTTTGTCCTTAGCGGTTGGGGAATTCCTTCTACAACAGATCTATCCAACACAAAAACTATATCATTTGTTTTAAACTCTTTAGAGGTCCTGTTTTTATTGATGCGTTCCGCTTGGCTCTGCTTAGACTCAGATATGTGGGATATAGCAATATCCTTCATTTCCTTTATTTGCTCAGATAATTGGTTTATTAACACAGTGTTGTTTTTAACAGTGTAATGTGGCTCTGCAACTTGATTATTCAAAAATAGACTGCCTGCGGTTTCCTTTCCAAATACCATTTCCTGGGGTTTAAAACCAGTTTTGGGTGAAACCGTATTGTTAATTACCTTTGAAATTATAAGGGGGAGGTACTCCCAATTCAAAGTAGGTCTGTTTGCCAAATATTTTTGCAAAAGGGTCTTAACAGTGCGTACCATACGCTCAATCTGTCCCCGCCCTTGGGGGTGTAAGGCAGAACTACCAATAATTTTAATACCAAAAGCAGCCATGGTTTCACACCAGTGGGTGGACCGAAAACCAGGGCCATTGTCACTGTGGATACGTTCAACATTGTAATTGATAAGAACACTGTTAAGAATAGCCCTAGAAATCTCTGAAGCAGTCTTATCTTTAAGGGGGATGATTATAGTAAAATCGGTAAGGACACATACCATTATAAGTAAATGTGAATATCCACCAGATTTATTTAGATTTTCGGCCAGGTCCAAAATGATTTCTTCAAAAGCACGAGTTGGAACCGGATAAAATCCTACGGTTTGTTTCCGACTACTCTTATAGGTTAAGAAACATGGATGGCACCTAGACACAAATTTCTTTGTGACAGAACTCATGTGTGAAAAATAATAACTTTGCATATCCTTTAACATTCTAGTTAAACCCTGGTGGCCTAATAAATGAGTTAGTGACAACAACACACCTATCAAGGATGGTGGAAGGTAAATCCTATAGTGGCCTTTGTTTATCATAAGCAGATTAAAAACCAACTTATATTCATTATTAGTCTTGGAACCTGCCAATGTCTCAGTATATTCAAAATTATCTGAAGCTAGGCATTTTGTGTATATGCTTACAAATTCAGTTTTCTGAGCAATAATGATATTAGCACGGGATAATTTGCTTCTCAAAATTTCAAGTGGAGTGCGAATTGCTTCAACATTGGCAAGCCCAGCATTAATTGCTAAAACATGAGATTTTGTAACTTGGGGAGGCTTATTATTATTAACAGTAAGATATTCAGGATGCTCCTCAACAAATTGTGCCCATTCCAAAAGTGTAAAATCCACTTGCGGCAATAGAGGAAAAATATCAGCAATCTGGATATCTTTAAGATTAAATTTACATAAATCTCCTTGTGGTAAGCCTTCCCTGGTCAGAAAATCCGCCAAATTCTCAGTAGTTTTAATAAAATGCAACACCACAGTAGGGTAGTCAGAAATTAGTTTGAGACACCACCGTCTAATTTTTACACTAGAGTCACCTACTTTGCTAGAGAATAGGTAGTACAGTACTCTACTGTCAGTAAGTAAATTTACCTTTACGCCAGAAATAAATCTTTGAAATGAATACAAGGCCGTTAAGATTGCAAATACCTCCATGTCAAGAATTGATCTGGACTCAAAACCAGGAGGGATGACTTTTGCAGTATATGCCACTATATTTATTTTTCCGTGCAATGAGTCCAGTTTAAATTCACAATTTTTTGTAAAATAAAATGGCAAGAAAATCTGATGATTGTCCCTAAGATAAAGACCTAAAATAACAGGAGGCCTGTCGGCTTCTGCATGAAAATGGAATACAGGGGAGGCCTTATGCTTTGTTAGAGAGCTAATAACAATAATGGGCCTATAAAGGCAGAGGGCTAGAGC
>JGI12421J11937_10000827_pt1 | contig 12250 bp, 3 predicted proteins | sample LakErihyJuly2011_2_FD_11937 | JGI IMG/M metagenome (IMG submission 11937)
AACGGCGGCCGTAACTATAACGGTCCTAAGGTAGCGAAATTCCTTGTCGGGTAAGTTCCGACCTGCACGAATGGCGTAACGACTTCCCCACTGTCTCAATCAGGGGCTCAGTGAAATTGAATTAGCAGTGAAGATGCTGTTTACCCACAGCAAGACGGAAAGACCCCGTGAACCTTTACTGTAACTTGGCAGTGACCTTCGGGCATCTCTGTGTAGGATAGGTGGGAGGCTGTGATGTCGGGGCGCTAGCTTCGACGGAGCCAACGTTGAAATACCACCCTGAGATGTCTGGATGTCTCACCTCGGCCCATGATCTGGGCCAGGGACCCTGCCTGGTGGGCAGTTTGACTGGGGCGGTCGCCTCCCAAATTGTAACGGAGGCGCGCAAAGGTTCCCTCAGGTGGATTGGAAACCCACCGTCGAGTGCAAAAGCATAAGGGAGCTTGACTGTGAGACCGACGGGTCGAACAGGTGCGAAAGCAGGCTTTAGTGATCCGGTGGTCCCGCGTGGAAGGGCCATCGCTCAACGGATAAAAGGTACTCCGGGGATAACAGGCTGATCTCCCCCAAGAGTTCACATCGACGGGGAGGTTTGGCACCTCGATGTCGGCTCATCACATCCTGGGGCTGGAGCAGGTCCCAAGGGTTTGGCTGTTCGCCAATTAAAGTGGTACGCGAGCTGGGTTCAGAACGTCGTGAGACAGTTCGGTCCCTATCTGTTGTGGGCGTAGGAGACTTGAGAGCACCTGTCCTTAGTACGAGAGGACCGGGATGGACGAACCCCTGGTATACCGGTTGTCGCGCCAGCGGCATCGCCGGGTAGCTACGTTCGGAATGGATAACCACTGAAAGCATCTAAGTGGGAAGCCACGCTCAAGACTAGGTCTCCCTGAAGGTCCGTTGTAGACCACGACGTAGATAGGTCGCAGGTGTAAATGTGGTAACGCATGTGCCGAGCGATACTAATCGACCATTCGGCTTGACTCTTTTCTATCTCCCCCTCCCCTCTGACCCCATCATTTCCTCAGCATCCAAACCACCATAGAATTATGCCGGTGGTTATTGCGGAGGGGCCCCACCCGATCCCATCCCGAACTCGGTCGTTAAGCCCTCCTGCGCCGATGGTACTGCACGGGCAACTGTGTGGGAGAGTAGGTCGCTGCCGGCACCCTTAAAACCTCAAGGTCGTTTCTTCACCGAAACGGCCTTGAGGCGTTTTTGCGCCCCCGTTTGCATCTCGCGCTACGCCGCCGCCGCCTCCTGGCCCCGTAGACGCGCGGCAGGCTCTGCAAGGGCTGTCTACTCCCATGAAGCACCCCTCGCATGGGCTATCCTGCCTGGTACAGTCACTGCCGGCTCTGTGCAGTGGCTACAGACTGCGGGCAACCCCCGCATCCGCTCATCCCCTCGAGCAGAGTCTGCCTGCTCCCCTTTGGGCCTCGGGCGTGCGCACTGCCGCCCGCTGAGACCGGCGTCGGCGCAGTACTGCGGGTGCGCTCGAAGAATGATGTGGCTGTCGTGGTCCTGGCTGCTCCTGAGCAGGTGCGGCAGCTGGTTTGCACGCGGTGCGATGTGGCCGGCGGCTCGATGAAGATAGGGGCTGGTCTCTCTGCGTCGGCCTCGTCGTCGCCATTGCGTTGTGGCTGCCGCTGGCCCCGTCTGACGCTTGCAGGTTCCATGACTCGGGGCTATCTGCGCCGCCTCTCTGGTGAGGTGTGTGATGGAAGCGGGCAATGTTGCGTTGGAGGAGGCGATCGCGCTCCGTCGGACCTTTGGCATCATCAGCCACCCCGACGCCGGAAAGACCACAATGACCGAGAAGCTGCTGCTCCTCGGCGGCGCGATTCAGATGGCCGGCACGGTCAAGGCGAGGAAGTCCGGCAAGTATGCGACCTCAGACTGGATGGAGATCGAGAAGCAGCGCGGGATTTCGGTTACCACGGCGGTGATGCGGTTTCCCTTCGAAGGGTACGACATCAATCTGCTCGACACACCCGGTCACAACGACTTCAGCGAAGACACCTATCGCACGCTGACGGCCGTTGATGCCGCGTTGATGATGATCGACAGCGGTAAGGGNGTNGAGGCGCAGACCATCAAGNTGATGAATGTCTGCCGCATGCGGAACACCCCTATCGTCACTTTCATGAACAAGATGGATCGCGATGGTCTGGAGCCATTCGATCTGTTGGATAATCTTGAGAAGGTTCTGAAACTACATGCCATCCCGCTTACCTGGCCAATCGGGTCTGGGAGCGGGTTCCGGGGTGTATACGATCTTCGGTCGAAGTCGGTCTGGCTGTTCGATGGCTCGGCCGACGGCGGGAAGGGCGATTACGTTGAGATTCAGGGGGCGACAGACGCGCGTCTCGACAGCATCATCGGGAAGCTCGCCGCGGACCGGCTCCGCGAGGAGTTGGACCTGCTTGAGGGCGCTGGTGCGGAGTTTGACGAGGCTGCCTTTTTGCGGGGCGAGCAGACGCCGGTGTTCTTTGGGAGTGCGCTGAGCGGATTCGGGGTGGAGGAGATGCTCCGCACCTTTGTTTCGATCACGCCGGCGCCCAAGGCGCGTGCCTGCAGGGAGCGGGTGGTGCAGCCTGCAGAGGAGAAGGTGACAGGTTTTATCTTCAAGATTCAGGCGAACATGGACCCGCACCATCGCGATCGTATCGCCTTCTTTCGGGTCTGTTCGGGGCACTTCCAGCGCGGCGACAAGTTGTGGAACGTGCGGCTCGGCCGAGAGATGAAGATCGCCAATCCAATCACCTTCATGGCCCGCGAGCGAGAGATCGTCGAGGATGCTTGGGCGGGCGACATCATCGGGGTGCACGACACGGGACTCATCGAGATTGGCGACACATTTACCGAGGGCGAAACGCTTCACTTCACGGGGATTCCCTGCTTTGCGCCTGAGATCTTTCGCCGGGTGCGGCTGGAGAATCCGCTTCGGATGAAGAACCTCAAGAAGGGGCTCGACCAGCTGGCCCAAGAGGGGGCTGTGCAGCTGTTTCGTCCGCTGGATTCACCAGAGTTCATCGTCGGTGTGGTCGGCAACCTCCAGCTTGAGGTTCTCAAGTTCCGGCTCGCTGCCGAGTATGACGTTCAGGCGCAGTTTGAGATGGTGGAGCTGACGACGGCGCGTTGGTATCGGTCGTCGGACCCCGTGGCGGTGGCTGAGTTTGAGCAGGCCTTCCGGCGCTATGTGGCTCGCGACGTGAAGGAGCGGTCGGTCTACTTGGCGGAGTCTGCCTGGCGGCTCGGCTACGTGAAGGAGCGCCACCCGAAGATCGAGTTCTTCGAGACGAGCGACGGCGTCTAGGCGCTGGTGTTGGCTGCGGGCTGCTGCCTGCGTCTCCACCACTGCTTGATGGCGCGTCGGCTTGGTTCCTCTACGAGGTTTCGCAGAGCGTGCGCCAGGGCGAGAGCAAGGGCGTGCGCTGCAAGCGTCGCCGCGGTCATCGGAGNNGGTTGGCGNANTCCAACGNNTTCGTTGTGAGNTNCGGGTGACNGNNGCNGCAGNGCGCAAAGCGATTGACCGTGGTTGGGCTCGCGATAANGGGGGCATCGCCACATCGAAGGAGGAGCGCGCAATGAACACGAGCGAGATTACGAGTCTTCTTGGAGCCGACGCTGAGTCGCTGTTGAACCATACCTGCGGGACGATCCCGCGGTCGTCGCTGACGGTGCCGGGTCCCGATTATGTGGACCGGGTTCTGTCGCTGACGGACCGTCCGACGCCCGTCTTGGCGAACTACGAGCGGCTGCTCCGTGCTGGTCGGCTTGGTGGTACGGGCTACGTCTCGATCCTGCCTGTAGATCAGGGGATCGAGCACTCGGCGGGCGCGTCGTTTGCCAAGAACCCTGCCTACTTCGATCCTGAGAACATCGTGAAGCTTGCGATGGAGGGCGGGTGCAACGCGGTGGCGAGCACCTACGGCGTGCTTGCATCGGTAGCGCGCAAGTATGCGCACAAGATTCCCTTCATGCTGAAGCTCAACCACAACGAGCTGCTGACCTATCCGAACAAGTTCGATCAGGTGATGTTCGCGCAGGTGGAGCAGGCGTTCGACATGGGCTGCTGCGCGGTCGGCGCGACGATCTACTACGGCTCGGAGGAGAGCACGCGTCAGATTGTCGAGGTGTCCGAGGCGTTCGCGCGTGCGCATGAGCTGGGCATGGTGACGGTGCTCTGGTGCTACCTTCGGAACAGCGGGTTCAAGAAGGATGGCAAGGACTACCATGTGGCGGCTGACCTGACGGGCCAGGCGAATCATCTGGGCGCGACGATCGGCGCCGACATCGTCAAGCAGAAGCTCCCGGAGAACAACGGCGGCTTCAAGGCGCTGAACATGGGCGGCAGCTCATACGGCAAGCTGGACGAGCGCATGTACTCGAACCTTTCTACGGACCATCCGATCGATCTGGTTCGGTACCAGGTCGCGAACGGATACATGGGCCGGATTGGACTCATCAATTCCGGTGGTGCAGCCGGCAGCAACGACCTGTCAGAGGCGGTGCGCACGGCGGTCATCAACAAGCGTGGCGGCGGCATGGGCCTGATCTCGGGTCGCAAGGCGTTCCAGAAGCCGATGAACGAGGGTGTGGCGCTGCTCAACGCGATCCAAGATGTCTATCTGGCGCCGGATATCACGATTGCCTGATTCGGGGAGCGGCCCGTCAGGAAAGCAGTCTCTCGTCGCAAGTCATCTTGACGAAAGGGCGGTGACTTTCCTAGGTGGACTGCTCCGCTTGGGGAGGTCGCCAAGTGGTAAGGCAGAGGCCTGCAAAGCCTCCATTCGTCGGTTCGACTCCGATCCTCCCCTCTTTGAAGATTGCGCTCTGCATCGCGCTCGTGGCTGTTCCGTGGGTGGAGGCGTGGAGCGGTTGGAGTGCAGGCCATGAAATCCCAGTGGTTGTGGCGGTTTCTGGCGAGCCTGCTGATTGGCGTCGGGCTCCTCTGGTTGACGCTGCAAGGGATGGCGGACGAGGTTGGCGGCTCTGCAGGAATCACCGGCCTATGGCGGTCGACTGTGGCGTCAGCACAGGCTGTGGAGGCCCGCTTCCTGTGGATCTATGTGGCCTCGTTTGTGGTGGTGCACGCGGCTCGCGTGGGCCGGTGGGTTGTGATGGTCCGCGGGATTTCGGATGNACCAGCCGGCGAGGTGCTCCATGTGGGGTTGGTAGGGTTTGCGGCGATCGTGCTGTTCCCGCTTCGGTTGGGTGAGTTCGTGCGGCCGCTGTTGCTGCAGCGTCGCGCGGGCGTGTCGTTTTCGGCAGGGCTTGGGACGGCTGTGGTGGAGCGGGTTGCTGACGGTCTGATCATCACCCTGGTGCTGTTTCTGTCGGTTTTGGCGGCCCCTGTCGCGGCGTCGGAGGTGGTTCGGAGCGCGGGCTGGGTGAGCCTGTTGGTGTTTGTGTCGGCAACGGTGGGATTGTCGCTCTTTGCCTGGAAGCGCTGGCTTGCGGAGCGGATTGTGTCGGAGACCGTCGGCAGGCTTGCTCCTGGGTTGTCGCGGAGTCTGATTGGGATGATGGAGACCTTTTCGGTGGGGGTGCGATCGCTGTACGGTGGCGGTCGCCTCTGGTGGTTTTTGTTGCTGACGGTGGTCTACTGGTCTGCGAATGCGTTCGGGATGTGGTGGCTGGCGCGGGGGTTCGGCTTCATGTTGCCGTGGTATGCGGGCTGGGGTCTGTTGGGCACGCTGGTGGTGGGTCTGATGATCCCGACGGGGCCGGGATTTTTGGGGAACTTTCAATACTTTGTGCAAGAGGGGCTGCGGCTCTATCTGCCTGGTTCGTCGGTCGGAGCTGCGGGTCTGGCGATGGGCTTGATTCAGAACGGCTTGCAGCTGCTGGTGCAGGTGCTCGCGGCGGTGCCGGCGGTTGGAACGATGATGGCGGAGGCTCGTTCGAAGCGGGCTGCGGACGTAGCCCCGTTAGGCTAATGGAAGGGGAGCAGGTGAGCCGAGATCTTTCGGAACGAGAGGTGAGCGAGAGTGACGACTACCTGCGAAGTGGTTACGGAGTGTAGTCGAGTCGAAGACGGCGCAGAGGTCATGATGTTGAACGAGCTTGAACAGGCGCTGGGAACACTCCTGACGGAGCCGGCACGGGCAGATGTTTTCGCATTTTGCGAGGCTCAGTTCGTTGCGGGTGGCAGCTGGCAGGACCTGGTCGGGCTATACGAGACCTTCGGTGCTCCGTTCGGGCCGGATGGTCGTGCAGACTGGGAGCGGCTCATTGGGCAGCTTGAGTCGATGGCGCCTGCGCTTGGTGTGGAGGAGCGTTCGCAGCTGTTCGAGACGGTCGGTCAGCTCTGGGAGTTGCAGCTTGGGCGGCCTGAACAGGCGCTTCGTCAGTACCAGGCCTCCTTCAAGCTGTGGCCCAAGAACCAGGCAGCGCTGTCGCGGGCGCGCGGCATCTATGCTGGACAGGGGAACTGGCGGCTTGTGACGCGGCTGCTCGAGTTGGAACTTCATGCAGTGACGGAGCCTGCGGCGCAGGCGGAGTTGCTGATCGCGCTTGGTGAGGCTGCGCTGGATGGCGGTCCTGATGCGGAGCGTGCCCTGGGCTACCTTGAGCGGGCAGTGCAGCTTGCGCCCACGCTCGAGGGCGTGGGACGTCTTGAGTCTCGGCTCGCCATGCTGCCGGCAGAGGCGGCGCATTCTCCGCAGCAGGCGCATGAAGCGTCTGTCGAGGCTGTGCGTGCGCCTGCTGAGGTTGTGGCTGCAGAGGTTCCCGTTGCCGCGGCGGTTGAGACGGAGCCGAAGTTGAAATGGAAGCTGAGCCCGGCGCTTAGCGCGCTGCGGTCTGCGGCAGCGGGCGAGAGCGTTGCCCCGAACCGTCGCGTTCGCAGGAGCGACCCGGCGACGCTGGCGGGGCTGGATCGCGCGGCGTTGGAGTCGCTCTGGGCGTCGGGCGAGGATGACCTCGGGGTTCTTGAGGCGCTTGCCAAGCGGTATCGGGAGGCAGGTGATCTTGCGTCGCTTTCGGCACGTTATGAGTCGGCCGTAAAGGCGTTGGTCTGGCAGGAGTCGGCGAAGGAGCTGATGATCGATGCAGGCCGCCTCTACTGGCACGAGCTTGGCGATATGGAGGCGGCGGAGCGCATGTTCAAGCGGGTGCGCCTGCTGGATGGCCGTGAGGTCACGACGCTCACATTTTTTGCCGAGCTCGCGCGACGAGCGGGTGAGCCGCGGCGGCTGCTGACGGCGCTGCAGAGTCTGCGTGATGTGACGGTGGAGCAGGGGGCTTGGCTGGAGGTGAGTGAGGAGCTTGCCAGCCTGAGCGCGACGGATGCGCGCACGCAGGACAAGGCGGTGGAGGTTTGGCGGCAGATTCTGCGCCGAAGCCCGCACCACTCCGGTGCCCGGTCGGGTCTGCAGGAGCTGCTGACGACAACGGGCCGCTGGAGCACGCTGCTGGAGGTTCTGAAGGATGATCTGGCGCTGGCGGATGGAGGGGAGGACCAGGTCCGGATTCTGGAGTCGATGGTCGAGGTGTACCGCGATCGTCTGAACCTGCCATTCATGGTTGCTCAGACGCTGCAGTCGATTTTGAAGATTTCGCCCGGTCATGCGGATGCCGCCTGGGCGCTAGGCGAACGTTTTGCGTCAGCGGGTCGCTGGAGCGACGTGGTGACGTTGATGATGGAGCATGCGTCGCATGCGGCTCGTGCCGAGGATGCGACGCGGGCGCTGCGTTGGGTGGTTGAGATCTGGTCGGAGCGTCTTCGTCAGCCATGGCAGGCGATTGGTGCACTGGAGCAGCTGCTGGAACTTCAGCCTGGGGATGCTCAGGTGTTGTCGGAGCTCCGTCGAGGCTTTTCGGAGCGCGGCGCATGGGGCCGGTTGGTGGAGTTGCTGGAGCGGCAGGCAATGCGGAGCGGCGCGGTAGAGCGCACAACGCTGCTGGAGGAGGCCGCGGCGATCGCGTCGACGACGCTGCACGATGATCAGGTCTCGGCGAGGATACACGAGGCGCTGCTGATCGATTCTGAGGGTCGGAGCGATGCGTCGTTCGCCTTCCTTGCGGGCTACCTTCCGTCAGCGGAGCTGTGGCCGCGCTGGGCGCAGGTGCTGTTGCTGCGGCGTGGCGCTGTGGATGGCGAGATGCAGGTCGCGCTTGCGATGGAGGAGGCGGAGGTTCGTCTGGTTCGTCTTTCGGACCGGGGTGCAGCGGAGCGGTTGTGGCTGGAGGCGGCGCGCTACGGCGAGTCTGGCAAGGCGGGGCTCGAGCGTTTGATTGCAAGCGCTGCGAGCAGCAGCCGCTGGCCGACGCTGATGGAGCTGGGCGATGAGTTCGGTTGCTGGGCGACGCTGCGCGGAGCGTTGATGGAGCGGCTATCGAACTGCGGTTCGGATCAGGTTCAGGAGATCGGCGAGACGCTATGGGAGATCGCGTCGGCGCGGCTGTCGCAGGCGGAAGCAGAGCGGGAGGTTCTGGAGGCATGGCGCAGGCGGTCGCCGCGGAATCTTGTTGTGCTGGAGCGGCTTGAGCAGCGGTACCAGCGGGCAGGCGAGGTGGAGCGGCGTGCGGAGGTGCTCGCGGACCTCGTGCCACTGGTTTCGGCGGAGCGCGGGCTGGCGCTGTGCGATGAGTTATCTGCGATCTACGGGCAGGATCTCAGCGATGCGCGTCAAAGTTATCAGTGGGCTGCGCAGGCGTTTGTTCGGACGGCGACGGAGTCGGATCGGTTGGCGCGGGTGACCGAGCTTGCGGTTGCGGTCGGAGAGTTGCGGTCCTGGGTTTCGATGCTCGAAGCGGTAGCATCGGGGCTGTCGGATGCGGAGCGGTCTGGGCGTCTTCGGGCGCATGCGGCGGCGCTGTGCGACGATGGGTTGAACGAGCCTCTGCGCGCAGCTGCGATGATCGAGACGGTGCGGGCGAGCGGTCAAGCGGATGCTGTGCTGATGGGCCGTCTGTGCGGGATTTACGCACGATTCGAACGATGGGCACCGCTGGCCGCAGCGCTGGAGGCGCAGGCGTCGCTGACTTGGACGACGACAGAGCGAGCGTCGGTGGAGTTGGAGTTGGCGCAGGTGCTGTCGGAGCGGCTGGGCCGTCTGGCGGAGGCGAGCAAACTCCTGCTTGCGCAGCGCGATGCGGGCGTTGCATCGCCGCAGTCGCAGGAGCTGCTGCTCTCTGTATCGATGCGCCGCGCGGACTGGCCGGTGGCGTCGCAGTGTTTGGAAGCAGCCGTGGAGAGGGCGAGCGAGTCGGAGCGGGGTGCCTTCCTCGTGGAGTGGGGCCGTTTGCTGTCGGATCGGTTGGGGGAGCATCGGCGGGCAGTTTCGGTCTTTGGTCGCGCAGTGGAGGAGGGCTCGGACGCTGGCGGGCTGGCACTTTCGGGTCTGATAGGGATGTTCGGGCGTTCGGAGGTGGCGGAGGCGGCGGCAACGGTTGCGGCGCCCTACCTGGGCAAGGCGGGTCTTTGGGCGGAGCTGCTGCAGGCCTACGGGCTGATGCGGTTCGCTGTGGGCAGTGGCGAGCGCCGAGAGGCGAGCCGGGCGATGGCGCAGATTTGGGAGCGTGAATTCTCGGATTTGGATGCTGCCTTCGTCGTGATTGCCAACCTCCTGGCGGAGGAGGCCGGGGAGGCCTGCGACTGGGTTCTGTTCGACCGGCTCGCGGTAGCTTCGGGTCGTGCGTCGGAGGCTGCGGTGCGCTGGTTGGCTGCTCTGGAGCAGTTTGGCGCTGCGTCGTTCGGGTCGCGGCTGGCGGATATCGCGACGCTTGTAGAGCAGTCGCTGGGCGATGCTGAAGCGGCTCGCGGTGTTTGGCAGAGTGCGACGTTGCTTCGCTCGGAGCCGTCGGACTGGTTGCAGGTTGCTCGGTTGAGCGAAGCGTTGGGCGATTGGAATGGGGCTCGGTCAGCGTGGAAGGAGGTGTCTCGGCTTGCCTCTTACGAGGTTTCGCAGGAGGCGCTGGCCCACGCGGCGATGCTGGCGGATGAGAAGCTGGCTGATGCTGAACTCGCGATAGGCGAGCTGGAGCAGATGATCGCCGCAGATATGCACTACGCGCCGGTGCGGTTGCACCTTCGGTCGCTGCTGGAGCGGGTTGGAAGGCAGGGTCGGCTCGCGTGGCACCTTGAGCAATGGGCAGGCTGCGCGGATGCCGAACAGGAGCGGTTGGAGCTGCTCCGTCAGGCTGCAGCTTCATCGGAGGCCGCATCGGACTGGCAAGGGGCTGCGCGGTTGCACTGCCTCGTGATGACGCATGCCGCGGAGGGTGCGGGGAGCGAGGCGGAGGCCTTCTGGCGTCGCGCGGGTGGTGCCGGTGAGTGGCGAATGGCAGATGACTTCGGGTTGCTGGACCTGCTGTGTGAACAGCATCGGTCGGCTGGCCGGTATGAGGCGCTGTGGAGCCTTCTGGATATCGCGCTTCACCAGGCGGCGGAGAGCAGGCGGTTGTCGCTTGCAGATGCTTGCGCAGAGGTGGCGGAGGAGCAGTTGCATCGGCCGGATGCCGCGATGGATGCGCGGTTGGTTGGCTATCGGTTGTCGCCGGACGATCCGCTGCGGGGCGCGGCCGTCGAGCTTTCCGCGGAGCAGTCGAACCGGTGGGAAGATGTTGCCGTAGCCTATGAGTGGGCGGCTGAGCAGACGACGGATGGAGCGAAGAAGGCGGGTCGTCTTCGTGCGGCGGCAGTGATTCGATTGGAGCGGTTGAACGACTTGCCGAGCGCGATCGCGAACTTCGAGATTGCACGCCAGATCGTGCCCCACGATCGAGAGTTGCTTGGGTCGCTCGAGAAGTTGTTCGCGGCATCGGGCAACGCAGAGCTCCGCGCGGTGGTGGTGTTGGAGTGCGCGGGCCTGACGGACGATGCTGACGAACGGGCGCGCCTGTTGCTGGACGCTGCGGGCATCTTCTTCCGAGAACTGGGCGCGCACGCGTCGGCGGTGGAGGTTTTGGCGGACGCGCGTCGGTATGAGCGGACGCACGATGATGCGCTGCTGATGCTGGCGGAGATTCACGCGTCGGTGGGGAGTTGGTCTGCGCTGGCGGAGGTGCTTCTGGCACAGCTGTATGTGGCGTTGGAAGAGGAGCCGAGGGCGGAGCTTCTGGCGCGTCTTGCGTCGCTGTACGAAGAGAAGCTTGGCATGCCGCGCGAAGCGCTGGATGCGTGGAGTGACTACACTGAGCTTCGCTCGGATGATCAGGCTGCGTGGTCCTCGATGGAGCGCCTGGCGCGCAATCTTGGCGACGGTGTGCGTCGTGTGACGGTGTTGGAGCGGCTGCTCAGCCTGTCTCCGGGGCCGGAGGGATTGGCGGTGGCTTGGGCGCTTGCGGAGCAGCAGGTTGCTGCGAGCGGCGACCTGTATCGCGGCATCGACCTTGCCTCTGCGCTTCTGTCATCGCCCATCTACCAAGAGCGTGCGGAGAGCCTGCTTCGGGGCCTTTGGTCGCATGAGGATGTTGGGGCTCGAGCGCGGTCTGTGATGATCGCGCACTACGATCGTGTGGGCGATGCGGAGGCGCTCGTGGAGGCGCTGACAGCAGACGCATCGGTGGACACGCGGTTGGAGGAGCGTGTTGTGACGCTGATGCGGGCGACCCGCGTCTGCTTGGCGACCGAGGGGATGTCGGACAGAGGCTTCGCGCTGGTGATGTTTGCCGTGGAGCTCGCGCCGCTGGACCCTGAGGTCGTGGAGTTGAGCGAAACTGCGGCGGCTGCGGTGGAGGGTTGGAGCGCTCTCGCGGAGGCGCTTTCGGAGATTGTACACCGGTCGGACGAGGGCTCGTTTGCGGCGCAGGTTTCACTCCGAGTGGCCACTATTCTTGACCATCGGATGGGGCTGAGTGCATCGGCGCTGGACTGGTATTTCGCAGTGACTCGGGCGCTACCGCTCGAGGTGACAAGTCGTCGTCGTCTTGCGGAGCTTTTGGCGGAGGCGGCCCGTCCGTCAGAGGAGTTTGCTGTCATCGCAGAGCTCGTGGAGCTGGCGGTGTCGGAAGAGGAGCGAGCGTCGTTGCTGCAGCGCGGAGCGGAGCTGGGCGAGGGGCTCGGGCAGTCGCCGGAGTCGCTGCTGGAGTTGTGGCGCCGCCGGCTATCGATCGTGTCGGGCGACAGGGCTGCGCTGGTGGCGCTGTCACGGTTGGAGCTGAGCGCTGGCAACCATGCCTCAGCTGCCTCGTGGATGGCGCAGGAACTCCAAGTGGTGGGCGACAGTGCGGAGGCGAGCGAGCTTCGCCTGCGGCTCGCTGGGTTGGTCTGGCACGAGCTGGGGTCGGCCTCTCGTTG
>JGI12421J11937_10000828_pt1 | contig 12248 bp, 8 predicted proteins | sample LakErihyJuly2011_2_FD_11937 | JGI IMG/M metagenome (IMG submission 11937)
GCGTGGACGTAGACGTGGCAGATGCCGGCGTCGTGCTTGATGACGGGGACCTTGGCGGAGTTGACCACCGCCTCGATGAGGCCGGGGCCGCCGCGGGGGATAATAATGTCGACGATACCGCGGAGGGAGCCGAGGGCCGGGACGGCTTCGCGGTCTGTGAAGGGCAGGAGCGTGACGGCTTCGGCGGGTAGGCCAGCGGTGCGCAGGCCCGTCGCGAACGACTTCGAGAGCGCGATGTTCGTGTGAATCGCCTCGCTCCCGCCGCGGAGTACGCAGCCGTTGCCGGACTTCAGGCAGAGGGCGGCGGCGTCGATGGTGACGTTGGGGCGCGATTCGAAGATGATGGCCACGAGGCCGATGGGGACGCGGCGGCGGATGATCCGCAGGCCGTTGGGGCGGGTCCAATCCTCGGTGACTTCGCCGACCGGGTCGGGGAGTTTCGCGACCGCTTCACAGGCCACGGCGATATCTTCGAGGCGGGCGTGGTCGAGGCGCAGGCGATCGGTCATCGCGTCCGTGAGGCCCTTGGCTTGGGCGGCGGCGAGGTCCTGCGCGTTGGCGGCGAGGATGGCGGCTTCGTCGGCGCGGAGGGCCTGGGCGGCGGCGCGCAGGGCGGCGTCGCGGACGGCGGTCGAGGAGAGGGCGAGGGCACGCGAGGCCTTCTTGGCCGTGCGGGCGATGTCCGTCACGCGCTGGAGGAGGTCGCTCATTTCTTCTTCAGCGAGAAGCGCGTACCGAGTTTCTTGCCGGCGGCGAGTTCGAGGAGGATCCCTTCGTGTCGACCGCTGGCGATGATTGTATCGACACCGCCTTCGGCCGCGATTTCGGCGGCGAGCAGTTTCGTGACCATCCCGCCGACGTTACGTTCGGAACCGGCGCCGCCGGCGAGGGCACGCACGGAGTCGTCGATCTTGCGGACGGAGGGGATGAGGTCGCCGGTGCCGTCGGACTTCGTCATCAGGCCTGGGATACCGGAAAGAATAATCAGCAGGTCAGCGCCGACGAGCGCGGCGACGTGGGCCGAGAGGCGGTCGTTGTCGCCGACCTTGATTTCTTCGTCAGCGATGGCGTCGTTCTCGTTGATGATCGGAATGAAGCGCTTGCGGGCGAGGAGTAGGTCGATGGTTGCGCGGGCGTTGCGGGTGCAGGCACGGCTGTCGAGGTCCCAGTAGGTGAGTAGCATCTGCGCGCCGAGCAGCTTATGGCGGCGGAGGTGCTTGCCGTATTCGGACATCAGTTCGGGCTGGCCGACGGTGGCGCAGGCTTGAAGCTCGCGGGCCTCCTTCGGGCGTTTCTCGAGGCTCATGGCGGTCATGCCCGCGGCGACGGCGCCGGAGGTCACCAGGACGACCTGGATGCCACGCTTATGCAGGCCGGCGACCTGATCGACGATGCGGCCAATCTGGACGCGGTCCACCTTGCCGTCCTTGCGGGTGAGGAGGCCGGAACCGAGCTTGATGACCCATCGTTTTGCCATGGCTTTCAGGGGTCGACCTTAGCCGAGGGAAAACGCCGTTGTCCAGCGTCAGAACACCGACCTCAGAACGAAGGCGGCTGCAGGCCCACGGCCAGCCAGCCTTTCGGGGCTAGGACGCGTCCCTGCGGGGTGCGCACGACGTAGCCTTCCTGCACAAGGAATGGCTCATGGACTTCCTCGAGCGTGTGAGCGTCTTCGCCGATGGCGGCGCCGATACTGCTCAAGCCAACTGGTCCGCCGTTATGCTTTTCGGCCATCGCGCGAAGGAAGCGGTGGTCCATGTCGTCGAGGCCATGCTGATCGATTTCCAGAAGTTCAAGGGCGGCGGCGGTGACGGCGGCGTTGGCTTTACCGCCGGCGCGTTCGAGGGCGTAGTCGCGCGTGAAGCGCAGCAGGTTGTTGACGATGCGGGGCGTACCGCGGGCGCGGCGGGCAATCTCGTCGGCACCGCCTTGGTCGATGTCGAGGCTGAGAAGGTCGGCGTTACGGCGGACGATGCTGAGCAGCTGTTCGCGGGTGTAGTAGTCGAGGCGCGTCTGCAACGTGAAGCGGCTGCGCAACGGGGCGGTGAGCAGGCCCGTGCGGGTCGTTGCACCGACGAGTGTGAACTTCGGTAGGTCGAGGCGCACGCTGCGCGCGTTCGGACCTTGATCGATCATGATGTCGATGCGGAAGTCCTCCATCGCCGAGTAGAGAAACTCCTCGACGGTTTTCGGGATGCGGTGGATTTCGTCGATGAAGAGTAGGTCGCCTTCCTGCAGGCTCGTGAGCAGCCCTGCGAGGTCGGAGGCTTTCTCGACAACCGGTCCGGAGGTCACGCGGATTGGGCGCCCCATCTCTTCGGCGAGGATCATCGCGAGGGTCGTCTTGCCGAGGCCGGGCGGGCCGTGGAGGAGAATGTGATCGAGCGTACGGCCTTCGCGACGCGCGGCACCAATCATCACGCGGAGGCGTTCCACCGTGCGCTGCTGGCCCACGAAGTCGTCGAGCTTCGGCGGGCGCAGGGCGGCGTCCAGCGAGCGGTTCGCACGCGACGCGGCTTCCTTGCCGGCGAGCGGCTGGTGGTCATCGGGCGAATCCTTGCGGGCCATGGAGCGCAAGGTGCGGGCTCAGGGCGAATTGGCAACCCTCAGTCCTCGGCGAAGCCTTTCGGCAGGTCGGAGGCGGGGAGGCGTTCGACGTCGGCGCCCAGGGAGCGGAGGCGTTCCTCGAAGCGTTCGTAGCCGCGGTCGAGGTGGTAGAGGCGTTGGACCCACGTCTCGCCCTTGGCGATTAGCGCGGCGAGGATGAGGGCGGCGGAGGCGCGGAGATCGGAGGCCATCACTGGCGCACCGGAAAGTGGGCGGTCGCCGTAGATCGCAGCCGTGGCGCCGTCGATGGCGATCTCGGCGCCCATGCGCTGGAGTTCGGCGGCGTGCATGAAGCGGGCTGGATAAATCTTCTCGGTCACCGTGCTGCGTCCGTCGACGAGGAGCTGGAGGGCCATGAACTGAGCCTGCAGGTCCGTCGGGAAGCCTGGATAAGGTTCGGTGATGATCTCGACGGCGTGCGTCGGCTTGCCATGGGCGCGGATGAAGTCGGGGCCAGTCTCGACCTGTACGCCCGCTTCGCGGAGCTTGTCGAGGACGGCCGTGAGGTGCGACGGGTCGCAGTGCGTTACCGTGACGTCGCCGCCGGTGATGGCGCCCGCGACAAGATAGGTGCCGGTCTCGATGCGGTCGGCGATGACCGTGTGGTCGCAACCCCCGAGGGCGACGACGCCTTCGACCTGGATGGTGCCCGTGCCGTGGCCGCTGATCTTCGCGCCCATCTTGACGAGCATCGCACAGAGGTCGACGACCTCCGGTTCGCGGGCGGCGCATTCGATGTGGGTGACGCCGGGCGTGAGGGTGGCGGCCATCACGAGGTTGGCGGTGCCAAGGACCGTGCTCCCCATCGGGCCGCCCATGAAGACCGTGTCGCCGCGGGCGCGGGAGGCGTCGACTTGGACTAAGCCGGCTTCGACCGTGACGACGCAGCCGAGGGCTTCGAGGCCTTTCAGATGAAGGTCGATGGGACGGGGTCCGATGACACAGCCGCCAGGGATGGCCATCTCCGCTTGGCGGAGACGACCGATGAGTGAGCCCAGTAGGCAGACCGATGCGCGCATCTTGCGAACGAGATCATAGGGCGTGCGGGGCGAGACCTGTTCGGCGCGGATTGTCCAGACGCCCGGTTCCGGGTTGGCGACAACGGCGCCTTGGTAACCGAGGATCTCGGCCATGTAGCGGACATCGCTGAGGTCGGGCACGTTACGCAGCGTCACCGTCTCGCCCGTGAGGAGGGAGGCGGCGAGCAGCGGCAGCGCGGCGTTCTTCGAACCTGCGGCGCGGATCGTACCTCTCAGCACGTGACCACCGCGGATGCGCGCGACCTGGAGCATGGCGGATAAAAGAAGCGGGGGCGCCGATTGGCGCCCCCGTTATGTTCAGCCTTCGCGAGGACCGTTGCGAGGACCGCGGTCGCCGCGGAATTCACCGCGACCTCCACGGGAGCCATCACGGGAACCATCACGTCCGCCGCGGGAACCGCCGCGGGAACCGCCGCGGAATTCACCGCGACCACGGCCGCCGCGCTGACCGCGATCGGAACGTTCGCCGCGGCGTTCGCCGTGAGGTTGCTGGGTGCGACCGGAAGGGACGAAGACGGCCTTGTTAGGCACGCCGAACAGGGAGGCGAGCTTGCGCTTCAGCGAAGCCCAGAAGCCGATGGGGGCCTGGACTGGAATGACGACGGGCTCGATCTGGATGCGCGGGCGGTCTTCGCGGCGGGGGCGGTCTTCACGACGAGGACGATCGCCTTCGGAGCGGGGACCGCGGTCGCCTTCGGGGCGCGGTTCGCGGAACGGACGGTCGCCCTGCGGGATGCCGGGNTGGCGGCCTTCTTCGGCGGCGCCTTCGGGGCGGCGTTCGCGCGGTTCGCGGCGAGGACCACGATCGCCTTCGGCGCGCGGTTCGCGGAACGGACGGTCGCCTTGCGGGATGCCGGGCTGGCGGCCTTCTTCGGCGAAGCCTTCCGGCCGAGGAGCGCGCGGTTCGCGGCGAGGACCACGTTCCCCTTCGGGGCGCGGCTCACGACGTTCGCGTTGCCCTTGGGCAGGCGGCTGGGCACGATCACCGGAGAGGTTCTCGGTCAGCTGGGACGGATCTTCGACGACTCCGATGGACGGGCGGGTTGCCTGACCATTGGCGGCGGAGGGAGCGGCGCCACGCGGCGTACCACGGCGACCGAACTGCTTCGGCGTCGTGATGGTACCAGGTTTGGCGGCGGGTTCGGACGAGGCCCCGATCACGGACAGCGGGGGGAGTTCCGCGTGGGCGGATTCCAACTTGGCTTCGTTAAGGCGGGGTGCGGGAGTGCGGACTTCATTGGCGCCTGCGTCCGCGGCGGGCTGGTGGGGGGAGACTGGCTCCTGCCCCGGGGTTTCTTCTTGGCTCATGTTGCTTATGTTGGGGCGGCCTTCGTTGTGGCCGACCGGATGATGCGGCCGTTCCGTTGTGGAGCGGCGACGCGGTTTGTCGGACCCTTGGTGACGGAGGACGAACCTCCTTGGGGTGCCGAAATGTCCCGGGAGAGACTCCCGGAAGGAATGTGAATAATTAACCCCTCTCGCTTAACAACAAGAAAGTCCCTTAGCGGGCCTCTTCGGTGAACCTTTGTTCACGAATCAGCACAATTTTCACAGTTCCTTGGTAAGAAAGGGTTTCCTCCACCTTAAGGCGAAGGCGGCGGGCCAGCTCGTTGGCCGCGAAATCATCGAGTTTGACCGGATCGATGATTACCCGGAGTTCGCGGCCGGACTGGAAGGCGTAGGCTTCCCGGACCCCGTCGAAGGACATGGCCACCTCTTCGAGGCGCCGAACGCGCAAGGCGTAGGACTCTAAGGGTGGAGGAGCGGGCGCCAGGGCGGGAGCCTGAGGCGGCGTCGGCGATCATCACCAGCGGAGCGTAAAGGCTCTCGGCTTCGACTTCGCGATGGTGGGCGGCGACGGCATTGACTACGCGCGGGTCTTCGCCGAGTCGGCGGAGCAGGGCGGCGCCGACGAGGGCGTGGCTACCGCCCGCTTCCGCTTCGACCGCCTTGCCGAGATCGTGGAGCAGGCCGGCGCGTTTCGCCGGGACCGGGTCGATACCGATCTCCGCTGCGAGCATGGCGCAGAGCTGCGCGACTTCGACGGAGTGGGTGAGGGTGTTCTGGTTGGCCGAAAGGCGGAAGTGCAGGCGACCGAGGAGTTCTTCCACCGACGCGTCCATCGGCGGCAGACCGAGGTCGCGGACGGCATCGCGGCCGAGGCGGCGGGCGTGCTTCACCACTTCTTCGGCGGCGGCGCGGACGCTGTCTTCGATGAGTCCCGGCGAGATGCGGCCATCCTTCACGATGCGTTCGAGTGCGATGCGCGCGGTTTCGCGGCGAACCGGATCAAAGCAGGAAACCATCGCCAATCCGGGGGTTTCATCGATGAGCAAGGTCGCGCCTGTCGCCTGCTCGAAGGTGCGGATGTTGCGGCCCTCGCGACCAATCAGGCGACCTTTCATCTCCTCGTTGGGCAGCGAGACCGAGAGCAACGTCGCATCCTGCGTCGTCGAGGCGGTCAGGCGTTGCATCGCCGCGAGGAGGGTGCGGCGGGCTTCGTCATCGATGTCTTGTTCGACTTGGTCGAGCAGGCCGCGGCGCAGGTGCTGGGCCTCTGCGCCGTATTCCTCGCGCAGTTGATCGAGTAGCAGATCGCGCGCCTGTTCCGGCGTGACCCCGGCGAGGCGTTGAAGCTCGCGGACCAGATGATCCCGCTGGCGGAGATTCTCGCGGGAGAGTTCGCCCGCGGCGAGGGTCTCGACGGCGGCCTCGGCTTTGGCTCGCGCCGCCGATTGGTGCTCGGCCTCCGCTTGGGCGTGGAGTTCGGCGGCCTCGACGGTGGCTTCCCGGCGGGCGAGTTCGACCTCGGAGCGGAGGCGAGCGTCCCGGATGGCGCCGAGGGTGTTCTCGCGCCATTTCGCCACCGCATAGGCCACGATGGCCCCGGAGGAGAACGCCACGGCGGCGAGGATGCTTTGGTCGTCTGCCAGAGGCATGTTCGTCGCGAATTCCGGAGGCCCGGGGGGTTACGCTTGCGGTCGTAGCCCTTTCGGCAAGCCCTTTCGGGAGGTTCGCCTTGCCTCTGGGGCAATATCGGGGTTGCCTCGGGCATGTCACAACACCTTGACGATGAGCGGTCTCCGGCCGCGGTCTGGTGGGACAAGTTCGCCCATTTCGCCTGGCGGACGGATTGGACACAGGTGGTCATCATTTTCTTCTTGAGCGGCCTCGGGGTCGTCGCGATCCAGTCGGCGGGCAGCGCCCGGGAATCCACGTTCTATCGTTCGCAGATAGCCTTCGTCGTCATCGGTTGGTTGGCCTATTGGGCGGTCTCCTCGCTCGACTATCGTCTGGTTCAGCGCCACGCCCGCCGGATCTACTGGGGTTGCCTGGCGCTCCTCCTGCCCGTCTCGCTCTGCGCTTTGGCCAAAATCGATTTAGGCACCTTCATCCGCAGCATCAACGGCGCGCGTCGTTGGATGGATTTCGGTCCGTTTTCGATCCAGCCCTCGGAGTTCGCCAAGATCGGCGTATTGGTCATGCTCGCGGCNATGCTGGCCCGATTACCGATCGGTTCTTTCCGCGCGACGTGGCGGACCGTCGGCGGGTGTCTGAGCGCAGCCGCGGTCCCGTTTGTCTTGATTTTTGTACAGCCAGACCTAGGTTCTGCCCTCATCTACCTGCCGCTTTCATTCATCCTACTTTTCGTCGCTGGCCTGACCTATAGGTTCTTCTTGGTGGCTGCCGTGGCCACCTTCCTGCTGTTGGGGGTGGTTGCCTTGGATCTGTCCGAATACGCGGCAAAAATCGACCAATACGCCAAGGCTAATCCGCAGTCCAAGGACCCGGTGCGCGCCGTCCGCGGCGAGCATGAATCCGAGGCATGGTTCTTCCTCCTCAAGGACTACCAGCGAGAGCGTATCCTGTCCTTCGTGGCTCCCGAGGTGATTGACCCCAAGGGGCTCGGCGCCACGTGGAACGTTAACCAAGCCGTCATCGCCGTCGGCCGCGGGGGGTTCCGTGGCCAGGGTATCGGCAATGGCACGCAAGCCCGCTTCGGCTACCTGCCTGAAGCTGCGGCGCACAACGACTTCCTTTTTTCCGGGATGGCCGAGGAGATCGGCTTCACCGGCGGACTTTTGGTGATTGGCGCATTCGTCCTCCTGTTCTGGCGCGTCGTGCGAACGGCAGCCCGGGCAGCGGATCGGTTTGGTTCTCTGCTCGCGGTGGGTGCGGCGGTCGTGCTCGGCACGCACGTCGTGATCAACGTCGGCATGAACATCAACCTGATGCCCGTCACCGGTGTCCCCCTTCCTTTCCTTAGCTACGGAGGGTCTTTCGTCCTCAGCTGTTTCCTGCTCCTTGGATTAGTCCAGAGCGTTCACCGGCATTCGGCCGGTGGCGGCGAAGACGGAGGCTCTCCGGCAACCGGCCTAACCGCCTGACCGAGATGCCCGACCATAACGAACCCGAAGATATCAACGACGAGCCGCCCGTGAGCGGCGAACAGACCTCCCCGATCGACCAGCGTCAGCTGGCCGACGAGGCGGCCAAACGCCGCAAGGAGCTCCCGCTGCTCCAGCGCATCGTCAAGCACTTCTCCAAGGACCGCGCGGTCTACCGCGAGCTCGTCATCAACGCCGAGACGTTGGAGAAGCGCGTCGCGCTCCTCACCAACGGCGTCCTCGACAAGTTCGAGATCGAGCACAAGGGCGAGAACCGCATGGTCGGCGCCGTCTTCAAGGGCCGCGTCCAGAACCTCGAGGGTGGCCTCAAGGCCGCCTTCGTGGATATCGGCCAGCCGAAGAACGCGTTCCTGCATTACTGGGACATGCTCCCGGCCGCCAACGACTCGCAGGTCGAGTTTATCCGCGACAACGAGTCCGCCGAGCAGAAGCAGCGTAACGCCCGCTATCAGGCCAAGGATATCCCCCAGCTCTTCCCCGCCGGTTCCGACATCGTCATCCAGGTGGTCAAGGACCAAATCGGCACGAAAGGCCCGCGCTCGACGACCAACATCGCCCTCCCGGGACGCTACATCGTCCTCATGCCGTTCAGCGGCGCGTGCGGCGTCTCCCGCAAGATCGAGGAAGCCTCCGAGCGCGAACGCCTCAAGGACATCCTCCGCTCCCTCACCATCCCCGAGGGCATGGGCGTCGTCATCCGCACCGCCGGCGAAGGCAAGCAGGCCCGTTGGTTCGTCCGCGACCTGCACATGTTGCTCAAGCGCTGGCAGGCGATCGTCGAGAAAATCAACGCCCCGGACCGCAAGCCTGTCCTCCTCTATCAAGAGCCCGGCCTCATCGAGCGTACCGTCCGTGACTTCCTCACCGAGGAGGTCGACCGCATCCTCGTGGACAACCCCGAGGACTTCAAGCTGGTCCAGGACCTTGTCGGTGAAGTGTCGCCGCGTTCCCGCTCGCGCGTCGAGTTGTACGCCGACCCCATCCCGGTCTTCGAGCGTTACAACATTGAGCGCCAGATTGAGCAGCTCTTCCAGCGCCGCGTCCCGCTGCCGAGTGGCGGCGAGATTGTCATCGACGAGACCGAGGCCCTGACGGCTATCGACGTCAACACCGGCGGCCATCGCGGTAAGGACGGCGCCAAGGACGGCAATTTCATCACCCAGGCCAACCTCGAGGCTGTCACCGAAGCCGCCCGGCAGATCAAGCTGCGCAACCTCGGCGGGCTCATCATGATCGACACCATCGACATGAAGAACGCGAAGGACCGCAAGAAGGTCTTCGACACCTTGAGCGACGCGATGGCCGACGACCGGGCCAAGCACCAGATCCTACCAATCTCGCAGCTCGGCGTGCTCCAGATGACGCGTCAGCGTCACACGGAGTCCAACACCACCTCGATGTATACGGCCTGCCCGCATTGCCAAGGCCGGGGCATCGTGAAGAACCCCCGGACCGTCTCCGTCGAGATTCAGCGCAAGCTCCTCAGCGTTATCCGTCGGCTCCGCGAGGTCGTGGGCGCCGAGAAGGAACTCGAAATCAATATCCTGCTCCATCCCGTAAACCTCGAGCGTATCATCACCGAAGACCGCGAGTTCTTCCGCGACCTCATGAAGTCTTGCAAGGTCCGCTTGGGTACCAAGCCCGATCCGACCTACAGTATCGAGGCCTTCAAGCTCTTCGACGGCGCTGGCAAGGAGCTGCGCTGAGCCGACCGGGCCTTTGCCATCGAGGCCTCCGGGTTCGCTCGGGGGCCTTTTTGTTTACCGCCGGGTCGCCGGGCGGACCCGGTGGACGAGCAGGCGCAGTCCGTTGAGGCAGACTAAGATGGTGCTACCTTCGTGGACGACGACCGCCCAGGGGAGGGGAGCGCCGCGGAATACCACGAAGGCGGCCATGCCGAGGGCGGCGCCGACCGAGATGAGGACGTTGAAGCGGATCGCCCGACGGGCGCAGCGGCTGAGTTCGATTGCGTCGACCAAGCGGTCGAGGCGATCGTCGGTCAGGACCAAATCGCTGGACTCCAAGGCGGCGTCGCTCCCCCGACCGCCCATGCCGATGGCCACGTCGGCCGCCGCCAGACCAGGGGCGTCATTGACCCCGTCTCCGACCATCGCGACCACGTGGCCTTCAGCGGCGTAGCGGCGGATCGCGGCCATCTTGGCGTCGGGCGTCAGCGCCGCGGCGTAAGCCTGGATACCGACCTGTCGGGCGGCGACGACGGCGGCTTCCTCGCGGTCGCCGGTGAGCATCACCGTCCGGATCTTGCGCTCATGCAAAGCGGCCAAGGTGGCGCGGCTTTCGTCCCGGATGCGATCCACGAGGGTGGCGCGCACGGTCACGGTGCCATCGGAAGCCCAGACTTCACTCACGATGGCTCCGGCGGTCACCGCTGCGGCCGGGAGGACGCCCCCGCCGACGAACTCGCGGGTGCCGACGCTCCAGCGGGCGCCAGCGACGGTGCCGGCGACGCCTTGCCCTGGGGAATTGGAGAGCCCTTGGACTGGAAGCCGGCTGGCGCCCCGCTGGAGGCACGCTCGGACGACCCCGGCGGCGAAGGGATGGGTCGTGGCGGACTCCAGCGTCAGCAAGGCGCTGAGGGCGCGCCGGGAGTCGGCGGTCTCGGGGAAGACTTCCAGCGCGGCCACTTCCGGGATGCCGGCGGTCAGCGTGCCCGTCTTGTCGAAACACACGCAATCGACGTCGGCCAGCCGCTCCACGGCGGCACCTCCGCGGAAAAGGATGCCGTGGCGGGCCCCGGCGGCGATGGCGGCGAGCACGGCGGAGGGGACGGAGAGAACCAGGGCGCAGGGACTGAGCACGACCAGCAGGGTCATCGCGCGGTAGAGCGGCGAAGCTTGGCCGACCGCGTCCGCCGGGCTGGTGAGCGCGAGGATGACGAAGAACAGGCCGGAGGCGGCGAGCGCAAAGAGCGCGTAGGCGTCGCCCCATTTGTCGATCGCCCGTTGGGCTGGCGCCTTGCTCTCCTGCGCCTCACGGATCAGACGCACGATACGCTGCAGAGCGCTATCCTGCTCCGCGCGGGTGACCTCGACAATCAGGCGACCCCACGCGTTGAGCGTACCTCCGGCGACTTCCGCCCCGGGTTGTTTCGGGGCCAGTTTGGCCTCCCCGTTGAGGTTGGATTCGTCCACCGCACTCTCTCCGGCGAGCACTGTGCCATCCGCCGGTACCAGTTCGCCGGGCAGGATGACGATGCGTTCACCCGGGCGCAGGGCGGCGACCGGCACCTCGGTTTCGGCGTCATCTGGGCCGAGGCGGCGGGCATGTTTGGGTGACTTGTCGAGGAGGGCGTCGATGGCCCCGCGGGTCCGGTCCAGCGCGTAATGTTCGATCGCACCGGCGGAAGAAAAGAGGAAAAGTAGCAGCGCGCCTTCGGCCTGGGCGCCCACGAACCAGGCGCCGACGGCCACGGCGATCATCAGCAGATGGACGTCGATGCGCCGTTGCTTTAGCGCCGCCCATCCGTCGATCGCGGCGTTCCATCCGCCGGTGATGCAGGCGACGGCGACAAGGGCGAGCGCCCACGGGGAGCCGACGCCGTCGAACTGCTCCGCGACCAATGAAAGCAGGCCTAAAGCGCCGCTCACGGCCGCGAGGAAGGCGAGTTTTCGCCATTCGCCCGGCGCTTCGTGTTCCAACTCGTGCGCACGTTCGCTCATGACGTCATCCTGTCGGCGTGCATCGCTTCGGTCAACTGCTCGCACGGTCTCCGACCGTATCGAATTCATCTTTACGAGATGGCGTGCGAACAGATTTTTTACGCGNCGGCGGCGGCGTGCCGGCGAGACGAAAGTTTCCTCTTGCGCAAGCGCAGGTTATACCTATTACTCGCTACCAAGAGTTAACCGCAACGTGACGAACCGAACCGAAACCCCGAGCGAAAGCCTAATCACCGTGTCGCTTCCCCCGAAGCTACATTCCGAAGTAGTCGCCTTTCAGCATCGGTCCGGTTTGAGCACCTTGAGCGAAGTAATCCGTCATGCGCTCGATCGTTACGACGACTCCCGTCCTTCCCTGGAGACCACCCGGTCTCGTCAGGTTTCTTTCCGAGTCCCCTCGGAGCTCCGTACTCGCATCACCCGTCAGGCGCGCAACGCCCGGGTGAGCGTGGGGCGAATCGTCAGGGTGGCGCTTCAGGCGCTGCCCTCAAACCCAACAACGATCCAAAAAA
>JGI12421J11937_10000829_pt1 | contig 12247 bp, 15 predicted proteins | sample LakErihyJuly2011_2_FD_11937 | JGI IMG/M metagenome (IMG submission 11937)
ATATATATTATTAATAAAAAAAAAAAAATTTAAAGAAAATTTATTTATTTAATAAAAAAATAAAAATTTTAAAACTAACATCTAGTTAAAATGAAATACAAAAAAAATAATAATTTCCATATCTCACTTCCTAGATTCAACGTCAATTAGAGTAACAGTCTAATCATCTCTATTATATTGAATAATATTAAGATTTTCATAATGTCTGATAGTGTCCATTATCTGATCACCTTTATAACCTTTACTGAATGCCTTTAAATTTATAACAATATCAATACCTTGGTCTCTATATTGCTATATTTTGAAGTGTAGTTCTGATTAACCATGTACATGCAGGCTGTCTTAATGATATTAAATATTTTGGCTGTATTGTCTTGGTCAGGTTAGTCTAAAGGGTTATTATACAATATTTACCATTATTTCTGTCTTATTTAGAACGTATTTTTTCCTAGCAAACTTCGATTAATCTGATTGATTCTTTAACGTCTTCCTCCTCCACCACTATCTCATCCATTCCTATCTATCTGATTCTAGCATAGGCTTAAGCGAGACGAATTATACCTAGAAGTGTTCTAGGAGTGACGTAAGAGGATCCCTCTTTCCCGGAGGTCTGATTCTATCTTTGGTATACGTAGTATTTAGTTATATAATCATGGACAGAAGAGTTAAGCGTGATTCTCTCATTGGATTTTGCATAGCCCACAAAGTCCCTTATAAAATCTTTGTCATATTAAGCGTAACTGGTCTTTGCTTTTTGATGCATGTGAACTCGTCCTATGTGCATTGCTAGTTTCAAGTCCCTAAGTTGTGTTAAATATTTAATAAATACGCTTCCTGTCGGGCCTCATCAATCAAAATAAAGATAAGATCAAATCTTGATAAGAGGGCGGCTGGGAGGTTGATATTCTCGTGGGCAGTTATATTTCTGTTGTATCTTCCGAACTGAGGGTTAGCAGCTGCCAATATTGAGGTACGGGCATTCAGTTAAGTTGTGATTCCTGCTTTAGCTATGCTCACTGTCTGTTGTTCCATCACTTCATGGATAGAGGTTCTATCGTATTCATTCATCTTATCAAATTCGTCGATGCAGCAGACTCCCATATCAGCTAAGACTAAGGCTCCAGCCTCGAGGGAAACTTCGTTAGTTACGGGATCCTTTAACACAGAAGCAGTTAAACCTACTCCGGAAGAACCTTTACCAGTAGTGTATACTCCTCTCGGTGAGAGGAAAGCAATCTGTTTAAGAAGTTAGGATTTAGCAATACCAGGATCGCCAACAAGGGCAACATTTATGTCTCCTCTTATCTTAACCCCATCCTTTTGAATATTGGTGAGTCCTCCAACCATCAACAGCAAGAGGGCTTTCTTGACGTCCTCCATACCATAGATTTCACTACAGATGGACTGTGATAAGTTATCAAAGAACTCTTAGAAATTAGAGCATGTGTTTTTAGCCTACTATAGCTCATACTTTCTCTGTTCAGTGAGAGTTTAGTCAACGTATTTTTTCTTGTCTCTGATTATCTCAAAGGCTTCCAAGTATGTGTTCATCATTAGGTTATGATTGCCTCTGAATGATTCAGCAGTCTCGGGTAGGAACACTCCTTATACAGTTACTATGTCTCCAGCACTGCATTATCTAACATTCTCTCCTTTGCAGATCAAGTTAAAGGATCTAGGGATGCTGCCTTCGGGTATCTAATCCCCAGTTTCTTGGATTATAATTTCTTAAAAAGAAGTGAAAAGACTAGCACTCATATTGAGGGACAATTTTCCTTTCAAGTTGTTTGTCCTGCAGACATTTGACTGACATTCCTAAATAGGGATAAAATTTTTGTTGGGAACTGTTTGATAGTTCTCGCACCCACATGACTCACAGGCGTAACTTGCCACCTGAATCATTGGCTTGACTTCAAAGATCCTTACTACGATTCCTTTAATCTAAACAAGCTGGCCTATCCTGTCTCCTAAGAGTTTACGAATTGGAGTGAGCTACTTCTTCTCTCCTGGGCCTTTAATAATCTAAAGCTGAAATTTCCTCGTAAGAAGATTAGGAAGTTTTTGATTATCTCTATTATTGAGGTTCTAAACCAAATTATCGATGTTTTAGTTTTATCTTAAATTCATACGTCTTTCCCTGTTAATAATCTAGATATTCTCCTCTCCGTCATCTTCTTCCTCTTCTTCGTTTTTCTCGTGACCTGGCATGGCAGCGTCGGCGGCAAGAGAAAAGATTTTTAAATACTTCATAGTGTTTTTTTGAATGTCATGGACAAATTCTTTTTCATTTTCTTTTTGGAAATGGGTTTTAATGTCTTCGAGAAGAATGTCTACTTTCTTCCTTTGGTTGTTGGCTACTTCTTGCTAAGGGCGTTATATAATTAAATTTATACCAATTGGATCATATATTTAATTTATCCATGAGTTGGATGGTCTGCTACATTAGGGTCAATGAATTGGGTTAAAAATTCGTGACATCTAGCCTGATCATTTTTATAATTAGGATTGTAAAATTAGCCTTATTATTTTTTTTATTCCATATTTTTTTTATAATATATTATTATAATTGGCTTGAAATTTACGCTCCTTATATAATAATAATTGCGCCAATTTTTTTCTTGCGCGACGTTTAAATATTTAGCGGCAAAAATATTTTAAATGTCTCTAATTTGAATAATAATTCAAATGTATATATTATATTGGGTTAATCGGAAGGTTTTTAAAAGGTTTTTAAGGTATAATTGGATGGATATTATGATATTTATACGTTTTCCCTTATAGCTCAGTTGGTTAGAGCGTATGGCTGTTAACCATAAGGTCGCATGTTCGAGCCATGCTGAGGGAGAATTTTTTAATAATTTTTTTATAATTTTTAAATAAAATTGTGTTAATATGTTTATAATAGTATAAAATAGCAACAAAAAATGAAAATAATTTTTTAAAAAATAAAAAAAATTTAAATTTAAATAAATTTTTAAAATTATTTTTTATGTAATATAGAATTAATTTGGTCATTCCAAAATGATAAGTTCTGCCTCTTCCTAAGTAGTTCTGGTTTAGAAATGTGTCGGCCACTACGCAAATTTATTAAGTTTCACAACTGTACACTGAAACTCGTAGTCATACTCCGGCCAATCCAACTCAGGAACTATTTTTTGGAATGTATGTACAACAACCTATTATTAATTTGGTTTCAATAATATAGATAATGGAGAGATTATAATAGGAATGTTGAATAATTCGCCCTGTGGCTACACGAAATTAAAAGTTAACCTCACATGCAGGTTTTCTTGAGAATTATTGTTCATTGCGAAGTATCTGACACAATTGTTGAACTTATGGGGATACTTTGGTTGGGATTTTAGACCGTCATCTGGTCTATTTGTGTCTTTAGACTCAGGCTCATCTGTCTGTACCATATCTTCCGCTTCCTACCAGCTCCAGAGTCCTCCCTGGGATTTACTGTCGTAGTATCCGTATTGCACAATTCCCTTTTGAAAGAAACAGGATTATGGACTATATTGTTCAACCTTGTCACTTTATAGGTAGAGTTCTTTGAAAAGTTCTTTAGAAAAAGTATTGTTGAATGTTCCAGTGGGTTAACTGGTTGCATAGAAGCACGTTGATTCATACTGCTACACTAACAACTAATTATCTGATTTGTAGAATTGATTTTGTTCCTCTTGTTAGGGAATGTTGAATATCTTTTGATTGAGTAAGATTTGTTTGAGAGTCTGGCCAAGTATGTAAGGTTTAAAAATCCCTCTGGATAAATTCTCTGTGTCTGTGTAGGGATCTTTAAGTGCATCATAGAATTCTTGTTGCCACTTTGAGGATAGCATAAGCTTGGAGTTTTATGAAGATTCAAACTATTGAAGTTAGGAAACAAGTTCTCTTGCAACCTCCTCCTTTGGGAAAGACCAGTAAGTGAATTTTTTTGCATCAGCGAGGTATGACTCTGCAAACGGTCGGATGAAATCTTGGAACTTAGCTTAGAGATAGGTTGGAGGGGGGAGGTAGAATAAGTATGTGGAAACTGCCTCGCTTATTTCGCATAGTTTTAGAAGGTATTTAAGGCATAATGCACTTATGTTATCAGATCTCTTACGGTTACTTATTATTTTCTCTAAGAGAGATGTGCTATTTTCTATTCTTAATGGACTGACAAAGCTAAAGACTTGATCATCTAAGGTTTAAAGCCCGAAGCTACCGAAGTGACTCATACGATTCAGCAAACTCTGTTTCAAGAGTTCAGGAACTCCTAGCACCCATTCCAATCTTTTTTAAGTAAACGAATCGCAGATATGTAGGAAATAAACAGTAACTTCCAATAGAGGCTTCACATCATCATAATGACATTTATATATATTTTTGAGAATAACGCCACTTAAAATCTCTGAGAAAAGTTCATTTTCATAAGCGAGAATCTCCACAATCTTTCCGATTGTGCTTATCTTATACCCTTCATTGAAACACTTGTGCCAAAACTCGAAATTATATAAACATTTTTTGGCACTCTGGGATAAAATGAATTAAATGTTATGGTTTGGGAATGCGTTTCTTTGAGAGCGATACACCATGTTGTAGATGCATTCTAGAAGGGGATCGAATGTGGGGTTGGTGAATCTATTGCCTATCTGATGTTTTCTTTCTTTATTTTGGTTGATTGGAGATGATTTTTGGAGGAAAAAATCCGCCATGAGTGAGATAAAGTCATTTTGATACAAAAATAGGGTTTAAGGGATTCCGTTTAGGGAGAATTGTGTCCAAAATTCAAAATACTGTTGAAATCTAAGCCAATTCTTAGCCACCTCTGTTGGCAGTAAAGAGATATTGTACAACAAAAACTCAACGATTCTTTGCTCCTTTATAAATTTCTCATCCTTTATTTATACCTGTGCTAATCTGTCCATATCTAATGACAAGCCTTCATAGTTGACTACTAAATTAATCGAAAGTCCTAACATATTACTTACCACTTATCTTGGGAGTTTGTCACTACAAGATATCAGAGTCTCCATGATTTTGGTTTATTTATCTAATGCAAAATTGCTAAGAAACTCGTATATGTAATCAGGGCAGAGGTACATCAATGTCGTCAACTTAGTGAGCAAGGAATCAGTCATCGTGTTTCTGATATTATCATAAGCTTTAAGGAGCAAATCGAATATTACTTTATGGAGAAGATCTATCATTATTCGGTAGGTCTGTCTATTTTCCCTAGGTAACTTATCGTAATCATTGTAGTAACCTTTACTGCAGTTCTCTGTGGTGAGCACTGGAAGAGCAATCGCAGAGGTAATATCCTTCATGAACTTGAAGAACTCTTCGTTATAGAGATTCTTTTCGAACATGAATCGTTGGTTGTCCTCCCAAACTTAGCGGAAAACCTTTGTGGGAAGATACTTCTTGAAGTTATAATATGGAATCTAAAGGACCAGCTTCCCTTCATCTTAGTTCTTCTCAACCTCCTCCTCGTCCTGATTCTCAAGTTTGAATTTCTTTTCCTCCTTCTCCAAGTGAGTTTCTAAATCATAATTAATCTTGCATTTCTCCATTGTCTGCTTCAATTAATCTTCATTGTCAAATACGAGTTTTAAGGAAGTTTTTACTCTCTTCTCGTAGACTAGCATATAAGCATTCTTTGAGTTGTCTCTCTTGTTCCATCCAAACATGTCATCGTTGCCACTGTTGTCATTGCTCCCTCCGAAGCACTCAGATTGTATGTTTTTAGTCTTAAATTCCTTGATGCGGGAATCATTGTACTCTAACCATACCTCCTCTTTGTCGTCAAAATATTTCCCTATACTCTCAGGATCTCTTTTAGTGTCTATGTAAGAGTAGTAATGTCCGTATTCAGCTGCCCCAGAGTGCACAACTACTCCCACTAATTTATATTCGTAATAGTTCTACTCATGAGATTAATATGGCCCTAGTTTTTCGTGATCCTCTTCTCTCTTATCTTTCTTCTCTCGCCATTCTAGTCCTTCAAGAGTGTAGGGTTCAAGATCAAGATCCATTGGGAATTCGAGTTTAGAGTTAAGTTTAGTGTTTTGTAGTATATCAAGATCAAAAATTATTCTCTGTAAGTGTATGATTAGGACATTAGGGAGACTTGCAAGACAAACTCTTTTTTTGGTATCAACTTTTTTGTTACAATTATCACATTAATAATCACTTATAATTTCTCCCGTGATGAACTTTTGGAAGGATTCATACACACTCTTAAGATTCTTAACCTCAAGGGACAGATTGTAAAAATTCTCGAGTCTGTTCTTCACCTTTCCGCATTGTTGGCAAATAAGCTGTGAACAGATTTTCCCCCCATATACTCCATCCAGGGTATATTTGAAAGGGGTGGCTTTGATTGCGAATTCTAGTTTGTCGAAGATCATATTGAGGAATTCTTGAGCATCCTACTGAATTGATACGTTAACTGGTTCTCCAGCATATTTGAAACTGAAGCAAAAGTCAGTTGGATTATAGTCTACTTAATCGCTTTACTCCATGAACCCAAACATCTTCTAAAATTAATGTAAGACATTATCATCAACTGGTCCTTTGAGATCTCTTTGCACTATATTCTCCTCCTTTCCATCTTCAGCCATCAGTATCGCATGGCGGAGAGTAGGGGTCATGAAGAACTACTGGATCATGGCTATCATATAGCAGATACATCCTAAGTTTTTGATCCCTAGGTAACCGAGTTGGCTCTTTGCATCACTGCCTGGACTATAATTATATTATTAGACAGCTGGGATCTTATTCAAAAGGGGAGTGAAGCCCATCTCGATTAGTATCTGAAGATTCTATGGGCAATTTTCACATAGAGTGTAGAGAAGTCTATAAGCAGCTTTCCTGCTTTCCTCAGATTTGCACTTAACGAACTACCGATCGTACTAATTGACATCAATATTATCATCAATATCATCTGAGCTGTTCACATCAAATAAACACTTGGAAAAAACCTCGTAGACTAGATTAAAACTGGATTTCAACCCAAATTCTACTTTTAAGTCTGTTCTTACCTTTAGAATTATGTCACAGACGTTAAGAAGCCCTAAGAGGATTTTGTCAGTGCTGGTGGAGCTTCTAAGTTCATTAGAATTATGGTTTTTTAAAGATGTAACAACCTGTTCTAATAATTTTTAGAAATCCAAGAAGGTTGTGTTAGTGTCTTTGATGTACTGGTGGTGAATGGCAAGATCTGTTAAAGAGCATACCAGTTCAAAGTACTAGGAACAGTTGTTTCTGTTTTGATCATTCGAGCTTGGGATAACCTTCAACAGAATTTTAAGAATTTTTTCTAACGGAACTGTGGTCTACTGCCTAAGACTTTCTTAAGAGAGTATGAACAAAGAATGATTGAAGATCTTCCTGATGTTCTAACTTCTTGAGCAGAAGATGCCTTATTCTATTAGATTCTCGCATGCCAATTCTTCGCAGAACATATTAAAGTACTATACATCGTACATCATGATGGCGGTCATAAGCACGATTGAGAACTCTAGGATAAATCTATCCTCGCTCTCTAGTTCCTTCTTCTGAGTGAGCACATCAAAGATCAAATTAAATAACATTTTAAAGAAACTTGTGAACTCAAATTTGCTTAGTATACGGCCTGTCAGACCTTCCTTCTAGAGGCTTTCCACAAGAGCTATAAAATCCTAGTTTTCTTCTATCTTAGAGAAATCTTTGTTTTTTATGGTAGAGTAATTTCTCATTGTATGATCATAGGAATACAATCTTCTCATCTCGAGAGTGTCATTGAGAGTCTAGTCTCCTTTTTCCTAGTCATTGATATTTTGGATAATGATGTGAAGAGGAATATGGAACAACTTAATTCTCTCAACCGAAGAATGCATGTGAGAGTTCTTGACTTGAAACGCCGCCACTAGGTAATTTTAGAAGATCTTTAGTATAAAGGAAAGAATGTTCTTGTTAAAAATGTCTAAGCTCAGTATATCCTATTTAGATAAATCCATAAATATCTTGTAGAGGTGATCGAAACCTCCCATCTGAATGAAGTCTTTCCTCCATGATTTCTTGTACTCTGTTATAAGTTCAGTACTGTTCAGCATCTCGTGCATCGCACTCTTCTCATCACTCTCTTCATCATAATGCTCGTCCATGAGGTACTCAATGACATGCAGAGAATAAAGGAGAGTGAATAGGGACTAAGGGTTCAGGATATTACTCCACTGCTTGTTCTTCTAATTCCTGACGTCTTCTAGACTGACAATTTTTTGGTATATCCCTGGAGAGATTGGCAATCTGCTTACTAACTTCCAAGTCTCATTGGCTATCACCCCCTTCTACTCCAACAAAGTGAAAGCAAGCTTATAGAAATTTTCATCCTTGCTCAAGATGTAACGAGGAAGGGACTTCACCTCAACCTACTCCACCTCCACTTCGTCATAGCGCTTAAGATCCTTTCTGTAGTGGTGGCCTTGCAGGTTACTCCAAACCACAGTCTCTTTGGTCTTGCATGCGTCCATGTAGAAGGTCAAGAAATCTTATTCCATTAGGATTCCGTCTTTATCTGTGTCCCATTACGCGAAGACCCCCTTCACCCGCTGATCGTCACTTTTGCACATGTCCCCAGTGCAACTATGAATGAAATTCCCGACGTGCTCGGGAGTCATTTTGGAGTCCACTGAGTAGATTTTGAACCATTCTTTGAAGATTTTTTCGACTTTTGGGTTCAGCTCCCCATTCTCAGTTATCAGATCAGCTTTCTAAATTGGAGGGGTCTCTCTTTTGAAAACAGTTATGTGCTCACCGTTTTTGAGTCTTATGTCGGCTATAGATTTACCGTTTTCTTTGGGTTTAATTTCCTGATTTTCACGATCTATGACTAATTTTACCTCATCCCATGTGGTTTTAAGCTACTTGGCGACTAGATTTAGGAGATCAAAGAGGGTTGAGTTGGTATAGACTTTTATTGTGAATTTTTTAAGAATATTTTATCCATAAAAATTATCATTTGTAAAATTAAAAGACAGCATTTCTCCTTTGATCAGAGAAGTTAAAGACTTTAGACCACCATTGCCTTTCTTTTCGGATTCCCCAAGGATACTCGATAGTACTCTGATGCATCTTAGTTATTTTTGTGAGTTCTCATTATTACTGACAGCTTCTTAAAGGAGGTTATAAGACTTTTTAAGATATTATTTTCTGAAATCCAATTCTTTTTCCTTGAGTTCGTCTTAAAAATTATTGTAAAGTTTATTTTGGAAATCAAGTGCGTCTTCAATAACCCCAGGTACGTTATTGTTCTTGATTATTTCCCATAGAAGTTAAGACCCATCGAGTTTTTCAGGATCCTTCATGATAAAGTATTCAAAATCTGTGTTGGTTGACTGATCATTGTCGTAAGAGTAGGAAACCCGGTATACGGCCTGATAAGAGCTTGATTATTAGTATTGAGTTGCTTCTTTTTCTTATTTAATTTTTTTAATATTTTTTTGTTTTTCGTTTATAATGCAAAAGACGCTTTTAAAACAATTGAATCCTTCCTCAGTCATAGTCATCATGTCTTTAGAGTCACACATATGGGAATTGAAAAACTAAACTAGATCTTCTAGTTTAATTGCGAGTTGGGAGTTAGAAGTTGAGATCTTCTTAAACCATTTGTAAACAATATCTTTTTCCTTAGATATAAGAGAGGATTTCACTAACTCGTTCCATAACTATGTGATCACATCAATTGTTAACTCTATCTCTTTTGGTAAGTAAGAGTATATGAAGTTTAGAAAATCGATTCTTTGTTGTATGCTGTCCACGTAGCCTAACTTATCCCCCACTAGACCATCGAGGATGGGCTCGGTGAACTCCGACACTCCTTGGTCTTTGATCTTGCTTTTAAATTATTTTATATTCTCAATGACTAACCCAACAATCTTCATATTCCTGAATAAATGCTCGGCTACGGAACTTTGGCTCAAGGGGTCTAGATTGGTGGCCGAGAATTACAAAGAATCAATTATTTTTTAAATAATCTTCATAAAGGAAAGTACACTCACTCCTTGCTGGATATTATTAGTGCAATCGTTTAAGACTTTCAATCTCTGTTATTTCATATCATAACTTTTCATGATGTCTGTGAATTTTTTAACACAAAAATCAATTATTTCATTTGACACCTTAGAGGAATCGCAGATCAGTCTCCAGGAGAATTGGGCGGAAATCTCTTGGAAATTCTGATTGTCAGCAGAAGAGGAACTAAACTTAGTCAACTCGTGGATAAGCTCCAGATCGTCTTTAATTATTAGGTTTGGCTCGATTGAGGTGATTTTTTGGACGAAGAACTAGATGTGCTCCTTTTTGAAGCTAAGGGAGACATCAGAAAGAACTTTGTAGATAGCCTGCTTCTACTCTAAGTCATTCTTCTCGGTACCACTCCAGATTAGCTCGAGGTTTTGATTGGAAAGAAGCTCCTCGTTGATGATTATCTTGAGGAATTCCGCCGATCTCTGGATGAGATGGTAGTTCTACGAGCTGTAGAGTTTTTGAAAGACTCCAGCCGTGTCAAGACGTTCTATTAAGTCTTATTAGGAGATACTGAAGGTGTTGGATTGATACTTGGAACTTCTTAGATAGTCTTGGACACTTCTTAATCCTTACAGCTTCCTTTCCAGAAACTCGGAATTGAAACAGATTAAAGCGATATCGAACTTCAGATTGTCAAGAAGTTCTCTCTTCTGAGAGATTGAGTAAACTCGTTTGAGGATTTCCCCAATAGAATCATAAATATTGTCGAGGCGCTCCTTGGTGAAGTTTCTTATGTTGCTATCCGGTGAGTGAAGTAGGTTATTCCACAGTGCGCTTGTTATCTTTGGGACATATTGGATCGCAAAAACTCTATGCAGCATGGATTAAATTCCTCCAATTATTTAGATAAAAAACGAGGATAACTCGATTGGACATTAATTACCATCAGATAGTCGATTAAGGATTTTTTCAAATCCTCCTTTCTCTCCGAATTCATTTATTAAGTTCATTAAGAAAATAGATTTATGCAGATTTTATCTGACTATTCCGTAGGTAACTCTGTTGTCTTGAACAAGGAAGTGATCGTTGGAGTCATCGACGGTTTCCTCAGTTGAGTTGTATGCACTAGCAAAGAAGAGTTTTTTGGAGAAGGTGTTGTGGGGCGCTATCCTGGGGGAGGAGATGGGCAAAGTTTCATCGAATTTTGAGCTCCATCCATTGAATTTCATGTGTGATGTGCTGAGCCAGGTTGGTGGGTTTGGGTCTTCTTTAGCACCGTTTTCTTCGTAAACTCGGTAGCCAATGGTTATGTCTTTGTATATTCCATTGATATCTTATTCCTCATTTACTTCCAGAACGGTTGAATTGTACCATATGTTTTGGGTATCGCACGCATCGATTATATCACCTGTTTTTAGGTTCATTCTCCAATCCCAGTCGGAGCACTTGGAGGCTAGCGGGGCGATCTCCCAGCTATTCACCTGAATCCACTTAGTTGTATTGTTTCTTTCTGCTCTGTATGTCACCTAAATATATTATTGTTGTTGGTTATTGGTCACTGTTCCTCTTGACCAGCAAATTCTTCTGTTTTTGATGTCAGTTTTAATAACGTCAAGTTCATCGCCTTCCTTGATATTTTAGGCCCACTCAAGGTGGGATTGCGAGGGTGCCCAATCATAAAGAACCTAGTTTATTAGTTTATAAATAATACACTCATGTTTCCTGACTGAGCTTGACTATTTAGCTTATAATATTACTTATTGACTGAAAAAATAAGTGTCATTGTCTCCGACATTTTCAATATATTTTCGTCAAAGGTTTTGATGTAAAGAAGCATTATTTGTTGGAGTATTTAGTCTGATAATTCCTGTTGTTCGTTCGAGCGGAAAGTTTTTTAGTCGATTAAGTATTTGGCAGTATTAAAGAAGAAATCTTCAAAGAAAAACTTGTAATCCAGAGCCTCGGGGAATATTTATTTGTGGTTTGGCGTGTTATTTATAAGAATCAGGAGGTTTTTTATCTCTAACATTATTGGGATAACTTCTTCTTCGTTGTTGAAAATATGATAGATTTTTTCATATTTTTTCTTCCAGATGGAAGGCTTCAAGGAATCCTTTGTTGTCTTATAATAGTTTAGGAGATCGGGTGGGGTATTAGTATTAATTTGTATAAATTGGTCACTCATCTGAGGATGAAAGATATTTATAAAAGAATTTAATTAAATAATATTTTTTTTTTTTTTTTTAAATAAAAA
>JGI12421J11937_10000830_pt1 | contig 12246 bp, 15 predicted proteins | sample LakErihyJuly2011_2_FD_11937 | JGI IMG/M metagenome (IMG submission 11937)
AGTGGAATTGCCGTTTCGCATTGAACTTTTATCTTAAATAGAAAATATGTAGTCACGAAGCCTTGCACCTCGTGTAGCTGCGAAACGTTGGCAGAAATGCCACTCGAAACGAAAAAAAACCAAATTAAATACAAAATGAAAACAAAATTATTATTTTTATTAATTTCATTATTAGGAATTAAAACTTATTCACAAAACTATATTTTAGATAATTCTTTCGGGGGTTCTGGATTAGTTACTACAACTTTTGGTTCAAATTATAACTATATCACATCTATAGAATTGCAAGCTGATGGAAAAATATTAGCTTGTGGCAATTATGAAAACGGAAATTTTAGCAATTTAGTAATTTCAAGATATAATGAAGATGGAACATTAGATAATTCATTTGGAATTTTAGGAAAAGTTACTACTTCAATTTCAAACAACAATATTACATCACTTTTTAAAATAAAATTACAAAGTGACGGTAAAATATTAATTGGTGGAACAACTGGAACTTCAATGTCAACAGCAGATTTCATCTTATTACGTTTAAACACCGATGGCAGTTTTGACAATTCGTTTGGTACAAACGGCACGACAATAACAGATATTAATAACAAAAGTAATATTGCATATAGCATCGAAGTTCAATCAGACAATAAAATATTACTACCCGATAGCGCGGATTTGCAATCCGTGCCCACAAAGTTTGCAATAACAGGTTCCCCAGAGATGCTGAAACAAGTTCAGCATGACAAGAATAAACAAGTTCGGAAGGACAATAATCGCAATCGGTTTGTCAACCTGAACTTGTTTCAGGTTCCCCAGAGATGCTGAAACAAGTTCAGCATGACAAGAATAAACAAGTTCGGAAGGACAATAATCGCAATCGATATGTCAACCTGAACTTGTTTCAGGTTCCCCCGCTACTGCGCGAATTCTTTTGCATGGTAACGGCATACAAAACAGGGCAACCGAAAACTGTAACTAAGAGTAGATGTGATAATAACCATACGAAGGGATTGACTTCGTCGAATTTCATTTCGTGCGGCAGCGAGGCACGAAGCAATCCTAGTTAAAAACAGCCGAAAAAATAAAAATCTATAAAATAAAAACAAATGTTTCCCAAATTGGGAATTAATTTCTAATTTTGTAAAAAATTGAGGGTAATTGCAAAAAAGATATTGAGAGATTTTTGGGAAAAACACAAAGATTGCGGACAACAATTAAAAGTGTGGTTTCATGAAGCAGAAAAATCTGAATGGGAAAATCCAAACCAAATAAAAGAGGAATTTCCAAGTGCGAGTATTCTGAATGAAAATCGAGTAATATTTAATATCAAAGGAAATAAATACAGATTAGTTGTAAAAATAAGCTACGATTACCAAATGGTTTGGATTCGGTTTATAGGAACACACGCTGAGTACGATAAAATTAACTCAAATACAATTTAGATTATGAACATACAACTTATAAAAACAGCAACCGATTACAATCAAGCATTGAAAAGACTTGAAATAATCTTTGATGCAAAAAGAGGAACAGAAGATGGAGATGAATTGGAGATATTAGGCATGTTAATAGACCAATATGAAAACGACCAATTTCCAATTGAATTACCAGATCCAATTGAAGCCATAAAATTCAGAATGGAACAAATGGGATATAATCAAAATGATTTGGCTAAAATACTAGGATTTAAAAGCCGTGCAAGTGAAATTTTAAGTCGAAAAAGAAAATTATCGTTAGAAATGATTCGACAAATACATGTTGGATTAAATATTCCAACTGATGTTTTAATTCAAACCTATTAAAAAAAATGGGGCTCGTCCTAAAATAAGTTTACATATTTATACTTAACCCGATCTGCCAACCGCCGTTTGCAGAAATGGCGGGTTTACGCTTAATTTAAAGTTCGTTTTGTACTTGCAAAAGTAGTAATTGCCGCAAGTATACGCATCTTTAATCCGCCTTCTGCAAGCTGCGAAAAGTGGTGCCGCACTTTCGAGCGATAGAAAACAAAAATAATTGAAAAATATATGGCAGTATACCATAAATTGGTATATTTGTTTAAAATGTAAAATTATGGCACGAAATACATCAATTTTAATTGGAGAATATTACGAAAGTTTTATAAACAGTCAAATTGCAACTGGAAAATATAATTCAGTAAGTGAAGTGGTAAGAACTGCTTTGAGACATTTTGAACAAGAAGAAAATCAAACTAAATCTCTAATTGCNGCATTAGAACTTGGAGAAAAAAGTGAGAAAATTCGAAATTTTAACCGCGAAGAAAACTTAAAACGATTGAACGAAAATTTCCAAAAGTAATGGCGGAATATATTCTAAGCGAGAAAGCGTTAAACGATTTGAATAGTATTTGGATTTATACTGCAGAAAATTGGTCGGTAGAACAAGCGAACCGATATTACAATTTAATCATAGACGAAATAGAATTTGTCGCTGAAAATTTTGAGACAACTACAGATTTTGGAAGCATACGAAAAGAGTATCGATATTCAAAAGTGAAATCACATATACTATTTTACAAACGAGCTGAAAATGCGGAAATGGAAGTCGTGAGAATCTTGCACGAAAGAATGGATATTAAAAATAGAATTAACGATTAAAAAAAGAAAAAGCGGCATCAAAATTCCCAATACACAAACTCCCATTCCTTAACCAACTTTCCTTATCTTTGTGCTTTCAAAAATAACCTTATGGAATCTGTCTTAGAGAAAATAGTACCTGCACGAACCCAAGGCACAGCCGAACAGAGCGTAGCAAAACCAAAATGGTTGCGAGTAAAACTCCCAATCGGTCAAAAATACACAGAACTTCGCGGCCTGGTTGATAAATACAATTTAAATACCATTTGTACNTCAGGAAGTTGCCCGAATATGGGCGAATGCTGGGGCGAGGGAACAGCAACCTTTATGATTTTGGGAAACATCTGTACGCGTTCTTGTGGCTTTTGTGGTGTAAAAACCGGAAGACCTGCAACCGTAGATTGGGATGAACCAGAGAAAGTGGCGCGTTCTATAAAAATAATGAACATCAAACACGCCGTTGTCACTAGCGTAGACCGAGATGATTTGAAAGACGGAGGTTCTATCATTTGGATAGAAACGGTAAAAGCCATTCGCAGAATGAACCCAACCACAACTTTAGAAACCCTGATTGGAGATTTTCAAGGAATCGAAAGAAATATTGATCGCATTGTAGAAGCCAATCCAGAAGTGGTTTCACACAATGTAGAAACCGTTCGTCGATTGACACGCGAAGTCCGTATTCAAGCGAAATACGACCGAAGCCTAGAAGTTTTACGATACTTAAAAGAAAAAGGAATCAAGAGAACTAAATCTGGAATCATGTTGGGACTAGGCGAAACCGAGCAAGAAGTTATGCAAACGATGCAGGACTTACGAAATGCTAATGTTGATATTGTAACCATAGGGCAATACTTGCAGCCCAGCAAAAAACATTTACCCGTTAAAGAGTTTATAACGCCAGAACAATTTGCAAAATACGAGGCTTTTGGTTTAGAATTAGGATTCCGCCATGTAGAAAGTGGACCTCTCGTGCGTTCTTCTTATAAAGCGCAAAAACATATTTTGTAATTATTTTGAATTTTGAATTCTAAATTTTAAATGACTAAAAAAACAAGAATTGCCATAAATGGTTTTGGACGCATTGGACGGAATTTATTTCGATTGCTATTGAACCATCCCACCATTGAAGTTGTTGCCATTAATGATATCGCCGACACCAAAACAATGGCGCATTTAATTAAATACGACAGCATTCACGGTGTTTTGCCTTTTACTGTTTCAAACGATGAAAAGGGAATTTTCATTGATGGACAACATTTTTTGTACTTTCAAGAAAAAAAAATCTCAAATCTCGATTGGACATCATTACACATTGATGTTGTGGTAGAAAGTACGGGGAAATTTAGAACTTTCGACGAAATCAACGCCCACATTTTGGCTGGAGCCAAAAAAGTAATTCTTTCTGCACCTTCGGAAGTAGACTCCATAAAAACGGTAGTTCTTGGTGTTAACGAACACATTCTTGACGGAACCGAAACCATAATTTCGAATGCCAGTTGCACCACAAACAACGCCGCACCGATGATAAAAATCATCCATGACCTTTGCGGCATTGAGCAAGCATACATCACAACCATTCACTCCTATACAACAGACCAGAGTTTACACGACCAGCCACATAAAGATTTACGTCGCGCTCGTGCTGCAAGTCAATCGATAGTGCCTACAACAACCGGCGCAGCCAAAGCATTAACAAAGATTTTTCCAGAATTTGATGGTAAAATTGGAGGTTGCGGCATTCGAGTTCCCGTTCCTGACGGTTCCTTGACGGATATCACTTTCAATGTAAAAAGGACAGTAACAATTGAGGAAATCAATGCCGCTTTTAAACTAGCTTCTTTAACGAACTTAAAAGGAATTTTAGATTATACCGAAGATCCAATCGTTTCTGTAGATGTTATAGGAAATACGAATTCTTGTCTTTTTGATGCCCAACTGACCTCAGTAATTGATAAAATGGTAAAGGTTGTGGGTTGGTACGACAATGAAATTGGGTATTCCTCTCGAATTATCGATTTGATTATTTTGACAAATCAATAATTCAAAATTAATTCTTTTATTAGACTTCTTACATTGGGTTCCGCTTTTTTGGCTGCTTCTAAAACTTCTTCATGAGATACTGTTTCTATATTTCCTTCATTTCCCATATCCGTAATAACAGATAATCCGAAACATTCTAAATCCATGTGTCGCGCTACAATTACCTCGGGAACAGTCGACATTCCTACACAATCAGCGCCAACTATTTTTACCATTTTGTATTCAGCCAAAGTTTCAAAAGTAGGACCTTGTAGTCCAAGATAAATGCCATCCTGAACTTTAATATGTAAGTTTTGCGCAAGCTCTTTCGCTTTTGCAATCATTTTTAATGAAAACGGCTCGCTCATATTTACAAACCTCGGCCCAAAACGCTCGTCATTTTTTCCTCGCAAAGGATGTTCGGGCATCATATTGATATGATCTTTCAAAATAACGATAGAACCCACTTCATAATGAGGATTTACACCGCCAGATGCATTGGAAACAATAAGTTTTGTGACACCAAGGTATTTCATCACTCGTACTGGAAAAGTAACTTCCTGCATGGAATAACCTTCATAGTAATGAAAACGACCTTGCATAGCAACCACTTTTTTAGTACCGATAGTTCCAAAAACCAAAGCGCCTTTATGACCTTGCACTGTCGAAACTGGAAAATTTGGAATTTCAGTGTAAGGCAAAGTGAATTCTATAGTAATATCATCCGTAAAACTTCCCAATCCTGAACCTAGAATCACGCCGTATTCTGGAGTGAAATTGGTTTTTTCTTTTATGAAACTAACTGTTTCTTGTACTTTTTCCCACATAATTTAAAATGATTTTGTCAAAATCTTCACTTTTGTAAAGAAACGAACTTCGAATGGGCAAATAGAAAAGCTGCTCTTTTGAAATACTTCCTTTCAATCTCACGAAATCTTTTTCGGTGGTGATGATTAATTTATTTTGTGCTTTATTCTTAATTTCTACAAGGTCTTTTTCGGCAAAATGGTGATGATCAGGATAGCTCAAACACACATCATTTTCTTTTTGTAAATATCCGAAAAAAGGAGCAGGTTTTGCGATTCCCGCCAAAAGTAATTTATCAACATTCCGGATTGCATCGACATTCATCGTTTTGGCTGACGAATATACAACATCATCATATTCTACAAAAGAGAAGTATACTTCTTGATTGGAATTTAATCTTAATTTGGCTTTAATTTCAACTTGTTCGTCAAGCGAAAGGTTTATAGGACATTTTGTCACAATAATTATATTGGCACGTTTTGCTCCGCTCCTACTTTCGCGTAAGTTTCCTGTTGGCAACATAAAATCGTCTGAATATAAATCCCCATAAGAAGTGAGCAAAATATAGCAACCTGCTTTTACTTTCCGATGTTGCAAAGCATCGTCTAATAAAATAACTTCTGGCTTTTCTGTTTGAGAAAGTAGTTGTTCAATTCCGTTTTTTCGATCGGCATCAACGGCAACTAGAATGTTCTTGAATTTTGCATAAAATTGAAAAGGTTCGTCTCCAAGGATTTCAGCATTGGAAGTGGAATCGGCTAAAATAAATCCTTCTGATTTTCTTTTATAACCACGACTTAAAGTAGCTACCTTATATTTTGGCGAAAGCAAACGTATTAAATATTCGATTTGGGGAGTTTTTCCGGTGCCGCCAACGCTAAGATTTCCGACAGCAATAATTGGAACGTCAAAAGAATAGGATTTTAGAACGCTTTTGTCAAATAGAAAATTACGAATACTAGTAATGAATCCATATAAAATGGCAAAAGGAAAGAGTATTTTTCGGAGTAAATTCATAATTATCTGTCGGAGTAATGGCCCATTGCCGAAACTACAAAAACGGTTACGATACTATCATCGACTCGATAAACCATTCGGTCTTTTTGGTTGATTCGTCTTGACCAAAATCCTGTCTATTCACACTTAAATTTTTCAGGATTTCCAAAACCTTCATATGGATTTTCAGAAAGATCAACTAAAATTTTAGTACTATTTTTAATTGAAATTTTATTTCCTGATTTTTTATGTTTTTCAATATCTTGCTTTGCGATCTTAGTTACTTCAACCCTAAACTTCCCCATATATCGTCTGGATTAAGCGTTGTAGTTTCGCCATTTTTAATATTTTCTTCTGCTTTTCTAATTTTCGCAACAAATTCAGGACTATAGAAATCCTCATCATTTGATTTTTTTTGAGAATTATTTTCAACAATCTTAATTCCTTCAACATTTTGAAAAAAAGTTTCCGACATTGCCATAAATGCCTTCCCTGCCTTGGTGCGTTTGTCGATTTTTAAGGTTATTGTTGTCATAGCCACTGATTTTGATTTACAAATATACAAAATTGATACAATTAGTATAAATTTAAAACCAAACACTTTTAAGCAAGTATTTTTACGATAAAGTCATTTTACAAAAGGATAATATTTTATCTTTGAATTATTATTCTAACATAGATTGTACAAATTCTTTTAATTGAAAATCTTTGAAATCTGTGAAATATATTTTAAAATGAAAATCAAAGAAATAATTTCAATCCTCGAAGAAATGGCGCCACTCGCCTACGCCGAAGATTTTGACAATGTGGGTTTACTAGTCGGAAATCAGGAGATAGAAGCTACCGGAGTTTTGGTTTGCCACGATGCACTAGAAAGCGTGATTGACGAAGCGATTGCCAAAAAATGCAATTTCGTGGTTTGCTTCCATCCCATTTTATTTGTTGGATTGAAAAAAATAACGGGCAAAGATTATGTCGAACGTTCTATAATCAAAGCCATAAGAAATGACATTGCCATTTATGCCGTTCACACCGCCTTAGACAATCATCAAGATGGCGTGAATAAAATTTTTTGTGATGCTTTGGGCTTAATCAACACTAAAATCCTAATTCCGAAGCAAAATTGCATCAAAAAATTGGTCACTTACACCATTCCAGAAAATGCCGATAAAATCCGAAATGCCTTGTTTGAGGCAGGTGCTGGAACTATTGGTAATTATGAAAATTGCAGTTTCAACTCGAAAGGGATTGGAACCTATATGGGAAACCAACATAGTAATCCCGTGATCGGGGAGCGATTTGAAATGATGGAAACTGACGAAATTAAAATCGAAGTGACTTTCGAAAAACATTTGGAAAACAATATTCTGCAAGTGCTTTTCAAAAATCACGTGTACGAAGAAGTGGCTTACGAAATTTATGATTTGCAGAATAAAAATCAAAATGTAGGACTAGGAATGATTGGCGAATTGACAGTTCCAATGGAAGAAAAAGATTTTCTTTACTTTGTAAAGGATAAAATGGACGCAGAAGGAATCCGGCACAGTGCCTTTACCGGCAAGACAATAAAAAAAGTAGCAGTTCTAGGAGGTTCTGGAAGTTTTGCCATAAAAAACGCAATTCAAGCCGGAGCAGATGTTTTTTTGACTGCAGATTTAAAGTACCATCAATTTTATGAAGCTGAAAATCAATTACTTTTAGCCGATATTGGACATTTTGAAAGCGAACGTTATACAAAAAATTACATTGTTGATTTTCTTCGGAAAAAAATCCTTAATTTTGCAGAACTNNCTTGCCNTNCGGCAGGATTTTTTTATCAGAAGAAAATACAAATCCCGTTAAGTACTTATAGAATATGGCTGCTACAAAAGAATTGAGTGTTGAAGACAAATTAAGAGCGATTTACGATTTACAATTAATCGACTCTAGAATTGATGAAATTAGAAACGTGAGAGGTGAACTCCCGCTTGAAGTAGAAGATCTAGAAGATGAAGTTGCAGGATTAAGCACACGTTCAGAAAAATTGAAAACCGAACTTGATTCTATTGAAGAATTAATAAAAGTAAAGAAAAATGCCATTGATGAGCATAAAGAAGCCATCAAAAGATATACAAAACAACAAGATAGTGTTCGCAACAATAGAGAATTCAACTCTTTGACTAAAGAAGTAGAATTTCAAGAATTGGAAATTCAATTGGCCGAGAAGCAAATCAAAGAAATGAAAGCTTCCATCGAACACAAGAAAGAAATCATTGCCCAATCAAAAGAGCGATTAGAGACTAAATCCAATCACTTGAAACATAAGAAATCAGAATTGGACGCAATTATGTCTGAAACTGCCAAAGAAGAAGCATTTTTATCGGAGAAATCAGACGAGTACCAACAATTAATCGAAGAGCGACTGCTAAAAGCTTATAACCGCATCAGATCTAGTGTTCGCAACGGATTAGCTGTTGTTTCTATCGAAAGAGGAGCATCTGCAGGATCGTTTTTCACCATTCCACCACAAACTCAAGTGGAGATAGCTGCAAGAAAAAAAATAATTACAGACGAACATTCCGGAAGAATATTAATTGACAGTGTATTAGCAGAAGAAGAACGGGAAAAAATGGAAAAGCTTTTCGCTAAATTCTAAAATTACTTAAGTCTCGATACCTATCGGGACTTTTTTTATGCTATATTTAGTCCGCCCTGCGGACTATTTTTTTACGCCAGCTATGCCAATTTACTACTTTATGAAGAAAGCATTTTATTTTTTATTGACCAAATCAATTGGGGTTTACATCAACCTAATGAGTTTTGTAGCTCTAGATAAAGCGACTCAAATGGCTCATGGTTATTTTAGCACACCCAGAAAAGGGAAATTTACTACAGATAGTATTCCTAAAACGTTACAAGAAGCTCATTTAGAAACTATTCAATACAATGACGATTCTATTCAAACTTATATTTGGAGAGGGAATAAAACCATTATTTTATTAATTCACGGCTGGGAAAGTAACTCTTCACGATGGAAAAAAATGTTGCCCATTTTGAAGAAATCAGGAAGTACCATAATCGCTATCGATGGCCCGGCTCAAGGATTGTCTAGTGGCAAAGAATTTACGATTTCAAAATATGCAGAGTTTATGGATATTGCTGCCAAAAAATACCAACCGAACTACATCATCGGTCATTCTATGGGAGGTCAAACGAGTTTGTATTATCAATATAAATATCAAAATCCTACTGTTCAAAAAATAGTAATTTTAGGAGCTCCAAGTGATTTTACTATTATTTTAAAAAACTTTATTAGTTTGTTACGTTTGAATAATAAAGTTAGTAGAGCTTTGGAAATCAAGTACACGAACTTTGTAAATCAGCCTTTAGATCAATTCAGTTCAAAAGAATTTGTTTTAAAAATAAATGTCAAAGGTTTACTAGTTCATGATATTGATGATACGGTAGTATTGTTTGACGAAGGACAAAAAATAGCCCGCTCCTGGAAAAATGTTCAATTTATTGAAACCTCTGGTTTAGGACACAAATTACATGATGAGGAATTATACAAAAAAATAGCCTATTTTCTCTTTGAAACGGAATAACGTGAGGAGAAATCACAACCAAAATAATTGACTACTTTTGTTTTATGGAAGAAAATCTAAAACGACTCAACAAATTCATAGGTGAAACAGGCTTTTGTTCACGTCGTGAGGCCGATAAAATCATAGAAGAAGGTCGTGTAACTATCAACGGAATAATACCAGAATTAGGAACTAAAGTTTCGCAGGACGACGAAGTGCGCATTGATGGCAAATTAATACGTGAGAAAAACGAGAAACCCGTTTATTTGGCATTTAACAAACCTGTTGGTATCGAATGCACAACAAACCTGGAGGTTCGTAATAATATTGTGGATTACATCAATTATCCCAAACGTATTTTTCCCATCGGACGATTAGATAAAGCCAGTGAAGGATTGATTTTTATGACTAATGATGGTGATATTGTTAACAAAATTCTTCGCGCTAGAAACAACCATGAAAAAGAATATACCGTAACGGTCAACAAAATAGTAACCGATCGTTTTATTGAAAAAATGGGAAATGGCGTTCCTATTTTAGACACCATTACACGAAAATGCAAGGTCGAAAAAATAAGTTCCACAACATTTAAAATCATATTGACCCAAGGTTTAAACCGCCAAATTCGTAGAATGTGCGAATATCTCGGTTATGAAGTTACGGCTTTGAAACGCATCCGAATTATCAATATTTCATTGGATATTCCTGTAGGTCGTTTTCGCGATTTAACCGATCCTGAAATCAAAGAGCTCAATCAACTTATTGAACCTTCTAGCAAAACAGAAGAAGCGAGTTTCCCTAAGCAAGAACCTGTAAAACGAAAAACGGAATTCATCAAAAAAGATGATCCAAGGTTTAAAGGACGAAGGGATTATTAATAAAAAGCAAAACCCAAGATATGAATCTTGGGTTTTGCTTTTTTTATTTAGAACTTACAAATTCATAGTAAAAAGCCTTCGAAAGAAAACTATTTTTTTGGTATTCAGATATTGTTTTTTCCCTTGTAGCTTCCGAATACTTTCCGTCTAAATTTTTTAATTTAAAATAACCTCTTCGAGCTTCATCATTAAAATTCAAATCACTCAAAAATGTTGGTTCTACCCCTTTATTCACTGCAATATTGTAATTCGTAATACAGTTTCCCCAATTGGCATAACTGCACAAAAGAATCGTTCCGTAAAAATACCAAACCATTTGGTTCACAAGATAGCCGTTTGTTTTTTGATTTACAATTTTCAAAAAAGTAAAAAACAAACCAATAATCGCTAAAAATAAAAAAGCATAAACACCTAATCTCTTGTACGTTAATCCAAAGAAGGAAACGTATTCTGAGTTTTTAATAATGGTGCTAATTATTAGAATTCCATTTAAAAGAATCCAAATTTTAGACAATTGCTTCAGGTTTTTTGCTTTTTTATCAAAATTGAAACCTCCTTTAAAATAAAACATAATAACTCCAACAGCCATAATAATCGAGAAAATCACAGCGTTTACCCTTTCGTGTGTGGCAGCACTCAATTTAGATTTTTCGACAACTTCAAAAAATTGTTCATAGTTATATGTAATGATAAAAACCAAAAGCAAAACATTAAGAAGAATTAAAGTAATCTCGCCACTTCTTCTTTCGAAATCAATATCTAGGAAGGAAAACGTACGTTGATTTCTAATCAATTTTTCATCTTTAAAATCATTATCTAACATCAAATTATAATCCAAAAAAGCTTCAGGTATCCAATAATTCCAAAAAGTGAATGAAAGATAAAAACCCAATAACATAATTAGAACGAGTTGAAAAAAATTTACATCCAGATAATAATCTGTAAATAAGGCCGAAAAATGGTCACTTCCGAAAGCGTATACGATAAAAAATAACCCTACGAACACTATTGGAATAATGAAATAAGCAATTAGTTTTTTAGCAAAATCATTCTTCACTTCTCGTTTAGGAAGCCATTGAGTAAACATCAGCATCCGCCCTAAAGACGTGATTCCGTTTATAAATGCCAAAGGAAAAACGTGTACTATTTTCAAATTCGCTTCCTGAGTTTTGAATTGTAAAAAAATGATAGAAAGAGCCAAAGCCAAAAAAGAAACAAAATCACCGTACCAAGCAAAAGCGATACAAGAAAGTATAGATGTGACCACTAAAACCAGATGTGACTGGCTCCTAAATCGATCCGGGAAGAAATAACAAATAATTCCTGTAAGAACCAATCCGAAAATAGACAGATTCACTCCTACTGACTCGTTGTAAAAAAGCAGTG
>JGI12421J11937_10000832_pt1 | contig 12232 bp, 11 predicted proteins | sample LakErihyJuly2011_2_FD_11937 | JGI IMG/M metagenome (IMG submission 11937)
CGTTGCTAGGCCAATACAAGAGCCGCCTCGACGCCAAAGATCCCTCTGCTGCTTGGAAAGCCTGCCTGATTGGAGGCGATGCCGAGGCGGGCAAAAAGGTTTTTATCGAACGCGCTGAGGTGAGTTGTGTTCGCTGCCACAAGGTTCAGGGCGAGGGCGGCGAAGTCGGCCCTGAACTCACCGGACTGGGCAAGAAGAACGGCCGCGCCTACCTGCTGACGAGCATCCTCTATCCGAACGCAACGATCGCCGTGGGTTTCGAGAACGTGCTAGTGAACCTCAAGGGCGGACAAAGCTACGCAGGGGTCATCAAATCGGAATCGGCGACCGAGCTGGTACTCAACTCGGCCGAAGACGGGCTAATCACAGTCAAAAAGACCGAGATCATCGGTCGCGAGAAAGGGCTTTCAGGGATGCCCGAAGGATTCGGTGAGCTGCTCTCCAAGCAGGACATTCGCAACCTCATCGAATACCTCGCCACCGCCGAATAACCGAGCCAGGCTTCCGAGATCCCAAGTCGGATCGGCGGACCAATTCTCACCCTTCATGCTGCCCAACGATTACATCCAACGACTCCGATCCGTAGAGGTGCGGGCCCGATTGGTTAGCGAGCAGTTGATGGGTGGCAGATTGGGGAGCGTCTTCAAAGGACGAGGTATGGATTTCGCCGATGTGCGCGAGTACGTGCCCGGCGATGACGTCCGCCGCATTGATTGGAATGTCACCGCGCGCCTGCGCAAACCCTTCATCAAGCGCCACGTCGAGGAGCGAGAGTTGGTGGTCATGCTCTTGGTGGACATCTCGGCCAGCGGAGACTTCTGCTCAGAAGCCAATCCGGAGGCCGGCGTTGCATCACACCGTGAGATAGCAGCCATTCTAGCAGGCTCCCTGGCCTTCAGCGCCGTGCGGGATGGCGACCGGGTCGGAGCCATCCTCTTCTCAGATCGAGTGGAACGGTACATCCCGCCCCGCAAAACCCGCGCACACGTCACCCGTCTGCTGCATGAGATCCTCTTCACCACTCCGAAGCATTCCGGGACATCGATCGGCACAGCGCTGAAGTTTCTGAACAACCTGTTCAGCCGACCGACGCTCAGTTTTGTTCTCTCGGACTTCCACGATCCCGACACCGAGGGCTGGACCCGTGCTATTAAGGCCTCCAATCAGCGGCATGATATGATGGCCCTCCGGATGAGCGACCAACGCGAACTCGAACTACCCGATGTAGGATGGGTTCTCCTTCAAGATTCCGAGACCGGCGAAGTGCTCGAGATGGACTCCAGTGATCCGCGAGTCCGGGAGGGATGGCGAGTGGCCGGGCAGGCCCGACGAGATCAACTCATCGCCACCTTCCGCGGTGGACGCATCCCAGAACTAGAGGTCCGCACCGATCAACCCTGGGCNCAGCGACTCCAGGGGTTCCTCGACCGCGCCGCGCGACGTCGCGTTGCTTGAATCCTGCCCGGCTGCACCCATGAAACCCGATCGGCTCATCGAGGACCTAACTCTCGTTCCTCTGCCCCAATGGTGGGAGAATCCGTGGCTGCTCTTCAGCCTGCCGGTGCTAGTCGGCCTGATTGCTTACAAATTGCGTCGCTGGTGGCTTCAGCGACAACCCGCGTCACTCGCTCCAACCGTCCCCGACGGACCACCGCCGCATGAGGCCTTCCTGGCACGCCTGGCTGCCCTGCGGTCCAACCGTGGCCATTGGGTTGCCCACCCCTTTGCTATCGAGGTCAGCGAGATTCTGCGGGGTTATCTGGAGGCCAGGTATGCGTTCTCGGTCCGCTTCCAGACCTCACGCGAATTTCTGGAATTGGCGGCGACTAACCCATGCCTCAATACCGCCCATCGAGCGACCCTTCGCGATTTTCTGAGCCGATGCGATTTCCTCAAATTCGCCCAAGGAGTCGCCACCGAAGCCGAACTGGCCGCGCTCATCGACACGACCGAGCAATTCATCTCGGAGTGTGCCGGACTACCGCCGGGGCATAAAGGGGGCAAACCTTGAAGGACCTCCTGGCCATCGAGTTCCTCTACCCGTGGGTGCTGCTGGGTCTGTTGGCGCTGCCCGCACTCGCTTGGTTCCGACGGCGACCGCGAGCGGTTCCGTCACTGGCGATTCCGTCACTGGCCGGCCTCGGCCACCTGGGCCGTATACCTGCGCGACAACGGGCTGCCACCCATGCGCTGTGGACCTTAATTCCTCTGGCGCTCCTTATCGTCGGCCTCGCCAGACCGCGGATGCCTCGAGGTGATTTGCCTGACCCGAGCAAGGGAATCGACATCATGCTGGCGCTCGATTTCAGCCGTTCAATGGCTGAAACGGATTTCCGATTGGATCGTAAACGGGTCACCCGCCGTGCCGCCCTTGAGTATGTCACCGAGAAGTTCATCGTAGGTCGACCCAATGATCGGATTGGCATCGTTTGTTTTGCGCGAAACCCGTTTTTGGTCAGCCCACTCACCCTCGATCACCGCTGGGCCATCGAATCCATGCATCAGACCGATCTGGCCACCGGAACGGGCATTGGTTGGGCGGTCATGGCCGCGGGAAACTTCCTGCGCAAGGACAGCGATCGCAGCAAAGTGGTCATCCTCGTGACCGATGGCGACAACTCCTCCGGCCCCCGTGCATCGGAGATCATTGGGCAACTAGTGCGCGACAAGGTGAAACTCTACTCGGTCCTGATTGGCCCGGAGATGGTCGTCCCTTCGGTCGCCGCCAACCATGACCTCAACCGCGCGGCCCGCATCACCGGCGGCCAATTCTTTCAAGCCAACGACACACGGGCCTTGCAAGGTATTTACAACCTCATCGACCAACTAGAAAAACGGGACTTAATCCAAAAGCGTTTTGTCCTGTGGGAGGAGTTTTTTGTCTGGCCTGTGACCCTCGGGTCACTGCTGTGGCTTGGGGGATGGATTTGGAACTCACTCCTGCGGAGGACCCTGCCATGAGATTCGCGCACCCTGAGTTGCTGCTGCTGATTCCGGTCCTCCTCGCCCTGATCGTAGGGGTCTGGGCTCTAGAAAAGCGTCGCAATCGACGGCGGATCTCCCAGTTCTCGGGCAGTGCCGACCGGCCCTGGTCCGATCCTGGGCTGGTACCGTGGCGCCAACGGGCCGACCGGGCATTGGTCTTGGCCGTAGCTATTCTACTGCCGCTGGCATTGGCTCGCCCCCTGGCCTTCCGCACCGACGAGCAATCCGAACTAAGAGGAGTCCCCTATCTCATCGCCCTGGATCTCTCCCGCTCCATGCTGGCGACCGATGTCCGCCCCAACCGGTGGTTTGCGGCCACCAACGCATTGTCCCGTTTTTTAGATTCCAGCCGATCGGACCGAGTCGGGTTGATCACCTTCAGCGGTGTGGCCTACCTCAACGCCCCACTCAGCTTCGACACCCGGGCCATCCAAGCCATGTTGCGTTACTCCTCACCCTACACCGTGGAGATGGACGGTGAAACAGCCGGGTCCAATTTAGGTTCTGCCATTGAACGGGCCGGGAGATATTTCCAGACCAACAACATTCAACCCCGAGTAGTCATCCTGGTCACGGACGGCGAAGATTCGGGCGATCAACTCTTAGAGTTCACCCGCCGTTGGGCCCGTCAGGGCGTAAAAGTTTGTGCGGTCGGGGTGGGAACCCGAGGTGGGGCCAAGGTTCCACGGATTCAATGGGGGGGCGTGGCACAGAACGCCTCTGGCCAAGAAGTCGTCTCCCGGCTGAATGAAGCCAACCTTAAACGCATCACCGCGCTCACCGGAGGCCGATACGTACCTCTGGGGGATCAAGGAGAGGGGTTCAACACACTCCGGCAGGAATTTCTGGCCCCGTTGGCCGAAAGCGCGGCCCGAGAAGACAGCAAAAACTACGTCGAGGCCTACCCTCTGCCGTTGACCCTGGCCATTGGCGCCCTAATAGCCCAGTCCATCATTGGAGTCGGCCGCCACCAACGACCCCGCCTGACCTCCGCCATCCGCCCCAAGTCGCCTCCCGTCGTCCCATGAATCCCCTCCGACGACCCCACCACCCCTCCGAGCCTTCCCCAACTCGGAGCCTGTCCCTTGTCGTTCCCCAGCTCTCAGCGCGGAGCCTGTCCCTTGTTGATCCACCAACTCGGAGCCTGTCCCTTGTTGTTCCCCGGAGCCTGTCCCTTATTCCCAAGCTCTCATCGCGGAGCCTGTCCCTAGCGCCGCTGGTTCTGGCTTTAGTCTGCGCCTTCGCACTTTCAGTCCCCACCCTTTCAGCCACAGATCCCCTCAACATTCGGGAACTCCAGCATCAGCTGACCAATGGTGCACCGCAGACGGTTGCCGATACCTTGGCCCAGCAGGCCGAACTTCAGCCCAACAGTCCTCATATCCAGTACAACGCCGGCGTCGCTTCCTACGCAGCACACCGATGGGAAGACGCCCTAGTGGCATTTGATCGCGTGGAGACCCTGAACCATCCGACGTTGGCCAACTTGGCCAGATTTCAGCGGGGCAACGCCGAATATCAACTCGGAGTCGAGTCTCGGTCAGCAAACTTGGACGAGACGATCGCTCGATGGAGGGCCGCTCTCGATGCCTATCAGGTTGTTCTCAAGAATACGCCAGGTGAACCCAGAGCTCTGGAAAACGACACGTTCGTCCGAACAAAGCTGCTAAACCTTCTGATGGAAGAGGCTCGCAAGGCAGACGACCAGGCCAATCAGCCTAACAAGACTCCAGCCCAGCGGATTCCCGATCTTCGCAATGCTCACGAAAAATTCTCTGAAGCTCATCAACTGAGCCCCGTCAACCCCGAGGCTGAACGCGGGGAATCCGACACCAAAAATCGCCTCGCCGAAGCCCTAAAGCAGGAGGGAATGAGAAATATTCAGACACCTCTATCGTTAAAGTCGAGTCGTCGCGAACCGCGACTTCCGGAGGTGGACGCCTCGAAGCTCGAGCAGGGCATTTCACAATTGGAAGAAAGCCAACAACTGCGCCCGGGCGATTCCCAAGTCGAGGAAGCTCTCAAAAAAGCCAAGGACCGTTTGGCTGATGCAAAAGTAAAACAAGCAGAGACCTTCTTGGCTCTCGAAGAACAGATTCCCATCACCAAGGAAAAATTGGCGCTCTTGAGAATGGCGCGTGAACAAATTGATCATGCTTTGGAGCAATCCCCAAACCATCAGGAAGCCCAGCGCACCGGCGAGGAGATCGACCGCCGCATGGCCCAAGTCCACGAAGACGAGGGGGATTTTCAAGAGCAGCAGTCCGCCTTTTCTCAACCTGAACAGCAGGCCATGCAATTGAGCCAAGCGTTGGACCACTTCCAACAGGCCTCTGAACTTAGCCCCAACCAACCGCGCCTCCAGGCCAAGCAAGAGCAAGCAGAGCAGAAGCTAGCCCAAACACTGGACAAACTCGCCGACAAGCTCATGCAATCACCGGGGGCACAGGAGCCCATGGAAGCCAAGGCGGCCCGACTGGAAGGGGCCGAGCAAGCACTCAACGAGCTTCAAGCCATCAAACCCAGTGACAGAACCGCGCAGCGAGCCGAGCAAGTAGGCAAGGAGCTCGATGGATTGCGTCAAATGCTCGCAGAAAAAGGCCAGAAACCCTCGGAAAGTCCTGGTCAAGGCGACCCGAAAAACGGAGCCCAACCGATGCCCGCCCCCCCGCAGTGGATGGTTCCGCCTCTAGACGGTCCGCCTCGCATCAACCAACCCGGCAACAAGGGACAGGCTCCCCGGAGCGCCGGCCGAAACATTCGGGATTACTGAACCGCTGGCTGGGCCATTCGATCTCTAGGTTGCGCACAGGACTCCCCTGAGTGCGGGCTCTGCAGAGCCTGTCCCTCACGCCTCGTAAGAGCCAACAACGAAGCTCTTTCGGAAAGCGGGTACAGCCTGTCCCTCATCGAGTCCATTCAGGGCGTCCTACTACTATCTATACAGTGAATGTTTGAAGGCCACTTAGCCGATCAAACCAGGCAATCCACCATGCCGGGAAGCCGTTGCGCAGTCTTCTCGAGGGATTTAAGAGCCTGACGTCGATGGATCTCGGCCCCCTCTGGGAACAGGAGTTTCCAACCAGTCGCATGCACCCAGTCGTCAGGCGAACGCAACGGCGGATCTCCAGGATGCCCCAGACCGATGGATAGAGCAAATTGGTCTGCAATCTGTACAGCGCCAGCCAAGCGGGCATCGCGAGTATTCCCCGACGGTGTGTGGTGATGCCGTGTTGTGAATTCTAGAGATTCACCCAAACGCTGAGCTTTCAGATACATCGCCCCCAAATGAGCATGGTCACACCCCACACTGTCCAATTCGATCAACCTCACCGGCAGCGATGACCCCTTCAGCTGTTCCAAGATGCTGGAGTGATGCTCTGGAAAGACCGTTGCAAAAACAATCCACCCGACGTCATGAACCAGACCTGCGACATAATCGAGGTCTTCTCCGGACTCTGCGGTCACCATCATCAGATCCTTGGTGACCATCGCCACCGCAATACTGTGCTTCCAGAGGTTTCGCCAAAGAGCCTCTCCGACCCCCCGCTGAGAGCCGGTGATTCGTTTGAAGTCATCAATCACCGGGGTCATGGTAGCCAAGTCCCTCACTTGCCGGACTCCGACATAGAACACCGCCTCCTCAAGGCTGGTCACAGAATGGCCAAGGCCGTAGTGAACCGAATTCACCAGCTTCAAAAGTCGCGATGTCAGCCCCGGATCGCGTCGAATAACCTCGGAGATTTGTCCGGCATAGCGCTGTTCGGCGGCCAACAACTCCCGCAACGCCCCTTGAATGCTCTTGAGCGATGGGATAGGCGGGCACGACTCAAGACGCCGGTGGATCTCTGCCAGAGTCAGAGCCTTCGGAGGTGCACCGGCAGCTACCGTGGAATTCACCGACATTGTGATGCCTATCGGCAGAATGGTGTTTCACCTGAAAGCCTTTGTGTTTGGTGCTGGTCCCCACGCCTTTAAGTGAATCCAACGATCCCTAAAGTCTTCCCCAAGAAATGCCGATTCCCCATCGAAGATGTGTGTTTCTCCAATCCATGCCGCTGTCCAATCCCCAAGATTGACAACACAGGCCGGAGCAGTTGAGGCGAAACTTCCCATTCCTAGAACTCGGAAGCCTCTCTAATTTGAGTAACACTTATCATTGAATATCCATGAAACCGAAGATCCTGACTGTCGACGACAGCAAGACAATCCGACTGATTGTCACCAAGGCACTTAAACCCTTCGATGTGGATGTCCTCGAGGCCTCGAACGGTGTCGAAGGTGTCGCCGTGGCCATGCGCGAGAAGCCCGACCTGATTCTCCTAGACCTCACCATGCCCATCATGGATGGGTCCGAGTGCTTGGCGAAGCTGAAGTCCCACGCCGATCTAAAAAACACACCCGTGATCATGCTCACGGCCGAATCAGGCAGGGACAACGTCATGAAAATCGCCAAAATGGGAGTTCGTGACTACCTCGTAAAGCCGTTCAAAGAGGACATGCTCGTCGAGCGAGCAGGACGCATCATCGAACTCAAGGCCAAGGGTGGCGGTGTCAAGAAAGTCAAACGCTATGACGACCCGCTCAACATTCTGGTCGTCGATGACAAGCCTGCCATCATCGATCAAATCCGAGCCGCGGTTTCAGACACGCCATGGCAGGTTCATGGACGAACCCAGACAGGCGAGGCACTCGACTACTGCTCGCAAAATATTCCGGACGCCATCCTCGTCAGTCTTTCACTACCCGACGGTGCCGGATTCACCCTATTCCAGATGTTTCGGGCCAGCACCCGAACCAAGAGCGCACCAATCTTTGGTCTTTCAGTCAAAACCGCCACCGAAGACCAGACGAGAGCTACACAGGTTGGATTTCTGGCGATGATCACGAAGCCTTTGGATCCGGACGACCTCAAAGCCAAGATTTGTAGATCTCTAAGTCTGGACACTTCCTACAAATACTTCCAACAACGGGATGGCGTTCTGGCGGTCATGCTCCCAACCCATCTCACACCCAACGTCGCCAACGAAATCTCCAACCAGATGCGCAGCAAGGTATCGGAAGCGGTAGATTCCGGATTGGGAAAAATGATCATCGACATGAGTCAGGTCCGAACACCGGACATCAATTTGGTAAAACTCGGGATCACTACGATCCAGTTGTGCAACGAGTTATCCATTCAACAGCGCCTGGTCGGATCCACAATGATTCAGGCTGAATGTCGTAACTACGAAGAAACCAAGGATTGGGTCTTCGTGGCTTCCTATGAGGATGCCATCCGGGATCTCAGCCGCAAATAACGAACGGTTGCGACACCGAAGGATACGGAAAACCAAAGACTCACAAGGATGTGATTAACCGTGTACACATAATTGTCGTAGGAACCATTGTCATGGTTCCAGCGATCTCAGCGCCCAACAGCTATCTGAATCGATTGGGGCCTAAACCCCTGAACTTTGGCGCACCACCTCGCCCGTTGGAGGAGGTGATGGCCAGACTCCCAGTTTTATCCACGGATCTGCCTCCAAAACCCATCGTTTCATTTCAAACCGGCTCAAATTTACCGGAGAGCGATCCCTTTTATAACTGGCCGCTAACCTCAGTCCCACCCATGGAGGCCCCGATTAATGATTTCCCCCGACTTCCTGACAACTGGGTGAAATCCCGACTGGAACCTGAACTCTCAGAAAACACGCGCTGGGAGCCCAATAGCCCGGACCGGGAAGACGGCACCACGATTCAGACCATGCGATCTCCAAACTCTCTGAGCCCGGAGAGTCTTATCCGATTCTTTGCGACACCGGGCTCCCAAAAAAATTCGGTAATCACCATACCAGTGCCCTTCGTTCCCGGCGCCCCGCCCACCCCCAACTCCAGCAGAGCTGTCTTCCGTCAAGACTGACCCATGCTTAACCGCCTCTGCTTTCAACGAAGGATCCTGCGCCTGATTACCTCGGTGGTGATCGGAGTCGAAATCCTCATGGCTGAGCCCCCTGCTGCAAAACTTTCACCAATAACGAACCCAGCCAACCCAACCAACCGATCCATTCCAAACATCGAGGGTATCAACAGGGCCACGCAATTGACCGATGCAGTGGCCGACTCACTGGAAAAACGATTCCGATCACCTAAAAAAGACCATCGCGATTTACCCGAATCTGAAAACGTCCTCCGACGACAGGTGAAGAAGGTGGTGGTTGATGAAACCAAGGCTTGGCGCAACATGGTCGATGGAGCCGTTCAAGCCTACGAACGCAGCACAAAGGCCGAGGACCAATTGGCAGCGGAGAGCGTTTTGGTGGGCATTATCGAAAACCCAGATTCACCGTTAGAAACCCAGCGGGAATGCCTGGTGCACATCGCGCAATTCGCCTTGGACAGCAGATCCCACACTAAGGCGCAGCAGGTCTACTCCCAATTGGTAAATCGATATCCGCTCCATCCAGAAACCCCTTCGATTCTCTACCGACAGGGGGTCCTTTACCGGAAGATTGGCGCCACGGAGTTGGCCCTTTCCAAATTCCACGCCGTCATGTCAACCGTGGTCAGTCTTCAGTTGAAGGACATCTCGACCTACCGCTCGCTAGTTCTGTTGGCTCAGACCGAGATTGCGGACACATTTATGATGGCGGGTCAATTTGACCGCGCGGCCGACTACTACAGGCGAGTGCTCAAGTTGGGCGACTTAGACCTCAACGAGGCTCAAGTCCGCCTGAAACTGGTCAAGTCGGTGTATGAACTCAAGGACTGGAAAGGTGTCTTGGCGGAGGGTCAGCAATGCATCGAAAAAGCAGCTCTCTCGAGCCAAGTTGCAGAAGTCCGTTTCTTGATGGCTGAAGCCAATAAGAAACTTGGAATGTATCAGGAAGCCATCCAACAGACATTGGAACTGCTCAACACAGAACAAGAACGAGCCGGCAAGGATCCGGACAATTGGGCTTACTGGCAAAAGCGGACCGGCAACAAACTGGCCAACGAGCTTTACGAGCAAGGCGACTATATCAATGCGCTACTGATTTACGAAACCCTCTTCAAACTTCCTGGTAACGCTGAGTGGCATTCTCAGGCTCTATATCAAATCGGATTGATCTACGAACGAATGTTTCAACCGGATCGCGCATCAGCTGCCTACACAGAGATTATTTCCCAATCAACCAACGCCGCCCCCGTGCTCAACAACGTCGCCAAGTCATCGGCCGCCTACTCGACCAACCTCACCCCGTCGGTGCAGCCTCCATCGGCAACATCGGAAAATAAAGCCACCTCCCAAACGCCGGCTCAACCTGTTTCCTCAGGATTGAACTTAATCCGCGAAATGGCTCAGTGGCGTCTCGACAACTTGCGTTGGGATCGAAACGTCAACCAAGAGGTCCAAAAGATTTTCCTTCCCAAAGCGTCTCCCCCCACGAACCGCACCTCTGGGCTCAAGATTACGACCCCATGAACCCGGAGACCCAGATGGTGCTGGACCTCCGCTCTCATCTATCGCTCAACACGAATCTTCTGGAGCATCTTGCACAGGAGTCACAGTGCTTACGCCAGCTGGATTCGACCCAGTTCACCTCAGCTGCCGAGGCTCGGCGGGAAGTGTTACCTCGCCTAGAAGATGCGCTCCAAAGAATTCGGAGCCACCGCAGCTACTGGCTCTCTCTGAGTCAGGAACTCCGGGCCACCAAACACGAGATCCGAAATCTGCTACGTCAGAATCAGGACCTTATCATGCGGATGATCATCTTGGATCGGGAGAACGAGCAGCTACTTCTGAGGCGGGGCTTGATACCCCCAAAACATCTCCCACCCGCCCAGCGTCAACGTCCTCATTATGTGGCGGGCCTTTACCAAAAGCACCACTCCAATGGGAACGCTTCGCAGCCTGTAACCGATGAACCCCGCTAAGCAGCAACTCTAAGGCCTCGCAGGAGAAGATTCTAGATCACCGCGACTCCTGTATCTCAATCGGACGGACTCCTGTCTGCAGATGAGATCACCATTCCGTCTTTTCAGCAGAGAGGATTGCCCGAAAGGAGGAACTAGTTACGCTCTCATAGACATGATCCGACCGACGGCGTTGTTGATGCTGGCAGCGTGTGCAGCTTTGCTTTCCGCTGCAGAGCGTACGTTTGATTTTTCGTCAACGAAACCCGGCACCCTTCCGGACGGTTGGAAAATCGAGCTCGCCGGCGTTGGAAAACCTGGTGATTGGCGGATAGTAGAGGAAGATCTACCCCCGATTCTGGAACCCATTTCTCCGCAGGCCCCCCGTTTGACCCGCAAAGCCGTGATTGCCCAAGCAGCCCCGAGCAATGAGGACGAACGTTTTCCGCTACTGATCCATAACTCCGAACGCTATGGCGACTTCACCTTCACCGCACGATTCCAGATCACTGGGGGCACCTTTGAACAAATCGCTGGTCTAGTATTCCGCCATCAGGATTCGAAAAACTTCTACGTCGTCCGAGCCAGCGCCCTGGGCAACAACCTGCGATTCTACAAGTTTGTTGATGGAGAGAGATCGATTCCAATTGGACCCTCGATTTCCTTCAAAAAAGGTAAGTGGTACGAGCTATCTGTTCGGGCCGAAGGCAATCAGATCGAAGTCTTACTGAATGGCACCAATGCATTCCCGACTCTGACTGATAATTCCTTCAATGCTGGGTATATCGGCTTCATCACCAAGTCCGACACCACCGCTCTGTTTGCCGATGCCAGCATCCGCTACCGCCCCCTGGAGACGCTGGCAGCGGCTTTGGTGCGACAAGCACTTGAGCAGCAACCGCGTCTTCTCAACCTACGCTTGTATGGAACATCGTCTGACAAACAGGAACTGCGATGTCTTGCTGCCAAGAATCCGACCGATCTCGGAATGGAAGCCAGCGAAACAGTCCGAAAGGTTCACAAAGAGAATCAGACCTATTTTGGCAAAAAACCAGAAGCATGCGTGGTCACAGCCCCCCTGCATGACCGCAACGGCGACGTCATTGGAGTGATGGAATTTCATCTCCGTCCCTTTGCTGGCCAGATTGAATCCACCACCGTGGCCAGAATTTTGCCCACGGTAAAAAGGCTCGAATCCGGCATCACCGGAGCCAAAGCCCTCTCCGAATAGACAGCCCAAGAAAGAGCCCAAGAAAGGGACAGGCTCTTTTATTTAAGGGACAGGCTCTTTTTTCGAAAGAACCGGTCCAGAGGCAACGAATCATGAGGTAGACGCTTCATGAGAACACGACGCCTCAAAGCCCATCCAGAT
>JGI12421J11937_10000837_pt1 | contig 12196 bp, 10 predicted proteins | sample LakErihyJuly2011_2_FD_11937 | JGI IMG/M metagenome (IMG submission 11937)
ACGGCTGGATGGATGTGGCGGCCTCATGGCAATTCATGGTGGAGTCTTTCAGCGATGCATTTTTTCAGAGGCGACGCATTTTGGCGGCTGACTGGCGTGGCTATGGACTTACCCAAGGCCCTGCCACCGACAGTTTCTGGCTGCCAGATTACTTAGGCGATTTAGACGCATTGCTCCTCGAGCTGTGCCCCGAACAAAGCATCGATTTGGTGGGTCACAGCATGGGCGGCAATGTGGTCATGATGTACGCAGGCGCCCGCCCCGATCGCATTCGGCGTCTGATCAATTTGGAGGGCTTTGGCATGTCAAGCACCCGCCCCTCCCAAGCCCCCGGCCGATTGGGCCAATGGCTGGACGAGCTTCAAGCCTTCAAAAAAGGCGAGTTGGACCTCAAGCCCTACCCCGACGCAGCGGCTGTCGCCCTAAGACTCATGAAAACCAACAAGCGCTTGTCTCAAGACAAAGCCGACTGGCTGGCACAGCATTGGGCCCAAGCTGACGCGCAAGGGCAATGGCGAATTTTGGGAGAGTCTGCCCACAAAGTGGTCAACCCCTATTTGTTCCGCGTCGATGAAGTGCTTGAAATTTACAAAAGAATCAAAGCACCGACCTTGGTGGTCGAAGCCTCAGACGACTCTTTGTCACAATGGTGGAAGGGAAAATTCACCTTGGAAGAGTTCCATGAGCGCCTGAAATCAGTCTCAGACTTGAAGATCGCCACGCTGCAAGATGCGGGTCACATGCTGCATCACGACCAAGCAGAGGCATTGGCCCAACTTCTTGAGGACTTTTTGGCCTGACTTGACTCCCAAGATGCCTCTAAGCATGAGAAAATCCATTCTTTTATAGATTCGGACACGCTGACTCATGGACGCAGAACACATCAATCAAATAGGTGCGAAATTGACCGACCTGGCCGCCCGCACCGAAGATTTACGGAGGTATCTTTGACTACGATGCCAAATCAGAACGCCTAAGAACCGTCAATGCATCCCTCGAAGATCCCACGGTCTGGAACGACCCGAAGAAAGCGCAAGAATTAGGAAAAGAGAAAAAAGCACTCGATGGCGTGGTGGTCACCCTGAACACCCTCACATCAGAGCTCTCCGACAACAGCGAACTCTTTGCCATGAGCAAAGAGGAAGGCGACGACGCTGGCTTGCTCACCATTGAAGTCGAAGGCAATAAGCTGTCAAGCATTGTGGAGCAACTCGAGTTCAGGCGCATGTTCAACAATGAAGCCGACTCATGCAATGCCTTCGTCGACATTCAGGCAGGCGCAGGGGGCACCGAAGCTTGCGATTGGGCCAGCATGCTCATGCGGCAGTACTTGAGATATGCGGAGCGCAAAGGTTTTAAAGTCACCGTAGAAGATGAATCGGCCGGCGATATAGCGGGCATCAAAGGCGCAACCCTCAAATTTGAAGGCGACTACGCTTTTGGTTTGATGCGCACTGAAACGGGTGTTCACCGCTTGGTTAGAAAGTCACCATTCGATTCCTCGGGCGGACGCCACACCAGTTTTGCCAGTATTTTTGTCTACCCTGAAGTTGATGACTCCATTGAAATTGACATCAACCCTGCCGACGTTCGCACCGATACCTTTCGGGCCAGTGGCGCAGGCGGGCAGCACATTAACAAAACGGACTCTGCAGTTCGTTTGACGCACATCCCCACTGGCATTGTGGTGCAGTGCCAAGACGGCCGCAGCCAACACAGCAACCGTGATGTCGCATGGAAACGTTTGCGTTCGCGCTTGTACGATTTCGAAATGCGCAAACGCATGGAAGCCCAACAAAAATTGGAAGATACCAAAACCGATGTGGGTTGGGGTCATCAAATTCGCAGTTATGTGCTCGATCAAAGTCGCATCAAAGATTTACGCACCAACGTTGAAACCTCTAACACTCAAAAAGTATTGGACGGCGACTTGGACGCATTCATTGAAGCCTCGCTCAAACAAGGTGTTTGAAAGCGCAGGCCTTGCCAGCGCTTCAACCCAACCCATGGAGATTTTTTTGTGATGCTTGAAGAACAATCAAAAACAATTCGGCGCGTTGAATACACCGCGCCTGCGTTTTGGATCGACACCGTTGATCTCACATTTGACTTAGACCCCGCCAAAACGCGCGTTCTGAACAAGATGCGCATGCGCCGCAACCCCGATGTGGCGGCCCAAGCACTGCGCTTGGACGGCGAAGATTTGAACTTGGCCCGCGTCATGGTCAATGGCGCAGGAACCTCCTTCAAAATGGACGACGATCAACTGGTGCTTGAAAATTTACCCGAAGGCAATGACGCCTTTGATTTGGAAATTTTCACCACTTGCAACCCTTCCAAAAACACACAACTGTCTGGCTTGTACGTCAGCAATGACTCTTTCTTCACGCAATGCGAAGCTGAAGGCTTTCGACGGATCACTTATTTCCTAGACCGTCCCGATGTCATGGCCAGCTACACAGTCACATTGCGGGCCGATGCGCAGCAATATCCTGTGCTGCTGTCCAATGGCAATTTAATGGAACAAGGACTCTTGGAAGAGGGACGCCACTTCGCCAAATGGACTGATCCGCACAAAAAACCCTGCTACTTGTTTGCTTTGGTGGCTGGAAAATTGGTGGCTCGCGAGCAGCGCATTGTTTCTCGCTCAGGCAAAGAACACTTGTTGCAAGTTTTTGTTCGCCCCGGTGATTTGGACAAAACCGAACACGCCATGAACTCCCTCATGGCCAGTGTGGTGTGGGATGAAGCCCGCTTTGGTCTACCACTTGACCTCGAGCGATTCATGATTGTGGCCACCAGCGACTTCAACATGGGCGCCATGGAAAACAAAGGCCTCAATATTTTCAACACCAAATATGTGTTGGCCAACCCTGCCACAGCAACCGACTCTGACTACGCCAACATTGAGAGCGTTGTCGGCCATGAGTATTTTCACAATTGGACAGGCAATCGAATCACCTGCCAAGATTGGTTCCAACTTTCCCTCAAAGAGGGTTTGACAGTTTTCCGCGACCAAGAGTTCAGCCAAGACATGGCGGGTGTCCAAAGTGCACGTGCCGTGAAGCGCATTGAAGATGTTCGGGTGCTGCGAACCGTTCAGTTTCCTGAAGATGCTGGCCCCATGGCACATCCCGTTAGGCCTGACAGCTACGTTGAAATTAACAACTTCTACACTGTGACCATTTATGAAAAAGGCGCGGAAGTGGTTCGCATGATGCAGACCTTGGTCAGCGCACCTGGCGATGAAGAAGGCAAGCAAGGGTTTGCCAAGGGCATGACGCTTTACTTTGAACGACATGACGGTCAAGCAGTCACCTGCGACGATTTTGCCCAAGCCATTGCTGATGCCAATCCCAACTCGCCCTTAGCCCATCTTCTCCCGCAATTCAAACGCTGGTACAGCCAATCGGGTACGCCTAGGTTGCTGGCAGAAGGTGTTTTCAACAACGAGGCCCAAACTTTCACGCTCACCTTGTCGCAGTCCTGTGACGCCACAGCCGACCAGGCTCACAAAGAACCTTTTGTCATTCCTGTTTCAGTGGGCCTGCTTGATGCAACCGGCCACGCCATTGCCGTTCAGCTACAAGGCGAAGCTCAGACTCAACCTTCAATTCAGCAAAACATTGGTTTTGAGTGAAGCGACAAAATCCTTTGTGTTTGAAAATGTGGCTTCAGCACCCACCCCCTCCCTCTTGCGAAACTTCAGCGCCCCAGTCAATCTTGACTGTGAGCTCACAGAAGAACAATGGCTCACTCTTTTGGCCAATGACCCAGATGCCTTCAACCGATGGGAAGCCGGCCAACGACTGGCTGTTCAAGCTGCTTTGCGTTTTATTCGCGGCCAACACAATCCGAAAACAGAAGCTGTTTTAGGCAGCGGTTATCTACAAGCCATGCGCTTGGTGTTAAACCATCCCGATTTAGATTCTGCCTTCAAAGAGTTGGTCCTCACCTTGCCCTCAGAAACCTACATTTCTGAGCAGCTTGAGTCTGTCGACCCACAACAAGTGCATGCTGTGCGCGAGGCTATGAGGCTTCAGTTGGCCCTGTCTTTACAGGCAGAGTGGCAAGCTTGCTATGAGCTCAATCGAGTCATGGGTGCTTACTCACCAGATGCCAGCTCGAGCGCCAAACGCGCCTTGTCGGGCATGGCTTTAAGCATGTTGTGTTTGGCAGCTGTACACGAAGGTACTTCCATTTGGCCCGCCAAAGCTTTGCAAGCTTTCAAAGATGCGCACAATATGACCGACCGCTTCAATGCCCTCATTGCATTGGTGATCAGTGGCCATGAATTGGCCACCCAAGCGCTAGCGTTGTTCCATGCGTTGTTCAAGAACGAGGACTTGGTGATCGACAAATGGTTTGGCCTGCAAGCCAGCGCGCCTGATCGCGACGGCCACATTTTGCCCGTCGTGCGTCAACTCATGCAGCATCCCGATTTCAACTTGCGCAATCCAAACCGTGCGCGCAGTTTGATCTTCAGTTATTGCAGCGCCAATCCAGGCGGATTCCATCGGAGCGATGCGGCAGGCTATGTCTACTGGAGTGAGCGCGTCATAGAACTTGACGCCACCAACCCACAGGTGGCTGCGCGTCTAGCCCGCGCCTTAGATCGCTGGAAAAAATTGGCAGAGCCTTATCGCCAAGCTGCCAAGGCCGCCATCGAACGCGTTGCCGCAAAATCAGATCTCAGCAACGATGTGCGAGAAGTTGTCACGCGCGCTTTGGCCGAATAAACCTGGAGAAACCAATGACCCAGAAAATATCACTGTCTCGCTATTTGGTTGAACAGCAACGCAGCAAGGGGCGCATTCCTGCACAACTTCGACTCTTGTTGGAAGTGGTTGCACGGGCCTGCAAAAGCATCAGCCACGCTGTTAACAAGGGCGCTCTGGGGGGCGTTTTGGGCAGCGCTGACATCGAAAATGTGCAGGGTGAAATTCAAAAAAAATTAGACATCATTGCCAACGAAGTTTTGATTGAAGCCAATGAATGGGGTGGTCATTTAGCGGCCATGGCCTCTGAAGAAATGGAATCCATTCACTTGGTACCCAACCGTTATCCGCAAGGCGAATACCTGCTGCTGTTTGACCCCTTAGACGGCTCTAGCAACATTGATGTCAACGTGAGCATTGGCACCATCTTCAGCGTTCTGCAAAAACCAGAAGGCAGCGAAGGCATCACCGAGAATGATTTTCTACAAGCGGGTAGCCAGCAGGTTGCAGCAGGCTATTGCGTTTACGGCCCACAAACCACATTGGTTCTCACCGTTGGCGATGGTGTGGCAATGTTTACCTTGGATCGAGAGCAAGGCTCTTTTGTTTTAACCCAAGAGAACGTCAAGGTCCCAGAAGACACCCAAGAATTTGCCATCAACATGAGCAACATGCGCCACTGGGATGCCCCCGTCAAACGTTATGTGGACGAGTGCCTGCAAGGCAAAGAAGGTGTGCGCGGCAAAGATTTCAACATGCGCTGGATTGCCAGCATGGTGGCCGATGTGCACCGCATCCTCACACGCGGTGGCGTTTTCATGTACCCCTGGGACAAACGAGAGCCTCACAAAGCAGGCAAGTTGCGTTTGATGTACGAAGCCAACCCCATGAGTTGGTTGATCGAGCAGGCGGGCGGTGCATCGACCAATGGCCGAGAGCGAATCTTGAGCATCCAACCCAAGCAATTGCACGAACGAGTCAGCGTTATTTTGGGCTCTAAAAATGAAGTGGAACGCGTCACGCGTTATCACCTTGAGGCATGAAATTTCAGGGTGCTGCAAATCAGATTCGATGCCTCACTTTCACCGCGCTAGTTGCGCTGTTGCCAGTGGCAAGCGCGGCCGGCTCACAAGTCAAGTCCATCTCTGAGTTTGATGTGTCCCGTTACATGGGGTCTTGGTATGAAATAGCAAAGCTCCCCAATTGGTTTCAGCGCAAATGTGTGCAAGGCACGCAAGCTCGGTACAAAGTTTTGGGACCCGCTCAAATTGAAGTCAATAACAAGTGCATCACAGCGTCGGGCGAAGAGATTCAAGCCATTGGCCTAGCAAGACCCAATGGCAGTGGCCTGCCTGCGCAACTTGAAGTTCGCTTCGCGCCAGAATGGACGGCTTGGCTGCCCATGGTTTGGGGCGCTTATTGGGTTTTAGATCTAGACCCAGACTACCAACTTGCCGCCGTAGGCGATCCCTCCAAATCCTACCTTTGGATATTGTCCAGAACGCCAGTAGTTTCTGCCGAACGATACGACGCTGTTCTGCAGCGCTTAAAGGTGATGGGTTTTGACATCACAAAATTAGAAAAAACGCGCCAAAATTGAATTTGCAAACCGTTCGATGCACATCAACCCACAATACCCCGTTTCCGCATTTCACTGATTTGATCTGCAGTGATACCAAGGTCTAACAGCACTGCGTCTGTATCTTGCCCCAAAGTTGGGGCATTGCGTCGATGCTGCCCAGGTGTTCTGGACAATTTTGGAACCATGCCGGGCACTTTCAAAACGCTGCCATCACCCATACTAACTTCAGCCAACATGCCTCGTGCCAAGTAGTGGGGATCGGCCGCAATATCTTCAACAGTGTAAATACGACCTGCAGGAACTGCGGCTTGGTCAAGCACAGCAAGCACCTCAGTCACATCGTGTTTGGAAGTCCATGCACCAATGGCTGCGTCAATTTCTTCAACCCTCTTAACGCGACCTGCATTGTCTGCCAAGGCTGGATCGGCTGCTAGATCATCGCGCCCAATGGCCGCCATCAATCGCTTGAATATGCTGTCGCCGTTTCCTGCAATCAAGGCGCATTTTCCATCTTTGCAAAGGTAGGCATTGCTGGGGGCAATGCCAGGCAGCGCACTGCCTGCAGGCCCGCGCACTGCGCCAAACGCACTGTATTCAGGCAGCAAACTTTCCATGCAATTGAAAACGGCTTCATAAAGTGCCACATCAATGACTTGACCCAGCCCGCTTCTTTGTTTTTCGTGAAGCGCCATCAAAATTCCGATCACACCATGAAGCGAGGCCAAGGTATCGCCAATGCTCACGCCCACGCGAACCGGCAAACGGCCTGGCTCTGCACTGAGGTGCCGCAAACCACCCATGGCTTCAGCCACAACACCAAATCCAGGCTTGTCTTTGTAAGGGCCCGATTGACCATAGCCACTGATGCGCAGCATGATCAATCCAGGATTGAGCTCAAGCAAGGCGTCAGGGCCTAAGCCCCAAGACTCCATGGCACCTGGCCTGAAATTTTCAATCAGGACATCGGCTTCTTTGACCAGCTTGCGTACGATGGCTTGTGCTTCTAACTGCCGTAAATCGAGCGCCAAGGAGCGTTTGTTCCGCGATTGAACCTGCCACCAAACCGAAGTGTCGTCTTTGATCAGACGCCATTGCCTCAAGGGGTCGCCCGCACCTGGGGGCTCAATTTTGATGACATCTGCACCAAAATCAGCCAAGGTTTTGGCAGCAAAAGGGCCGGCGATAAGTTGGCCCAACTCCACCACCTTCAGACCGGCCAATGCCCCTGGGGAATGTTTGAATTCAGTCGTCACTTAAACCGGTTCTTCAATCAAAGGGGCTGAAGCCAAGGGGTCGTTGCTCTGTGAAGACTCTGCTGCATGCGTACCCAGTGCCACAGCTCTGAAAATTTCTCGCAGCATTTTCTTTTCGGGCAGCGTTAAGGCGCGCGTTAAACGATGACGCATGCGCAGCAACAGTTGACGATCAACTTCTTGCGGAATGCCTCGGCTGATGTGCAAGGCATCGCGCAGTTCTTCCCGCTTATCCTCTGGCTCGTCATCCCACCAAGAAACAATGACCTCCGTGATGGATTCACGAACGACTTCAGGGTCTTCTTGCACCTGCGCAGCCACTTTGCTAACCGAGCCCTGCAGCATCTCCGCAAGAGATTTGGATTGAACAACAATTCGACGATCTGCTTGAGACAACAAGCGTCCCCAACCCGGATCCGATTGGTGCAATTGCTGCATGTTGCTGGCCGCATCATCTGCCAAGATGTGAACCTGCATGCCCGTGAGCTGAGCATCGTCAATGGCTGTTAAAAAACGTTCATCGTCAGTGGCCAGCAACACATGGTCGCAGGCCTTGCTTTCTGCAAGCCGACTTAAATCTTGACCGATTGACTTCAACAGTGAGATGCCACCGTCTGAATCGTGCGACAAAACTTTTCGGACAATTTGGCCATCGACATCCAAAGTTTCATTCTCTTCAGCGTACCAATAAATTCGTTTGATGCTCACATCCAAACCAGCATGCCCCAAGGCACCGGTCAAGAATTGAGCCAAATCGAACCGATTCAGCGCATCTTGTTTGGGTCCGGTTTGGTTGTGTTGTGCAAGCCAAACTAGGAATCTGGCGTCGATCAAAGCGATGCACGAGCCACCCTGCTGATCGAGGGGTTGACGGTGTGCATCCTTGGACGCATGAGAGAAATAATCGCGTTTCATCGCAGCCTTTGAAGTTTTAAGATAATTTAACGAGGCGTCCTTAAATTGGCGCTCCTCGACGTAGCGGGTCTGCGAACCCAGACCTTATTTTACGACCCTGAGCTTCAAACCCAGATGTTTCAGGCTTTAAACTCAGGGATTATTGATATCCATCCACCTAGATTCACATGTCCCATTACGATATTTACGCCATTGGCAACGCGCTGGTCGATTCAGAATACGAAGTTTCAGACGCCCTCCTTCAATCAATGGGCGTTGACAAGCGTCACATGACCCTCATTGACACACCGCGCCGTGCCGAGTTGCTGCATCACGTCAAGGCCCTCACCCCTCGACAAACTGGCGGAGGCTCTGCCGGCAACACGGTGGTGGCCCTGGCTCAACTCGGCGGCAAGGCCTTTTATTCCTGCAAGGTGGCGCACGATGATTTGGGCGATTTTTACGTCAAGGATTTACAAGCTCGTGGCGTAGAGACCAACCTGAATCACACGCGTGCGCTGGATGGCCAAACAGGCAGCTGCATGGTTCTGGTCACACCTGACGCCGAACGCAGCATGTGCACCTTCTTGGGTGTTTCAGCAGAATTGGACGACAAGGCCCTGCACCCTCAAGACATTGTCAAATCAAAAATTTATTACATGGAAGGCTACTTGGCCGCCTCGCCAACAGGTTTGAATGCCGCACTCCAAGGCAGAAAAATTGCAAAAGATGCTGGCGTTGCTTTAGCCCTCACCCTCAGTGATGTCAGCATGATTCAATTTTGCAAAGCAGGGCTGGATGCCATGCTGGGTGATGGTGTCGATTACTTGTTCTGCAACCAAGAAGAAGCCCAAGTTTGGTGTGGTTCGGAAGACTTGAATGTTGTGAAACAGACATTGCAAAAAATAGCCAAAATGGTTTGCCTGACTCGTGGCCCCGATGGCTCCGAAATTATCACGGCAGAACAGTCATGGCACGTTCCAGCCGACAAGGTTAAAGCCATTGATACCAATGGTGCAGGCGACATGTTTGCAGGCGCATTCTTGTATGCCATCGCTCGCGGTTATTCACCAGAAAAAGCTGCCAACCTAGGCAATCATGCAGCCGCGGCCGTGGTCAGCCAACATGGCAACCGATTAACTCTGGGACAACTGAGCACCATCAAAGCGTACGCGCTGCCACCGCTCAAATAATCAAAAAGTTTCTGCCTGCGAAAGTGGCAACGCAGCGGCATCTTTGGCCGCCAGCACGGGCACAGCAAACCCCTCGGGCAAAGGCCACTCAATGCCCAAAGCAGGGTCATTCCAAAGCAAACTGCGCTCATGCTCTGGGTACCAATAATCGGTGGTCTTGTACAAAAATTCAGCTGTCTTGCTGAGCACCAAGAAGCCATGCGCAAAGCCTGGGGGCACCCAGAGTTGAGTCGCGTTTTCTGCACTCAAATGACAGCCTGCCCATTGACCAAAGGTGGCTGAGTTTTTTCTCATGTCCACCGCAATGTCAAAAACTTCACCCGTCACCACGCGCACCAACTTACCTTGCGCGTGCTGAATTTGATAATGCAATCCGCGCAACACACCCTGCGAAGAAAGGCTGTGGTTGTCTTGAACAAATTCGACCTTCAGGCCAGTTGCAGACTCAAAATCGCGCGCATTGAAACTCTCATAAAAAAAGCCTCTTGCATCACCGAAAACTTTGGGCTGAACAATCAACACCTCTGGCAGATTAGTGGGCGTAATGGTGTAGGGCATCAACGAGACTTCAGTAAATTCAGCAAATATTGACCATAGCTGTTCTTGGCCAAGGGCGTGGCCAGTTTTTCTAACTGTGCCGCATCAATCCACTTTTGGGCAAATGCAATTTCTTCAGGACAAGCCACCATCAGGCCTTGTCTCTTTTGCAGCGTGGCAATAAATCCTGAGGCCTCGAGCAAACTGTCATGCGTTCCGGTATCGAGCCATGCATATCCCCTGCCCATTATTTCTACATTCAACTGGTTCTGCTCTAGGTAACAGCGGTTCACGTCGGTGATCTCTAGTTCACCGCGGGCAGAGGGCTTAATATGGGCGGCAATATCGCACACTTGCTGATCGTAAAAATACAAACCTGTGACCGCGTAATTGCTCTTGGGTTGTAGCGGCTTTTCTTCAATGCTCAATGCACGCTGCTGATCGTCAAAGGCCACGACACCATAGCGCTCGGGGTCGTGCACGTGATAGGCAAACACGCTGGCACCGGAGGTTTGCGCATCAGCCCTTTGCATGAGCTTTACCAAATCGTGGCCATAAAAAATGTTATCCCCCAGGACCAATGCACTGGGGTGCTTGCCCACAAATTCTTTGCCAATGATGAAGGCTTGCGCCAAGCCATCGGGGCTGGGTTGCACCGCATACTGAATGTTCATTCCCCATTGACGGCCATCACCCAACAACTCTGAAAAACGCGGTGTGTCTTGCGGTGTACTGATCAGCAACACATCTTTGATGCCCGCCAACATGAGCGTGGTCAAGGGGTAATAGACCATGGGCTTGTCATATACTGGCATCAGTTGCTTAGAGACAGCTTGTGTCACGGGGTACAAGCGAGTCCCTGACCCGCCCGCCAAAATAATGCCTTTGCGTGTATTCATCTTGCGATTTTGCCACGACTGACCGTCAGATCAAGCCATATGCACTTATGCTTGGTACCTATGTCGTTTAAAGATCTAGGCCTTTCGCCCGAGTTGCTCAAAGCACTCAAACCCAAAACTTACCCTAGCCCCACCGAGGTTCAACGGGAACTGATTCCCGCTGCCCTCAAAGGCCAAGATGCTTGGGTGACCGCGCCCACGGGTTCAGGCAAAACTCTGGCCTACGCTCTTCCCTTAATTGAGCATTGGGCGAATTCAATCTCAAAGATTGAACTACCCGGACTTTCGAAATCAGGCTATCTCAGAACGACCAAAACCACCCAAGCTGTGGTCTTGGTACCCACCCGTGAATTGGCAGTTCAGGTCAGCCAACTGTTCATGAGCTTGGCCGCGCAGTGGGGCCATCTGTGCAAAATCACTGTTGTCTTTGGCGGTGTTTCGATCAACCCCCAAATGATGGGCCTGAGAGGCGGAACAGATATTTTGATTGCCACACCAGGCCGCTTAATTGATTTGCTAGAACACAACGCCCTGAAACTCTCAGGCGTGCAAACATTGGTTTTGGATGAAGCCGATAAATTGCTAGAACTTGGCTTTCAAGAAGAGCTCCAGTACATCTTGAACCTGCTGCCAGCCAAGCGGCAAAACTTATTTTTGTCGGCCACCAGACCCCAAAGCATGGTGGCTTTGGCCCAGACCCTGCTGCACCACCCCCTTGAAATTCACATCGAAGGCGAAGCCCCTCAACCTGCCGAAATTTTGCAGCGTGCCATTTATACCGATGTCGCCAAACGCACACAACTTCTGAAACACTTGCTCAAAGAAGAACATTTGAAACAAGTCTTGGTTTTTGTCGCTACTCAGCACAGCAGTGAGATGGTGGCCGCCAAATTGCGTGTTGCGGGCATTGCTGCAGAACCGTTTCATGGGCAACTGAGTCAGGGTAAAAGACANCAAGTGTTGGCAGACTTCAAAGCTCATCGTGTCAAAGTGGTCCTTGCCACAGATCTGGCTTCNCGCGGNCTAGACATCGANAAACTACCCGCCGTCATTAATTTCGACTTGCCCAGGTCGGCTGTTGATTACACCCATCGCATAGGCCGCACCGGCCGCGCTGGCG
>JGI12421J11937_10000842_pt1 | contig 12167 bp, 15 predicted proteins | sample LakErihyJuly2011_2_FD_11937 | JGI IMG/M metagenome (IMG submission 11937)
GAATTGTCCGGAGTTATTGTTCCTATTCCTACTTTGGCGTTTTGAGCAAAGCAGCTCATGCTAATAAAAAGCACAGAAGTAAAAATTTTTTTGATCATTTTAGGTTAGATTTAGTTTGTTAGATAAAAATTTGTTCAGAATTTTGCAACGTTAATAGGTTTTTCCATAGCTTTTAATAAATAATTATTTAAAATTTAATTAAAATACATTTATATTTAAAATTTTAAAATTAAAAATATTGAGAATATAGACAGTGTCTAAAATAATTCTCATGTGTTTAAAATAGATATTATTTATTATCCTATAAAAAATAAAATCATTAAGTAACAGATTTATAATTTTATTTGTATAAATTGGAAAAGCAAAAAAATTAAAGTTAAGCCACATTTTATAAATGTTTTTTCATCAATAAATTCTTCGATTGTTTTGTAATTTAATGCAAGGTTGTGTGTTTTTTATTGTACCCGATTGTATGTGCTTAAGGATTTTCAGCTTCATTTGTTATTTCATTATCGAGTTAAGTCCGTAAATTAAACAAGCTTATTAGTGCTTTGTTATCTACACAGCCTTCCAAAATATTATCATCCCCACGGGCAATCGCTCGGGCATTTGGAAACCCATATGACCAATCCAGAATAGATTTGTTTGAAATACTATTTATTGAATTAAAACAAAGAGAATTTAAGAGCGTAATCGATAAAAACACTTCCAACACTGCTTTCAAAAATTTTGCTTTTTTTGAATCCTATTTTTCAAATTATATTGAGGGAACGCGATTTGAAGTAGAGGAGGCCAAAAATATCATTGAAACCGATACACCAATGTTCAATCGAGATGAAGATTCTCACGACATATTAGTGTAAATCGTCAGCAAAAAGTGTACTGATTTAGTCAAAAACTAAGAGAGTGTATTCAAAAATTATTAATTTTTAACTAAATACTCTTAGGAAAAGTCCATTTTAGTTTGAAGACATACAGATTACTCTCAGATTTTGTGCCTAGATTATGCTCAAAAGTTAGTGGTCGAAATGAAAAATATAGCTGAAGAACGTTGTAAATCTCTGCTGCAGGAATGGTTGCGTATAATCATAATAAGATAAAGAGACCAAAAACGATGTGTTAAAAGGAATTACTGCAAATTCATTTTTATTATTTGTCCAAATATATTTTGATGTCTAAATATTTCACATTGTCCATACCAAAATGAATGCTTGGTGTCGTAAATATGTGTGGGTTCACTTTTAGCACCATTAAGTTCTATTATAGAAAAATTTACTCCTTGTTCTAATTCTTCAAATGTATTGAAACGTATATCTAATCTACCATAGTAAAATTCTGGTATTTTGTTTAAGATGTTATCAAAAGTAAATTCTAACTTATGGGTAATATATTCTTTACCATCTAAAAACTCGGTGCCTCTATTATGATTTCCAAACGGAACCAAACATCTTTTTTCACCTTTGGGTAGTACTTCGTTAAGATTGATTTTGTTTCTAATTTTTGGTATTTGCATTTCAAAACGCAAGTTTTTTTTCATGAGTTGCTCAATGTTATCTTTGCCACTTCCTTCAACTGTTAAAAATTTTTTAAGAGTAATTCCTGTTATTTTACCATTTTTTTCTTTTGGTAATCTGTAATAAAAAAGCCCAATTTCATTTGGTAAATTAATTAGCTCTTGAATCAAGAAATTTCCCTTTGCCTTTTTAGAGTACTGAATTAACTCTTCAATTGTGTTAACTTTTTGAACATCAATTCCTCGTAAACCAATGTCTGGCTTTACAATAAATGGAAATTTAATTTCATTTTCAGTTACTATTTTTTCAAAATTGATTTCTTTGTTTTTTTGAATTAAAGCTGTTCTTGGATATAAACCCGCAGGTAAAAGATTATAAATTTCCATTTTACTGTCTCCATAAAAACCCCCATTTTTTATGCTAGGGTTAGCATATTTATAAAATGAAAAGGAACGAAATTTTATCATATACCATATCCACAAAAAAAAGGTTGGTAAATAAATAATATTTACTGACCAGTATTCCCAATTCGTGAATTTATGCCACCAAATTCTCATATCAAAACTTCTGAAATTATTGACTTTTTTTTGCTAATCAAATCAAGATGAGTGAGTGTAAAATTGTTTTTAGTTATTTCACATTGCGTAATATTTTTCGTTAGCATGGAATTATTTCTATTTATAACTAACCCATTTTGAGTATCATTTTTTTGTGTATTTGTATGAAAGGAAATAAAGTCATCTGAACAAATAGTTTCTTTATTTTGATTTAAAAATTCTGAAAACCAACGTTTCTCTTTTTGAAATAATAGCTTCGCTATAAAGTGTTGAAGATGACCAAATATATGCCTTATTAGAATCTAATTGAATCAAAGATTTTTCTACTTCATTCCAACAAATTTGAAACAACTGATGATTAACAAATGCAATAACCGTAAAAGGTTCGATATTGGATAAGTTAATCAAATTCCATTCCTCAAGAAAATTATTAGAATTTATAATGTCTAAAAGTATTAATCCTCTACTTTTCCTATAGGGTGGATTGGGAATATGTTTGTCCTTTGCACCATTGAGCAGAACAAATACAAATCCAATTGAATTCACAACAAACCAAGTTCCCCCTGCTTGTGGGTCTTTTGGATAATACACTGTTTTTGCCCCGTACGATGTTTTTTTTAGCGAAATAGCCGAAGGCCTGTTGATATGTTCATCTCTATTTGAGGTAATAATTACCTTTGAATTATCACGGTAAAAACTTACTGTGCACATTGTTTTCTATATTCTATTGTTGATTTAGCAACACCAAAATTTTCGGCAATTTCAGTTTTTCCAAAATGTAATAACGCAATTTTAATAATGGCTTGGTGATGAATGCAATGTTCAATATTATATATCAACTCTCTATAATAGGTTGAATCAATACTAATTTTTTGATTATTATAAACTGTAGTAAGAAGGAGCTGTTTATTTTTTCTTTCGAGCTGTTGTATGATGTTGGCAATTCTTTCTGTCGCAAAATCTATGTTTTCTTCAATACGAATATCTCGTTTTCTATTGTCGTAGTTAATATTTTCAGTTTCATACCCCGATAAAAGTTGCTCAAACAACTCAATAATGTGTCGTGTGTGTTCACCAATTGTACTATTGCTTAACAAATTGATTTTTTTAGTATATTCATCAAAGTTCAATTGATCAATACAACCCACCAATTGCATTAAAACGTCTCTTGCTTCTGCTGACAATGAATTAGTATTCATGTTGTTTTATTTAATTAGAAAATAGTTCTTAATTTTTTTATTTTTGGTTTTATTACCGATTTCAAATAGGGTTGCTCTTTGTTGATTTCTTAGTACTTAGGGGCTGTTTTCAGCTATTCAAATATAGTAAGATAAATTATATTTTTCATTTTTTTAACCTTTTAAGGAGTATTAAAACTTCAGTTTTGTGTAGTATTAAAAATAGAGTAGAGGCAATAAATACTATAATAGCCAAAGTAAATAAGCTACCGCCATCATTACCAACAGTTACTCCTAAAACTAATAAATGAGAAAAAACTGCTCCTATAATAATTCCTAAACTATTTATCATTCCTATGATTTTGGTTTTTGGAATTAGAATAAGTAGGGCTGTAATGAGTTCTACAATACCTAAGCCTATTCTACCCCAAGGTTCTATTCCAAGAGCAGAAAAAATATGCACAGAATCTGGGTGAGCAGTGAATTTAAAATACAATGTTTGTAATAAGATAATAGCTACTGTGAGCCTAAGTGCCCATGAAATTATGTTTTTTGTTTTCATGTCTTAAAATTTATATTGGTAAGAAATAGACCCAACAATTGCTCTTGTAAGCCCATCCGGACGAATTTCTCTCACCAAAAGTGGTACGGCAATATTTAGTCTTAAACTATTTTTATTATTTATGTTACAATCAGTTATTAGGCTTGTATTGATAGTAGTGCCTTGTGATTTTTTTATTTCTTGTCTTTTTTCAAAAATGTCTTCATAGGTGTCGTTTCCTAAATGGTAAATAGCTATTACATTTGGTTTGAAAAACCATTTTTTGTTTTTTGTATGAAAAGTGTAGGCAGTTCGGAGTAAAATATCTGGTTTGCGTTTAAATAAATTAGTTGAAGGAAAATCATTAGAGGCAGAATATTCATCAAAATATGAATTTCGGTTAACTTGCCAAAACGGGATTTGAAGTGCCGCATCTATACTCCATTTTTTGTAGCTGTAATCTATTCCTAGCAAAGCATCAAAAGTTCCCAAACTTGATTGATAATCTAAAGGCAAGGAAATTTGATTAATTTTAAAATTTGAGGCACTTAAAGGCATTTTTAAACCAAATGATGGCCTGATAAAAGAATTCTTATTAAACTTCTTTTTGTAGTTTATTACAAAAAAAATGTCGCCTGGTCTACCAAGTGAACCAAAACTGCCTGTTGCTTGATTATAGGTAATTCTTGAACTTAACCCCNAATTATTTTTGAAATCTCTTGTATAGCCGATGAAACCATTGTTGTAAATAACACCTTCTAATCCTTTCCCAAAAATATATCCTACTTCAAGGGAGTTCTTTTTTAGTTCGGTTGAATCAATATGATGGGAGCTGGTTATGGAGCAGATTCCTGCATCACTGCATCCTTGTGAATATAATTTTGTGATTGTAAAGACTAAGAAAAAAAATATTGAACTTGCTTTTTTCATAATTAATTGAGTTTAGCACCTGCGAAAAGATGATTATATTGCTGACAGTGAATTAGTACATGAGTATATTCAGACAATACTACACCATTAGGTATTGAATAAATATTTTTATTGTTTACCAATGCTCCAAGATTTACAAAACCATCAGGTACATTGCTTTTTGATAAATACACTTTGAGGTCTGGTCCGGAAGAAATATTAAAATTTACTAACGCTACATAATGTTCATTAGCGTTCATCCTAACTTCTGCACTTCCATTTACTGTAATTCCTGATGTTGGCGCGAAGGATCCTGATTTTAACAAAACAGAATTCGTAATTGGCGTATTTTCATCAAGTGGTTTTGTAAAATCACCTTCTTTGGTGCATGAACTCAAGCAAAACGCAAGAATCACACAATTAAATATTATTTTTTTCATGATTTTTATTTTAGTAAGGTTATCCAATTTTTATCTGCCCTAGCGTTTAAATTCTTTTCGTCTTTGTTCCAACTTTTTAATGTGTTGTTGAAATAGGCGTTGTAAAAAAGGTACAAGCTTCCATCAATAATTTTAAATGTTTCGGGGTCTATTTCAACTTTTTTACCATAATCTCCCATTGCAAAAGCACACCAACCTCCATATTGTGGTTCGTATTTGGAAGGATTTTTAAGAAAATAATTTTTGTTGCTTTCCGACGAAAAGTAATAATAAACCCCCATATAGTTGGCACTATATTTCTTATCGCCTTTCAAAGCTTTGTTATTGAAATAAGCCACTGGGTCGTAGCCCTGAATGGCAATTCCATTTTCTAAATTAAAATGCTTTATCCTATTTGCTGCTGTATTCTGAGCAACCGCAAACCAGGATAACATAAGAAAAAGGGTTAAAATAAAATGTCTCATAATTTTTAATTTTAAATTTATAAATCAAAAGTAAGAAGGACTTAAATAACAAAATGTAAACTATTTTACATTTTGAACAAAGTTTTTTATTTTTTGAATATCAGGTATCATAATTTCCTTTTGAGAATATTGCAACATATTATCTTGCTCAAGTTCCTTAAACAGACTAATAACAGTTTGTCTTGTCGTACAAATGAGTTGGGAAATTTCTTTTTGGGTTAAATAATTAGGAAGTGTAAAAGAAGTAGATGATATGTTTTCCTTTTCAATAATCATATTCAACAGCAATAAAAGACGAGTTTTACTATCTTTAAATAAAATGTTTTTATAACTGTTTTGAATCTTTTTATAATTGAACCCTATAAACTTGATATAATTCAATGCGAAATCAGGTTTAGTGTTAATTATGTCTTCAAGCTTTTCTCTAAAAAAAGTACAAATAATAGCTTCATCAGAAACTACTTTAAAATACTCATTATTTTCAATCGGTTTCTCTAAATTTAAATCTCCAAACAAATCTCCTTTTTGAAGAATATCTAACAAAACTTCTTCCCCATCTTCATCTATTTTTACAAGTTTAATAGTGCCTTGTTTTAAAAAATAGATCCGCTCTTTTTCGCTAAATGGTAAATCGATAATTTCATTTTTTTTCGATTTTTTAAATCTTTTCAAAATACATAATGCATCAATTTCTGAAAAACTCAAATTTCTGAAAAGTTTGTGCTCGTGTACATACCAATATTTTAAATCTAAAGTCATGCTTTATTATTTTAGGCTCGTCTTTTAAATTGCAAATAACGTTAGACTTTTAAAAAAATCCACTATGTTCCCAACAAATATACTAAAAACACTTATAAGAAAAACTATGGTTTTGTATGTTTAACAAAGCAACATATTCAAGGAATTTACCTTCAACACCATAAAGCAGTCAGCTTAAAAGACACTATCAGCAAATACAATTACAACATAGTTAATTACCCATTTTTTCATTCATTTTATCTGTTAACAATTATTAATCATTCTATTTTTATTTTAATAAAATGATCTTTTTTATGGATACATGATTTATACCTTTTCACTTCTAATACCGATTAGAAATCATTGTTGTCCGATAAAAGTAAATAAAAAAGAAGCCATATAAATGGCTTCTTAATTAAAATCTTAATTTGGTTTTGTAATAGACAAAAAACGATGAGTAAAAGTAATTATTTTTCTAGTAAATCTGTTTTCGAATACTGATTTCCTTAATTGACGATAAAATAATAAAAGATGCTGTCAAAAAGAGCGATTCTGCCAGATATGTAAAGCGTTTTAAGACAATAGACCACTTGATAAGTATGCTTTTTTGTTCGTTTGCCAAGTGGAATTCACTTCGAGAAGTATCTGGAGCAATGCTCGGATTGTTTGGTAAAACAGAAAGTTTTCAATGGAGTCATAGTCCAAAACGAAGCACTTTATCCGATGCAAATAAGAATCGGAAGGCTGGATTTTTTGAAGATATTTACAATAAACTCTTGCGAGAGTATGGTTCGGTTTTGTCGGACAGCCGAATCCTAGATGTTTTAAAAAAGCATGTAAAAATTGTCGATAGCACCACAATTAGCTTATTTAAAGATCTTTTGAGTTGTGTTGGTAGAAAAGCAAAGGACGGAAAAAGTAAAGGCGGAATTAAAGTTCATACCGTAATCAATGCCAATGAAAAAGTTCTAAGTTTAGTTTGGTATAGCCCAGCTGCAACAGACGACCATAACTTTTTGCAATGGTTAAACTGCAATGATAATATCATTTATATTTTTGATAAAGGATATAATGATTACAAGGTTTTCAAACATTTTTCGGACAATGAAACGGGATTTGTAACTAAAATAAATACAATGCGGTTTATGAAAAATTAGAAATTAAAGAGATTCCAGAGAACATTCACAGTGGCGTTTTGCAAGATGAAATTATTGAAATAGAGGTTAAGGACGGCAAAATAACATCAAAATTAAAGGTTAGAAAAGTAAAATTTTATGACCGAGAAAACAAAAGAGAATTTGAATTTATCACTAATTTCCTTGAGATAAGAGCTGATTTAATGGCTGCTCTATATAAAATAAGATGGCAAATCGAGTTGCTTTTCAAGCAGCTCAAACAAAATTTGCCGTTGAGATATTTTTTAGGAGACAATGAAAACGCGATTAAAATTCAGATATATTGTGTTTTGCTTGTCAATTTACTAATAGCTGTGATAAAAAAGAGGTTAAAAAGAAGTTGGGCATTTTCAAACGTGGTTAGTTTTTGTAAAAACCATCTTTTCAATTATATTAAATTGATAAAGTTTATAGAAAACCCAGAAAAAGACTGGATTATCGATAAAGCTGAAATAGAACAACTATCTTTTTTTTGATGCCTTTTTTATGGAAATGATAAAATATAAAAATTAAGTAAATGAATAAGAATTAGATATAAAAAAACAGTCGTTTTTGTTTTTTATCGGACATTAATGAAAATTAATATGAAAATCAACTTTATTATCAACACTAAGAGGGCGGAAAACATAAACATTACGTAAAAACAGAATGGTGCAGGATAGTATTAAAAAAAAATAAGCAGAAATTCGCACTGAGAATGGAGTTATTCCAAATGGATTTTTTTATATATGTACAACCAATTATAAATTAAATTAGCTAATGATAGTGTCACAAAAATTATTTTTTGATTTTTTTAAAAACCAATATTAAATTTGTCTAACAATATTTAATTACTTATAATAGATGAAAAAAAATACTTTTTATTTTATTACTTTTTATAGGATTTGGAAACAAATTGGGGCAGGTATTTATTGTGAAGCAGCTGGCGATGAAAGTGGAATAAATGTTTCGCTCTCTAAATATGGTAACAATGTAGCTTGGAGCCTCCTATTGATGTTATTGTTTAATGGCTTTTTCAATTCAGTTAAAGCCCAGAACACAAAAAGCCTAAATATATTGTTTATTCAATGCGACCAATTCAGGTACGATTGTCAGGGCAAGACCAATCCAATGGTCAAAACACCCTATATAGATAAATTAACCTCCGAAGGGATGTTTTTTTCCAATGCTTTTACGCCTATTCCTACCTGTTGTCCTACTCGTCAGACTTTTATAAGTGGTCTATGGCCAGAGCAGCACAAAGGTTTATGGAACTACGATATTACGCTTCCTGTTGCACTTTTTGACGAACATACCTGGACCGAAGACATGAAAAGTTCAGGATACAATCAGGGCTATGTAGGAAAATGGCATGTGCACCCCGTTAAGACACCTTTGGATTTTGGTTTTAATAAATACGTTTCCGATACCGATTATTACAATTGGAAAAAGTTCCAAAATTTGCCTGAGGCAATTCCCGTTATTAAGGATTTTATTTGGATGGGAGGGATGGATCCGGTATCATTAGAAAAAACACACACCCACTGGCTTGCCCAAAAAGCAATAGACCAGATAAAGATTTTCAAAAATGAAGGTAAGCCATGGCATATGCGACTTGAGTTTGTCGAGCCCCACCTGCCAATGAATACCACCGCTTAATTTTTGAACATGTACAATGCATCTGAAATTAAACCTTGGGGTAATTTTCCTGATGCTATGATCAATAAACCCTACATTCAAAAACAGCAATTGTACAACTGGGGTATAGAAAACTTTTCTTGGAAGGAATGGTCGGTTTATATGCAACATTATTATGCTATGATTAGCCAGACTGATGCTGCGATTGGAAGGGTATTGAATGCCTTAAAAGAATTGGGTCTATCCGAAAACACCATAGTTATTTTTACTTCAGACCATGGCGATGCTGCAGGCAGTCACGGTTTGATGGACAAACATTATGTTATGTATGATGAAGAAGTACATATTCCTTTAATTATCAAGTGGCCAGGAGTAGTAAAGCCCAACAGTCGATCTGAAAAATTTGTGATTAATTCGTTAGATTTATCAGCCACGATTCCTGAAATGGCAGGATTTAGATTTATGCAAAGCCAAGGAAATTCCTTGGTGCCTTTGTTAAAAGGAGAAAACCCTGCAAGTTGGAGAAAATATGTCTTTAGCAATTATAACGGACAACAATGCGGTTTATTTGTGCAACGCATGATTCGAAACGAAAAATGGAAATATATTTGGAATTTAACGGATACCGATGAATTGTATGATTTGAAGAAGGATCCCTGGGAAATGAACAATCTGATCAGTAACAACGTATACAACGAGGTTCTTACTGTACTTCGCCATGACCTATATAACGATTTGAAAGATAGAAAGGATCCTATGGCTTCTAATTGGGCAGGAGAAAAACAACTATTAGAAGGAAAAAAAACAGTACGATAAGTTACTTGTTTAATTACTTCAATCAGACGAACTCAAACCTTTCAAAATTGAATAGATAGCATCTAATATAAACATATAAATACAAAAAAATGTCAAAGAAACGGTTTTATCAAAAAATACTAATGGTGTTCTTCCTCTCCCAATTAATAGTCGCCTGTAAAACCAACTCTAAGGTGGTAATTAAAGAGAAAGGGATTTTAAAGAAGCCCAATATTATCTTTATTATTGCAGATGATTTGGGCATTATGGATATACAGTCCTATGCAAACCATTTCACGAAAACGGACACTACAAAAATGTTCTATGAAACACCCTACATAAACAAACTTATGGCTGAAGGCACCTCTTTTTCTCAGGCCTATGCAAACCAGCTATGCTCACCAACAAGGGCAGGAATCCTAACAGGTAAATATGCCGGGAGATTGGGTTTTACCACGGCTATGCCTTCAAGACCCACTTATTACAACCAAAATTTACCTGTACCCAAAGGGAATTATATTCATGATGTACTAGGACATAAGGATGATATTAGAATAGAACAGGCATTAAAAAATGGCATTTCCAATTCGGCACTTCCGGCTGGTACAGCAGTAGATCAGGGTCGTGATGAGGTTACCATTCCAGAATCATTGAAGGACTACACCTCTGCCTTTATTGGTAAGTGGCATGTCGGAGGATTTGGCGCTGAAGGGTACCAACCAGGTAATCAAGGATTCATCCCTTTAGCTTGGTTCGATTCCGGCGGATCAACCTATTTCGATTGGAGAAAAGACTGGAACAACAAATCTAAAAAAGACTTCCCTAAAATGCCACAAGAAGAATGGGCCATTGGTGGTGCAGGAGAAGAATCTGACGAAAAATATCTAACGGATGACCTCACTCAAAAGGCATTGACTTTTATTGAAAATTCAAAAGAAAAAGACAAACCTTTCCTCTTATATTTTGCACACTTTGCCGTCCATTCTCCCAATCAAGGAAAAGAAGGTGAAATAGCTCATTTTGAAGGTAAGGCCACCCAAGGCTGGAACAATCACAAAGACCCTGTTTATGCATCGATGTTAAAAAGTATGGATCGGTCGGTCGGTCAAATTTTAGACAAGTTGAAGGAAATGGGAATAGAGAATAACACCTTGGTCGTATTCATGTCAGACAATGGAGGGATAGATTGTAAAATAACACCAAATAAGGATGGAACCGATAACAGTCCATTTTTAGGTGGAAAAGCCTGTTTGACCGAAGGGGGAATTCGAGTGCCATTAATTTTTAGATGGATGGGAAGGATAGAAGCTGGAAAGTGGGTTGACGTGCCCGTAGATTATACAGATCTGTATCCAACACTTATGGAAGCGGCTGGTTATGATACCAAAGCCATTATCAATAAGCTTTCTCTTGATGGACAAAGTATTATTCCTTTACTTTCTGATAGGGCAAACAGACATAAATCGTACACTAAGAAAACACATTACTGGCACTATCCCTTTAATGTAATTTACAATAGTCCGTTTGAAAGTCTTCCCTTAACTCCAAATTCGGCCATTCGTGATGGTGACTATAAACTCATTTTCGATTGGTACGGCAGGTTCTACTTATTCAATATTGAAAAAGACCCTTATGAAAAGAACAATTTAGCCTCTAAAATGCCCGATCTAGCCATTAGAATGCATAAAAAATTGATGGTTTGGTTGAAGGCTAATGTGGAAAAAAGGTATTGGCCTACCGTTAATGAGAATTACAATCCCAAAAAAGAAGTCAGAAAAACACCTTTTGTTGATCTTTTTAGTAATTAATTTAAACCTATACCCATTCGTTTCTTTATGTATGGGTAAAAATCTATGTTTGACTTTATCAATATGTTGGCAGAAAATTTATGACCAACGTTGTCCGAAAAAACACTTGAAAAACTTTGATTTATTCAAGAAAAAGGAAGAAACGGTTATTCATTTAACACGGAAATAATACAAAAATATGCTTAAGGGGCGGAACAAAACTAACCTTTAAATTGTTCCTAAAGTTTTCGCTCTTAATGGCAAGAAATTGCAAAAGGAATAAAATTAAAATTATGAAATATACATTATTCAAAAGAACAGGACTACTTTTAACTTTAGGATTGTTTTTTAACAGTTGTCAAAACGAGGATTATAATTCTCTAAATCAATCTTCAAACACTGTTTCAGAAAAACCAGAAATTTCGTTTGAATCAATAAATTTCAATGAAAAC
>JGI12421J11937_10000847_pt1 | contig 12159 bp, 8 predicted proteins | sample LakErihyJuly2011_2_FD_11937 | JGI IMG/M metagenome (IMG submission 11937)
TAAAAGATATGTTTAAATAGTTGTATGGCAGATCAAAAAATAAAGTTCTATGAAAATGGTAACGAGAAAGCAATGCTTGGGTATTCAGCGAATGAAAGTCTTAATATCATTAAGGCCTTCAATGAAGAAAAAAGAAAGAATAAAATTATAGATGTGGCAACAACGATAATAAAACGGATGAGCTTTGCACTAACACTTACAATATTAATAGGTGTAACACAAATTAATCCAAAACAATTTATAAAACAAAAAATAATAGACCTCTTTCCTAACCAATTGTAATTTCAACAAAATAAGGGTTTTTGATACTACAAATTTTTCACCACAATTAATAGACCTCTTGCGCAACCCCATTTTATTCAAATAAAACAAGGACTTTTGAGATTGCAAATTTTGAAGCTTATCCAGCTTTATTACTTTATTTTGTTTTTTCGCTCGCCCTCGCCCCCTGGGCAGCGAAGCTGCCCTAGGGCGAGCGAAAACATTTTTTGCTTTTAAGCAAAAAATGATACTAACAACGCAAAATTTTTAATTCAAAAATAAAATTATAGAATAAAAAATGCTTGTAAAATAAGGTTAGAATTGGGGTTATGCAAGAGGTCTATTATCTTACGTTGTTGCCTTAACAAGAAAAGTAAAAACAAAAATGCCTATTTTTCAAAAAATTGGCAATTTTTTATACAAAACTCCACAACAATAGCTTTGTTGTAATGGCAATAATATCTTGACATATTTTATTGGATTTTCGCCTTCGCGGGAATGACTGGGGAGATTGCGGGAGTGAGAAAAAGCAAAATTGGCGAGATGAGTCTTGGAGAGGTGGGTCGGGAGCGGCGGGTGTAGGGTAGAGATAGGGGGGNTTGCAATATTTTAGCACTCATTTGCAAATAGGATTTTTTTAGGATTTTTTTAGGATTTTTTGAATTTTTTATAATTTTTCTTGCAATTTAAAAAAAGTTTTTTATAAAGAAAGTATTGATGTATCCGTAGCTCAATTGGACAGAGCAACAGCCTTCTAAGCTGTGGGTTGCAGGTTCGATTCCCGCCGGATACACCACTTTTACTAGTAATTTTATATGGAAACACACAAAAGCGAACTTTCCCTCACAAAATTAATTTTGCTTTTTGCATTTGCACTCTCTTTTGCAATTTTTGTAGGCAAAATAAGGGCAATTGCTTTTCCGTTTGTTTTTTCGTTTATTTTTTCCTACCTATTTTACCCCATTACCCACAGGCTTGAAAAGCACAAAATACCTCGGCACATCTCCTCCTTTACAATTGTTTTTGCGTTTTTTGCACTTGTTGTTTTTGCAGTTTCGTTTTTTGTGCCAATTATTGCATATAATATAAAAATTTTCATAACATCTTTGCCTGTTTTTATTGACTATCTTGACGAAAACATTCTCCCAAAGATTGCCGATAAAATTTCTCAGTTTATTGAAATAGATAAATCNACCTTCTCCATTTACGATTTTGTTGAAAAAAAAGCCGTGCAAAATATTGAGACCTTTTCGGCAAATGTTTTTTCAACTTTGTTGCAATCGGGCAGCTCAATTGCTATGCTGGCTTCGGTTTTGCTTTTAACCCCAATTATTTGCTACTATATTTTGTCGGATTTTGAAAAATTTGTCAATGCCTTTAACTCAATAATTCCACTAAAATACAAGCAAGTTGCCTCATCTTTGCAAAAAGAAATTAGGGTGGGAATTCTCTCCTACATCAAAGGTCAGCTAATTGTTATGCTTTTTATTGGCACATATTATTCGCTTTGCCTGTGTTTTGCCAAAATAAATGGAGGCATTGTGCTTGGTTTGCTAACGGGCATTTTTGGAATTGTGCCATACTTTGGTGTTTTTATTGGCTGCTTAGTGGGGGTTGTTTTGGCTATTTATCAATACGGGGGTTATGTTATGCCACTTGTAGTTGTGGCAATTTTTATTTCTGGGCAAGTTATTGACGGCAGCTTTGTAACGCCCAATGTAATTGGTCGCAAAATTGGTATAAATCCGGCAATTATTATCTTTGGGTTTTTGGTTTGCGGACTTTTATTTGGCTTTTGGGGAGTTTTGCTCGCCGTGCCAATTACGCTTATTTGCTATATTTTAACTAAATTTTTTGTTGTAAATTTCTATAAAAAAAGCAGTTTTTATAATTAATGCCATTTTACACACAAAAACCTTTTTTATGTGTAAATAACTAATTAATATTTTTGTTTTGATTTTTTTTGATTGATTGTTTGTTTGTATTGATATGTCCTCAACGCCTTTATCTAGCTATTTTTCTCACGATTTTAAAGTTTATTACGAAGACACCGACTCCGGCGGAATTGTATATTATGCAAACTACCTAAAATTTGCGGAAAGAGGCCGCACCGAGGCTCTTCGCGAACTTAACATTTCGCAGGCTGATCTTGCAAAAAAAGATGGAATTTTTTTCATTGTAAAATCGTGCAATATTAATTTTATAAAACCAGCTCGTCTGGACGATACCCTCATTGTAAAAACCCTCTTTAAAAAAGTGCAGCAAACAAGCGCCCTTGTGGTTCAAACAATTTTGTCGCAAGGGGTTATGCTTGCCGAGCTTGAGGTTGTTATTGTTGCGGTTAAAAAAAGCGATGAGTCCCTTACGCTATCACCCGTTCGCATTCCGCTAGATATTGCCCAAAAACTTCGTGCAAATCGCCCAGCCCCAAAGCCTCTTGTTTCGCACGGCTCTGTAATGGCGGATAAATACTAGCAATTTGTAAATTTACATTTTATGCCCGTTCACTACATGTTAGATGCAAAAAATTTTGCAAAACTGGGGCATAAATACACAATTGTTTTTGATGAAACCAACGAGCAATCCTGCATTTTTGCCAAAAAACTTTCGCTAGAGCTTGGCTTTTTGACCTTTAATATTGAGCAAGCTACCACCAAAAAAAACGAAATGGAGGGAACTTTAATAATTCTAGGAGGGGACGGCTTTTTACTGAGGGTTGCCCACATTTTTGTAGGCAAGCTAAACATAAAATTTTACGGCATAAATTTTGGAACCATTGGTTTTTTGCTGAACGAAAAAAAATCTATAAACAATTTAATTACAAATCTTGAAAGTGCCTCTGAAAGTATAATATACCCACTAAGAGCAGATATTACAAAGGCGGACGGAACCTCTTCCAGCATTTTAGCAATTAACGAAATTTCGTTTTTGCGTCAAACAAATCAGGCATCTCACCTGCAAATTGAAGTGGAAAATGCTGGGCTTGAAAATTTGGTCTGCGATGGAATTGTTATTTCAACGGCCGTTGGGTCCACCGCTTACAATTTTTCGGTTCATGGCCCAATTTTTTCGCCTTCTGCGGGATTAATTAGCATTTGCCCAATTAGCCCGTTTCGTCCACGGCATTGGCGTGGGGCATTGGTTAGCGACAAACTTGCCATCAAAATTTCCTGCAACGATACCGCAAAACGCCCCACAAGCCTCAGCGGCGATTTTTACTTTGAGGCCGACATAAAAACCGCAAAAATCACCACCGATTTTACAAAACCCCTCTGCCTGTTATTTAACAGAAACAAAACCCTTGAAACCAAAGTTTTACACGAGCAGTTTGTTGTTTAGTAGCGTTAAGTCCCCTCTCCTTATAGGAGAGGGCCAAAGATAATTAGAGTGTGATGGCCTTATAAAATAATGTAATGTTTTTTAAAAGACCCCACCCTTCCTCCCTTTTGAGGGGGGAGGCAAGCGTAGCTTGAGGCGTGGAGTCAAAAAAAGTATCTGTTTAACTAGATTCCCGCTTTCGCGGGAATGACAATGGGGTAGCGGGAATTTGGTAAATAATAACCATATATTTTTTATAATTAACAATGATTTTTAACTTTTTTAAAAAGGTTTTTTTGGCAATATTTGCAACAAAGTTATCGGCAAAACTATCAACAAAGGCTAATCGCAACACGAGCCAGATGGCAAGTGTCTCAAACAAAATTAAGGTCTCGGCTTTTGAGCAAGTTGAAAACGCCCTCATTAATGCTGATGTTGAGTGGGAGATTGTTGAAAAAATTCTCTCCTCCATCTCACCTTCAGACTCCCAATATAAAACTAAAATTAAACAATATTTGCTAAATATTGTTGAGGGGCAGGCGGGCAATTTGAGTAACTACAAGCCATCTAGCGGGCCTTTTGTTCTTTTGTTTTTTGGGGTAAATGGCAGCGGAAAAACCACAACAATTGGCAAATTGTCGTGGCTTTTAACGCAAGGCGGCGAAAGTGTTTTACTTGCAGGGTGCGACACCTTTAGAACCGCCGCAACCGAGCAGCTGCAAGGCTGGGTTGATAAAATTTCCGCCTCCAACCCTTTGGCAAAAATAAAAATGGATGGAATGCGAAAACCCGCCGAAGACCCAGCTGCCGTTTGCTATCGCGCCATAAAAAAAGGCATTGATGAGGGTTTTGACAATATTTTTATTGACACATCCGGCCGCCTACACACAAACCAAAATCTAATGGAGGAACTTGCCAAAATTACCCGCGTAATTAAAAAACTTGATCCCACCCTGCCCCATCTTAGCCTTATTGTTATTGATGGGTCTAACGGAACTTCGGCGGTGCGTCAAGTTGAGGATTTTTCAAAATTTGCCCATATTGATGGTATTATTGCAACAAAGCTTGATTCTAGCAGCAAAGCGGGAGCAATATTTACAATTGTAAAAAAATACCACAAAAAAATCTTCTTCCTTGGCAATGGCGAGTCCCTCTCTGGCCTCACCCCCTTCTCCCCCCAATCCTTTGTTGACAACTTTTTTGAGGGGTGATTTTGCGATGGGGCGCGGCAGTAATTTTAAATTTAACTAAGTTCACTTTCGTGGGAGTGATATTCGGGAGGAGTTTCAAAAACCATATCATCCTGACGAAAGTCAGCATCTTGTAAAATAATGCAATTTTATAAGATACCGCGTCAAGCCACGGAATGACAACGAAGGAGGGGCGTCATTCCCCGGAGAAGGCTGGAATCTAGTAATACAAATACAATTTTTTATAAAGCCCTCGCACCCTAATTATCTTTGCCCCTCTCCCGCAGGGAGAGGGGACTTTGCCACCCCACCTGCAGGCTAAAGCCTACCTCTACCCCATAGCAATACCAACTTCAGGCTCTTTAGGGTCGTTGCTTTGGGCTGCCGCCTGTTTTTTTACAAGTAATGGCCGTTTGTTTTGTGCCCTGTGTTGCGACTCACCCACTACTTCGCCCCGCTCCTCACCTTTGTGCTTGGAAGGCAAAATACCAGTCTCAACACCCTGCGGCAAGTTCTGCGGGGCGGCAATTTCGTCTTTCAAATTAAGCGAGGGGAACTGCCTTTCTTCCCCAGCAAAAAATTGATTACTAAACGAGCTTTTAGTTATGGAATCATGATGCCCCTCATCTGCAATATCCCCGCGACGAACATCGCCAAATTTTAAACATTTAATTAATTCATTTTGGCAGGTGTTTCTTGTTTCAAATAATTTTGTTACTGCCTTTAAGCCAATCATTTCGCCAACTTCGTCTATATTTTCGGCAAGCCTTACCTCCTTTTCCTCAAGAGTTTTGCTTTTATCGTAAAACCCTTCAGACATTGAAAAAACATTATGCAAAAGCGATAACACGCCATTTGCTTTTTTATTTTTATGCAAAAGATTATGTTGTTCTATAAATTTTTTAATTTTTTCATTACCCTTCAAAAGATTTCCGCTTGCCATATTTTTACGGCGATATTTTTTTTCAATAAGTTTTTCAACATGTTTTTCAAGTATTTCACTATTTTTTAGTATAAAATCTAGCTTTAAAAATTCATCGCTAATGTTGTGATATGGCGATTTTGTATCAAAAGCTTTTGTCTCTTTGTTGTAAATTTTTACATCCTTAAACATAAGCTCCTGAAGACCCTCAATAAACATGTCAAAATCCTCATCTTTTGCACATTCAGGGTCTGCCTTATTTAAGTTATCAAGCAATTGCTTGTTTTCGTCTAAGCTTTTGTCGTTTGCTTTTTTTGTTTCATCCAAAACTTTTTCAAGTTGATTAACTTCGTCCTCAAGTTTTGTAAGGGTTTCTTGCTGTTCTTTAAGCTCTTTTTTTGCCTCATCAATTTCTTTTGTCATTTCTGCTTTTTTGTCTTTGTCCTTCTCTTTTTGCAAGGCGGTTTCGGCAGCGGTTATTTGATCCTTTAATTTTTGCATATTATCCTGTGTTTTTTTTATCTCCTCCTGCTTTGGTTTTATTGGTTTTGTTGCGGCAGATATTGCATTTTCAGCTTTTATAATTTCTTTTATATAAGCCTCTCTTTTTTGTTTATTGTTAATTGTTGTTGCCTTATTTAAATATTCTTGATATTGTGTAATATCATCACCCGACAAAAACCCAGAATACATCAAAATATCGGCAAAATTTTCCTTGTTGTATCTAATCTCCTCTTGTTTTTTGTTATTTTCATAAACTGCCGTATTAAATTTGGCGGGGTCTAAATTAAGTAATGTATCATTATCAATTCCCCTTAATTCTGCTGTAAGTTTTTCGTAGGATTTTAACTTTAAATTAGTTAAATGTGTATCAAGGCTAGATTTATACATCTCACCAAAACCAATAATTTCTTGAGCCCGCTTGTTCGTAACACCTCTAAGTCTAGGGTTTAAAAGTGATAGGGGGCTACCAATTTCGTGATTTATTAAATGAAGCATTTCGTGCAGCGTGGTTTTTGCATCGCTAGTAACAATATATTTGCCTCTTTGGTAACCAGATGTTGCATTTCCGTCTTTATCAAGCGAGATAAACATTCCACCAACAATAACCGCATCAGCCCCAAGTCCTTTTGCAAACATATCGTATCCCCCGGGTTTTTTAATTGATTCCTCATTGTTGTTTTTGTTATAATTTGAATTAATTTTGGTATAATCACCAAATGCCAAAACAAGCCTTGCCGCTTCGGCATTTGCCTCCACTTGTGAAGCGTATAAATTGTTAAATTTGGTAGAATCGTTTTTATTATCAATATAAAGTTTTTCAATACTTACTTTAAAAGCCATTACTTTTTTTTGAGCTTGAGAATTTAATTTTTTAAAAGTTTCATCTGCCAATGTTTTTTCAATTGCCTTTAAAAGCTGGTCCAACTTTAAATGCGATAAAACAAATGCCGCCCTATTTTTTGTTACAAAACATTTTTCCTGCCCCTGCATCTCGTGGTATTTATCCATTTCTTTGTCTTTTACGCTAATGTGTTTGTAATTTAACAAATCGGAGCGAAGAATCTCCTTGCTTGCCTCCTGAGATTTAGATATTATTTCAGCTTTTTCCTCATCGCTTATTATATCGGCCATAAAGCTTGTAAGCAATCGCTCGCGTTCCTTTTCGGCAATAAAAAGGGAGTGATTGCTAACTAATGTTTTTTTATTTACCTCTTCAAGTAAAGTTTGCATTGCCGCTTCTGGGTCTTGTTTTTTTAGCTCTTCGTATTTTTGATTTGTTTCATATTGTTTTGTTATTTTTAAGTTATCAACCGCTCTATCAAGTTCGTCTTGAAACTCAGGCTCACTTAAAATGCTTTCGTAATCACTTTTCTCAACTTGCGAAAAATCCACAAAAAATTGAATCATTGTTGAAACCATCATTCCAATAGGCTGTGGAATAACAAGAGATAAAACCTGAGCAATACCAACAATCTTTCCTTGCCAATAATCGGCTTTGAAAATATTGTCTTCGTTTTTTAGTTTTTTATCTTTGCTTGTGCTTGCAAATTCGGCTTTATCTATAAAAGAGCTCAACAAGTTTAATGGCAATTTTGCAAGAGCAACAATTGCTCCCTCACCACTATCCCCCCCTGTAACGGCGGCATTTATACCCTTGGCCGCAATGTTGCTTTGCTTATAAAACTCCGATAAAAATTCCTCAGTATAGTTCAAATTAGTTAGATACTCAAGGTTCCTTAGTCGCTGCTCCTTGTAAGCCTTTGCCAGCTTTAGCAAGCGAATCATCTCATTCCTTGTTATGCCAGAACGTATAACTTTGCCGCTATCGTTAAAACTGACATCGTTACTACTTAACAATTCGGCAGTTTTTTTGGCTATAAACGTGCTAAGGTCGTCCAACCAGCTATCTCCATCGCTTGGTTTTAGGGGGTCTTCGCTTAGATTTATTTTTATTAATTTTTTTTTCTCGTCTTCCTCCTCCTTATCAATTGGTGCCGCTTGTTGAATATTCATAACACTTCAAAATATATGTATTTATTATACATTTATTGAAATAAAATGTAAAGTATTTTTTTATATAAAAATAGATTTTTCTTGAAAATTATTTTTTTGGTGCAAAAGTGTTTGTATTAGTGTTTGTTTTGCTTTTATGTTATTGGCTGAAATTATTGCAAAAAATGCAAAATCAATTGGTATTAAAAAAATTTTAATTGCAAATAGGGGCGAAATTGCCGTTAGGGCAATTACCACCTGTAAAAGATTGGGTATAAAAACCGTCGCCCTATATTCGGAGCCAGATGCAAACTTTTTGCCTGCGGTTGTTGCCGATGAGGCATTTTTGCTGAAGGGTTCTCTTTCCAAGGATACCTATCTTGATATGCACAAAATTTTGGAAATCGCAAAGGCAACGGGCTCGGAGGCGGTTTATCCGGGTTATGGGTTTTTGTCGGAAAATACTGAGTTTGCCGCTTTGCTTGAAAAAAACGGCATAAAATTTATCGGGCCAAATTCCAAGTCTATTCAGGCAATGGGCGATAAAATTGAGTCAAAAAAAACCGCAATTGAGGCGGGGGTTAGCGTGGTTCCGGGGTTTAACGGAGTAATTAAGGATGGCAAGCACGCATTTGAAGTTGCAAAAACAATTGGCTACCCCGTTATGTTAAAGGCCTCAGCTGGTGGAGGGGGCAAGGGAATACGAATATCTCACAGCGACAGCGAAACCGAAGAAATGTTTGTTTCAGTGACAAACGAGGCAACAAAAAGCTTTGGGGATGGGCGAATTTTCATCGAAAAATTTGTTGAACAGCCCCGCCACATTGAAATTCAGGTCTTGGCGGATAAACACGGCAATGTTGTTTGTATGAGCGAGCGAGAATGCTCCATTCAGCGAAATAACCAAAAAGTTATTGAGGAGGCACCTAGTTCGTTTATTACCCCTGAGGTTCGTGCAAAAATGTATGCACAATCTGTTATGCTTGCAAAAAAAGTGGGGTATGATTCCGCCGGAACGGTTGAATACATTGTTGACAAAGACCGCAACTTTTACTTTTTGGAAATGAACACCCGCCTACAAGTAGAGCACCCCGTTACCGAATTTATTACAGGGGTGGACATGATTGAGCAAATGATTAGAGTTGCCGACAACCAACCCCTTGCCTTCAAACAAAGCGATATTGTTTTTAACGGCTGGAGCTTTGAGGCCCGCATTTGCAGTGAGGACCCATCCAAAAACTTTATACCATCTACAGGATGGATACAAACCTATCAGGAGCCATCTGGTGCTACGCATTTTGATATTGCAAGCCCCGTGCGTGTTGATAGCGGGGTGCGTCAGGGTTGCACAATTACCCAGTTTTACGATTCCATGGTTGCAAAACTTATTACTCACGGCAAAAACAGGGATGAGGCTCGTAAAAATCTTATCAATGCTCTTGGCAATTTTGCAATTGAGGGCATTGCAACTAATATGCAAATGGTTGAAAGCATTTTGCTGGACGAAAACTTTGCCTCTGGCGATTTTTCTACCGCGTTTATCAAGCAAAAATATCCTGAGGGGCATAACCCAAAAATTATAAAGGAGGGCTATTTAAGCAAATTTATATTGGGTGGGTTTTACTTGTTTTTTGCACGCAGCATATTGCACGATAGGCAAGTTATAATGCAAAATACAATCTACACCGTGCTTGCAAATGGCGAGATGCACTCAGTTTTGCTAAAAAGCTTTGAGGGCAATTCGGTTTTTGTGTCCTACAATGGGGTTGACTTTGAACTAAAAACCGAACTAAAAAACGCACATAGCTTTACCCTTGCCTCAAAAACTTTGCCACTTTTAATTAACAACGAAACGGCAAATTTTCGTATTTCAATTAATGGCAACAATTTAACTCTTTCTGCTTATGGGTCCGCAGCGGGGGTTATTGTTTTTAATAGCAAATTTGCACAATTTGTTAAATATTTTGAACACAATGCACAGCAGGGCGGAAAAGTTAGTGAATTTGAAGTGCCAATATCGGGCCTTGTAACCGCAATTTATGTTAAGGAGGGCGATGTTGTTAACGCCGGCGACAAAATTATAACAATTGAGGCAATGAAAATGGAAAACATTTTAACTGCCGAATTTGCTACAAAAATCAAAAAAATTCACACAAAAGTTGGTGAGCCAGTTTCCGTTGGCGACTTGCTAATTGCCTTTGATAATTCGTAATAAATAATATGCCAACAATAAAGCAAATTGCAAGCGACCTTGCCAGCAGCAAGGCTTCCTCGGTTGAAATTACTCAAAACTATCTAGAAAAAATAAAAAAGCAAAATGAGGAGCTGAATTGCTTTGTTTTAATTTGCGAGGAGCAAGCAATAAAAATGGCAAAAGCAAGTGATGAAAGGCGTAGCAAAGGTCAGGCGGTTGGAGTTTTGGACGGGGTTCCTCTTGCAATAAAGGATTTATACTGCACAAAAAACATTCGCACAACTTCATGCTCGCAAATGCTAAAAAATTTTATTCCACCTTACGAAAGCACAGCAACTCAGCGAGCGTGGGACGCAGGGGCGGTTTTGCTGGGCAAAACTAATATGGACGAATTTGCAATGGGCTCGGCAACTTCTCGCTCGGTTTTTGGCAAATGTTTTAGCCCGTTAAAGCTTGATGGGGTAAATTTAACGCCCGGAGGCTCATCTGGTGGCTCGGTTAGTGCTGTGGCGGCGGGGCTTGCTCCTGCAAGTTTTGGTAGCGATACTGGGGGGTCAATTCGTCAGCCTGCTGCATTTTGCGGGCTTGTTGGTTTTAAGCCAACTTACGGGCGAATTTCTCGCTACGGAATGATTGCCTACGCTAGCTCCTTCGACCAAGCTGGCTTTTTTGGCAGAACCCTTGAGGACACAGCAATTTTAACCCAAATTTGTGCTGGGCCCGATGGGCTAGATAGCACGCTAACATCTACCCCGCTTGGCAATTTACTTGGCAACATTCCCACAAAATTAAATGGTCTAAAAATTGCAGTTTCGCCCGATTTTATAACGAAGGAAATGGACGGCGAAATTTTAAAATCTTACAACGATTGTCTCAATTTATTTAAAAAACTGGGGGCCGAAATTGTTGAAGTTGCAATGCCAAATATCAAATACTCGTTAAATGTTTATTATTTTATTTCAACGGCGGAGGCCTCCTCCAACCTTGCAAGGTTTGATGGGGTTCGTTATGGGCATCAAACCTCCAAAAAGTTTGGGTCTTACGAGGAATTTATCTCGCTTAACAGGGCCGAGGGCTTTTGCGATGAGGTGAAAAACCGCATTTTAATTGGCACCCAAGCACTTTTAAAGGACAATTACACCGAAAATTACGAAAAAATTCTTCGCCTGCGTCAAAAAATTCGAAACGACTACGACGAGGCATTTAAAAAGGCCGATATTGTGTTTTTGCCAACCGTGCCNTCCCTNCCNCCAAAGCACNANTACNAATACACCCAAATTGAGGAATACATGTGCGATATTTTAACCGTTAGNCTTAATGTTGCAGGGCTTGGTGGGGTTTCAATACCCACTGCAAATTCNGCCGATGGCCGCCCCATTGGNATGCAGCTTGTGTATCCTGCCTTTGGCGAAAGCAAAATGTTCCCCCTCGCCCAACTTTTAGAACGGGAACTTAACTACAAACATCCTATTTTGGGTTGATTTTATGTTAAATCACAACAAAACCGAGAGAAATTATTATCTTGATTTACTAAGAACTCTCTTTGCAATATCTGTAATGTTTTTGCATTTTAACAACACCTACTTATTTTTTCATCTATCAAGCGTAGCAACTTGTGTGGATTTATTTTTTATTTTATCTGCATTTGTTTTAACAAAAAGTCTTTCAATAAATTTACGCTATACTCAATTTGTTATAAATAGAATCGCACGAATATTTCCGCTTTATCTATTTCTTTTGTTAATTGTAACAATTTTACAAATAAAATGGATCCATAT
>JGI12421J11937_10000851_pt1 | contig 12133 bp, 23 predicted proteins | sample LakErihyJuly2011_2_FD_11937 | JGI IMG/M metagenome (IMG submission 11937)
AAAACTTTTCTCAATTATATTCTAAATATATGATTGTTAATAATAGATTAGGAATTCAACCTCAAGTTGTTGGCCTATCTCCTTTTAATTTTGCTTCCTCAGTTGAAGCCCCTTCTGGAAATTTAGCTTGGTCATTTTCGATAGAAACTTTTTTCATCTTTAATAAAAAAGTCACCGATGACGCAGTGTGCATATTTTTAACTAAGAAAAACAGTGACACTACTGTTATATCTAAGCATTATGCTTTTGCTAATGTTCCCAATAATATTTGCAGTTGTTCAAATCCATTAATTTCAAACTCTCAAACCAAGAGTGTTCCTTGTCATTTCTCTACCCAGAATTCGGGTTGCCCATTGTATCAGTACGAATCCGAAATAGTTTATTCTCAAGATGTTACTCCTATTAATTCATCTCAGATTTCTTCTTTTGATTTAGTTTATTACTTATCTATTCAAGGAAATCATACTTTTAAAATCAACAATTCTTCATCAAATGTTATAATTAATACTTTGAAGTATCCTTCTAGTTTTACTTATGACGATTCTTTAGTTGAAGCTATTTCTATCTTTAAAGAATATATGGAAAGTTATTCTTCTTCTGATTTTTCATTCTCTGAAGTTAAGAGAGATACTCTTCAAGATACAGGCAAAGACATCGAAAAGTCTAGCTATATTACTTCCCTCATTTCCTCTTAAGGAATTACACTATGTCTAATTTTTCCAACGAAAAACAATATGTAACTATTGATTCAACTGATACTAAATCCTATACTGTAGGAATTGCTTGTGATTCTTTATTTAACGAAATTATTTGTACATCCAAGAATTGTTCTGGAGATTATGCAGACTTGTCAACTTCTCGTTATTTTTACAACCACGTTGATCAGTGGAAGCATCTTCCGATTACTCGGATAACTGACAAAAATTCTTTGCCTCTTATCCATTTATCTATTCAAGCAAGAGCTTCTTTTGACACTAGCATTCTTATAGAAGAAGCTAATAAAGCTTTACAATCTAGTCTCTCATCAGAGACTTACCCTATAGCTACTCGATATATTGATTCCTACGGAACTTACTATATTGAGCGTCCACCATTCCAAGCTAATGTAGATTATAAAATGGGAGGAGCTCATTCTAGAACAAAAAGAAAACTTACCAATACAATGGTATGGATTCCTTGGACTATATTTGTCTTTAATCCCAAGACACAAAAAAGTGCCATGTACTTTTCTCATAAATCTTTAACCAATATGGATGATGTATACTTTGCTACATATCTTCCTAATACATATCAAGACGGTTCGATTTGCTATTCTTACAGCATTTCTTCAATGCCTGAATATAATACCTTTTCTTCTCTTAGCATTTCTCAGCTTTACTCTTTTTATATTAATGAGTACTTTGCTGGAGCTTGGAACGCCGACTTATCCAATCCATGGTCTTCTCTATTGTACAGGATACATACTGTTATACATTATTATTTTCCTCAAGATGAACACTTGTATCCAATCATGAGGAAGTTATTTAATCCTTCTGTTCAAGAATTGAAACAAGTATTTGGTTCTAAGCTTTCTTATATCAATTATATAATTGCTTCAAAAGAAAAAGATGTAAATTATCCTTTATTACAAAACTGTGATAATGCTCAATCTCATCATTATATTTTGACAATGCTAGCTACATTTTCCCTTCAGGAAATATTAGATATTCTAGAAGAGTATTCTTGTGTTCGCAATCTTATGATTGAAGATCTAGATCATCCTTATTGTAAACAAATTAATAGATATCATTTTAGTAGAACTGATTCTTTTCAGTATTATGGAACTTTTTCTCAGATACTAGCTACATCAGCTACTACAAATCCTCAGAATTTTTCCACTGATTCTATGGGAGATCTTCCTGATATAATTAAAAAAGTTGCTTCCAACAGAGGCATATCTTCACCATATACTTATATTGATACTCGTATACTAATTATTAATAATGTTTCTGATACTTCTTCTTGGGCTTTTTCTTCCAGAGCACTTGCTGATATCTCTCATCCTTCTTATTATATCGCGCAAAACTTTACAGATCTAGAATATAAAAAACTATTAGATAAAGTTATTAGCGATTACGACATAGATCCTCAAATCCCTTCAANTAGCGTGTATTGCTATGATTTTCTNACTAAAGAAATTCATGTGATTCCCTATTCTGTTGAAACATATGTAGATTTATTTGAAATGTCCATTAAAGATAAACTAGACATTGTAGGTTATTCAAATGCAAAGATCTAATATTTCATTCTTAGGTAGTTCACTATCATCTTCAACCAACACTCTTATAGTTGAATCTGAGAAATTTAATGATTATCACTTTGCTTCTATTGATATCTCTTCTGATAATGAGCAAATACTTTCTCAGTTTTCTTCATTTGTTCTTACCCTAGATCCTGATAAGGCTCTTTCTAAAGATACGGGAATTATGCCTCCCGGAGTTCTTCATATTGACTCTAATCTTATTATCTTTGAACGACCTCCTCAGTATCAAAACGTTCAACTAATCCCCCAGGTTGTTGAAACTATAGATTATGATCGACACAATACTAGTCTTTATAGATTGCCTATTCCTTGGCAACTTTATATCTGCACTTACAGCATTTATGGTGGCAGATACTATCCCAATGCAGTTCGAATGTATTTCATGGATTCATCTTTGACTGGATCAGACATTCAAACCCACAGAATTTATTTGCCACCTCTTCCAAATTTCTATAGCTCAGGTCTATTATGCAATCCCATGTATGCTTCCATGGATGACGTAGAGCGTTATCCTAATGACGTATCTGGAGTTATCCAAGCTTCCTATGATTGGGTATGGAATAGTGGAACTAATCTAGACTTAACAATGAATATTGTTGAAGCTCACTTTCAACTTATTCCTTTGAAAGCTAAAAATGTTCCTACTGTTTTTGATAAAGATTCTTTAAATCTAGCTTCCTTAGTTAGTTCATCTTCTTTTTACTTGGACTTTTCTTCTGTTGATCTCTTTTTTAAACTTTGGGAACAGTTTGAACTTCATGAAGTTAGTTCTTTAGCTTGGCCTAATTCTTCTTTCTCAGATAGAGTTACTGGAGAAATGCGTGAAGTCGGAGAATCTTTTCTTGAAGACTTTTTTGCAGAAAATGATATAATCGATCCTCCTTTTCGCACTGTTAGTATTGAACCAGAATGCGAAGACGAAGATTGTGATTGCGATAAAGAAGAAAATACTCGTCGTGTTTATTCTTATAGTTCCATGGACTACGCAAGGTATGTTCGTTCAAGACTTTCTTCCATGCTAACTTGTGGCCAAGCCCTAGATCACATACGCCGTGCTAATCAATCTTCTAACCCCTATAATGAATATAGTATTGAAACTTTTGCTCGAGGCATTCTTGCAAATTCTCAATTATTTGTTTAGATTTAATGATTTTATCATTCATAATTTGACTTGACCCATATTGTTTGCTAGTATATAATTATATAAACACTCATAAAGGTAGTAAAAATTGAATAGAATAACTAATCAAGAGCCTATCTTTACTAGGTCTGAAGTTTCACAGATACTTAATGTTACTACTCTCACCGTTTCTAATCGTGAGAAGAATAAAAAGTATCCTCTTCCTCGTAGAGATTTAAATAATTATAGAATCTATACTTTAAACGATGTTTTTAATCTTCAATTAATAACCTATAGTCACATAGATCCAAAACCCATCATATCAATTCTTTATGATAAGGGCTATAGCGATATAAAATCTTTGGGTCAAATGATTGATTCCGCCCTTTCCAAGAGAACAGGATAACCTATGTCGGAAGATAAAAACCATTTACTTGTTGATGAACAACCAGATCTAGTTTCTACTGATATAATAACTGAATTAAAGTCAGGAATATACAATCTGTTTGTTGCTTTATTTAATCATCAAATAGCATTGCATGGTCCAGAAAAAGCTTTAGAGTTGTCTATTCACTATTTAAAAAATATCATAGCCAACTTTGAAAATGCGTTACAACAACCAGATGAGGAGAAATAAATGTTAGATCCACAAAACTTAATTAATATTACCGGAGGCCTTATTGCCGATCCGGAAATCGTAAACGGTAAAATCTTTAAAGCTAGAATTGGTGTTGACTATTCTGGATCAGAAAAAGATTCTGACAATAACTCAGGATACTTTGACATCGTTTATTACTTGAAGGACAAAGACGGTTTCGTAAGCAAGAATGCAAACTTCGTCAATGGTCAACTTGATCAGAGCAAATTGAAAAAGGGCTCAACAGTTTCTATTGTTGGTCGTTTAGTTCAGGAACGCTGGAAGCAGGATGAGCAGTCACGTTCACGTATTGTTATTGTTGTTGAACACTTGACTTATTCTTCACGTGGCTCTAAGGCACCTTCAGATTCCTCTAAGGAATCAGCTCCTGCACAAGTGTCTGCCTCTATTCCTTCAAGCTTCTAATGGAAGAGTTCAATGAGCTAGAGCTTCAAAAGCTCATTGATTTTGCATTATCCAATACTGACAGTTCTCATCCATTTGGAAATTCCGGAACTTACTTAGGATTAGCTGAAACAGATATATTATCATTAGTTTATTCTCGTTTAGAAAATAAGATGGCCATATCTCAAATGACCGAATTATTTCACGATATACGAAATGATATTTTATCTCGTAAAATTTCAACTAACGTTCGAGATTTGCACACCATAACTAAGAATTGTGATAAGTGCAAGCTTAATTCTACTCCGGAACTTCCAAAATGGAATGTGAAAGATCCAGATGTTGTTATTATATTAGAATCTCCATCTGTGTCTCCTGAAGCTATTACTTTAATGATCGACGCCTTTAAGAGCGCTGGTTTTAATTCTGATCAGTTATGCCTAACCTACGTTAACAGATGTCCAATTAGACGTAAATTTGAAAATCAAGAAGTAACAAATTGTTCTCCATACCTACATTTGGAATTACAGCTTTTTAATCCTAAGTTAATAATATGCTTAGGCGGACTTCCTTCTTCTGTTCTATTTGGCACTCAAATAAAAATCAAAGACGTTAGAAGCAGCATCACATGGTTAGGGTATTGGCCCATAGTGTCTACGTACTCCCCTATGTATGTTTTAAAGTCTGGTGGCAATATACCTAATCAGTTCTGTGCCGACATTAAACAAGCTTATGATTTTGTTGCATCTAAGAGTAAGGTCAAAAATGACAATTGATATCTGGACTTCGTCCTCAATCCAACATTTATCCGATGGCGATATAACTTCTTTTCAAGAAATAGTTCTTCGTGATGTAAAGAATAAATCTCTTAATTCCGAAGAACGAACAATACTTATTAATAATTTAGACCTTTGGTTATTTTGTCTACGTATTCTTCGCAAAGATATAGAACTTCAACTGACTCAATCTAAAATAAATGTTCGTGAAGAAGTTAGACGAATGCGTATTGAATCATTTTCTTCTGATGAAATAGAATCTTATATTATTTCAGAAAATAAATGGCGCAGCAATGCGATTAAATTCTTAACAGCCATAGAACGTAAGAATCTATATGTTAAACTTCTTCTAGATGAGCAAGATATAGACTGATATGAATACATCTCTTTTCCATATTCTAAGTAATGTTCATTATTTAGATTCAACATTAGACGAAAGTGATTCATATTATTTTTTGCAAGAATACTATATAGAAAACTATTTACATTATAAATATTCTACTCCTGATATTTATTCATTAGATGAGTTCGATATAATGTGCAATAACTTTTGCATGTTTTATGGCAAAGTCAAAGACTCATCTGGTAATACTTTTTCTAGTCCGATATCTATTAATAGATTCAGATTTATGTTACATGAAGACGGATCTTATTCAAATTATTATACTATTAAACGCAAAGCCGGATACGTAGTAGAGGGCATGTACTGGTCTAACGGTATGTGCTATCAGCTTCGAGAAGATAAACTTGAAGACTTTGCTATCTATCAAAAAGTTCTTTTTGTTGACGGCTTAACCAAGAACCTTTATCAGTTCCCTTAGGATTATCACATGACTATTTACGCTTCTAGCGACTTTGATAGTTCCTTCATTAAAACTATAGGTTGGAATTCCCTCAATAAAGATCTTATGGTTCACTTTAAGAGTGGTTCTTTTTGGATATATTACAATGTGCCCAAAAAGGACTACTCCAAACTCATTGCTGCCCCTTCTGTGGGGCAATACTTTAATAAAAATATCAGAGATGTTTACTCTTCTGCGAAGTTTAATATTGAAAACTTCCTTGCTATTGAACATTTTTCTTTGTAGAATCTTTACTCCTATGAAAAGAAAATACCAAAACAATAGTAGAGTTAAAAATTATCCTTCGAATAAACGTTACTCTTCTAAGATTTCTTACACCTACGCTTCTACCACTTCTCAAGAAATCCACTCCGTTGCTCGTCAAATCTTTGGAATTTCTTATTATATTAGCTATCAAGATCTTATATCTGTGGTATAATATACTTACATCTTTATTCAGGAGTGTATTATTGTGAACAAGAATATTCGAGATCATGCGGCTAAAAAAAATATACCTCAAAAAGTTTCTGACTTATCTCAAGAAGTTCTTCCAACAGAAGAAGAGATTCTACCAAAAAATCAAACTTTAAATAAACCACAAAAAAAAGATAAAGTTAAAGCTTTAATAAAAAATGCTCCTGTATATCACATTATTTGGAGAGACGCTTTTTCTGAAAGTGATGAATGGCATGATTCTTCTTCCATAGAAAAAGAAGATTACGTTTGTCATACTGTAGGCTATCTTATTACTGATAACTCTAAGCTGAACTATTACACCATAGCTTCCACTGTCACTATAGATGATCACTTTTGCATGATCTTAAACATACCTAAAGCTATGGTCATATCTAAGCAAAGAATTAATATTACTATTTAACGAAAGAATTTTTATGAACGAAACTCTAACTTGTACGGTTTGTTCTAAGAAATGGAAAAGAGAAAAAGTTCGTGGTCGTAAGCCGCTCCTGTGTCCTAAATGCGTAAAAGCGCAAGACCTTCCTTTACCTAAGAGTGTACCCGCTCCCCTACCTGCTCCTTTAGTTCAATCAGATATTAGAAATGATTCAATTGCCTTTTCTGATTTTACATTAACTCCTGCTACAATATACGCTGCTCTTCATCCTAGGCCATCTAATTACAAAGATCTTCTTGAGCAAACTAAAAATGGATCTACCTGGAAGTGCTCTAACTGTAGTCATGTATTAAAATTAGAAATACCTATTTCCGATATTCCTACTCACCGTTGCACTCCAAACATGGTCAGTGTAAAGCGATATGAGAGAATAAAGTGACACAATATATAACTAAATATCCACAAATTAAAATTAAAAAAAACTCTACCACTTATTGTATATTAGAATTTTCAAAATTTTATGCTAGAAAAATTAAATTTATTGATCTTCAGCAAATGAATCCTTCTAAATATAAAAGTGAAAAATCTATTCAAAGATCAATTCTATCCTTAAAACTTCATAATCTTATAGAGTGCTATGACGATAACTCTTGGGAAATTACTTCCAAAGGAATCGCTGTATTCTATGATATCGCTAATAGAAAACCAAATTATTTAGAATCAAAGGATTAAAATGAAAAACGCTCTTTCATCAAACTTTAAATTATTCTTAAAAAAAGTTATGAAGAGCATCAAAGAGTTTCAGCAGTTGTTGAAACTTTGTGAAATGATTATTTCTCTTATAATCTTTTACGCCACTAGGAAAAGAATTACTTTTCCATAAATTCATTCCGAGATAGCTCAGCTGGCAGAGCAGTTGACTGTTAATCAGCGGGTCGCAGGTTCGAGCCCTGCTCTCGGAGCAAATAACTTAGGAGGTTACCATGGGAATGGATGTTTATGGCTTAAAGCCTAAGACAGAAAAAGGCGCCTATTTCCGCAATAACGTTTGGTACTGGCATCCCTTATGGGATTACTGTTGTGAGCTTTCTCCGGAATTAACTAGTAAGGTAGAAAGCGGTCATGATAATTCTGGTGATGGACTAAATGCAGTAGATTCTCGTAAGCTTGGTTTTGCTGTTCGAGATTCAATTGAAGATGGTTCAGCGGAAATATATATTACTGAATATTATTGTGAAATAAACGCATTGCCCGATTCTCCTTGCTACTGCACTAGAAATCCTCTTGATCTAAATGATTCACCAAAAGGTATTACGCTACTCCTTCAGGATCTTCTAGGCTCTCTCAATACTACTTCGACTAAGGTAATGGAAATACCTGACATTGAAAAAAAGGATCCCAATCCTGAGTGCAATACCTGTAAGGGCACTGGCAGTCAACCTAATTGGAATAGAAGTTATCATCTTAATCTAGAGAACATACAAAACTTTGCAGAGTTTTTAATTGATTGCGGAGGTTTTCAAATATGTTAAATCAACCTGTTTGTCCAAGATGTCTTGGATATATTCCCAATAATACTACTCCCGGAAAATACATGGGTGCAATGTCCCGTATAGTTAACGAAGAAATTTGCTCAGACTGTGGAACAGAAGAAGCTGTCGTAGCTCTTATTGCCAAGGATCAATGGCCCATTAGTCGTTATGATCATAAGTATACATCAGATGCCCGTTTTCGTTGGCTCGAAAGAATCCATTTGGAGGAACAAGATGAAGAGAAAGTCTTTTAAGGACATGCCATTAATCATATATATATCACTTGCCTGTGTGGCTGTAGCTACTGTCGCCAGAGCTATCTATCGTAAAGTTAAAGATTACTGATGGATTACCTTGCTACGAAGCAAGCGATGATTAACGCTCTTCAACAGCAAGTTGAAACACTTGAAAATAGTATTAAGTATTTGTCTAATCTTAATGACGATACAGTTTTAGTTGGTAATTGTCTAGCAGAATCTCTTAAAATTATGATGTCTGGAAAACAGACTAATGATGATTTGGAATATGCGCAAGATGTTTTACAGATTTGGAATGATCATTATGCAGCAAACTGCGACGATTGTAAGTGAAGATTTAATTAAGGATATTGTAACTTCTAATCTTTTACTAGGCTTAGGTGGTGCACTTGAAAGAATTACCCTTCAAATATCTCAACTTTACAAACCTTCACCAGACATGCTCACCATCCAAGAGTGCGCAGACATAGTTGCAATACTAGATGGTCACTCTCTTTTTTCATTAAGAGACTATGTTGCTACTCTATCTAAAATACTTCCTGTAACTAGACCAACTATTTATAAATACATGAGGATTAAAAATGAGAATTCGTCCTAAGATTGGTTCATTTTGGACTCGCATTTTAAATGAAGCTAGACAAACTCAAGACTGGGTAACTGTTCCAAGAGCATATAGTATGCGCACTGCGTATCAAATAACTTCGGATCTTCGCAACGCTCATAAAAAATCTAAGTCTTTAAGAATCGCAGGATTTATTCCTGGCGAAAAATGGGAAACCAAATGGAGATCCCCCTATAATCAATGTGAGAAAACTAATTACACAGTTTCCATACGTCTTGTAAAATCTTCTCCACTATGATATAATAGGAATCACCATGTTTCGTGAACCATTTGAAGAACCTGAACAAGAAAAACTCCTTAATCCAGCAGATGCCATTATCTATGCCCTTCTTGATGAGCGAGATGCTCTTGTTAAGGAGCGCGATTCCTATTTTGAAGAATGCAAGTTATTGATTGAAGAACGTGATTTGTTTCATAAAATAGCTCATGATCTTTATATGTCTGTGGCTCGAGTAAGTATGCCTCGCCAATATCGCGACACCTGCATTCCTGCAATGAATGCTTATGTAGAGGCTTTTCATGGAAAACCATGAATTTTTACAGCTTGAATGTAGGCGTTTTGCTAAATGTAAAAGACTTATTCAAGTATCTACTTTTGAATACGAAAGACGTAAAGAAAAATTCGGTCAAGACTATAAGCCATGGTGCGGTCCCTGCACCTATGAGGAAGATACTAAATACCGCACATATCATTCAGAATAGGACTTAACATGAGCTTTTTTGCAGGATTCTTTTTTAGCACTACTTTAATTGCTGCTAATTATATTGTTATTAAATACTTTTTTGATAAGAATAACTAATGGACGAATCTCACGCTATTATTCAAGATCTTTATGTTTCAGTTTCCCGAGCACAAGAAGATTCAAAATACTGGGAAAGAGAAGCTCATCGTTGGAGAACCGTAGCTGAAGAGTATTTTAAGATGTGGTACAACGACATAAGTGGCACTATGATTACCGATGAACAAGTTGATCATGAGATGTCCGCTTTTTACAAAGAAACGTTTGAGCAGGACTAAATGGCTTACAGTAAATATGTTAATAAATATGAAAAGCCAAGAATCGTTACTGCGGATTATTTAATTATAAAATGGCAAAATATTGCTGTACTTGGTTCTCGTTTGGCTATGGCTATCGAATCCAATGCCCCACAAGAAGAAATCCATAAACTTGCTAAGCAATACAATGAGTTATACGCTGAAGCTATAAAAAAAACTTAGGAGCATATCATGAGTACATGGAATGAGATTGGTATTCAAAATGCCAAAATTGCAAATGAAGAATGCGCCTTAAAAGCGAAGCTATAAAATCTTCTTCCCAGACTGCAAGTCTTGCACAAATATGTGCAGATATTTCAGACATTAAAGTTCTTTTAAATGAATTAATTAATCATATTAAAAATATGTAATTACTTTATTGTATAAACAAATATATAGATAAAATCCACCTATAAGGAGAAATTACCATGGCCATTCAGCCCAGCGTTGAAACTATGATCCAGTCCAATCCAAGGAAGTATGCTCTTGCAGAGCCAACAAAGCTTCTTACTCGCATCAAGGGTGAGCCACCCATGAATACCGGTAAGGGTCGCCGTCGCAATCCTGTCATTACCAGTATTTACAGTGAGTTAATCACTAATCGCAATGAGTGGTTCCATGTAAATATTCCGGTTACCTCAAAGCAGCAGCTTGCTTCACTTCGAGTGTCTTTGTACGCACGCGCCAAGAAGGACAATCTGACCCTTTCTTCTACTTCGCTTTACAACGAGACAACAAAGATGTTTGATTTTTGGGTTATGCTTGGCTAATACTTTTTTAAGGCTTACTATCTTCATTGAATCCTTAAATTAAGGAAGGTGAACCTTGGAAAAATATTACATACAAGTAACAAGAACTGTGTGCGTAGAAGCGCAAGATTTAGCGGAGGCAAGTACTATTGCGCTCTACGCCACCCATTACCCTGATGATTTAGAAGGTGTTTATTATGTCAACTACAAATTCCAACATTTATCCAGTTATTCTAGAATGGATGGATGAAGCAATATGCAAGAATAAGACACCTTTGTTTTTTCCACCTTTGTCAGAAAGACCTCAAGCTCGTAAGCGAAGAGAGACTGAAGCAAAGCTCATTTGCGCACAGTGCCCAGTTATGATTCAGTGTAGGGATCATGCTAGAAATGCTCGCGAGTATGGAGTCTGGGGTGGAGAGTCTGAAATGGACAGAGAACTCTTAGGCTACCCTTTGTCTACAATGTATGTTTCTAGATCCCGCAAAGCTCGTCAAGTTAAACTTAATTCTGACCACTTACAAAAATAAACTTTTGAGACATGGATTTTAATTATGACAACACAAAATAAACCTTGGAGAGTATTTCCAAAATTCAATAAAGAACAGCAAAAAGAATTTAATTCTCATCTTGACAATGTCGCTGCTCAATTAGGCTATGCTATTGCTTACTCTAATAGTAGAGATGTATTTGATATCGATACTCTTGAAAAGCTTCAAGAAACTGTTCAATACTTTAAAGATCAAGACGCAAGTTGTGGATGTTGCAAAGCTAGTACTTTAGTAATTATGCCTGTTGCAGAAGTTCATTGGAAAACTCGCAGATCACTTATACAAAGAAAAATGGAAATTAGATACAATCAAAGTTATAGAAACGATGATTGAAAACAAAAAGATATGATATAATATCACTATGCATTCAGAATTTTTTAGAGGACTATTTATAGGAATGGAAATAATGGTGGCCAGTTGGATCGTCATTAAAGTCATATCTAAATTTTTC
>JGI12421J11937_10000853_pt1 | contig 12117 bp, 9 predicted proteins | sample LakErihyJuly2011_2_FD_11937 | JGI IMG/M metagenome (IMG submission 11937)
GCTCGCTCGGCAGCGTTGAGCTCCGGCCCGAGCGCGAGCCGCTGCTCCTGCTGGTGACGCGAGAAGTCGCTGCTGGCTGCCTCGAACGCGGACTGCAATTGGGCCACGGCGGCCAGGGTCTCCGGCTGCTCCGCCAGCTCTCGGAGCGGGTAGGGGATTGCCTGTGGGTTCAGTTCGCTCGACATCGCCGCGGTTTCGCCTAGGTTGCGCCAACTCGCCACTGTGCGCTAGGCGCAGCGGAAGCAGAAAGCCTCCTATTGCATCGCCCTCTCGATGGCCAGCGACCCGCTCCCACCTTCATGATCCGACTCACCGTCATCAGCGGCCCCGACGCCGGTAAAAAGGCCACCTTCACGGCCAAGAAGGTGCTGCTCGGGCGTGGGCCGAACAACGACTTTTCTGTCCGAGACGGGCTCGTCAGCCAGAACCATGCCGACATCCGCTGGGAGGCCGGCGCCTGTCTCTTTCGCGACCTCAAGAGCCGCCACGGCTCGCTCATCCGGTTGCAGGGCAACACGCTCAACCTCCACGACCGCGACACTGCCAAGGAGATGGCCCTCCCGGAGCAGTGTCACATCATCCTCGGCGAGACGCTCATCTCTGTCGAGGCCCGAGAGAGCACACGACCGCAGAGCAGCCTCATCACGGTGCCGCCGACCGAACTCAGCGAGATCACCGGCGTGAACGAGCGGGTCGTGAAGCGGGGAACGGAGAGCCTCGACGCTGTGACGCGCCGCCTCGTCATGCGCGACCCGCGGCTGGTCTCCATCTTCAAGTTGGCGCGGAGCCTCAACGCGGTCACCGACCTCGACGAGATCCTGCCGCTCATCGCCGAGACCACCTTCGAGGCCTTCCCCGCCGCAAACTTCTTCGCGGTAACCATCCCGACCGAGAACCCCGCCTCCGACGAACTCATGCGGCCGCTCATCCTCCGGGAGCGCGGCCGGGCACCTTCGGACGAGCAGCCGCCGCTCCTCTCGCAGGCCATCCTCAAGCAGGTCTACGAGACGCAGGAGGCCGTGCTCTTCGTGCGCGATACCTCGACCTTTGTGCCCACAGAGTCGATGATTAACGCCCGCATCACAGCCTGCGTTGCCGCGCCGCTCGTGGGGCAGCGCAAGCTTCTCGGTGTGATGCAGGCCGATACGCGCGGGCTTGGCGGCCTCTTCGGCCCCGACGACCTCGACCTCTTCACGGTCCTCGCCTCCTACACCGCCTTCGCCATCGAGCGGGTCAACCTCACCCGCAACATCTACGAGATGTTCGAGGGCGTCGTGAAGCTCTCGGTGCGGGCCATCGAAGCCCGAGACCCCACCACCTCGGGCCACTCCGAGCGTGTGGCCGACTACACCACCCGCCTCGCGCTGCTCGCCAACAACGAGACGGCAGGCAAGCTCGCCAAGATCACCTTCTCCCGCGAGGAGATGACCGAGCTCCGCTACGGCGCCCTGCTCCACGACTTCGGAAAAATCGGCGTCCGCGAGTGTGTGCTCATGAAGGGCACGCGCCTCCGCGAAGAGCACCTCGCGACGGTCCGTGAGCGGTTCGAGACGGCCCGCTCCAACGCCCACAACGACGCCTTCCGCGTCGCGCTCGACCGCGGCACCCAGCTCAGCTGGGAGATCCGCGAGGTGCGCGACTATGCCGCCCGCATCGCCAAGCGGCGCATCGACGAGATCGACGAGGCGGAGCAGGTCATCATCGACAACCAGTATGGCCGCCGCCTCAATGAAGCGACCATCGCCCGCATCAAAAAAATCGGTGAGATGAGCTTCTGCGACAGCACCGGCAGGGTCCGGACGCTGCTCTCGCCGGAGGAGCTCGAAGACATGCTCATCATGCAGGGAACCCTCAACAAGAGCGAGTGGGTCGACATGCGTTCGCACGCCCGTCGGTCGCGCGAGTTCCTCTCGCAAATCCCCTGGAGCGACGACCTCGCCGAGATCCCGAACATCGCCGGCTGGCACCATGAGAAGCTCGACGGCTCCGGCTACCCCGATGGCATCTCCGGCGACCAGATCCCCGTCTCTGTCCGCATGCTCACGGTCGCCGATATCTTCGACGCGATGACCGCCGCCGACCGCCCCTACCGCAAGGCTGCCACGGTGGAGCGGGCCATGCAGGTGCTCCAGGAGGAGGCCGACGCCGGCCTGCTCGACAACGACCTCGTCAAGGCTTTCGGAGAGGGCGTCGTGCCCGTGTTGGTCCGCGAGGGCCGGCTGCCCGAGGCCTGATGACGCTCCCTTCGGCAGGCCGGCTGCTGCTCTCCGCGCTCCTGCTCTCCGCCTGTAACGCGAAACTCCCCGCCGAGCTCCTGACCGAGGTCAACCAGCGGGTGGAGCGGGTCGACCGTGCAGGCCAGGCGCTCGCCATCGGAGCGGCCCGACTCCCCAGCCGCGCACTCACCGTCGACGACATGGCGGAGGTCCGCGCCCTCCTCGATACCTACCTCCGAGAGAGCGACCCGCTCAACGCCAGCATCCGAAAACTGGCCGACGCGGAGCCCGCCCTCGACAGCCACATCCGCACCGTCTTCCGCCCCGCAGCCGAGAGCGCGCTCTCCATCTGCCAAGAGGCCTCCGACAGCGCCGCGAGCACCTCCAGCACCTCCGACGACATGGCCAAGGCTATCGCCCGCATCACCGCCTGTGTAGAGCGATACTCGGCTGCCGTGACCGCCGTTTCGGTCGAGGTCGGCCGCGTCGCCCACTGATCGAACCCCCTCTCCGGGCTCACCATGAAGACCTTTGTAGATAGCCCCGCGGTGGTCGTGGCTGGCATGCCGGTAGGCCCCTTCGCGATGAACCAGTATCTGGTCGGCTGCCCCGTCACGGGCACCGCCGCCATCATCGACGCCGGCGCATCGCCCGAGCCCTTCATCGCCTTCGCAGAAGCCCGCGGGCTCCGCATCGAGGCCATCTTCCAGACCCATGCCCACATCGACCATGTCGCAGGGCTGGCAGCAACCCGCGCAAGGCTCGCTGCGCCCATCCATCTCCACCCCGCAGACGCGCCGCTCTACGCCAACTGCTCCGCGCAGGGCGCCATGATGGGCTTCCCCTGCCCGCCGCCGCCGCCCGTCGACGCCTCACTCGCCGACGGCCAGGTGCTCGCGCTCGGCAACCTCCGCTTCGAGGTCCTGCATACGCCCGGACACGCGCCCGGCCATGTGGTCCTCTGGGAGCGCGGACAGCAGCTCGCCTTCGTGGGCGACCTCATCTTCTTCGACTCGATTGGCCGCACCGACCTTCCCCTCTGCGACGGCGAGCAGATGGAGCGGAGCCTCGGCAAGCTCGCCGCCGCACTGCCCGATGAGACCCGCCTCTTCCCCGGCCACATGCAAGACACAACGATGGGACGCGAGCGGAGCCACAACCCCTTCCTCAAGATGATGGGGCTGGCGTGAACCGCGGCGCCTACATTGCCGTTGCAGGCAACATCGGCGTGGGGAAGAGCTCCTTCGTGAACTACATCTCGCAGCGGTACGGGGTGGAGCCCTTCTTCGAGCCCAACGACGAGAACCCCTTTCTCGCCGACTTCTACGAAGAGATGCCTCGCTGGAGCTTCCACAGCCAGATCTACTTCCTGGCCAGCAAGATCAGGCTCCACCGCCAGCTCGCAGCCCACCCCGGCCATGTCATCCAGGACCGCACCATCTGGGAAGATGCCGAGATCTTCGCAGAGAACCTGGCCCGCAACGGCACCATGTCGAAGCGTGAGGCAGAGACCTACCGGATGCTCTTCGATTCGGTCCGCGCGGAGCTGCGGCCCCCCGACCTGATGATCTACCTGCGTGGCTCCACCAAGACGCTCCGCAAGCGCATCGCCAAGCGGGGCCGGGACATGGAGCAGGAGATCCCGCTCGCCTACCTCAAGGGGCTGCAGACCCTCTACGACGGCTGGATGGACCGCTACACACTGTCGCCCGTTGTCACCCTCGAGCTCGATGACTTCGACCCCGTCACAGACCTCCTCGACAGCATGGAGATCTTCGACCTTCTGGAGCACCACCTTGGGCTGGGCTGACCGCACCCTACGCGCCCTCGTCGTCGCGCTGCTGGCGGCAACAGCCGGCTGTGGCAGCGAGCCGGAGATCGACGAGTCGAGGCTCCCGCTCCGGCCGCTCCTCTACACCGAGTCACAGGGCGAAGGGCTGCCGCGCCCCGACGAACTCGAGGAGTGGACCCGCTCCGGCATCGACCCCGTTGCCTGGCAGAGCGGCGCAACCGAGGTCGAAGCCCCCGGAGAGTTCGCGCCCGCAACCTCGCCCCAAGCGCTCCTCTCCGCCACCTACCGCGCCTTCGTCGCCGGCAAGAGCGATCCCATCGATGCGCTCACCTTCGAGCCCGCAACCTTCGGCGAAATCACAGGCAGCGGCGCAACGGCCGCACGCGACAAGACCGCGGCGCTGCGAGCAGCGCTCCAAGCGCTGGCCGCTGGCACCTTCGGCACCCCACGCGCCTCCTTCGCACGCGAAGGCGGCCTCGGAGCGCAGCTCGTCACCACCACCGTGACGCTCGGCAGCCCCCACCTGCTCGACGGCTCCGTGCCAAAGGAAGACCAGAAGCCCGAGATGCTCTGGAACAGCAGCCTGCAGCTCCGGTGGTCGGGCACACAGGTCTCCTTCACGCTCCACTTCCCCAAGATCGCGCGCGACAAGAACTCCGACTGGCGGCTCCTCGCAGCGCCCACCGTCGACGCGAACTTCCTCGCCTTCCGCGCCGCAGGCCTCGACCTCAACCCCGCCCTCATGGGCCGTGAGCATGCCTCCTTCCCCCTCTCGGTCGGCAACTTCTGGCACTACCGCGTCACCACGCCCGGACGGAAACCTAATACCGGCGCGCAGGGCCTCGAACTCCCACTCGAAGATTTCCGCGACGAGGTTGAGGAGATCGACGACTACGACAGCTACCGCGTCGTCCGACTCCTCCGCACCCCGGACAACCCCGCCGAGTCCACCAGCCGGTTCGCCTGGCTGGTCACCCCCCTGCTGGTCTATCGCTGCGACCGCGAGTGCCAGACCCGCGCGGAAGATGCACGCTGGCTCCTGGCCTGGATGCGGCGCGAATCACCCGACCTCGTCCTGCCCGCCGCCCTCGATGCCCGCTGGGGGCCCGGCGGTCGCGAGGCCGAAACCTCCGTCGTGCGCATCTCCCGCGATGCCGTCCCCATGACGCTGCCGGCCGGCAACTACCCCGAGAGCTTTGAGCTCCTCCGCAACCTCTCCGCCGGCAAGCAGAGCCTCTACTTTGTCCCCTCCGTCGGCATCATTGCGCGCCGGCTCGTGGGGCGCGGCGAGACCCGCCTCGAAGAGCTGACCAGCATCCGCATCATGCCCTGATCGGAGGCATCCAACCCTCATGCCGCTCTCCGAAGAACTCGACGCCAAAATCAGAGCGCTACCGCGCAAGCCCGGCGTCTACATCATGCGCGACCACGAGGGGCGCATCATCTACATCGGCAAGGCGACCGAGCTCCGCACCCGCGTCCGCAGCTACTTCACCGGCCACGACACCCGGAACTTCGTCCAGCACCTCGACGACCTGCTCGGCGATCTCGAGATCATCATCACCTTCAATCCCAAGGAGGCGCAGATCCTTGAGAACACGCTGATCAAGAAGCACAAGCCGCGCTTCAACATCATGCTCCGCGACGACAAAACCTACCTGTCGCTCCGCATCAACACCGCCCACCAGTGGCCCCGCCTCGACGTCGTGCGACGCCCCGCCAAAGACGGCTCGCTCTACTTCGGCCCCTACCACTCCTCCTCGTCTGCCCGCGAGATGCTCCAGCTGGTCAACCGCCACTTCCAGCTCCGCACCTGTCGCGACACCGTCCTCTACAACCGCGCCAGGCCCTGCCTCCAGTACCAGATCAAGCGCTGCCCCGGCCCCTGCGTCTTTCCCATCAGCCGCGACGACTACATGGCCGATGTCAAAGCCGCCGCCATGTTTCTCGGCGGCCGCAACGACGACCTCATCGGCATCCTCGAAGAGCGGATGATGGCCGCCGCCGAACGCTACGAATACGAGTCCGCAGCACAGATCCGCGACCAGCTCGAGGCAGTTCGCACCTCGCTCACCAAGCAGCGGGCCGTCGTCAGCAACCTCGTCGACCGCGACGTCATCGGCGTCTACCGCGAGGGCGACTCGGTCGCCATCTCGGTGCTCCACATNCGGGGTGGCGCCATGCAGGACCTGCGCGGCTACACCTTCGAAAACCAGATCTTNCCCACCGCCTCGCTNCTCGAGGACTTCATCGCCCAGCTCTATGCGCTCGACTCCGCAGAGCCCCCNGCCGAGGTCGTGGTCCCCGAAGATATCGACGCAGANGAGGAGCTCCAGGAGCTGCTCTCCGAGCGCCGCGGCACGCGCTGCCTCATCATCACACCCAAGCGCGGAGACCGGGTCGCACTGCTCGAGCTCGCCGCCGAAAACGCCCGCCAGCTCTTCGCCGAACGGCTCACCTCACGCGAGCGCAGCGCCTCGCTCCTCGCCCGCCTCAAAGACAAACTCCACCTCGACGTCTACCCGCGGCGCATGGAGTGTTTCGACATCTCCAACTTCCAGGGCACCCAGGTGGTCGCCTCGCAGGTTGTCTTCGAAGACGGCGTCGCAAAGAAGTCCGACTACAAGCGCTACCGCATCAAGACCGTCGACGGGCAGGACGACTTCGCCTCCATGTTCGAGGTGCTCCGCCGACGCGCCAAGCGGGCCAAAGATGGCACCGACCCCATGCCCGACCTCATCGTCATCGACGGCGGCAAAGGGCAGCTCGGCATGGCCGTCGCGGCCCTCTCCGACCTCGGCCTCAAGGACCAGGCCATCGTCTCGCTCGCCAAGAGCCGCATCACCGGCCTCGAGCCGGCAAGCGACAGCACCACACGCAGCCCCGAGCGCGTCTTCCGGCCCGGCCAGAAGAACCCCATCATCCTCCGCGCAAACAGCGACGAGTGCCTCCTCCTCGAGCGCATCCGCGACGAGGCGCACCGCTTCGCCATCACCTTCCACCGCGAGCTCCGCAACCGCGAGACCATCTTCTCGGCCGTCGACGGCATCTCCGGCGTCGGCAAGGAGCGCGGCCGCCTCCTGCTCCGCCACTTCGGCAGCGCCCGCAAGGTCAAGCAGGCCACGCTACGCGAACTCGAGGCCGTCCCAGGGCTGCCGCGGGGCGTGGCCGCCGCCGTCTTCGGAACCTTCCACACAGACGCCGTCGACCCGCCTCCGGCCGACGACTAGCCCTCAGGCGAAGATCATCGCCAGCATCCAGAGGTTGAGGGACACAATGATCCCCGAGACCACCCAGGCCAGCGCGGTCACCGAGCGGGGAATCACCAGATCGCCCATCTTCGCCTTGCTGCTCACAAAGGTGACCAGCGGGATGACAGCGAAGGGCAGCTGCAGGCTCAGAATGACCTGGCTGAAGACCAAGAGCTTCGCCGTGCCCGAGTCGCCGTAGAGACTCGCGACGATGACCGCCGGCACAATCGCCACCGAGCGCGTCAGCAGGCGCCGCACCCAGGGCTTGAGCCGGATGTCGAGGAAGCCCTCCATGACGATCTGGCCCGCCATGGTACCCGTGATGGTCGCATTCTGTCCCGAGGCCAGCAGGGCGACCGCGAAGAGCACGCCGGCCATCTCCATGCCAAGCAGCGGCGAGAGGAGCTCATGCGCGTCGTGGATGTCGGCAATCTCCGTCAGACCGTTTCGGTGGAAGGTGGCCGCCGCGAGGATCAGGATGCTTGCGTTGATGAGGAAGGCGAAGAGCAGGCTCACCGTCGAATCGACCGTCGCATACTTGATCGCCGAGCGCCGCTCCTCCGTCGAGTCTCCGATTTCTCGGCTCTGCACGATGGCGGAGTGCAGGTAGAGGTTGTGGGGCATGACGGTCGCGCCGAGGATGCCAACCGAGATGAGGAGCATCTCGGGGTTCCGGAGGATCTCCGTCTGCGGCATCAGCGACGAGAAGACGGCATTCCACTCCGGCTTGGCCATCGCGAGCGTGACCGCAAAACAGGCTCCGATCACGGCCACAAGCGAGAGGATAAAGGCCTCGAGGTAGCGGAAGCCTCGCTGCTGAAGCATGAGCAGAAGTATCACGTCGAGTGCCGTGATGCAGACACCCGCCACCATCGGGATGCCGAAGAGCAGATTGAGCGCGATGGCAGACCCGAGCAGCTCGGCGAGGTCGCAGGCTGCAATGGCAAGCTCGCAAAGCACCCAGAGCGCAAAACTCACGGGGCGTGAGTAGTGGTCGCGGCAGGCCTGCGCGAGGTCGCGACCGGTGGCAATGCCGAGCCGGAGCGAGAGCGCCTGCAGCAGGATGGCCATGAGGTTCGAGATCAGAATGACCGACAGGAGGGTGTAGCCGAACTGCGATCCACCCGCGATGTCGGTCGCCCAGTTGCCAGGGTCCATGTAGCCCACGGCCACCATGCCGCCGGGGCCTACGAAGGCGAACATCTTCCGCCACCAGCTCCCGCCTGACGGGATCCGGATGCTGCGGTAAATCTCTGGGAGCGAAGGGGTGGCTCTGCTCGTTCGCCAGCCCGAATCGGGACTTCTCGGGGCCTCTTCTGTCGACATACAACACCATTGCATTAGAGTGCACCGTCTCTCGCACCGTTGGCCGCAGGTGTCAAAGAGGGCGCGGGCTCGTTGCCCCTGCCACGGCAGGGTGTTACGAGGCAGCGCAGTTTCTTCGCTGGGTGTCTGTTTGTCGAACCTTCCGCTGACCTTTGCCCGCACGAGTCGCCGAGGGTTCCTCGCCGGTCTCCTGGCCCTCGCGGTGATGCCGCGGAAGGCCGCAGCGATGGGTCCGGCCTCGCTCCTCAAGGTCGGCCTCCTCCGCTACGCGAGCGCCGGCTGGAACCCCCGCCCGGGAGCAATCCGCACCGTCATCCGCCACGTCGGGAGCTCCACCAGCATCGAGATCGCAGACCAGCCGCTCGAGGTCGAACCGACAATCGCGCAGCTCCGCAAAACGCCCCTCCTCCTCTGGGCCGGCGACCGCGGTTTCGACCCGCTCTCACCTGAGGCGCGCGGCGCGCTCGCAGCCTGGATGCGGGCGGGCGGGCTCCTCCTCATCGACTCCTCCGAGGGCCGCGCCGACGCTGGCTTCGACGCCGCCGTCCGCCGTGAAATGGCCGCCATCCTGCCCGATGCTCCCCTCACCCGCATCGGCGCAGACCACGTCCTCTTCAAGAGCTTCTACCTTGTCCGCGGCGGCCTCGGCCGCATGGTCATCCTCGACTACCTCGAGGGCGCAACGCTCGATGGCCGCCTCGCCGCCATCTACTGCCGCAACGACCTCCAGGGCGCCTGGGCCGTCGACAGCCTCGGCCAGCCCCAGTTCGAGACCACACCCGGCGGCACCAGCCAGCGCGAGATGTCGGAGCGCTTCGGCGTCAACCTCGTCCTCTACGCCACCTGCACCGACTACAAGGCCGATCAGGCCCACGTGAAGGCCCTGCTGGGCCGCCGTGCCTGGCGGGTGGACGAGTAGCCATGGAGCAGCTCATCGGTGGGTACAACCGGGGCCAGCTCCTCTTCGTCGGAGACTGGAGCACGGGCTGGATTGCAGCGGCCCTCACGCTCGCACTCGTCGTGCTCCTCATCACCTGGCTCGACACCGCCGAGCTCACCCGACGGCGCAGGGTCATCCTCACCACGCTCCGGGCCCTCACGCTCGGCGCCGCCATCCTGCTGCTCCTCGAACCCACCCTCGAGCTCCGACACGTCAACAAGCTCAAGAACGAGGTCGCCATCCTCGTCGACAGCTCCGCCAGCGGCGCCCTCCCCGGCCTCGGCGGAAAGCCCCGCGCCACCGTTGCCTCCGAGGCGCTCCGCAGCAGCCAGACCTTCCTCGAGGCCCCGAACGACGACCACGCCTTCCGCCTCTTCTCCTTCTCCTCCGCCGCCTCTGCGCTGCCGCTGAGCGAGCTCGTCGACGCGTCGGGGCCGCTCGCCAAACCGACCGGCGCCTCTACCCACCTGCTCGAAGCCATGGATGCCGCCGCCAAGCAGATCGGCCCCTCCAAACTCGGCGGCTTCGTTGTCCTCTCCGACGGCATCGACAACGGCCTCCTCGCAGGCCGCGTCAAGCGCGGTGAGCCCCTCGACGAGCTCACCCGCGCCACCCTCACCACCTGGGGCGTCCCCGTCCACACCGCCGCCACCGCACGCGCAGGCGAGCTCAAAGACATCGCCGTCGAGCGGGTCCTCAAGGACGACTTCGCCTTCATCCGAAACAAGGTGACCGTCGAGGCCGAGGTGAAGGCGGTCGGCTACACCGAGGGCACCCTCGCGGTCAGCCTCCGGCGCAACGGCAAGCTCGAACAGACCCGAACCGTCGAACTCGTCCCAGACAAGACCAGCTACCGCGTCACCTTCGAGTTCGTCCCCGAGCTCATCGGCGAAGAGGTGCTCTCCATCTCCGTGCCGCCGCTCACGGGCGAGGCCCTCACCAGCAACAACGAACTCTACTTCCTCCTCCATCTCATCCGCGACAAAATCCGCGCCCTCCATGTGACCGGCTCACCCAGCTGGGACACCCGATTCATGCGCCAACTCCTGCGCGGAAACGCCAATGTGGAGCTGGTCTCCTTCTTCATCTTGCGCACCCAAGAAGACATCACGCAGGCGCCGCCCAGCGAACTCTCCCTCATCCCCTTCCCCACAGAAGAGCTCTTCAACGAGCAGCTCGGCTCCTTCGACCTCATCCTCTTCCACAACTTCGACTACGGCCCCTACGGCATGTCGCCCTACCTCGAACGCATCCACGACTATGTCATGGCGGGCGGCGCGATGGTGATGATCGGCGGCGACCGCTCCTTCTCTCAGGGCGGCTATGTCGACACGCCGCTCGAACAGCTCCTGCCCGTGGAGCTCTCCCTGGACGAGAGCAGGACCACCGGCGTCGACCTTGCTCCCTTCGTCCCCGTGCTCTCGCCGGCAGGCCTCCTCCACCCCATCACCCGCGTCGAGCTCGACCCCGTCCGCAACCGCAAGCAGTGGCAGGAGCTCACCCCCGTGCTCGGCACCAACCTCGTCGGCGATGTTCGCGACGGCGCCACCGTCCTCGCCACTCACCCCACGCTCAAGACCGCCTCGGGCAACGCCATGCCCGTCGTCGCCGTCACCAACATGGGCAAGGGCCGAACCATGGCCGTCACCACAGACGAGAGCTGGAAGTGGAGCTTCGAAGACACCCTCGCAGGACACGGCGGCCGCGGACACTCCGGCTTCTGGAACAGCTCCATCCGCTGGCTCATGCGCGACCCCGAGCTCAACCTCGTCCAGCTCGACCTGCCCCGCAGCGAGAGCCAGCCCGGCGAGACCACCACGCTCACCGTTCGCCTCTTCGAGAACGACTACCAGCCCGCCGTCGACCGCCAAGGCGAGCTGACCGTCTTCTACACCCCCTTCGCCGACCTCGAGCGGCCCGCAGAAAAGCCTGCCTCCACCCTCCCCTTCAAGACCGATGCGCAGGGCCGCTTCGTCCACGACTTCGCCGCAGGCGAGGCCGGACTCTACCGCCTCGTCGCCTCCACCAAGGGCGATGGCGCAGAGCTGCTCACAGACACCAAGCTCCTCCTCGCACTGCCCTCTCAGCTCGAGTGGGCCGACCTCGAGCCCCGCCCCGACCTCCTCCAGGCGCTCGCCGAGGCCGGCGGCGGAACATTCTTGGAGGCCGACGACCTCTCCTTCTCCAAGCTCGCCTTTGCGAGCCAAAAATGGAACAGGTCAACCGCAGGCGCGTCATCGCCCTGTGGAACCAGTCGTGGGTTCTCGCCCTGCTTGGGCTCCTCTTCGGTACCGAGTGGATTCTCCGACGACGCTGGGGCAGACTGTAGGACCCATGGAAGACCGGCAACCCATAGCGCAGGACGAGGCTGACGAGCCCGTCGATGCCCCCAAGAAGCGGGGACTCCTCGCCCCGCTGCTCCAGAGCCGCACCCTCATGCTCTGCGCGCTGCTCTCGGCACTGATCCACGGCGCCCTCTACTTCGGGCTCAACATCCGTCAGGCGTTCAGCACCGAGGCCGACATCGAGTTCAGCCGCTCCGTCGGCATCGCGCTGCTGCAGCGGGCCGGCGTTGTGCCGCCAAAGGGCGCC
>JGI12421J11937_10000855_pt1 | contig 12113 bp, 8 predicted proteins | sample LakErihyJuly2011_2_FD_11937 | JGI IMG/M metagenome (IMG submission 11937)
TATAAAGTATAGCAGGTTGCCGTTGGCTTCGCACACTGCATGAATTTTTATTGAAAATCCGCGAGAACACCCCAATCCTTCTATTTTTTGCTCTTTTTTTTTACGGCAAAACAGGCATGAGCCCTTAGCCTTCACCGCAAATAATACACAAAATCTATTGCATTATTTTTTGTGTATTATTATGCACAAACATATTAAAAATATTGTATCTCTTACTGGTTACGGCCCCGACATAGTTGAAAAAAACATTAAAAGATGCCACGCAAACGAATCTGCCTCGCCAATTTTGCCACTTGATATTTTAACGAAAAATGTTTTTGATGAGATAAATTTGTATCCCGAATATGCCTATAAAAAGCTAATAGAACAAGCATCAAACTTTCATAATACCTCGCCTCAAAATATTATTGCAACAAATGGTAGCGACGAGGGACTGGATTTAATTGTTAGAAGCCTTTGTAATGCTGGGGATTGCGTTGCAATTTTGAGCCCAACATTTTCAATGTATAAAGCAATATGCCACGGCTTTTGGGCTAAAAGTGGTGGAATTTGCACCATCGGAGGCAGATTTTTTTGCTTAATGCGGAGTGTTTTTATATTGTTTTGTCAGGAACAAAAAGCCAAAATTATTTCTATACCCAATCCCCTTGCTCCCACTGGCGGCATTGTAAGTAGGGTGGATATTGTTAAAATTTTGTAGTCCCTCCCCGAGGCTTTTGTTGTTGTGAACGAGGCCTATATTGAGTTTTCGCAGGAAAAATCAACAATTGGGCTTATTGAAAAACATCAAAATTTGGTGGCTACACGCACTTTATCAAAATTTTTTTGCCTTGCCGGCATTAGGCTTGGCTTTGTTTTTACTTGCGTGAAGGATGTAATTTTAAAAGTAAAGTCTCCCTACAATGTTAATCAAATAACTTGCAATATTGCAATTAATTTATTTCAAAATATAACGGACGATATAATTACAAGTAAATATCGGCAAAATATTTTGGCAAGACAACAAGCAATTAAGTGGTTGTTAAAGCTTAGCGAAGTGGAAAAAATATATTCAACGGATGCAAATTTTGTTTTTGCAAAGCTAAATTGTAATTCATGCTGCAACTCCCAGCTTTTTGACCAAAAAATTCTCCGAAACTACAAAATCAAATCATTCTCCCACCCTTTTCAAAATTTTATCCGCCTTTCGTTTTGGTAGTTTTTTTATCTTTGTTGCTATGGTTTGTTATTGCGGTTCGCCGCCAATTGAAAGCCAAGGCAAAAAAACTAAGCGGTTTGCTCAGATTTACTAGATATTGCAATTGCTTTTGCCTTGCGTTGAGATGCTAGCTCAATTTTTTGTTTTACAATTTCAGGTTTAACCTTAAAAATTGCATTACGAAGATTTTTTGCAAGCTCGGTTAAATTTGTTTTTTTAACATTTGACAAAAAAGCATCCAAAGACCCATGCTTTACAATTGTACGGTATGTGCGTGTTGTAATTTTGAGGGAGAAGTCCTTTCTTAGGGCATCAGAGCGAAATGATTTTTCAATCAAGTTTGGTAGAAAGGTTCGCTTTGTTTTGCGGTTAGATTTTGAAACATTATTACCAACCAAACGGCCAGTGCCGAGTAAATCGCAGGTGCGAGACATAAAAAATTTTAAATAATCACAACAATATTAATACTAACTTTAACATCCAAAAATTTAATAGTCAACAACTTTTTTGTTTTTTTCGCAAAAAATTTTACTCAACAAAATCCACACCCCCCGCCCCCTACCTCTACCCTGCACCCGCCTCTGCCATTCCCGTCCTTCCTTCGTGATTCCCGCCTTCGCGGGAATCACGAAATAAAGAGGTGAGGCGGTGGCGAGTAGAGCCGCAAAAAAAATTGATGCATGAATTATTTAGAAATGGAGACTAAATTTTCGTATTTTGTTGTTATTTTGTTGCTATACTTTTCCTGATGTTTGTTGTTTTGCCTGCCTTTGTGGGGGTGGCAAGCGTATTTTGTTTTAATTGTCAAGCAAACAATATTTTTTATATAATTGACAAATAACAAATTATATATTACGATGTTTTTACAAAATTTGTTGTGCAAAAATTTATGAGTGCAAAAAAAAGTAAGGCTGTTGTAAAAAACATTGAGGATTCTGAGGCTGGTTCCAAGGTTAATATTATAGATAACGCCATAGATAACGCCATAGATAACGAATTTGCAAATTATGTAAAAAGCATTGTGCTTTCGGCAAGTAAGGAGGCGGCCCAAAATACCGACCTCAGCAACGAAATTTGCATTGAGGGTGCTAGGCAAAACAACCTAAAAAATATTTCAATTAAGCTACCAAAAAACAAATTTATTGTTATTACAGGGCCCAGTGGAAGCGGTAAATCATCCCTTGCTTTCGACACAATTTACGCCGAAGGGCAACGCAGATATATGGAAAGTCTTTCCACCTACGCCCGCCAATTTTTAAATATGCAGGACAAACCCGATTTTGACAAAATATCCGGCCTTTCGCCGGCAATTGCAATAGACCAAAAAACCACATCGCGAAACCCCCGCTCCACCGTTGCAACCTTAACCGAAATTTACGATTATTTGCGTATTTTATTTGCCCGTATTGGGGTGCCATATTCTCCCGCTACCGGCCTACCAATAAAAAGCATTTCAATTAGCGAAATGATTGAGCAAGTTATGCACTTGCCAGAGGGCACAAAAATAAACATTTTATCCCCAGTTGTTCACGGGCAAAAAGGAGAGCACAAAAAAATACTCCTCAACATTCGCAAAATGGGCTACGAGCGAATAAAATTTAACGGCGAACTTACCGAGGTGGACGATGTAATTATGAATATTGACAAAAACAAAAAAAACGACATTGAGGCCGTAATTGACCGCATTCAAATGAATGCCGATATAAAAAGCCGCCTTGCAAGCTCTATTGAAACCGCAGCTAAACTTGCCGAAGGTCTATGCCACATTGAAATTGTATCCATGCCAGAAAACTTTAATGCTGCAAAAACTCCGCTAAAAATCAATGGTCACGAAATTAACGGCGAGAGAGAGATTCTAGTATTTTCGGAAAAATTCTCCTGCCCAGTTTCGGGCTTTACAATTGAAAGCATGGAGCCGCGGATTTTCTCCTTCAACAGCCCCTACGGCGCCTGCCCTTCGTGCAATGGAGTTGGAACCGAATACCAGTTTGTTGCCGAGCTTTGCATTAAGGACGGAGAAACATCTATCCGCGAGGGGGTTGTTTTACCTTGGGCAAGCCAAACTTTGTTAAAATATTACACCCAGCTTTTGCAATCGCTACAAGAGGAATTTAAATTTTCGGTGGACGAGCCCTACGACAACCTTAGTGAGGAAGTAAAAAATATTTTATTTTACGGCCTTGGGGAGCGAGAAGTTGAATTTAGCTATAACGATGGAATGCGTTCGTTTAACATCAAAAAAAAGTTTGAGGGAGTAATGAATATGCTAAAAACTCGCTGGCAAGAAACCGATAGCGATGTTATTAAGGAAGAAATGATGAAATTTCAGGACATCGCCGCCTGTAAAACCTGCGGGGGACATCGTATTAAGCCAGAGTCTCTCTCGGTAAAGATTAATCACAAGCACATTGGCGAAGTTACAAAAATGAGTGTGAACGATGCCTTTGACTGGTTTTTGAATTTGCCAAATCACCTAAGCCATCAGCACAATCAAATTGCGCAAAAGGCAATTGTTGAAATTTGCAAGCGACTTGGATTTTTAAAAAATGTAGGCGTTGGCTATTTAGCACTTTGCCGCGAAAGCGGAACTCTATCTGGGGGCGAAAGCCAGCGAATTCGGCTTGCCAGCCAAATAGGCTCAGAGCTTACGGGGGTTATGTATATTTTGGACGAGCCATCCATTGGGCTACACCAATCGGACAACGAAAAACTAATTAAAACCATAAAACACCTGCGAGACATTGGCAACAGCGTAATAGTTGTAGAACACGATGAGGAAACAATGCTAGAAGCCGACCATGTTGTGGACATTGGCCCTGCAGCGGGAATTCACGGCGGATACATAATGGCACAAGGCACGCCAGAGCAAGTTATGCAAAACCCCGATAGCATCACTGGGCGATATTTAAGCGGAGTGGATATTATAGACCTTGGCGGAAAACCCCGCAGAACCGTGAAAAAAAATTACAGCATTAAAATTAAAAATGCCCACGGAAACAATCTTAAAAATGTGGATGCTGAAATTCCACTCGGTATGTTTGTTAGTGTTACTGGGGTTAGTGGATGTGGAAAATCTACCTTAGTAATGGAAACTCTCTACAAAACTCTTGCAAATAGACTCTATAAATCAAAAGAAAAACCAGCCCCGCATGATAGCATTTTAGGGCTTGAAAACATTGAAAAAGTTATTGAAATAGACCAGTCCTCTATTGGGCGAACCCCACGCTCCAACCCTGTTACTTACACTGGGGCATTTAATTATATTCGCGACTGGTTTTCTAACTTGCCAGAGGCAAAACGCCGAGGCTACAAACCCGCCAGATTTTCGTTTAATGTTAAGGGTGGGCGGTGCGAGTCGTGCCAAGGTGATGGTGTTGTTAAAGTTGAGATGCACTTTTTGCCCGATGTTTATGTTTCCTGCGATGTTTGCAAAGGCAAGCGATACAACAAGGAAACCCTTGAAATTTTATACAAAAACAAAAGCATATCTGAAGTTCTTGAAATGAGTGTTGATGATGCGGTGGAATTTTTCAAAACAATCCCCCTCATTCACGAAAAACTTGTATATTTGCAGGATGTTGGGCTTGGGTATATGAAACTTGGGCAATCGGCCACCACTCTTTCAGGAGGCGAAAGCCAGCGAATTAAGCTTTCAAAGGAGCTTTCTCGCAAAAGTGCCGGCAATTGTCTGTATATACTCGACGAGCCAACCACAGGGCTACATTCCAACGATATAAAAAAATTGCTTGATGTATTGCACCGCCTTATAGACCAAGGAAATTCCATGGTGGTAATAGAGCACAACATGGATGTAATAAAAACCTCCGACTACATAATTGATGTAGGCCCCGAAGGCGGCATTAACGGGGGGCAAATTGTTGCCTTTGGCACCCCCGAGGCCGTTGCCCAAAACCCCCAAAGCCTCACTGGCAAATTTTTAAGCAAATACCTCGCCAAAATGAAACAGGCAAAAAAAGCGATGTAGGTTTTAAACTCCCCCTTAAGAGGAAGAAATCAAGCAAAGCTTGCACTGGGAGAGGGAGTCAACGATAATTAGAGCGTGATGGCTTTTAAAAATTGCATTATTAAACTAGATTCCCGCCTACACGGGATAACAATACCACCTCAATGTCATCCCCTACCTCAGCTTGCCATCTACTTAACACGGGATCTTATTAATATTGCATTGTTTTACAAGATACTGACTTTCGTCAGGATGATATGACTAGCAGCCAAAGTTGCGTTTTTGGTTTTGGAAAAATTTTATGGCGGAGGCAAAGTTTTTGCGGTTAAAGTTGGGCCAGAGGGTTTTTGTAAAAAAAAGCTCGGCGTAGGCACATTGCCACAGCAAAAAATTTGAGAGGCGAAAATCGCCACCGGTACGTATTAAAAGCGCAACATCTTCGGGTTCTTGAAGGGCGGTGGAGATATTTTGAGATGTAATTTGCAAATTTTGGCTTTGTATGGCCTTCACCGCCTGAGTAATTTCGGTTTTTGAGCCGTAGCTTAATGCAATATTTAAAAAAAGCTGAGGGCTGGATTGATTTTGCAGCGCAGAACGCTGTTCAGCTGCGTGAATTTTTTGCATAATCTCATCCCCAAAATTTTGCGGGGCACCGATAATTTTTATTATAATTTTGTTGTCAATAAGCTTTTGCAGACTTTTACTTTCAAGATACCCCGCCATCAATTGCCTTAAATATTCAATTTCGTTTTGCTGCCTTGACCAATTTTCGGTGGAAAAGGCATAGAGCGTTAGCTTTTTAACGCGGTAAAATATTGCAGCTTCGCAAATTTCTTCAATATTTTGGGAGCCTTTTTTATGCCCCTCAAAAGTTTGTAAAAAATGTTTTTTTGCCCATCTGCGATTACCATCCATAATAATTGCAACATGGTGCGGAATGGGTTTTGGAGTGAGTTTTTGCATCGGTGTTTGTGGTGGCCACTTAAAAATGCAGGGCAAAATTTTGTGCCAAAACCGCTGCCTTAATAACAAAAACACGACAAAAACATATAAATATTATTTACTTAGGGATAGAGGCGAGTTTTAAACGCAGGGCTTTTTCAACATTTGCGGGAACAAATTTGCTAACATCGCCCCCAATTTTTGCAACGCTTTTTATCATTTGCGAGGAGATAAAGTGCATATCGTCTCGCGAGGGCAAAAAAAATGTTTGTATTGAATTATCAAGGCGGTAGTTGATGGAGGACATTTGAAATTCGTATTCAAAATCTGAAAAGGCACGCACCCCGCGAATAATAACTTTTGCCCCCAAGGAATTTGCAAAATCAATTAAAAGCCCGTTAAACATACTTACAGAGGCATTAATGCTAAATTGCGAAAGGGTTTCCTGCAGCATTTCAACCCGTTCCTCGGTGGAAAATAGAGTTGTTTTTGTGCTATTGCTATCGGCAACGGCTATTGTTAAATGTTGAAAAACCTCGCTTGAACGCTTAATTAAATCAAGATGACCATTTGTTAAGGGGTCGAAGGTTCCGGGGTAGACGGCTCTCATGTAATAAAATAAGATTTTTTTAAGTTCCTTTGTCCAATGGTTTTGCTTTGCAGGAGTAGCCAAAGCTGTAGGTTCCTTTTTTACACTCACACCCGCCATCTGCCTTTGGGCCAACAAACACTGATAAAATTTGCCTTCCAGTGAACATTAAGCTAATTGCAACAACGATAGATATTATAATACCCCACGAAACCTTTCCTAAAAAAAAGCCTAACGCAGTAACAATAACCACAAAAACTGATATTACTTTTGCAATACTGCCAGTAACTGCGTAATAAATTTTACACATGGAGTCGGAAATTGGGTTGTTTTCGGCAAATTTTATACGCTTGCTGTAAGTAGCTTCCGCCGCAAGAGGTTTTGCAAGGCAAATGCCAAATACAATAAGACTCAAAACAAAGCTAATTCTATGAATTAATCGCAAAAATGCCATAAAACATTGTAAAAAATATTGTGGTAGCAGGAGAGGGACTTGAACCCCCGACCAAAGGAGTATGATTCCTCTGCTCTACCAACTGAGCTATCCTGCCGTGTTTTTTAAAACCCAAACGAATTTAATAATAAAACTATTGTTTTGCTTTCATCCGTGGATTTTTTTTGTTAATAACAAAAAGTTTTTTGCCTCTTTTAACAAGTTTGCAATTTTTATCACGCTTTCTGGCGTTTTTAATGGACGATACCGCTTTCATAATAACACATAATTTAACAACATAAACAAAATATACATCCCTTTTTTTTAATTTGCAAGAAAAATTTTAGTTTTTTTCAGACAACTATATACTAGACCTCTCCTAAAACCTCTTTTTACAAGATATTTTTTTAAAACATTTTTATGAGCCGAGGCGACTTTATCTTCGTAAAACTGGCAAGGCGAAGAAAAATTTTAAAATAAAGATGAAGTAAAAAGTGGGTTTTGGGAGGGGCCTAGTAAAAAGTAGTAAAACATCAAACAAAACCCTTGTCATTCCCGCGAAGGAGGGAATCTAGAAAAACAATGCAATATTTTACAAAGCCCTCACACCCTAATTATCTTTGCCCCTCACGCAGGGAGAAGTTTTTACAAAGCCCTCAAGNAAAATTATAAACAGGACCCCCACCTGCAANCTAAAACTTGTTTTCCTACCCCCATTGTTTTAAGGGTAGGGAGATTAAGAAAGTCTAGATTTTCGCCTTCGCGGGAACGACGCACTTCCTTCGTTGTCATCCCGTGGTTGATAGGGGATCTTGTTAAAATTATATTATTTTTTTAACCCCCAGCCCCCTTCGCCTGATGGCGAAGACACCCCCACGCTTCCATAAAAGGCCGCAAGGGAAGAGGGATAGGAGCTGCCCCCATAGAAAGTTATTCCCGCAAAGGCGGGAATCCACTTGAACATTACAATGCCTTAGAGATTGGTTGTTATTTTATTGCGAAATTTGAAGGCGGCGAGTTGTTGTAAAAAATCGGCTTTTTGAGATTTAGTTAAGTTTTTTGCCGATTTAAACTTTACAGATTTAGGGTTAATTTGCACGCCATCCTTAATAATTTCGTAGTGTAAATGGTTGCCAGTGGAGCGGCCGCTTGTGCCAACATAGCCAATTATCTCGCCTTGTTTAATGCGTTTACCCCTTTTAGACCTTTTTGCAAAGCCGCTCATATGCGCGTAGGCGGTGCTGTAGTTTGCATTGTGGCGAATTTTTATGTAATTGCCGTATCCGCCTTTACGGCCGATAAAACCAATAACCCCATCGCCAGCGGCCAAAATGGGGGTGCCTCGTGGAGCGGCAAAATCAACGCCTTTGTGCAGCTTTGTATAACCCAAAATTGGATGCTTGCGATAGCCAAAGTTTGAGGATAATCTGGCACCATTTATTGGGGTTTTCATTAGCCCTTTTTTGAAGGACTCCCCCTGTAAATCAAAGTAGTCCTTGTATTGTTCGTAGTAAAAATATTGCAAAACATTTTTACGCTCCAAGTAAAGATGCGAAAAGAGTATCCTGCCAGATTTTAACCGCTTGCCTTCGGCATCGTAAAAATCCTCAAAGGACACAACAAAATTATCGCCTTGGCGAATATCTCGTTGAAAATCCACTTCAAAGCTATACATATCAATAAGCGACATTACAATTTCAATTGGCATGTCAAGTTTTATGCCATCGGCAAAAAGTGAGTTGTTAATTTGCCCAGATATAGTTGTAATTTTTTTTGTAGATTCAATTTCGTTAGTGCTAAATGTAAAATCTTGCTCTTGCAATTTTACAAATAAATATTTGTCCCCTTCTATTTTAGTGGAAAAGGAGATGATTTGGTATTTGTCGTCCACCGGTTTTGGCGGGCCAAAGATGTTGTTCTCAATTTTCTTGATATTTTCATCGTAGCCATAGCTTGCAATTTCAAAAATTAGCTCCTGCCCCGGGTAGATTTTTAATGCCTGCTTTTGCGATTTTTTAAAACTTGCGATGAACTTGCGTGCAAAGTTTTTTTCAATTTCCAGCTCAGATAAAATGCTTTCAATTGTATCGCCATTTTGCACAATGTAAGATGTTGTTTTGGGCTTTGCATAACTAATGCCAGATGATATCTCGGTGAATTTTTCAAGCTCAACAATTCGTAGGTTTTTTTCTACCCCTTCGCCTTCTGGGGGGTTAAATTGCTGGGAGTTATAATTGTGGCTACGGTTGTATTTGGCAATAACAAAAAACATATTTAGTAGTTTTGCCGCTCCAAAAAAGCAAGTAAAAAGCAAAATTACAAACAAAATATTTGAAATGTGTTTTTTACTCATTGATTGTTTTAAAAATATTAAGCAACTCGACCCATCCAGCCAAAATTTGGATTTATGCGATTGTCGCAGGGATTTTGATTGCTAACAACATCACTCCCCGCAACGCAGGGGCTTTTAAGTTCCTCAACTTTTTTTCCACAAGATGCAACAAAAAATGCGGCAAAAACACAGGCAATTAATATTTTTATTAACTTCATAAAAAAAAATATATAAATTTTTTAATATACCTCTCCTATAACTAGTTTTTTACTGTATCATTTTTCAAAAATTTTTGCCTTGCTCGTTTATCAACATAAAGTCGCTTCGGCTTATAAAATGTTTTAAAAAAATATTTTATAAAAAATAGGTTTTAGAAAGGGTCTATTTTAGCTCATCGCTAATAATATTTAAGTTTGTAAAAACGCAGATGCGTCCTGCAACTTCAATACCTTTTTTGGCAATTTCAACGGCCGAAAGGCTAGTGCCAGATTCAACAAGTGCAATAGCCGCGCTGCGAGCATAATTGCCTCCGCTACCAATTGCGGCAATGCCATTTTCAGGCTCCAAAACATCACCAGAACCGCTTACTATGTAGGTTTCCTTTTTGTCGGCAACTATCATCATAGCTTCAAGGCGGCGAAGGTATTTTTCGCGTCTCCAGTCCTTTGCAAGTTCAACGGAGGCACGGAGCAAATTTCCGTTGAAAGACTCAAGCTTACTCTCAAGTCTTTCAAACAAAGTAAAGGCATCGCTTGTGGACCCAGCAAAGCCGCTTAAAATGGTGTTGTTGTGAAGCCTGCGAATTTTACGCGCCGTGGACTTAAAAATTGTGTTTCCAATGCTCACCTGCCCATCGCCAGCTATTGCAATTTCGTCCCCTTTGCGAACGCACAAAATGGTTGTTGCATGCATTTTTATTGTGTTATCCTCGCTCATTGCCAATATTACCAATACTAAAAAAATACAAAAAATTACTACCTACAACTTAACAACTAAAAAATATTTTGCAAGAAAATAATTTAAAAACAAAATTAACAAACAAAACTAGATTTTTATTTTTTAGCAAATATAAACATTTTATAAATATTAATTGATGAAGATTTATGAGTTATGATATAACAAAAATTCGCAATTTTTCTATTATTGCGCATATTGACCACGGCAAAAGCACCTTATCGGACAGAATCATTCAAATTTGCGGTGGCCTTGCAGAGCGGGAGATGGAGGCGCAGGTTCTTGACAATATGGAACTTGAAAAAGAGAGGGGTATTACCATAAAATCGCAGATGGTTCGCCTGCAATATACTGCAAAAAACGGGGAGGAATACACCCTAAATCTTATGGACACTCCGGGCCATGTGGACTTTGGCTACGAAGTTAGCCGCTGCCTTGCCGCATGCGAGGGAAGTATTTTAGTTGTTGATGCCTCGCAAGGGGTGGAGGCGCAAACTCTTGCCAATGTTTATAAGGCAATTGATGTAAATAACGAGCTAGTTATTGCTCTTAACAAAATTGACTTGCCAGCTGCCGACCCTGAAAAAGTAAAAGCCGAAATTGAGGATGTTATAGGACTTGATACAACCGATGCGAAAGCAGTTTCAGCAAAAGCAGGAATTGGAATTGAGGAGCTTTTGGAGGAAGTTATTGCAAAAATACCTCACCCAGTTGCTGGCAAGCTAAAGCTTGAAACCTCGGCCACGGAAAGCGGAGGCTTTAAGGCTTTGCTTGTTGATGCTTGGTATGATACCTATTTAGGAGTGATAATTCTTGTGCGAGTAATTGGTGGCTCGGTAAAAAAGGGTGATAAAATTAAAATGCTAAACACAGGTGGCGAATACGAAGTTGAGCAAACTGGATTTTTTACCCCCAAAAAAGTGGACTCCGAAAGCCTAAACGCCGGCGAAGTTGGTTTTATAAATGCCAACATTAAAAATGTTGCCGATTGCTTTGTTGGGGACACCCTTGTTATGCAAAAGGACAATGCAACCAAAGCGCTAGATGGCTTTAAACGCCCACAACAAGTTGTGTTTTGCGGGCTTTATCCACTAGCAACCGAGGATTTTGACGACTTAGAAGAAGCAATTAACAAGCTTGCCCTTAACGATGCTAGCTTTTCGTTTGAAAGAGAGCTATCTAGCGCACTTGGGCTTGGGTTTCGCTGCGGATTTTTGGGGCTTTTACATATGGAAATTATTCAAGAACGCCTCTTTCGCGAATTTGACATTGAACTTGTAACAACCGCCCCCTCAGTTGTTTATAAACTAATTGACAACAAAGGGGAGGAGCGAACAATCTACAACCCTCTTGAAATGCCAGACCCTGTCTACATCAAAAAAATGGAAGAACCTTGGATAAAAGCCACAATTTTTACGCCAGATGCCTATTTGGGCTCGGTTTTAAAGCTCTGCACCGATAAAAGGGGTGAGCAAGTGGAAATGGGTTTTAGCGGGCAAGGAGGCCGTATAAAATTAATTTACCTCATTCCACTCAACGAAGTGGTTTTTGACTTCTACGACCGCTTAAAATCAATTTCATCAGGTTACGCAAGTTTTGAGTGGGAAATGGCCGAGTATCGCGAGGGGGATTTATGTAAGCTTTCAATCCTTGTTAACGGCGAGCCGCTAAACGAGCTTTCGCTTATTGTAAATAAGGCAT
>JGI12421J11937_10000859_pt1 | contig 12074 bp, 6 predicted proteins | sample LakErihyJuly2011_2_FD_11937 | JGI IMG/M metagenome (IMG submission 11937)
CTAGCCCCGTCCATACCAACATTCCCTCTAAAGTTAAATATCACAAAGTTCAGCCGGGGCAAACGCTTTATTCCATTTCAAAAGCCTACGGCATGGACGTAGAAACGCTAAAACGACTAAATGGTTTGAGGAGCAATAACATAGCCGTTGGTAGACTGCTTAGGGTTCGATAAAAGATGATTAAACCTATGTTCATTGGGTTTCGTCTAATGGTGATTATACCTAATTAATTAATACCGATATTTGTAGAACATGCGCTTTCCTATTCCAGCCAATACGATTTCAAGGTTTTTATTGATCTGTCTATCAGTTTTATTCTCAGTTACTTCAAATGCTCAAGGCGATAACAATCCGCCTGCGGGCAGAGGCGATCAAGGCGGTGGAGGGCGAAGCGGGGGCCGCGGAGGATTTAGAGTACTTGGAACGGGAAAAGTGGTTGGATCGAGCGGAAATCCAATATCCACAGCCACCGTCACCATTTTATATCCGAAAAGCATCGAACAGATTGAAAAATCTAATGCCACCAATTTTTCCTGGGCTGATACGATCAACTTTAAACGAAAAAAGTCAACCCTTACCAACGAACAAGGACAGTATCAAATAAATGTCAACCTAAGAGCCTTTGCACCGGAAGGCAGCGATTTCTCTTGGATGATGTCGGAGCTTCAGAACCCCGATTCTAAAGCGTTCTATTTCTTATTGGTGGCCCAACAAAATGATGGCAAAATCACAAGTCAGTGGCTTAATCTGCTGAGTTTGGTCAATCTGAAGCAAATGCCCCCACCCCAAGGCGGTTTTGAATTCAATATTCCCGACATGATTTTGTTGAACAAAGAGGAATCGATGAGTGCGGTGGAAATCAAGACCCAAGCGGTGTTGGTGAAAGGCGACACTACTGAAATCAACGCAAACAACTTCAAAGTTAACCCAGATGCTACGGCAGAGGACCTTGTTGGTAAAATGCCTGGTGTGAGTTCATCAAACGGACAAATTCAGGCCCAAGGTGAGACGGTAAAAAAGGTATTGGTGGATGGCAAGCCCTTCTTCGGCGAGGACCCCAATGCAGCCTTAAAAAACCTTCCCGCAGAAGTGGTTGGGAAAATCCAAATTTACGATGCAAAATCTGAACAGAGTTTATTCTCGGGTATTGACGATGGGAATACCACGAAAACGATGAATATCATCACCAAAAGTCAGTTTAGAAATGGCCTTTTTGGTCGAGGTTTCGCGGGCATTGGCCAATCCATCGAAGGAACGGGAGATCAGACAAAATACAAAGGCGGGATTACAATCAATTCATTCCACGGCAATCGTAGACTCACGTTTCTAAGCCAAATCAACAATATCAACGAGCAGAATTTCTCCTTTGAAGATTTGATGGGAAGTATGGGCAGTGGCGGTATGGGTGGAATGGGAAGTCGCGGCGGTATGGGAAGTCGCGGCGGCATGGGAGGCGGAGGCAATTTCTTTACAGGTAACCAAAGTGGAATTACAACAACGCGTGCGATTGGCTTGAATTACAGCAATCAATGGGGTAAGAATGTAGAACTAAGCGGTAGTTATTTCCTAACCTCCACCGCAAATATCAATAGCACTGAAACAAATCGTAATTACATCGTGGGCGACCTCGCAAATGGCACAATCAATTATTTGGAGACCAACCCAAGTAATACTGATAATTTAAGTCATCGTGCAAATTTCCGCTTGAATTGGAAACTGGATTCTACCAACTCTTTGTTGATCGAGCCGAAGATTTCGTTGCAGCAAAATACCAGTGAAAATCCCCTATCGGCGAACACAATCAATGGTTTGGGCGAAACGATTTCCAAATTATCGAATTTTACCAATACGCAGACGGATGGATATAGGGCATCGAGCAGTATTTTGTATCGACATTCATTCAAAAAGAAAGGTCGCACCTTTTCTACTGAGATCAATCCAGGCATAAACGGACAAGCAGGAAATACGATTCTAGCCAACTCAAATTATTTCATTTCCGATACCTCTTTGCGAGATCAAAAAACAGATATTTTGAAAAATACCATTACTTTCAGTGGAAACGTAACCCTCACCGAATCTTTGGATTCCAATAATTTTATAGCGGCTACGGTTTCTACCAACATCAACCAGAATAACAATGATCGATTGGCGTATTTAATGGATGCGGCAACATTAGGATATACGAGGTTAGATACTTTCTTTTCAAGTAAATTCATCAATGGGTATTCACAGCACAAAGCGGGGGTAAGCTATCGTTATCAAACTTACAAATGGAACATTACCACTAGTTTAGACGGACAGTTGGCGTTGTTAGACGGACGGCAGTCGATGCCAAAAAACAGCGATTTGTCACGGCAGTTCACTTCCCTTTTGCCCAGTTTTCAGGCTCGATACAATTTGGGAATGAAACGCAATTTGCGGATGAATTACAACACATCAAACAATGCTCCTTCCATTGACCAGTTACAACCGGTAGTAAACAACAACAATACCATGCAGTTGAGTTCTGGCAATCCCATGTTGGTTCAGGACTATCAGCATAGCTTATTTCTGCGATATTTCTCTGTGACACCCGAATCAGGAAAAAATGTATTTTGGATGATAAACAGTCAATACAGCAACAATTACATCAGCAATAAAACCATTCTTGGCGGCAGAGAAGCAAAATGGATTTTGATGGATTCCAATGTTTTTAGTGGACCTCAATCCGGCAGCGAAAGTTATTCAGGATCAGATAGCGTACTTCTCTCTCCTGGTGGTCAAATCACGATCCCAGTAAATGTAAATGGTTACTATTCACTTCGATTGTTCGGATCATGGGGCAAGACTATCAAAAAAATCAATGTCAATACGAATGCCGGAATTACAACATCGCACATTCCTAGTTTGATTCAAATGGGTAACGCAAAAGCCATTTTAAATTATGCAACCAACCCATCCATTACTGCGGGGCTAGTTTTGGCGAGTAACATCTCTGAGAAAATCGACTTTACGGTTTCTGGCAACGGCGCTTACAGTCAGGTGATCAATAGCATTCAAAAGACTAACAATCAAACTTATATCAATTACAATGGTCGTTTCGCAATGAATTTTATGCCCACGAAAAAATGGGTGATTAACTCTGATGTCACTTATCAGGCATACCAGGGATTATCGAACAGTTTTAATCAACAATACTATTTGTGGAACGCGGGTTTAGGATATAAATTCATGAAAGGCAACGCGGGTGAATTGCGCTTAACGGCATACGAGATCTTAAATCAAAACAGGAGCATTCAACGTAACGTGACCCAAACGTATTACGAAGACGTAAAAACCAAAGTATTAACTCGTTATTTGATGATTACCTTCACTTATAAGCTGCGCAAATTTAATGGAAAGGGCGAAGATGGAAAAGACATGAAGATGTTCTTCCCCGGCGGTATGCCGCCTCCAGGAATGCCAGGACATGGTACGCCAGGTCGTTAAGGTGCGATTTTCTTCACCAATCCCTATCGCCCTATTCGATAACTTGGAATTGTCGGTAAACAAGAGCGCCTGAGACTGTTCTGAACGAGACAATATATTGTCCTTGCGATAAAGACATTCCAATTGAACCGACATTGGAAGGTGTATTAAATTCAAAATCCTGAATTCGTTTTCCGATTGGGTCCATGATTGAATAGGATTTGATGGCTTCAGTACTTTTAAATTCAATCGTAGCACCCATTTTTTGTGGGTTGGGGAATAATTTTAAATCAACAATTGAGATTAACCTTGTATTTCCAATAATTTCATGTGGCAATTTCGCGCTATCCAAGTTACTGCAAGAATCACCCGACAGTTGTATTTGATGGTAGACTGTAATGCCTGCGGAAATCATTCTAAAGGGATAGGTATTGACCAGTGGGCTTTGACTAGTACTTGACCATCCTGGAGATTGTAAAATATACCAACTGTGCTGTCCAGAAATTACTTTTGGCGACAGCTGATAGAAAGTTGTATCTACCTTTTTGCTCGATGCATAGGTAAATGATGGATTGGGTTTGGAGTTTAACTTAACAATTTTTATTGATGAGTTTACTTTACAACCCAAGGGCGATGTGGCGTAAAACTGAATTGAATCGCCATTTGAAATGGAAAGAATGCCTGTTTTTAGGGTTTTGTTGAGGGGGAACTGATTTTTATTGACATTAGCCCCTATTCCGCCGACATCTCCACCGCAATCAAATCCAAACTTCACACTACTTGCACATGTGTTTATGATAGTTGACGAATCTAAAGTGGTTGTAATTGCTGTGATGCTATCGGAGAGTAAACTATATGATTTTTTGAAAGTTCCGCATACCAATTGACTGGAATCAAGTACTTCAAAATCTAAAGGTGTCGACTTACTTTTTATAGCGATTGTAAAATCCGATTTCATGCCTTGCGATTTCCCGTTAACCCAAACACTGTATTTGCTCGGCAAATCACTCAGTAAAACCGTTTGATTCTGACCTACACAATTGGATGTCCCGTTGGTAGCGATTACGTATTTGACTTCCTTACAAGCATTTGTGTAGGAAGAAAAGGCAGCAATCGGACTCACTCCACAATCGGTATTAACTGTGAATCGAACCCATAATTTGAGCAAAGAATAGGCATTGGCTGCGGAAACATTGTAGAAAGTATCCTTTCCGCTTTTGCTGGTTTTGATCCAGGTTTTTCCGCTGTCTTTGCTGACTTCATATTGAACGGCAGAAGTTTGGGCGTACCAGCGGAATGTAACGTCAGTAATGGATAAGTCAAACGGTGCCGCAACCACTTTAGTTGATGAATCAGCCACAACGTACGACTTCTTTACGGCGGTGCTCACACAGCCATTGGAAGATTTTGAATACACGTTAATGAATGTGTTACCCGATTTGGCCGACAAAGAAATTAGGGTATCGGTTTTAAATGGCCCTTTGACATTGGTTCCAAAGGAATCGGCAAAACTGCCTTTGGCTTTCAAGATAATGAGACTTCCCGCGCAATACGCTGATTTTGAAGGGGTGAATTCCGCGCTTACGGTGGGACGTTTTTTGATACTCAACCGAATGGTATCGCTGTAAGTGATACAGCCAATTTTGTTTTTCGACTCGCTGAAATACATGCCAGAGTCCTTTACAAATAGGGATAATTTGGAATTATTGACTGGGAGCCATCGCTGGGTATATCCCAAAGCAGATTGAGAAATCGCGGTGATTTTCAGTGAATCGCCTGAACAAATATAATTTAATCCAACGGGCGATACTTTTGATTTTACCGGCGAATCGTTGACCGTATAGGTTAATTTAACCGTATTGGACTCTCCAAGGGAATTATAGGCCTTAAAGTAAATTACGTTGTTTACACTTCCCGCCAATTGAGAAAGGGTTGGATTTTGCTTATTAGATAAAAGTTTATACTTCCCGGATGCATCAAAGGTAAACCACTCAAATGACGTTGGGCTATTGGTTGCTGAACCGGCAAAACGAAATGCATTGGCACAAGCGGGTGTGTCGACTAGCCGCGCTTTTGCGACCGGCAATTTTGAACTCTGAGAAATCTTGAATGACTTGCCGTAGATTACATCTCCCGAACTATTTCCGTTCCCATCGGCAGCATTCAAATTCATATAGAATACAACACTTCCCATATTCTTGCTAGGCGCCTTCCATTTGAATACCCAAGAAGTGCTATCGGTAGCAACTTTGGAATTCCCTGTTGTAGTATGTTCGATGTAATTGCGTGTCAATCCGCTGACCGTACCTGAATTTCTTTGAGTTCTTGCATCAGTGGTAGCAAATGTGCCAGCGGCTTTTGAACTATCTGAACTTAACGCTGTGAGTTGGAATCCGAATGTAGAAATCCCTGATTCAGCATACGTAATTGTGACGGTGTAGGTTGAGTCCAATAAATATCCCGTGGAGGGAATATTACTAATCATTCTAACCCGATTCCATTGGGTTCCGCTTGTAACTACCGAAGAACCAGAGTGGCAACTGGTACAGTTGTTTTCATTGGGAGCACCCGTGTAACCAGAAGATGGTCCTGAAGCATTTGAAACAACATTTCCAATCAAGAATATGGCCAACGAAGCCATGATAATTTTTAACCAGCGCATATTCAAATTTCGTATTTTTTTCCATCTCCGCAAATTGCTTTAAGCCATTGAGTTAAAAAATATGTTATCCACATAATAATCTCCACAAAACCTACCCGTTGAACGTCTAAACATTTGATTTTATTGCAAATTCCCATAACCTCGACCAGCTTATTGTCGAATTGACACTTATTAAATTGTGGGATTTTTATCGATTCAAACCTTGATTTAATAGAAAAATAACACAAATAATTTATTAAGGTTGCAATTCAAACCAATCAAACATTATGAAAAGAAAACTTCTAGTAATTGTCGTGATGGGGATTTGTGGCTTTCCGATTGCGAAAGCACAGACCTCGAGTCCCGCTGGACAGCAGGACGGTGACACACTCAATGTTGGAACGGTTACAGTAACTGCAGTGGGAACAACCAATAGTGTTCGCAAAGTGGGTTATGCTGTATCCCAAGTCCAAGGCAAAGGCCTCGTTTCCTCAGGGGAAAGTGGCGTAATCCAAGCCCTCACAGGCAAGGCTTCAAACGTTCAAATCACCAAAAATGCGGGTGATCCGGGATCGGGTGCTTACATTCAGATTCGTGGACAGAACACAATCACGGGAAGTACACAACCACTGATTATTGTAGACGGGATTCCTGTAAGCAACTCAAGTCGGGGTGGTGGAGTAGATGGCGTAGTTCAGCAATCACGTTTGAACGATATTAATCCGGCCGACATCGAATCAATGGAAGTATTAAAAGGTGCAGCGGCCGCCGCAGTTTGGGGTACTCGTGCAGCCAATGGCGTAATCGTAATTACCACGAAAAGAGGTAAGCGCGGAATGAAAGTCGAATTTTCTTCTACTTTAGGCATTGACCAAGTAAACCGCGAATATGAAAAGCAAGGCAAATTTGGCCAAGGATCAAACGGAAAATGGGTTGCCAACACAGGTGGTAGCTTTGGAGATCGTATTGGCTCTCGTTCAGGTTCTGATTCCGTAAGTATGTCGGGCCAGCGATTTGAGGCAGAAAGCGGCAACATTTATCGCCCAATCATCAAAAAGGGTGATAAAACCGTTTACAACGATGCCAACCGCGACCAAGTTTTCCGTAACGGAACCACATGGAACAACAACCTTTCGATTTCCAATGCCACGGAAAAGAGTTCAGTATTCTTTAGCGTTGCCGATTGGAATCAGACGGGTGTAATCAACGGCAACTCAAACTACAGAAGGACTTCTGCTCGTTTGAATTTCACACAAAACATGAGTGATAAGCTGTCCATTGGATTCAATTCAACTTTGGCGAAAGTAACATCAAACAGAATTCAGATGGGTTCTAACTTAGATGGACTTTACTTGGGTTATTTGCGTACATCTCCGGATTACGATAACACTGACTATAAGGGAACTTATTACACAGCGGGCGGTGTACCTACATTCAACGCGCACAGAGGTTATCGCAGATACTTAGGAAATGCTGTTCCAACATACAATAACCCAGGTTGGACGATCAACGAACAGAATAACACATCCGATGTAATGCGTGTGATGATCACTCCAGAAGTGGGTTACCAGTGGAAAAAGAACTCTAAGTTCATCGCTCGTGCTGGATATGATATGTCGACCGACCGCAGAATCACTTATTTCCCAGTAAACTCTGCCGGCAGCTATGCCAATGGTGCATTTACGGACAATATGATTCAGGAATCTGAAATGAGCATGCACTTTATCAACCAAAGCAATTTTGCGTTGAATAAAAACATCAATTTGAATACAACTGTGGGTTATTTATATACCAACAACAGTTTCTACAGCATTGGTGGTTCTGCATCGCAGTTCATCATTCGCGACCAAGATCGTTATTCATTCATCAACTCTACCAGCGCAAACATGGATCCGTTCAACTCTTATTCTCAAGTAAAGAACAACCGTGCTTATGCCGTATTGGATTTTGATGATGTGCAGGACAAGTTATTCTTGCAATTGACTACTGCGTCTGAAGCATCATCAACCTTCAAAAATCGCTTCCTATCTCCTAGTGCGAGTTTGGCTACGAATTCACAAAAGACTTCTTGAAGAGCGATGCGCTTTCTTATGGAAAATTGCGTGCTTCAGCTGGCCGTGTGGGTGTTGCGCCTCCAGCATATATTTGGAACACAAACTACGTAAATGCTGGTTCTGCGTCAGGTTGGGGCGATTATTTAGATGCGTCTCAATATGGTGGGTCTATTTATCGTAGCTCAACCCAAGGTAATCCTGATATCAAGCCTGAAATGAAAACAGAGATGGAATTGGGTGCTGATTTGAAATTCTTGAAAGACAAAATTTCTTTGGGATTGACCTACTACAGCAACGTGATCGATGGCGCTGTATTGGCTGTTACTGTAGCTAATTCTACGGGTTATTCTAGTCAGTGGAAAAATGCCGCAAACATCTCAAATAAAGGTTTCGAGGCTGATTTGAACATCAACTTGATCAAAAACAAAAATGTCACTTTGAATCTTTACGGCAATTTGGGTCTAAACCGTAACATGGTAAATGATATCGGTGGTGCAAATTCAATCTTCTTAGCTGGTTTCACAGGAACTTCTTCTCGTGCTGTTAAAGGCTATGCGATGGGTTCTATGTGGGGTGGAAAGTGGTTGCGTGATGAAAGCGAAAAATTGGTTTTGGATGCCAATGGTTTCCCTCAAGCAGCACCTCAAGAAGGCGTAATTGGCAACCCCAACCCTACTTACCGTGGCTCTGTAGGAGTAAACGGTAACGTGAAGCGCGTTGGATTCAATCTTTTGGTTGAAACTTGTCAAGGCAATCAAATGTGGGGTGGAACGTACGCTGTGTTGAACAATTTCGGTATTACACCGGAATCAGCCAACGAGTTTACAGTATCTGCAGCCGAAGCTGCTACAATTAAGGACTACACCGGTGCTACGATCGCAGCAAGAGCAGCCACTGCGGGTAATGGTTCTGTTCTAACAAATGCAGATGGTACTTACACTTGTCGTGGTAATCTTGAAGATTACGGCAATGGTAAAGTTTGGTTGAACCAATCTTGGTATACTGGCTTAGGCGGTGGATTTGGATCAGTTTCTGAATCTTTCATCAAAGACGCTTCATGGGTTCGTATTCGTGAACTTAGCGCTACCTATGCATTGCCTGATGGCTTGTGCAGAAGTTTGGGCGTACCAGGTGGAATATCTATTGGTGTAACCGGACGTAACTTGGCACTGTGGACCAAATTCGACGGTGTTGATCCTGAAACCAACTTGACAGGTGTTTCTAACGGCCGCGGTTTGGATTACTTCAACAACCCTGGTACCAAATCTTACTTATTTAATATCAAATTCAATCTTTAATAATTACGAAAATGAAAAAAATATCAATCATTTTTTCGGTAGGTGTTGCAGCGATGATGGGTATGTCATCTTGTAAAAAAGACATGACCGAAATCAATAAAACAAACCCAAATCAGTTTAGCGATTCTGATCCTACATTGATGATTACAGGGGCCGAGTTGGCCAACGTAATCGTGAACGAAGGTGAGGCCGCTCGATTGGCTGGAATTTTCGCAGGTCATTTCAATGGCTATGACCGTCAGTTCATCTCATATGCGCAATACAATATGACATCTGGCGATTTCAATTCACCTTGGAGTAACCTTTACACAGAGGGTATCGCACAATGTCGTTTGATTGAAGCCAAAGCCGCAAAAGCCAACAACAAATCTTTGTTAGGCGTTGCGATGATCAACGAAGCGCAGTTGTTGCTTGCAGCATCTGGATTGTGGGGTGATATTCCCGATAAAGAGGCTTGTAACGACGCGATTTCAAATCCTAAGTTTGATAAAATGTCGGATGTTACTAAGCACTGTATCGCATTGTTGGATTCGGCTGCAAATCTTACTTCTGGTACTGCTTATAGCGCTGCATTTGCTGGTTCGTTTGATTGGGCTGAGGTTGCAAATACATTGAAGGCTCGCGCTTATTTGCGCATGGGCGACTATGCGGGTGCCTTGGCTGCTGCCAAAAATGGTGTTAGCGCTGGTGCCGACATGTATGCCAACCACAGCACTGAATCTCCAGGGGCTTGGAACTTGTATTACGACTTCTTGGATTGGAACCGTGGTGGATATATCTCTTGCGATGGCGCACCTATCGTAGGGATGTTAGATACCGCATCTACCTCGAGCAAGAACAATGCAAAAACCGATGAAACTGCGCGCTTTGATTATTATTTCTTAGCGGACAATTACACGCCTTTGGATCCAAACATGTACACTGGTATTTTTGCCCCTACTTCTAACTTCGCGATGGTTTCTTATGTAGAAAACGAATTGATCATGGCTGAATGTTATGTTCGCGGTGGCGACAATGCGAATGCTTTGTTCCATTTGAACAATGTCCGTAAGGAGCATGAAGCAAACTATGGTGGATACAAAGCTTATGTATTGTCTGATTTTGGTCCAACCGCAATGGTAAAAGGCGCAAGTGAAACTTTGGCTTTAGGTCGTGAGATCATGGTTGAGAAATATGTTTCATTGTTCGGCCAATTGGAGCCCTTCTGCGACCTTCGTAGAACCAAAAACGCCATTGGTATTAAGCCATACGCTGGAACTTCTCTACCGGGATGTTTTATGGTTCCTCAAGACGAGATCAATGCAAATACAAATGCACCGAAGGGTGGTAGTTTGTTTGATGTATTGGAATTGTTCAAGTAAGATCAACGAGTAAAATTTCAAAGGCCCCGGCAACTTCGTTGCCGGGGCCTTTTTGTTTCATAACGACGTACCCAGTGAAGAATGTCAGAACATGTGTTGTCGAAAATGTTGGCACAAATGTTGGCATAAAACAAAAACGGCCAGATGTTATCTGGCTGTTTTTCAATTAGTTAAAGAAATTTTTTGTGATCCCGCTGGGACTCGAACCCAGGACCCATACATTAAAAGTGTATTGCTCTACCAACTGAGCTACAAGATCATTTTCTTTTGCTTGTGTTAAAGGAGGTGCAAAAATACCATTATTCCCTCTAAAATAAAATTATTCCAGAAATTTCTTTCCTATATGTGTGATGAACCTTTGTCTTTACTGCCCCCAACGATTCCAACATACTGATCATCTTAGGATTAAAATCACCCACCCAAGCCAATTCCATCGTATTCACTCTTTTTTCAATCGCATTGCCTTGATGAAACTTGATAATCAACCCTGTTTCAACCCCTAAATTATGATGACTTGGCACAATACCAAATACGATTCCCTTGGCTTTATCAATCTTTCCACGATTTAACATAAACTGAATCTTTTGCCACCAACCCATAGAACCCTTGAAATCCTTGAGAACTTGATTGATTTCTAATATGGCGACAAAAAACCCAATCGGCTTATCGTTGTCGTAAGCAAAAATCGCAAACTCCTCTGGCATCGCGGGCTTGATTTCCTTCAATCGCTTGTGAAGTTCCTGATACTGCAATGGCTCAAAATCGTCGTGAAACGCCCATGCCTCATTGTAAATACTCACAAAATCCGCCGCAAACTTGTCCAATTGCGCATATCGAAAATACTCAAATCGATATCCCGGCTTACTCATCACCCTTTCGGCAATCTTAGAAAATCGCTCATAATTGAATTCCTTTTCTACAATGTCGTATGTATTCTGTTCGATTTCTAGCTGATAACCTCTCGACAAGAACCAAGGTTGATAATATTTGGGATGATAGTTTTCTCGATACGATGTGGGTGTTGTCGCCGAAATCAACAAACCCCAATAACTATCACGGTCGCCAAAATTGATTGGTGCATCGATACTTAGACATGATTCGGAGGTGAGCCAGGCCTCGGCGACATCAAAAAGGGCGTTGGCAACCGTTGGGTCATTGATTGACTCAAAGAACCCGATGCCCCCACGTTTTCCAGATTTGGGTTTTACCGTATAAAATGCAGCGATGCGGCCGGCCATTCGGCCGGCCGCATCCAACGCTATCCAACGGCGCG
>JGI12421J11937_10000869_pt1 | contig 12024 bp, 5 predicted proteins | sample LakErihyJuly2011_2_FD_11937 | JGI IMG/M metagenome (IMG submission 11937)
ATGCGCTGACTTACACCATTGTCACGGCGCCTGCTTTAGGATCGCTCAGCGGCACGGCCCCCAATTTGGTGTATACCCCCCGCGCCAACGCCAACGGCTCTGATTCATTCACCTTCAAGGTCAATGACGGTTCCTTTGATTCTGAGCTCGCGACGGTTGCAGTGACCGTTGCCCCAGTCGCCGACGCTCCCGTCGCCTCGAGTCAGGATGTGTCGGTGCGCGAGAGCACTGCCACTGTCATCAACTTGCAGGCCGTCGATGCAGACGGGGACGCCATCACCTACACGGTGATCTCACAACCGACCCTTGGTGTGCTCTCCGGTACTCTCCCCAACCTGACCTACACTCCGAAGCTCAATGCGCAGGGGAATGACACGTTCACTTTCAAGGTGACCGACGGAGCCCTGGAGTCCGCAGTGGTCACGGTTCGTATCACCATCGGCAACACGGCAGGCAACGTGATTAACGTGGCTGCAGGTTACTTGTACGGCACCCATAACTGGGTGGCGACGAACACGTACATTTTGACGGGCTTCACGTACGTGATGAGCAACGCCGTCTTGAACATCGAGGCGGGCACGGTGGTTAAGGGAGCCTCCGGCACGGGAACCTCGACCAGTGCGGCGAATGACTTCGGCTGCTTGTTTGTTTGCTCCGGTGGCAAACTCAACGCCAACGGCACGCCGAATCGGCCCATCATCTTCACGGCGGTGGCCGACGATGTGAGCGATTCCGGTGATCTGCCTTTCCCGACGCGTGGTTTGTGGGGTGGCATCGTCCTCTTCGGCAATGCCCGGTTGAACAACCCTGGTTGGACCACCAACAACGTGTCGTACGACATCTATGAAGGACTGCCCGACCTCGCGGTGACCAATGCTGTGAGCGGTCAGGTCGATTACTTGCACCGCTATGGTGGCAGCAACGACGACGATAGTTCTGGTTCGATGCGCTACGTCTCGGTGCGGCACGGCGGCAAGAAGCTGACGACCGACAAGGAGATCAACGGTTGGTCGTTGTGTGGTGTTGGCCGAGGCACGGTGGCTGACTACCTGGAAGCCTACTGCATCGCCGACGACGGGTTTGAGTTCTTCGGTGGCTCGGTCAACACCAAGCACTTGGTGTCGGCCTTCAACGACGACGACGGATTCGACACCGACATGGGCTATAACGGTCAGAACCAGTTCTGGTTCGGGATCCAAGAGCCGACAGCCAAGGACAGCAGCTCGGAGCAAAACGGGCAGCCGCAGTCTCCGGACGTGCGGGTGGCCGGAGCGTTGCCGCTGTCGGACTACACGATCCGCAATGCCACCTTAATCGGAGCTGGAACGAACACGACAGGCAACGATGCGTTGCGCTTCCGCCAAGAAAACAAGGCGCGGTGGTATAACTCCATCGTGACCGGCTTTGGTGGCGTTCGCGTGCGTATTGACGACGACGGTGTGTCGACGCCCGACGTGAAAAACAACTTGTTCTGGGGATTCCTTGCTGGATCGAACGAAGACTACGGCAAGGCGTATGTGCCGGCCGATCTGAACCCGGTGGCCGATCCGAAGTTGCTGTCAATTAGTCGCAAACCGGACGGCAAGCTGGATCCGAGGTTGTCGACGGACAGTCCGGCCTTCACAGGCACGTTGAAAACGCCGGCCGACGGCTTCTGGACCCCCGCCAATTACAAGGGCGCGTTCGACGCCAATGACAACTGGGCCTACGGCTGGACGGGACTCAGCGCCGAGGGTTTCTTCCCGGCGCGCGACAATGTCGTTTACGTCGATTCAAACTACCTCTACGGCACCTACAATTGGGTGGCGACCAACACCTACATCCTGACGGGCTTCACTTACGTGATGAGCAACTCCGTCTTGAATATCGAGCCAGGCACCGTGATTAAGGGAGTCTCAGGCACAGGTTCCTCTTCCACTGCGGCTAATGACTTCGGCTGCCTCTTTGTCTGCCGCGGCGGTAAGATCAATGCCGCCGGCACCGCGGGCAATCCGATCATCTTCACGGCCGAAGTGGACGACGTCGCTGATGCGGGCGACTTGCCCTTCCCGTCGCGCGGTCTCTGGGGTGGTCTTGTTGTCTTCGGCAATGCCCGTCTGAACAACCCGGGTTGGACCACCAACAGCGTGTCTTATGATATCTACGAAGGTCTTCCGGACCTTGCCGTNACCAACGACTTCACGGGCCAGATCGACTACTTGCACCGCTATGGTGGTACCGATGACGACGATAGCTCAGGCGTGTTCCGCTATGTGTCGGTGCGGCATGGTGGTAAGAAGCTGACCACGGATAAGGAGATCAACGGATGGTCTCTGGGTGCCGTTGGACGGGGCACGGTAATGGAGTACTTGGAAGCCTACTGCATCGCCGACGACGGGTTTGAGTTCTTCGGCGGATCGGTGAATACGCGGTACTTGGTGTCCGCCTTCAACGACGACGACGGATTCGACACCGACATGGGCTACAACGGTCAGAACCAGTTCTGGTTCGGGATCCAAGAGCCGACGGCCAAGGACAGCGGCGCGGAGCAAAACGGTCAGCCGCAGTCTCCGGATGTGCGCGTGCCGGGTGCGTTGCCGCTGACGACGTATGCGATTCGTAATGCGACGTTGATCGGTGCCGGTACCAACACGACAGGCAATGATGCCCTGCGCTTCCGGGTGGAGAACAAGGCTCGCTGGTTGAACTCGGTGTTCACCGACTTCGGTGGCGTGCGAGTGCGTATCGACGACGACGGTGTTTCGACGCCGGAGCTGAAGAACAACGTGTTCTGGGGTTACAAGACTGGATCGAACGAAGACTACGGCAAGGAGTACGTACCGGCCGCCTTGAACCCGACGGTGGATCCGCTATTGGGAGGCATTAGCCGCAAGGCCGATGGCCAGTTGGATCCGACATTGCGCGCCGGCAGCCCGGCTTATGGAGTGCCGCAGACTGAGACCCCTGGATTCGTGAAGGTGAACTTCACTGGAGCCTTCGGTTCCGAGAACTGGGCCCAGGACTGGACCGCACTCGATGCCGACGGCTTCTTCAAGGCCACCAGCATCAAGCCGGTTGGGCCCATGGCTCTACCGCAACCCAAGGCTCCGGTTTTGGGTGTCGCTGCCACCGCAACAGGACTGAAGATCACCTTCATGTCTGAACCCGGCCGCACCTACATCCTCCAAAGCCTCACGGCCTTGGATCAGACCGCTTGGGCCCCGGTGCAATCACCGGTTGTTGGCACTGGATCCGATCTGACCGTCGAGGTGCCCTTCGGGGTGGCCACCGGATTCATCCGGGTTTCGGTAGAGTGATCTGAGCCGAAGGGCCTTCACATCAACAGCTTCGCAATGGGGCGGATCCGCAAAACGGGTCCGCCCCATTTTTCTTGAGCCGGAATACTTCAGTCGGGAGGAAAGCGATGGCGTGNCGGATTCTTTCGCACAACGAGGCGAGCGCGCAGCGCGGGCTTGATGAGGCTCCTGCTTGTGACCCGTAACGAACGAATACCGACGCGCTTGCGGAAGAAAGCGCAGCCAGCACGACCGATTGAGCGGGATGGTTCTGGCTGAAGTCTCGCCAGTTTCGATCGCGAATTATCCCTTTTGCTGATGGCTGCGATGCATCCAGCCACCGGCCAGGACGAGTGCTCCGATCCCCACGACCGCAATGGTCAGTCCGGCATCCAAGAACAAGGGCAGTACTCCCTCCACGGTCATCAAACGCCCCCGGGTCAGTAAGACCACACACACTGCGAGGTAGCCTGCCGTGTCGGCCAGATACATGAGAAACCCCAAATTGGCGCGATCTCGGGTGAGCGCGATGAATCGTTCAAAGAGAGTGGCGTGAACGGCGATGTAAGGGAGGTACAACCCAATGCCCACCGCCACCATGAATCCAAAGGCATCAATGCCTTCCCGCCGCCAAGCCAAGCACGCGGTTGCAACCATCGCCAACCCCAGGCATGAGACACCCAAACCCGCGTAAAACGCCCGGCGATTATCCCGGATACGAGCCATCAATCCCATAGGAATGAGGACTGCCAGCGTGACCCACATCTCTGACTGAGTGAAAACCATCGCGGCGCCCGGAGATCCCAACGCCTGCCAGAGTTCCCTCGAAAAATCAGCCCTCACGGAGCGCAGCAATGTGACCAGTGTGTAGGCTGTGATGATGAGCAGCACCGCCAAGCCATGGCGCTTGAGGAAAGCCCATCGCTCAGATCGGTTTAGTGGTTGTCGTTCTGTTCGGGCGACGACATCGGAATCGGTGGGTGGCGGAATTTGCCCAAGCATCCAAGCGAATCCCCACAGCGGGAGTGCGAAGACCGCTCCGGCGGCCGCCGGCATCCAGCGTTCCGGCACGCCTGCCTCGAGCAACCGCAGACCCACGGTCTTCGATAAGCCGTCGGCCAGAATGAAACTGCAGCACAGACCGGTGATGAAGGCTTCGGAAAGCCGTCGGCCCTCAAGAAACCCCAGAACCAGACCAAAGACCATTCCCAGCGGTAGTCCATTTAAGAAGAGGCAAATCGCTGCAAAAGACGGTGGCAGTAGACCAAAGAGGATCCAGGCGGTCTCGGCTACGGCGATCAAACCGAAGAGCGTGGCGATCCGACGCTGGGGTGCCATCTCGGCAATAACCCGAATGCCCATGGCCTTGGAAGCGGTGTAACCCAGGACTTGAGCGCTCACCAACAGCGCCTTGAAACCCGGGCTGAATGGATCACTGACATAAACGCCCGCGGTGAAAGGTTTCCGAAAGCCGTACATGCAGGCGTAGGTTCCAAACGCCGATACGGTGCACCATGCTGCCAGCGCTATCGGGTCTTTTTGCCACCGTCGAATCATGGCTTTCATGCCGGAGAATCGACGGGTTTGCCGGCCCACGGATGGATTGAGGTCACCATGACATGGTTCACGAACAGTGCTTCAAACCCAGTGAAGATCAGGAAACACTGACTTCCAATCCATCTGGAATCACAGAGACGCGCTGCCATTTTCCGGAGGCTGCGAGTCGGAAGGCTTCCGCTAATTGGCTCAATGGGATTGGAGGTGAAACCAAGGACTCCCAGGAATAATCGCCTTGATGCTTCGAAAGGAAGGCGATCGCGGCGTCGAGATGCCGCGGGGCGTAGTTGTGAATGCCTCGCAGGGTCAGGCATTTGCGGATGAGGGTTTCACCCGTCAGTTGCAGGGCCGAATCCGGATGCACTAGCCCGGCGATGGCGTAATGCCCGCCCGGTCTTAGCCAGCTAATTCCATCAGCGATCACCGAGGCGCTGCCGGTGACCTCGATGACGACATCGGCCGAGTTGGCATGAATCGCATCGTGGGTGGTCGACAAGATGGGGACGCCGCCAAACCGGGGCACCGCCAAGAGTCGGGCTGGTTGACGATCTACAACGAGCACTTCTTTCCAACCGGCAGTTTTCAGCAGGGCGCAGCCGTAGAGCCCGAGCAAACCAGCCCCTTGAATCACGACCCGTTCTCCAGGTGTTGGAAGGGATTCGAGAACTGCGATCATGGTCGCAAGAGCGCAATTGGCCGGAGCCACCATTGCATCGCTGAGAGGGTTGGGCACTGGCACGAGGTGTGTGCCGGATCGCAAAACCATGTGGGTGGCGTAGCAGCCGTTCAATCCAGATCCGTCCGACAGGCTTCCGTGCCCGTATTTGAAAAGTCGTTCGCATTTCTGCGGTAAATTCCAACGGGTACAAGGATCACACACACCGCAGGAGTCGGTCAGGGTCCATGTGATGCGCTGGTCTACCCACGAGGGGTCTAGGCCCGATCCCACCGCAACCACCCGTCCGACTGCCTCATGACCCAGCACCATGGGGGTAGGTCCGCGGCGTCGCCCACAATAGGTGTGGAGGTCAGAACCGCAGAGGGTGGTTAATAAAATGGCCACCAAAACCTCCCCGGATCCGAGAGAAGGCTGACAGAACCGCTGATAGATGAATGGGGAATCCACTCCGGAGAAAACGGCGGCCAACACGCTGGGGTCCATGGTCGTAGAGTTAATGAAAATCCGAACGGATCTCGAGATTAATTCAACCGACGACAACCCGCTGTTTGTAACGATTGAGCGATGGAGACCGCGTGTTTTCTGCGGCTNTGTTAAAAGTCCGTGACGCGCTTGGGTAAGGTTGAATCCCGCGTTTCAAGTGCTAAAACCGACGAACCGGTTAGGGCTGCGCCCTGGATCGGTTTTTCCCTCGATGATCATGAAATCAACCTCTATCAAAGAACCTGGCGTTCGGCGGCAATTGCTGTCGGCCATCGCCGCGTCCCTGATCGCCACGGCGATGCAGGGTTCACTTCAGGCTCAAGCGGTCTCCAACCGTCTGTTCGCTGAGAACTTCGATTCATTGCCCCTGGGCCCGAACCGCGAGGAAGCACTTGCTGGTTTGGAAGTGTGGACCGGAACACCCCCGAGTGGCTGGGTGTTGGACAATTCGGCAATGCCTGGCTTCGGCACGGCTTTGGACGGCATCGTGGAGTGGGCCGGGTGGACCTTCGCGAACAAGGACTGGTGGGTGCGCACGGCCGGCAATCAACGCCGCGCTGAGTTCGCCTTCGGTGACAACACGGTAATGATCGCCGATCCGGACGAGTGGGACGACGCGGGTCATGCCAAGGGTCTCTTCAATGCCTACATCGCGCTGCCTGCGATCAACGTGACGGGTGCTGCGGCCAACTCGCTGGTGGTGGCTTTCGATTCGACCTGGCGGCCTGAAGCCTTCGATGACGGTGGTGCCAACTGGCCTGTGGACGAGAATGGTCGCCCGATCAACCACCAGAACGGCGTGGTGGACGCGTCCTTCGACGGTGGCGCCAACAAGCGTGTGGTAGACTTCGATTCGGACTCGCAGAGCCCGAACTTCCATAAGGACATCGACTTCATCAACGAGTCGGTGGTGGTGCCGCTGAACAATCCGGCGGGAGCCAAGACGATGAACTTGCGCTTCGGGATGCTGACGGCTGCCAACGACTGGTGGTGGGCTGTGGACAACATCGCGGTGGGCGTGCCGCCGTTGCTCTCGAGCGTGACGGGCAACGGTGTGGCGGTGACCAACCGAATCGTCGAAGCCTTGGGCAAGACGGTGAACACGGCTGCCGGCGTGACGGTGAGCCTGAATGGTAAGGTTACGACGCCGGTCGAAGTGACTCGGGATCTGGTCAATGACAACTATCCGGAGAGCGAGCGGGTGTTCGTGAGCCACACGGGCACGCANGTGTTCGCGCCTCGCTCGAAGGTCACTGTGACGGTGCGCTTCACCGACAACACGGGCCGCGTGGTGGAAGAGAACGGCTCGTTCATTGCTCCGGGTTACCTGACCGTGAGCACGACTCCGAAAGTCATCACCGCGGTGCTGACGGATGCGGCGTGGATGACAGTGAAGGATTCGGCCGGCGTGAAGCTGGAGCTGAATGGCGCTTCCATCACGGCCACATCGGTGACCCGCGTGGACAACACGGTGGTGGTTCGCTACGTGAGCCCCTCGTTGATCCCGTCGGGATCGCGCCACACGCTGAAAGCGACCTACACGACGGCCGCGGGCCAAGAGTTGACCGAGACGGTCGGCTTCACGGCGGCGACCTATGCGACCCTGTCGGCCGAGTTGGCGACGGCGGTTGGCACGGGTGCCGAGGCGGGCATGAACTGGCGCACGCATCAGTTGGCGGCGGCCCGTCCGGCCGGCACGGTGCTGTCGGCTGCGGAGTCGCAGTTGGCCGGTGCCTTGGGCGCTTCGGAGCATGATGCTTCGGGTGAAGTGGGCGGAATCTTCAAGATCGACTACGTGAACTTCGACCAGGCGTCTGGCGAGGCTGGTAACTTCAAGGCCAGCGGTCTGGGCGAGCTGGCGGTGAACGACGAAGGCATCCCGGGCATCCCGGGCATCAATGGCGGCCTCGACAACATCGCCGGCGAAGTATTGACCTTTGTGGAAATCCCGGCCGCTGGGGTGTACGCGATGGTTGTGAACAGTGACGACGGGTTCCAGGTGTCTGTGGGCACCACGAACAACGTGAAGTCCCAAGTGTTGGGCGAGTTCAACGGTGGCCGTGGCAGCTCGGACACGCAGTTCTACTTCGAGGCGACGAAGGCGGGAGTTTACATGTTCCGCCTGCTGTGGATGGAAGGTGGTGGCGGTGCGAACGTGGAGTGGTTCACGGTCAACGCCGACGGTACCCGTGCGCTGGTCAACGGCACACAAGCTGGTGCCCTGCGCTCCTTCCGTCGCCGCACTGTTGCTGAGCCCGGTAGTGGTTCCACGACCCCGCTGGCTTTCTCCAGCATCGTGCGCAACGCCAATGGCTCGATCACGCTGACCTGGACCGGTGGTGGCACCCTCCAGTCCAGTGCCTCGGTCAAAGGTCCTTGGACCGATGTTGCTGGGGCTACCAGCCCCTTGACGCTGACTCCGGATCAGGCGTCGCAGTTTGCCCGCGTGCGCCGCTAAACGGCCCGGTGTGAACGATCACGGAGGGGTTCATGGGTTCTCCATGGGCCCCTCCTTTGTTCTTGTTAGAAACCTCAGACGCCACCCGAAGAACTCCTGACCATGAATGCTAAGTCGCAATTTCCGAGGATTGTAATTTGGTTGTGGATTCATGGAGCCCTTGCCACTTCGGGACTGTTGGCGGGTGACCGGTTGGTCGATTGGATTTGGCCCTTGGTTCAGCCGCCCTCTTCGTTGCTGGCGACCAACCTCCCTCAGGCCGAACGGACCCTCGGTTATGTGGGATCGGCCCAGTGCAGTTCCTGTCATGCCGAAGAACATTCCGCCTGGCATCGGTCCTATCACCGGACCATGACCCAGCCTGCCATGGCCGAGACGGTGCTCGGGCGTTTCGAGGGGCAGACCATTGAAGTTGGAGGCCTTAATTATCGAGTGTTCCGTGAGGAGGGTGGCTATTGGGCCGAGATGCCGGATCCCGATCTGATGATGCAAGCCGAGTCCTCGAAGAAGCCCGTGGACCGGCGGAAGATCCCTAGAGTGCGTCGACCCGTCGTCATGACCACGGGATCCCACCATTACCAAACCTATTGGGTGGCCAGCCAGCGGGTGCCGGGTCTGCTCCAGACCTTGCCATTGGTTTATTTGATCTCCGACCAACGCTGGATGCCTCGCGACGAGGCTTTCTTGCGAGGGCCCGAGGACCGGCAACGGCTCATCATCCAGTGGAATCATCAGTGCATCCGTTGTCATAGCACTGCGGGGAATCCGGGTCTGGATGAATCCAGCGGTCTGCTCAAAACAAAGGTTGGGGAGTTAGGAATCTCCTGCGAGGCCTGCCACGGGCCCGGTGAGAAGCATGTGACTGAGCGGCGAACTCTGCAAACGGACCCTGCTCAGAATGGCCCGCCCGCCTACGACCTCATCAATCCCTCTAAGCTCGACCACCGGAGGTCCAGTGAGGTGTGCGGTCAATGCCACGGCGCGTACATCTTGCGCCCGGAGCAGTCCATGCGATTCGCCACCAATGGCCCGGCTTATCGTCCCGGCGATCGTCTTTTCCAAACGCGCTATGAGGTGAAGCATCCGCGGGTCGATCCGAGGCCCGAACGCGTTGCAGACTACCGGCGCAATCCCGAGTTCTTTCGTGAGCAATGGTGGGATGACGGAACCATTCTGGCGGGAGGTCGTGAGTTCAATGGATTGGCAGCATCCAAATGTTTTACGCGAGGCACTCTGGGCTGCGCAACGTGTCACACCATGCACGGGCCTGATCCCGACGACCAACTGAAACCCGCTGGGGCGACCCCGCAGTCTTGCATCACTTGCCACACCGAACCTCGGTTCAAGGACCAGATTTCTGAGCACACCCATCACCTCAAGGAATCCGAGGGTTCCAACTGTCTCAACTGCCACATGCCTCACACGACTTACGCGTTGTTCAAGGCCATCCGCTCCCACCAGATCGAATCTCCGAGCAACGAACGGTTGTCCCGTTATGGGACACCCAATGCGTGCAACCTGTGCCATTTGGATAAGACCTTGGCTTGGACGCGCGACAACCTGTTTGTTCAGTACGGGCAGAAGCGATACCCATTGACGGCCGAGCAGGAACGCACCTCGGCCGGGGCCCTCTGGATGCTCCAAGGCAATGCGGCCCAAAGGGTGATCGCTGCGTGGCATAGCGGCTGGAAACCCGCGTTGCAAACCTCTGGGACCAATTGGATGACACCCATCCAGGCGCAGTTGCTCTCCGATGATTACGCAGTCATCCGTCGCGTGGTGTCGGGTGCGCTTTCTAAAAGTCCGGACTTCGATGCCCCGGCTTATGATTTCATGGCCTCGACCGAACGATTGCGGGGCACCACCCAGCAGGTGCTTCAGAAGTGGTTGGAGAGTGGTCGACCCAAACAACGGACGGGGCCCGCCGTTTTGATTGGACCCGACGGGACGTGGAACAAGGCGGAACTGGAGTCATTGCTGGGCAAACGCGACCAGCGCTCCATCACCATCCAGGAATAATCAGTTGGGGTTGTCGAGCGGGTCCGGGTCCAGTGTCCAGACGACGCGGGTTTGTGGCAGGAAGGCCTTGCCGAGATTCGGGCTGCCGGTCGCAGTGTCGATGACCTGATTGCCGCGGAGATTTTCGGCATGGCCGTCGGCGAAAACCAGATTCCCGCTGCCCGAGTGACGGGCTGAGAACCGGTTAGCGAAGGCATGCGGCTGCCCGTTGTAGGCCGATTGATTGGGGTGNAANTTGAGNTCNTCGGGCATNCCNGCNTCGGTGAAGACCACCGTTTGAGACGCCATTTGGATCGCGGAGAGCTTGGAGGGTTCCCCATTGCGGATGAGTTTGGAATTCATCGCCAGCGAGAAGAACGGGGATGCCTTGCGGACCGTGGGCACCGGNAATTTCGCCGCGGGGCAGGTCAAGAGAGAGGCCTTCTCGTAAAACGCTTGTCCATTGGTCGCGTAGTCACGAACGGGCCGCAGCCCGATGCGCGGAGGGATCGCATTGCACCAAAGATCGGCATTGTTGGTGCTCTGAGCCTGAAGCCAGGTCAACTGGTCTTGGCTAAAGGGTTTCTCGCGGGGGAGGTAATCGAGATTATCCTCCGTATAGAGCATCAATCCGAGACCCCATTGTTTCTGCTGGTTGAGGCAAGAAATACGCAGAGCGCTGCCTTTGGCACGCGCCAGCGCCGGCAAAAGCATGCCGGCCAAAATAGCGATAATCGCAATGACCACCAGCAGCTCGATGAGGGTGAACCCGCGGGAGCGAGAACTGAGCGGTGGCCGGCAATGGACGCCCTTCATTGAACCTCCACCCGAAAGAGTCCGACGGAGGCGCTGTTGGGGTCCAAGAAGAGTGAGAAGGTGACGGGTCCGGCGACGGTGGTTGCCTGAGGTTCGCCCTCGTTGACCCAAGCGCTACCCGCCTCATTGCGGCGTTGCAGCCGGTAGGTGCGACCCGACTCGGCCGAGAGCGACACCTTCAAGGCCGCTTCGGTTTGCGTGATGGTGAGTAATGGGGGCTTTACAGGGGTGACGATCGTTCCAGCCCTGATCCGGCCCGGAGAGCCCCATTCCTTGACGCCTTCCAGAGTGGCGGGCGCTTGGAACACGCCGTTCAAGTCCAGCACGCTGAGTTTGCCGAACTCGCGTGTGTCCGGATTGAAATTGAAACTAATGCCCGGATCGCCGGCGGGGAAATCCACTGCGTCGATGGTGTCTGCATTGGCCGTGGCCGTGGCGTTCCAGAGGCGCAAGCCGTCGCCGCCCGAACTGAGTCCGATGCCGCTCCCGGTGTAGGTCACAATCTTCAGGCCGGTCGGGAGATTATTGGTGCCCCACCAGGTTCGGAACTGATCCGGGGTGAGTCGTTCCACAAACACGATGGATTCGCCGGGCAAGATCACCAAATTGGTGTCTGCAATGGTGAGGGCGCTGCCGAGGCTTGCGCTGTTGTCATCAAAGCGCCAACCGGACAGCGAGAAGGGCACTGGCGAGAAGGAGGTGATCTCCCACCAATCTTCAGGCGCGAAACCCACTCGGTCGATGAAGGCGGGATCCAA
>JGI12421J11937_10000871_pt1 | contig 12021 bp, 7 predicted proteins | sample LakErihyJuly2011_2_FD_11937 | JGI IMG/M metagenome (IMG submission 11937)
AGCGATGGCGGGAGCAGGCGCGGGCAGCACCGTGGGGGCAGGCGGGTTCTGCAGGAGCCAGAAGAGGAGCCCGCCAAGGCCGGCCGCTACCGCGACAGCCATGACCAGCAGGAACTTGAGGTGCTCTCTCTTCATCGTCGGTCGACTCCTACTCTCCGCGCAGCCTTCTGGCGTCCGCCCAACTGAAGCAAAAATGCGACGAGCGCCGCAGCCGCTGCGATGATGAAACCGCCCGTGACTGCGAGCCGCCTCGCGAGTTCGGTGCGGCGCTCTGCGAGCCCCGCCTGGGCGACCTGGAGGCGGGCCTGACCCTCGAGCACCGCCTGATCGCGGCGTGCGCGCCGGTCTTCGATACGGCGCTCGGTGATCCGCTGGAGCCGTTCGAGCTCGGTCGGCAGCACGCTGGTGTCTTCGCGGTATCGTGCAGAGGCTGTTCGTTGCTCGAGCTGGTAGCGCTCGAAGGCGGCGTTGGCCTGGGCCACGGTCTGCGTCTGGTTCTGCTCGAGTCGTTCGAGTTCGACCTGCAGGGCGGCCGGCACCGCGCGGTAGGTGAAGTGGTGCCAGGTGACCCCCGCGGCGACGAAGCCTGCGAGGATGGCCACGAAGATGGTGGTGCGCACTTCGCGCCGGCTCTGACGGGCCGACTCCTGCCAGATGATCTGCGAGGCGCGGATCTGGTCTACCATGCTGGAGGAGGCCGCTTCGCGCCGCGCCGAGCCGGTCGACGGAGGCTCTGCGCGCACCGACGAGGGCGGCCGAAAGGCGACGGGCGGCGGAGGCTTACGAAGAGGCGCTGCACGCGACGCGTCGAACTCCGCGACAGGTGCAACGACGACCGGCGCGCCGCTGCTCGGCATCACACGGGCGCCATGGGCGAGGAGGGGGATGGGCGACATGGCGATGACGGAGTCTGCGCCAACGCGGAACCGGTCGGGCTCGGCGGGCTGCCAGGCGGCGCCGGCGTGCGAACCTGTGCTGGGCAGGCGGGCAGCCCCTGCAGTCGCCGTGCCCTGCGCACCCTGGGGGTTGTGAGCCTCAGAAACAGGGGCGGCTGGTGCCGCGGCTGGAGCGGGACGGGAGGCTGCAGGAGCCGCGGGCGCAGCAGGTGCGGGGACTTCGCCATCGAAGCGCAGGGTATGCTTGGCAGCACGCATGGGGATCGCCGCGGAGATGGGCGCAAAGCGACCGCTGTTCCGGTGCGAGGGGCGGCGAGCGAGCAGCGCAGCCCAGTCTGCGTCGACACCGGTCAGCGTCGCTTCGGTACCAACCCAGATGGCGGAGGTTGCTCGATCGACCGCGAGGCGGGCGCCAGCGCCGGGAGCGAGTTGCACCCAGTCGAGCAGCTGCCCATCGGCGCTGCTGGTGACCGCGAGGCGGCCTTCCACATCGAGCGTGACGATGGCCTTGCCGCCGGCAGCGAAGCAGGCACCGCAGATGGCGGAACCGTGCACGATGTCGTGGGCGAGCTGACGGCCCTCGTCGAGGTCCCACTGTCGCGCGATGCCGTCGGCTCCGTAGGTGAGGAGCGCTCCCCGCTCGCTGCTGGCAGCCACGCCGAGCACGGCGCCGGCGTGAGCGTCGAACTGCATGTGACGGCGGCCCGAGGCTGCCTCCCATATCACAACGCGGCCGGACGCATCGCCAACGCCGACGAGCAGGTCGTTCCAGAGGAAGCCGGTCCAGTGGGGCTGCTGGCTCTGGCTGAGCCTGTGCAGGATTGTCAGGTTGGAGACGTCCCAGAGCCAGACCTCGCCCGAAGGCAGCGCCGCAACAACGCGGAGCCCGTCGGCGCTGATGCCCGTCCGGACGACTGCCTCGGGGTGCCCCTCCAGCGCGCCAACGTGCTGGAAGCCACTGCCGGGTGTGGGAAAGTCGTAGAGGTGCACGGTGCGGCCCGCCGCCACCGCCATACGGGCTGCACGGAGCGCCATCGCTGCATCGACCGCGGGCTGCAGGTGCGAGTGGATGGGCGAAGCATGGAGCGCAGCCAGAGGCAGGCTCCAGTGCGGTAGCGCCGCCCCCTCATCGCCCGGCTCGGCCGCGATGGTGATGGAATGCGCCACCGCAAGCGGCACACCCGCCCAGAGGTCGAGGCCGCTCTCGTCTGCCCAGCCTGCAGTGACGACTGCCCCGCCGCGTGGATCGGGGCAGATGGCAACATTGGCTCCATAGCGCCCGACAACAGCGCGATGGGCGCGAAGAAGCCCGTGGGCCTCGCCCCAGACGACTCTGCTTTGCGTTGGGTCCTGCATCTACTCGCTGACTCACGAACTGGACTGCTTGCCGCCAGTTGGGGCGAGCGCTTGCTCACCTTTCCCTGCAACCGAATTCCGTCTAGCCGAAGTCGCAAGATCGGTCACGCGCGGAATGCGACGCAGCGCGCCGCACAGGCCTGCTACACCGATTCGATTTCACACCCGTTCGTACCGGGGCGCCACCCCCCGCCCGACCAGAGGTTCCCATGAAGATGCTCCCCGCCCTCCCCTCGCTCACGCGCCGTTCACGCCATCTTCTTGCCGCGGCCGGACTGCTGGCTCTGGCCACAGGCTGCGCCGGCTCCGCGGCTGGAGGGCCGTCGCTCGAGATCTCCCGCGTCGTGCTCTACCAGTCGGGCGTGGGCTATGTGGAGCGGACGGGTGAACTCGACGGAAGCACGCTGCTGCTGCATGTGCGCCCCGATCAGATCAACGATATCATGGCCAGTTTGGTGGTCCGCGATGTGACCCACAACGACCTGGCCTCCATCTCGCTGCCGCTCGACCCCGCGCGGATTCCGCAGCCCTCGCCGCTCCCTCCGGAGCTTCAGGGTGGCAGCGGACTGATGGCCGCTCTTCGCGCCCTCATCGGCGCGGAGGTTACCGTGCGCACCAACGAGGGCGCCAGCGATGGTCGTATCCTCGGCACAGAGTCGACCGGCACCGGCGACGAGGTCCTCACGCTTGTGACAGGCGAGGGGCGCCTCAAGGCCATCAAGGTGGCGACCGTCACCTCGGTCGACCTGCACGACACGGCGCTCTCCGACGGCCTCACGCGGAGCCTCGATGCGAGCCTCTCGTCGGGCGACTGGAAGTCGGTCGAGGTGACCATCCGCTTCCCCTCCGACGAGGCCCGCGAGGTGGCGCTCGCCTACCTGGTCGAGATGCCGACCTGGCGCCCCATCTACCGTGCGATTGTCAGCGACGGGAAGCTCCGGCTGGACGGCTACGCTATCGTCGACAACACCTCGGGCGAGGCCTGGGAGGAGGTGAACCTGAGCCTCACCGCCGGCACCCCCATCTCCTTCAAGATGGACCTTCGCACCCCGGTACAGCCGCAGCGCCCCGACATGACCGGCTACGGGCTGCTCGACCAGGCCTCCATGGCGCCGCCGCCGCCGATGGCCGCGCGTGGCATGGCTGCTGAGATGGCAATGCCGATGCGAGCGGCGCTCGACAACTACGAGTACGACGCGCCGGGCGTCTCGGTGATGGGAGGAGGCGCCTATCGCGGCGCGCCGATGGCCAAGGGCATGGCCCCGCCACCCGCTGTCTTCGGCGGCGAAGCGCTGCCCTCCGCAGAGGCGGAAGGCGCCGACATGGGCGCCCTCTTCCGGTACGACATCCCCGTGCCCATCTCGGTGGCCAACGGCGCCAGCGTCCTCGTGCCGATTGTTCACGCGATGCTCGACGGCGCAGACGCGCTGGTCTTCGAGCCGGGCAACGGCGCCGCGAGCCAGGTGCACCCCTACCGGGCGCTCCACATCAAGAACACGGGCAAGACCCCCATCCAGCCGGCGCCCATCACCGTCTACTCCGACAGCGCCTACGCCGGCTCCGCTGTGACCCCCTACATCGGCCTCGGCCAGAGCGCCGTTGTCCCCTTCGGCATCGAGAGCGATGTCTCGGTCTCCACCACCACGAACGACCACCGCGGTCCGGCGATCCTCATCAAGATGGACGGCGGCAACATCTTCGCGCAGTCCGAGTATACCGTCACCGACAAGGTCTCTGTCGACAGCGCCCTGCCAGACGGCGCCAAGCTCTTTGTCAAGGTTGCCCGCCGCGAGGACTACGAACTCAAGCTCCCGGCAGGGGCGACCAAGGAGGACCATCCCGGCTTCTACCTCGTCGCACTGCCACTGAAGGCGACGGGAGCCAGCACCTTCGAGATTGAGCAGTCGACCCGCTCCAACACCACGCTGGCCATCAACGCGACGGAGCTGCCCGACCTCATCGGAGCCTACCTCTCGGGCGGCAAGGCCCGCCCCGAGGTGACGCGCCAGCTGCAGGAGCTCAACGGCAAGCTCCGCGAGATGGCGACCATCAACACCGGGCTCGACAGCATCCGCCAGCTGAGGGCCGACCTGCAGAACCGGACCCAGGAGCTGCGGCAGAACCTGGCGGCCATCGGCACCTCGACCACCAACGCCGACCTGCGCCAGACGCTGCTCGACCGCCTCGCCAACTCTGAGAAGGAGCTCGAGAAGCTGGTGGGCCGACTGGTTGAGGGACAGGAGCGCTCTTCGCGGCTCCGCATCGAGGCGTCGGAGCTGCTCAAGAACATCAAGCTGGGGGACTAGCGTTCGGCGCCTGAGCGCCGCTTCGAACTGCGGTGTGCGGAGGAGGCCTCCTCGCTCCCGCAGACTAGGTCAGGTCGACGCGGAGGAGGGTGTTGCCGAGGTAGAGGTAGTCGCCGTGGGTGACATCGCTCTTGGCGGCAATCTTCACGTAGGTGCCGTTGGTCGAGCCAAGGTCTTCGAGGATGGCAGTGCCGTCGTCGGAGCCGAGCAGACGGGCATGCTTGGTGGAGAGGTGGGCGTCGGAGGTGAAGGCGATGGAGGAGCCCTCGCCGCCGATGGTCAGCTCGTTGTTCGACGAGGTGGCAGAGAGGCCGGGCTTTCCACCCTCGAGGATCTGGAGGAGGCGGAAGGTGCCCTTGCGGCGCGGGCTGGTGAGCAGCAGCGTGCCGTCGGCGGTGGGGTGGCTCTCGGCCGGGTTGACGAGGTCGTAGCGGAAGAGCTGGTTGCCGGTGCGGATGATGTCGCCGGCCTTGACCACGGCGGTGCCGCGGACGCGGAGGAAGGTGCCGTTGCTGCTGTGGTCAGCAATCTGGATGCGGCCCTTGGTCTTGGTGAGGGTGGCGTGGGAGACGCTCACGCCGAGGTCTTCGGCGAGGATGACGTCGCCGTTCTTGCGACCAATCTCGTGCTCTGAGCCGCCGAGGCCGATGGAGAGACCGTTGGGGCAGGGGCCGGAGACGACGGTGAGGCGGACATGACCGCTGCGAACCAGAGGACCGAGGGGCTGCGTCTTGCGGGGCTTCGAATCGGACACGGCTGACTCCATGGAGCAGGTAGTTGCGGCGGTGTAACCGCATGGCCGTGAGGTGGTCAAGCCTTTGCGCGGCGGGGCGGGGAAGATATGAAGTTCGGGGGCTGTTTCGAGTGGGGGGCAACTTTGCTAGTCTGCCGCTTCTCTCTCTCCTGCAAACGCATGCCCGCAACCGCACTCTTCCACTGTCTGTCCGGCTCGACGGCTCCGTGAAGATCACGCGTCGCCTTCAGTTCTCGGGCGTGCGCCTGCTCTTCTGGGGCTTCGCTGTGCTGTGTGTCGGCCTCTACCTGTTCGACCGGAGCCCGGTAACGCTGCAGGCGAGCGAGGCGACGGTGATCGGAACGATGCAGGCGCGGGCGGGCTTGGGCGACGTGCTTGTGGTGCTCGACGCAGAGGAGATGGTGCGCTCGTCTGCGGCGGGGCGGTTTGAGCGGAGCTGGTCGTGGGTGGACGCGATTGAGCAGGAGGTGGGGCCGGTTCGGACCGCGCAGACCTCGGAGCTGAGCGCGAAGATGCTCGAGTCGACCGCCTTTGTGATTGTGACGCAGTCTTCGAATGCGACAGAGCAGATGCAGCGCCACCTGGGGCTGCTGGAGGGGTTTGTGAGCCGCGGCGGTACGCTGCTGCTGGAGATTCCGCAGGGTGCGCTCCGTGCCACCTTTGCGGCAGACGGAGAGGGCGGCTGGCGCTCTCCGCGGGCGATCACGGCGGTGGATCGGGTGACGCCCGACGTTGCAGTGCCGCTGCTGAAGATGCCGCTCTTTACCCGGTTTGTGGGTTCGACGCGGCCGCCGAAGGATGCAGTCAGCTTCATCGCGATGGATGGCTCCCCCGTGGTCTACGCCACGCGCCGCGGTGACGGGGCGGTGGTGGTGGTGGACTTCGACTTCGGCTCGCAGGTCTCCGCGCTGCAGCAGGGGCTCCCGACGAGCGAGGGGCGGCTAGAGCCGCGGGTGCCCGGCGATGGTCTGCATACCTCTGACCTGATCGCGGCCCCGTCGCTGGCGACCGCAACGGCACCCTACGCCGACCTGCTTGAGGCCTACATCGTCCATGTGGCGATGGGCTTTGCCTCGCCGATGGTGGCGCTGTGGCCCTTCCCGGCCGGGGCGCCGGGGGCGCTGCTCAGCAGCCACGATGCGGTCTCCTACGCGGGCCGCCCGCTCTGGATGTCGGCGCACGAGAAGACGCTGGATGCGCGGACAACGACCTTTCTTGCCGCGAGCAGCTACCCGGAAGCGGCGCATGCTTCGGTGGCCGTAGACGAGGATGTGGCCGGTCAGTCGGCGATGCTCTGGATTACCTCGCCCGCGCATGCGGCAGCGCACAAGCGCTTTGGCGTATTCGGGGTGGAGCCGGTGCAGGAGCGGCTGTCTTTTGCCGACCAGCTCCGCAGCGTGAAGGCGATCGTGGGCGAAAAGTATGCCATCCGTGGCGCGCGCACCGAGGGTGGGAGCTGGATGCGGGATCCCTTTGCCCCCTATCGGGTGATGGCGGCGCAGCAGATGCGCTACTCTGTGAGTTATGAGCCGCTGCCGAGCACGGGGCTGGGCTTTGGCTTTGGCACCTGNCAGCCCTTCACGCCGGTGGACAACAACGGTCTGCCCTTCCCGCTGCTCGAGGTGCCGGTCTGTGCGGCCAACCCGTCGGGGCCGAACGCGAAGGCAGACCTGACGAAGATGGTGCAGGATGCTGCGAAGGGGGGCTGGGCGGTGCATGTGCTGACGGGGGCAGATCGCTTCGAGCAGGCGCCGAACATGGTCTGGTTCGAGGCCTGGCAGGCGGCGCTCGACGAGGCGCGGCGGCAGCGGGTCTGGGTGGGCGGCGCAGGTGAGTTCATGGCCTTCCGCAAGCAGCGAGGCGAGACAACGCTCCGCACCTCGCAGCGGAAGGTGATGGGGCGGACGGCCGCGGGCCAGCCGACCGACATCCTCTTCGTGTTTGAGGCGCAGACGAAGCGGGCNGGGCTGGCGGCTGTCTTCCCGCGCCGGCTCGATGGGTTGCGGCTGGTAGAGGCGCGACGGGCGGCCTCGCTCGACGGCCAGGGCGAGCGGATCAGCACCGACGTGAAGGAGCTGAACCAGATCGGACGAGAGGCGGCGATGATTCCTCTCCAGGAGGGGTTCACCACCCTGTCCGTACGGTACAAGAAGTGAAGCGGCTCCCCCTCTTTTCGCAGCGCCGCCGGTTTGGCGTGGAGCTGGCGGTGACGGTTGTCGCTGTGCTTGTGATGCTGGCTGCTTCGGTCGATGCCCATCGATTCCGGCTAGCGGCGCCGCCAGAGCAGTTGGCTGCGCCGCGCGGGGAGCGAGCCGGAGCGCGGGGCGAGGTCTGCCTGGTGCTCGACACGCAGCCCAAGGTGGCGGCGAGTGTGTCGGCATGGAATCTCGATGCGCAGTGGCTCAATGCGCTGGAGCAGGAGGTGGGCACGGCAACCGTCATCCATGCGCGGCAGCTGAGCCGGTCGGCCATCGAGACCTGCGTCTGGTTGCTGGTGCCGGCGCGGGCCGGTGCGGCGATGGATGCGACGCAGGTGCAGTTTGTGCGCGGCTGGATCGAGGATGGCGGCCTGGCGGTGGTGGAGCTCCCCACGGCTGCGTGGTCGGAGTCGCTCGGCATCGAGGCCGACCTGACGGCCGGCAAACAGGCGGCGCGTATGGTCAGGTTCGATACGCCGGCGCCGCGTGGCGGAGCGCGTGCCGAGATCATCAAGGCGCCCTTTTCGGGGGTGGTGGCCCGGTTCAACCCGAAGGAGCGGGTTGTGGGTCGCGACCTGTCGATGCCGTGGGAGACCGACGCCGGACCGGCGGCGGCGATCCTGACGGTGGGCAAAGGCAAGGCGATGGTCTGGCTGACCGATGTGACGAAGTATCTGGCGATGATGCAGCAGGGTCGTCCGGACGACGGGTTCCGTTTGCCGCAGCGGAGGCCGGAGTGGGGCAAAGAGACGACGCTCTCTGCGGCGTCAGTTACATCGTCAGATATGCTTGATAATCAAATACCTTATGCAGACTTGCTAGAGCGACACTTGTTCTATCTTCTTGATCTTGACAGGCCGATTCCACGGCTCTGGCTCTATCCTGGAACCCAGCGTGGCGCCCTCGTCGCCACCCACTCCGAGGCCGGCGACCCCCGACGAGCCGGCTTCTTTGCCGACTGGGAGCGACAGCATGGCCTCCGCTCGACCCTGTTTGCCGCCGCGGAGGGGCTCTCGCCGGAGGAGCTCGCCAAGGTCGGCAGGGCCAAGGGCGAGCTGCAGCTCGAGTGGGTGCCCCGCGGACTCCCGAACCCACCCACCAAGCGGTGGGGCATTGGTAGCTTTGCCTTCCTTGAGCGGCCCCTCTCGCTGCAGGAGCAGCTGGCGCGGCTGAGCGCCGACGCCCTGCCCTACGGTCCTGCCACCGCCACCCGCACCCGACTGGCCAGCTGGCCGTCAGACGCGCTCGCTGGCTTCGACACCCTCGAGGGGGCCGAGGTGGCCTTCGACATGAGCCTCGGACCGGCACCCTCCTGGCTCACCAGCAACACCGTCATGCAGGGCTACCTCTTCGGCACGGGCTATCCCTTCCGCCCGATGGGCAAGGATGGCGTTCGCTACGGCCTGACCGAACTGCCCACGGTCGTCTCCGATGCCGCCGCAGGCTACTCCCTATCCCGCCTCAAGGCGATGATGCGTGCCTCCTCGGAGGGCCATCACACGGTGATTTCGGCCGACTGGACAGCCGTGACGATGGTCAACCGCCCCAGCTTTGACGCCCTTGCAGGCTGGCGCGACGCCAAGAAGCTCGCGGGCGAGCTGGAGATGTGGGTGACCACGCCCACCGAGTGGCTCGCCTTCGCGCAGCGGCGCGGCCGCGTGCAGCTTCACTCGACCTTTGCGCGCGACCAGGGGCGCCTCGTGGTCGAGGTGCAGGCGCCGACCGAACCGGCACAGGCCTCACCCCAGGCCAACGCAACGGCAGCAGAGGCCGCCGCGCCGCTGCCCGCCGTGGCGGTACCGGCGCGCTATCGGGGGCAGCCCATCCGCGAGCTCCTCGTCAATGGACAGCCGCAAGACCTTACCCAGCTCCCGCTCTCGGGCGACCAGGCGCTGGTGCTCGTGCCCAACACGCTCGGCTCGATGCGGCTCTCGGTGCTCTACGCGCAGCCCGTGGTGGAGCCGCCGCCTGAGGCGCCAGCGCCCTAGCGCCCTAGCGGCCGAGCGGCAGCCAGAAGCCCTTGGTCTGGTTGTTGTCGCGGGTGAACCAGAGCAGCGCGTAGCCGTTCACGGTGGCGGCGAGCTTGAGGTCGATGACGGTGCCACCGGCGTCCGAGACCACCACGCCGGCTGGCGACAGGGCTACTCCGGCGCTGTTGAAGCGGCGGAGCATGAGCGATCGCGCCCGGTCTTCGCCGATGCTGAGCCAGGCAACGGCGACCTCGCCGTCCACCGAGGCGATGGCTGGCTTGGAGATGCTGGCGGTGCCCTCGCTCACAGCGAAGGTGGGGCCGCTGGTGGCGGTCTGGGCCGGGTCTCCCAGCGCAGCGACGGCCGTGGCGGGCAGCAGGAGGCCTCGGAGCCTCTTCTGGCCGCCCTCGAGCTGGCTGTAGGCGGCCGCGGCGCCCGANGCGGTCTCGGTGGCGACCAGGTCTCCGAGTTCGACCGCGTTGGGCACGGGCGTGGTCAGGTCGAGCTCGCCGAGCTGCGATGCATCGGACTCCAGACCAATGACGCGGACCGTGCGGACACCGAGCTCACTGGAGAGGTAGAGGGCGCCCCAGCGCTCGCCGAGCCGAAGCGCGACGGGGTTGGCGGCCACCTCGTTCGCGCCCGTGAGGCGGGAGGCAGCGCCGAGGATGGGGGTGAGGCTGTCTGCCGCGAGCGGCATGGCGCGGAGCTCGGAGGAGACGCCGGACTGCTCTCTCCAGAGGGCCATGACGAGGTCGGGGCCGGCGGCAAAGGTGAGCTGCGAGAGCGAGGCCTGGCTGCTTGCGTCGCGGAGCGGCAGGCGCGCCTCGATGGCCTGGCCCTCGCCGATGGTACGGCGCGCGACGAAGAGGCCATTGCGGTCGGCGCTGGGCTCGGCCCATCCAAAGAGGAGCGCTGCGTCGGAGAGACCGGCAGTCGTCGAGGGGAGCGCGCGACCTAGGGCGGGGAGGAAGCGGGCCCGCTGCGCGCTGATGGGGGCGAGACGCTCGAGAGCGAAGGGGGCGGGCTCCAGCGACGCGGCGAGCGTGGCACCGGCGGTGGAGAAACGGGCCAGGCCGAGGCCCTCGCTGCCGCCCACGACCAGTCCGAACTCGGTCGAGAGGAGGGAACCGGCCGAGCCGAAGGCGAACTCTTCGCCCCAGGTGGGGAGTGCGGCGAGCGCGATGGGCTCCGCTTCGAGGTCGGCGATCTGCCGGCAGCTCTGCGTGGGCTCGTCGCAGGCAAAACCAGCGGTGCACTCATTCTCTGCGGCGCAGGTGTTGAGACAGGCGGTCTGTTCTGCGTTGCAGCGGTAGCCGCCGCAGTCGCGCGCTGCATCGCAGTCGGGCTCGACATCGAGGAGCAGGCTACAGCCCGTCAGCGCGAAGGGGAGCAGAAGGGGGGCGAGGAGGTGGAGCCGCATGGTCGAGCCGAAGGAGACGGAGAGAGGCCAGTGTGCCGCAGCCGGCGGGGCGTTGCAAGCGGCTTGGCTGCGGTGGCCTAGAGGAGCTCGTAGGTGAGCATGACCTGGAGGATGTCGTACTGGAGCGTCTCTCCGGGGACCGGGTCGACCTCAACCCGCTTGTAGAAGGCGTCGAGGGCGAGGTCGCGGTGGAGCGGCCACTCGCCGCCGACGATGATGGCCCAGCCCTCCGGGGTCTTGGCTTCGTCGCGCGAGTTGTTGGTTTGATAGCCCTTGCCGAGGGCGACGATGGCCTTGGGGATGAGGCCGCCGCGCCGGGTATCGTAGGTGGCGCCGACGCCGAGGATGCTCACGCCGTAGTTGTCGACTCGGTTCACGAGGGCCGCGTCGTGGACCAGATAGATGTCGAGGTCGCGGCGGACACGCATGCCAATCTTGAAGCCGTAGGCGATGTCGGTGGTGTCGTTGGCGTCGGACTCCAGTTCGACGCCGCCCAAGTCGATGGTGAGCGAGCTGCCGTTGATGCCGAAGGAGACGCCGGCGAGGAGCGCCTCGGGGACCTTCTCGCCCGCGGAGGCGACCGCGCAGGGCACGGTGGTGAGGGCAAGTGCGACAAGCGCGCTCCAACGCATGACAACTCCGATGAGACGGCGGGTGGGACCGAGTTCGAAGTAGGTAGGCGGGGCGGTGGAGGCAAACTTCGGGAGGCCGCGGAGGGGCGCTGCAGCATCCGCTTCCCTCCCCGCGCGAAGCGGCGTAGCATGCAGCGGTTCGCTCCGCTCTGGTGGCCCCATGCGCTCGACTCTCCGCCTGCTCTCACTCTGCTCTATCGCGACCCAGCTGGGCGTTTCGCTCCTGCCCGCAGTGGTCGCAGCCGATGAGCTGCCCGACCTAAACGAGGCCGAGGAAGAGGCAGCTCCCGACCCGGCCGCGCTGGTGGGCGAGGCGACGAAGGCCTTCAGCGAGCGCCGCTTTGCCGCCGCCGCGCGGCTCTTCGAGGCGGCCTACAAGCTCGACCCAGACCCGACCCTGGCCTTCAATCTGGCGCGCGCCCACGAAGAGGGTGGCCGGCTGCCCGACGCGCTCCGCCGTTACCGGGAGCTGCTCGCGCTGCGGCC
>JGI12421J11937_10000876_pt1 | contig 11985 bp, 16 predicted proteins | sample LakErihyJuly2011_2_FD_11937 | JGI IMG/M metagenome (IMG submission 11937)
AGAATTAAACAAGAATAAAACATTTTTTATTTAAAATATTTTTGATGAGTTTTTTATAAAATTGAAAAATATTTTTAAATTATTTATTAATTAATTTTAAATTTAAATATGGCAGACGATATTGTTCCAGCAATTGTTATTGATAATGGTTCAGGGTTCATTAAAGCAGGTATCTCCGGAGATGATACTCCAAGATGCTCTATACCCACTGTTGTGGGGAGACCTAAATAGCCTGGTCTTATGGTTGGTATGGACTAAAAAGATCACTATATCGGGGAAGAAGTTTTCTCAAAGTTGAATGTTCTTAATGTTACATATCCAATAGACCATGGATAAATTCAAAATTGGGATGACATGGAAAAAATATGGAGTCATATATTCTACAACGAACTACATATATCGGCTGATGAACATCCAATAATGATGACAGAAGCTCCAAACAATAAAAAGAAAAACAGAGAAAAAATGATGGAACTCATGTTTGAGACATTTTAGGTTAACTCTTTTTATTTAGCTATGTAACAAGTCTTGTCACTATTCGCTTAGGGTAGAACTACAGGAATAGTAGTTGACTCCGGCTATTCCATAACCCATGCTGTACCAATCTATGAGGGATTTGCACTTAGTCATGCTATTTCTTCGATTCCTCTCGCTGGAAGAGATTTAACAGATTATCTTATCAAATTAGTCGAAGAAAGCGGGAAATCCTTTTCAAACAGTATAGAAAATAAAAAGGATAACGCTATATATGTCAAAGAAAGATGCTGTTACATTTCAACTGATTTTGAGGCAGAGATGAAAAGTTTTTAAGAAACTGGAAAGGAAATAATATGCAAACTACCTGATCATACTGAGATATCTCTAGGAAATTAACTATGCAAATGTCCTGAAGCATTATTTACACCAATGAAATTAGGTAAAGACTAACAGGGAATTCATGAATCTACTTTTCAATCTATTATGAAATGTGATGTAGATATAAGAAAAGATCTATATGGGAATATTATAATGTCAGGAGCTAGCACTATGTTTAGAGATATCAATACAAGATTAGACAAGGAAGTAGTAGCCCTAGCCCCATCAACAATGAAAATAAAAGTTATTCCACCTCCTGAAAGAAAGTATTCCGTTTGGATCGGAGGAAGTGTTCTTAGTAGTTTACCAAACTTCCAGAGCATGTTTATCACTAGACAAGAGTTTTAAGATGGTGGAGCTAGCTATGTCCACAAAAAATGTTTTTGATAAATATATATATATGTTTTATTTAAATAAAATAAAATTTATATTTGATAGAAATTTAAATATTAATATTGAAAGTTTCATATTAATATATTACAAAATGTCATCTAAAAATAAAAAAATAATTGATTTTTTCGAAGAGAAATAACAAATTAACTAATAATTAAGAGAAAATTACTTCAATTTTCAAGATTTCAGAAGCAAAGGTTAATTAAAATTGAAATAAAAAATTGTCTCTGGCAAAGGAAATTACGATTACGATCTTAATGAGCAAGATTACTATTATAACTAAAAGGACCACATATGCTTTGAAAATCCCGACATCCAAAGCGAGTTCTCAAATTTAATAACTAAATGTTTTCAGCAGAAAATAGATCCTAAAAAAGCCTGCTCATATTCAGATTATACAAGCAAGGAATTCTAAAAAATAATGGTCCATAAAAACGATATTTAGGACGTAAAAGACGGTTTAATCAACCATTTCCAAAATTAATTAGCGATTCTTAAACTCAAAAAAGCCAATACAATAATCCGTTTTACCAATTTTATTGAAGGTAATCAATCATTATCCCACCTTCATGAGAATTACCTGAGAAGTCGGGTTTAGCTCATGGATTTAGAATCCTCGGGGTATCAAGCGAGAATAGACAGGCTTAAACTTGATGATTCTATTCAGGAGGGAATCAACAATCTCAAGAGACCTACCGCAATCAATGAGAAAGGCACCAATATTTACCATCCTTGCGAGGAGGATGAACTAGTTTTCTCTAACCTGGAGCGAGAGGATATTGAGGTATATCTGCGGAGCTTTCTATTCACTAACAAATGCCAGAGACAAATAAATAAATTTTTTTATGAAGTCAAATGGCTGCATTACACTTAAAGGGCGGAGATAATCAAAAAAGGCAACCTTATCATAAACCATCAAAGAATTAAGAACTGCAGGGATAGAGGGGAATTCTATCAATAATTAACAGCAACTTTCGAGACCAAGTTGCAATAAAAATTCCCTTCATCCTATCCCGTCCTTAAAGCCGCGATCTAGCAAGTATTTCTGCCTATCAGACAATATAACAGAGAAATGGAAGAGTACCACAATCTCTCCTTAAGATACGACTCACCTCCAATCTGGCCCTCCATGAAGTTTGAATGCACGAATCTCCTCAACTTTGCAGGTAAGCTATTCATTAAAGAGGCTCAAATAAAAACTAATTCTCTTCAAAGTTTAATCTTCAAAATGAACATTCTGATAGCAATTATTCACGAAAATTAACAATAATTTTTTTGTTACGAAATCTCTGAAAAAGATGTTGAAAAAAAGTCAGGCTAAAAACCTGGATTCAAAGGAGGAAAGGACTCATTCTAGATGGAAGAGCTTTAACTGCAGCAATTTTTGACAGAATAATTGCCTGAAATATGCTAAGTTAAGCTTAAAAAAGCAGATTGGCTCAATATGTTGGATTTCAAGCCGGAACTTTGCGCCTACACCCAACATACCTTAGACATCCTTTCGTAACAGTCAACTGGGGATAGTCTTACTAAATTAATTTTCGAATTCTTCTAAACCGAGGATCTTAACCATATCCGAAAATTCATCAAAGACCAGGTATCCGCAGTGATTAATTCCTCTGCTGATAAGTTCTGGGTGTATATGGAGAATCTAGGTTACATGGATGTCCCACACAACAAAATTTCTCTTGATCTTCTCTACGATATGTACGATGAAGGCAAGAAGGACATGGGTTAGCCATTCGACACCAAAAAAAGTAAAAAATTGTAAACAAAAAAAAATTGTAAACCCGAAATTTTGAAGATTTTTGAAGACATTTATTAAGAGGATGTTCCGGACGAAAATCTCTTGGAAGCGTGCTACACTTTTTTGTTCCTTAAATGCAAGGAAAATAAGAGGAAGACAATGGGCATCTCTAATGCTTTAAGAGCTATTTAGAGACGACTTTGTTATGATTTGATCCGGATATTTGATTGCGACATTCCACGGGAACTAGACGAAGATTTCCTTTACAAAACAGGACCTAAAGATACTTTTTAGCCTGGGCCACAAAAAGAAACAACCCTCCCCCCCACCGACTCTAAGGAAGACAAAAAAGATCGTAAAAAGAATTTTGTCTCCTTCAATTAGGTTAAAAATATGTTCAGCGAATAGTACATTAAGAAGCAATAGTCCAACATCAATCTAGGCAGATACGATAAAATTCAGTACACCTCCACCGATGATATGGAATAAGAAGGTTTCAACAATATCCCAGACGTCCACGTCAAGAGCGACTGTAAGGACAGTTTCTATTCTGTCGGGTATTCAATCTTTGACATTTCATTTCAAGATTAGGAGGCGATTGAAAAAAGACTATACTAGACGATTTGCTTCTACCTAGACAAGTACGAAAAAGTTACACGGGTGAAGGATTTCTACACCCTGGTGGACAGGTTCGTGGTATGCAACGACATAATACAATGTGAAGTAAAATACTAGTTCTCAAAGCTGAGACTCATTGAGCAATACCTGCAACTGTACGAGCACATAAATGATCCACTGGAGAGTTTTCGGCTCAACTAAAAGATCATGAACATGATCCATTAGGTTCCTCTACTAGACTTCAAGTCCAATTATTTCCAAAATTCATATGAAAAAAACATCATGAAGAATCAAAAAGAGACCATACTCATCAAGAAAATGATTTAGCGGTAAATGGCGACGGAGGCCTAGGAGACCTTAAACTTCCACAACCGCTTCTAATAGATCATGGACATCCATCACGATAAAATTTAGAGCTATTTCAATCAATATTCTGGAGGTTATGCCTTGGAAAAGCTGAGTTTAATGAGCGCACAACATGAACAAAAAAATACCTCGGCGGAAAAAAAACCTAGGACTAATGAGAGCTATAAATTAAATATAGAGAAAAGAGGAGAGAAGAAAGAAGGGGATCTTCTCGATGAGGTCTGGATTCTCGAGGAAGGTTACGACGAATACTGCATCTAAAGAAGCATGGACGATATCTTCAATGAGATTACAGAATAAAAAGAATCGAATGAAAAAGGTGGAAAGCAAGCACCTCCTCCCCCACCTACTATATTCGGCTAGATCCTCCACAAAAAATACTAAGGGGGCCCTCACTTCATGTACAAAATCCCCTCAATGGATCCAATCGTGTTCACTCCGATTTGCCAGAAAGTAGATTTCTTCAACTTCTTCGAAAGTTTGAAAATTATCTATAGAGTTACTGAACACTTTGACGACATTTTTGAAGACTTAGAAACTGATTTCAATTAGAATAGTATGCAAAGTGTGCTTGCGCTTAAAGTGGCTTTGCTAGACTGCATAATTGACTCCTTTGATAGTTAAAAAAGTTATAAGATTAGAGACATCGAGGACACTGTGATATTTGATGATGAGAACCTCCTCCTTATGGTGTTACATGAATCCGTGAAGTTAAACTCCTAGAACCTGAGATTTTATGCACAGACGATCGAATAAACCCCATATATGAAAGAGCAAGAAGTCATTCATCTGTTTCAAAACTTGCCCCCAAATGACTTCTTAATGGCTCTGGATTACTCAACCCTTGAGAATTTCCTCAAAAACGAGAAAATAAAAAATAATTTTCTTTATAAAGAGATAACTTTTGGCTGTAATCTCGTGGAAATTGTCAAACTCAGGGAAAGAATGCTACACTGCATCTGGGAGAAGAAAATTCTTCATAGGATCTACAAAGAGTAATGGTAGTATGCTGGAATCAACAAACGGAAGAACGAGTCCTTATACAATGGCGAAGGACTTGACTTATCTCATAATATATATACTGTCAAGTAAAATATCAAAAGTGGGTCTCAAGTACCCTCTAATAATAGAAGATCCCCCTATGCCTTCGTGAATGAAATAAACCATGCGTTTAAAAAAAATCTCTTTGGAAGTTTGGAAGGCAGTGCCCATATGCTAATGACGGAGGGATTGTATGAATTCTGGATGTTTCATTCTTACGAATAGTTGAACCGAATAATGTTAGAAAGAGTCATAAAAATAAACTAAAGCAACTTGGACAAAGTCTTACATAAAGAAATCGAGCTCAAACTAATCATAGATGCAAAGTTTTTCATTGAGAATCCTGTCCTAGACATCAATAGACTATATATGAATCTTGATAAACTCATGCGTTGCAAAGAAGGAATTGAGAGCGCTAAGATTATGATCGGTTCCTCACAGCGAGAGGATGGGCTGATTGATTTCGCGCGAAAGAAAGGCCATTGTAGAAGAGTTTTTTAGGATAAATTTAAGGATTGTATTCTGTTTCTCAAGAAGGAAAACGAAGGAGCTATATAAAATGGAGAGCTCACCCCACACAAATAGATATTGATAGATAAAACAGTAAGAAACCTTAAACTGCATTTGTCCCGAATCTACTTCTTTGATCTTCTGAAGGAAGGGTGCCTTGATAGTGCTAAGTTTGAAGTAATAAGACTTCGTAAGAACGTCATATAATTTATTAACATTATCCCCAAGAGGCAACAAAATTTTTTCATTCAAAAAGATATCAACCATGATATCGAAGATAAAATATACCATGAATAAAAGAAGCTAATTGTCCATACTAAGTAAGACGCCGAGAGGAGGCTTTTTAACATTGATTTTGAGATCCAAGAGTTATTTTACATTCATAGTAATCTGGAAATCCACCAACGAGACTTCCCTGTTACCAACTATCAACTCAACTTACATAAGAATGTACGCTATATGTAGAATGTCAACACTTAATGTACAAAATCAGTGAATTCCAATAAAACCATTTATGGATCAACTAAATCAGCAGTCTCAAGCAAAAAGAACATCAAAGATACAGCCTGCTCGTACCTCATCAAATTAAAGAGATAAGTCAATAGGAACTCAAGCAGCAACTACGGCAAATACTTCTTCTTAGATGAGGATAAATACCCGATCATGAAAGTGGCTGATTACTACCGATCATTGTATCTCTTCCTTATTACTAATTTCCAATTGTTTTTAATAAGTCTAAACAACGAGGAATCAGCTACCATCAGACAGCTTCTTATATTTCATCAGAATTTCGAGAAAATCTCCATGGACTAAGAAATAGAGAAATCAGAGAACATGGGAAAAAACATAAATCTGGCTGTTAATGCCTTCGACGAGCACAAGGCGAAATTAGACTCGCTCAACAAGAATAAGCTTAACAAGAAGAAAGATGAAGTAATCAGTGAGACTATTTAGGCTATGGTTGCCTACATCGAAAACTTTATGTCACTTCAGGAGAAGTTATCCCCTCTCATCAATAACTTTAAATTCGTTAAGGATACCTGTTAGATTCTTAAAGAGAGGAACGTCCCCCCCTCAATCGATCAGCTCAAGAAGATGATGGACCAGCGAAGCAAGTACCTCACAAAGACTCTCTATGTAAGTATGTATGACTAGCTCATGGTTTCTCACCAGCTAGACAAACAATACTCGGAGGTTTATTTTTAACTATACGAGCATCTTTTTTGTAACAACGTTAAGAATAAATTGAACCTCAAATAGTTCGAGACCGAGTTCATCGAGTCTGGTCCGAGCGTCTATAAAAAAGACTGGAATTCAATAAGTTCCAGTGCCTATAAGAAGAAAGATAGATTGAGAAAAAAAATCTTCCGAAATAGAAACAATGAGCCCGACCTCAAAATGAGACTGCTATTCATAAACGCAGCTATTAATCTAGACAAATTTATTTATAATGTCATGAAAAAGGGCCCCACTCAAACCAACACAATCCAATAATTCACGGAACTCTTCCCAAAACAACGATTCCTCAAAGATCAGCTTGCGCCCCTGTACTCTCAATTCCCCTTCATCTCCAGAATGATTGATATGACCATGAAATTAAATGACATGGAACGCCGGGGTGTGATCACCAACTACAAAAAAATTGACAAAAACGCTAAATTTTACACAGAACTGAAGAATAACCACCAAGATGAGATCAAAAACAAACTTTTATTCGTCAATATGATGACCTATAACATAACCTCTACTATCTGTTTGGTGTCCTACGATAAGGCGATTCTGTTCCCGGTAATCGGCCTTCAATTCATAAAATATGTGGAAGAGATTAAATCAACAATTGGCAATGGTGTGATAGAAGTAAAGAGTAATTTTGAAGAGTATTTGAGAGGAAAATTTAAAATCAATGACCCGACTATTTTAGAAATAGTTGATCTCGGTAGAAAGATCGCCTAGAATGAGGATTATAAATGGGTTCATTAAATTCTTATAGAATACCTGGTTGAGACATAATTCCTTTAGCATCAGATGACACTCAAATAGCTTCATGTGTCAGTGCAAATCCTGGAACAAGAATTCAGTGTGGCTTAGGTCTCATCTCGGATGAATGGGAAAGGCTTTGAGATGTAAATAAACAAGCAAATGTCAAAAATAAATATGAATGTACGGTAGATGATTCCTAGAGTTAAGATGAACCCTTGTTTTTCCTGTCAGCTTTACCAGGACGGAAGACAATAAGTGCTACCAGCGATAGCTAAAATAGCCTTCCTACAAGGCTTCATAAATAAATTTAGAAATAAGGTGAGTAGGGTAGACTTACTCTCCAATGGGTTCGGGTTCGTTATTAATGTGATTGATCTGGAGGATTGCGTTAGCTATCTTAACAAGAGTTTGTTTTAGTTCTCAGAAAAAGAGGTTAAAAGAAGAATGGACACCTGTAACTACCTATTCGAGATGTAGAAAGGGAAAATTGCGACCCAGGAGAAGGAAATTTATGGGCTGAAAATCTAACTCTAGTAAATAGAGAGTAACCAGCGGCTTAATATTGATGCTTTGGTCCATGAGAAAGGTAATAACCTAATTTATGAGCTCGCAACGCTTAATCGTAGAGCCAAGGACTTTGAGAGATTCACAGTTGGGTTGGAGGATAGGATTAGGGAGGAGCTAACTGCGGAGATGGAGGCTGATCGTATTCAGCTGGAGACAGATCAATAGATTCTTAGGAATTAGTTTGCTGAATTTAAAAAACTTATAACCGTATTCTACAAAAATGAGATTAAAGATGCAGGGATTAAGGTAAGTCAAAAATTACAAAAAATTTACTCCAATATGTTCAACCAAAATATTCTTCTAAAGTCATTTATAGATGGTGAAATATTGCCAGAAGAACCTAAGAAGGAGGAATTAGCAAAGCCAGTGAAAGTACCGATACCGGACCCAGTGAGCGAATAACCTTATATAAAAACACTTGAGAGCTACGAACTGACCTAGGACGTGTAATTAGATCCTTTCATTTTTAATAAAAATGTTAACAAATTAAGGGCTTTATATATCCTCAAGATAGGAATTTAGAAAGAGAAATACGAGTAAAAAATAACTGATCTTAACCTCGAGCTTTTGAGCTACCAGGATATCCAAGAGGAAATGATGCAGATTAAGAGACAAGAGAATATTTTGAAAAAAGAGCTGGTGAACGCCCATAACTCTTTGAAAGAACAAGAAAAATAGAATAGAATCTTATAAGATGAAATAGAGTGTGTAACTTTCGAGAAGCTAAAGATAGAGAAAATTAAGGAAGATCTTTATGTTAAGACAAATCGCTAAGAATAAGAGATCAAGTAAATGGGTAAAGAAACAATTAAAAATTCGGCGGTTAAAGGGTTATAGGAACCCCCTGACGTAAAACTAGTAATTTTAAGGCCCTACCCCACCCTACCCCCCTAACACTAAAATTAGAATGAATTATCGATTAAAAAGATCTAAGAAAGTGTCGAAAGAAATTATTAAGAACAGCTAAATATGTATAAAAAAAGCACTACAGTGAAATTCAAATAACTCTAAGATAAGTTGAGAAATGAACAGGAGCTCAAAAACGTATTTGCTTCAAAGTTTTAGAACAAATAACTGCCGTTTATCTAGTTTTCTAACTCATAAGGAGATGCAAGTTGGAAGGAGAAATGTCAGGAACTGTTCAACAAGAATTTTGACCTATAGGAGGACATATAATATCTCAAATATATATAGAGGGAGATGTTTACTTGCATATAAGAGAACCCATAGGCCTAATGTATCAGAAAACTACAGGAACTTCATCAGTAATTCGATGATTTAATATCTAATCAATAAGAAAAAGACCTATTATCAAATAAAAAAGTCCCTAGCTCGGATTCAAAGACAAGGGAGAGACCAGTTTTGCAATTCTCAAATTATTACAGTCCAGCTACCATACAAAACAAGGTTCCGATCAAAACTGTTCCGAACTCCCGGCATTCCCGTTACTAATCTATGGATAAAGGAAACCCAAATTCCTCTGATAAAAGTTTTAATTGATAATTTATATGTTAATTTAACAAACTTTTATTTAAAATTTAAAATTTTTTAATGGATTATGAATTAGAACATTTGGCCAATAAAATTCTTTTCAATATTAGCGAGAGGTCCATGAACACTTTCCTTCTCATCCAACAAGAGCAAAATAAAGAGAATGAGAGGGAGGAGCTTGAAGATTAAAATATTCACAAAAATAGATAAAAAAAGGGAAAGAGGAAGGGTTCGGGGTGAATCAATACCCAGGAACCAGGGGAAACAGCTAGAGAGTTTGTTTTGAAGCCTAACAGTATGCCCACAGGAGCAAAAACCAACTAAATTCCTAAAAATCTTACTATAACACAAGAACAAATGTAATAGCGGAGATTCATGGACAATAGGAGATGGCTGTGTTTATCTAGAGCGTAATACGCCAGATCATGTGGCATTAGCAGTCTTGTTTCCTGCTGGAACTATCTATTCACAACTCTCGGAACCGGCAATCTCCCACCCCTCTCCTAAGAAGAAGCGCTCATAAAACTAGGCGTTTGCAAGGCTGATGGGAAATACTTCGGGGATATTTAATTTGGTGCGTTCACTGGGAATGTGACACTTATCAAGTGGTTTAACAAACTTTGCAAAATATATGAGAGAGAGGGTCGGGCGTATTTCCATTGGAAAATGAGGGGCTAGGGCAGAACCATCCTAGTTGACGAGAAAAACGCGCTTAGTAAATTAATAGATGGTTTAAAAAGCGAAAACCATGCTTTCATCTATCATTGCTACGATCACTACTTCTGTCCTATGGGGTACGAGATCACCCCAGCTAATCCTACAGATGCTTATAAGAAATTGGAAGAAATAGAACCCCATGAGTAAGAGCCTTGGATCCTCATTGGGGAACCTTCCAAATGTCATCCTGTGTTCCATATAAGGCGTTGGAAAGACATATCAAAGGACATTCTTCTGGCCAATCCATTCTATTTTGACTAAAGAAATCCTAATAAAGGTATCCAAGAGCGCAAAGGAGAGCGATTTAGAACAGGTAAAAAAGCAGGAACTAGCATCCACTGCATCTTAGGCTTCCAAAAAGTGAATAATTACAAAAACTAATTGGGATGTAAAGGATTGTTGATGGCTGTAACCGAAAATAATTAAAATTTTGACTAATATGAGGAATTTGATGATGAAGAAGAGGAAAATGATGTTGAGAATTGTGATTGACTTAATATTATATATATTTTTTTTTATGTGTACATTCAAATAAATTCATATAAATTTAAATAAATTATATTAAATTTAAATATAACTATGGGGCCATATTTAAGTCAAGCTAATACACAAAAGGAAAGCTACTAAGGTAGCTACTAAAACATGGTGTGGGCAGCTAGTGCCATGCAAGGTTGGAGGAATAATATGGAAGATGCACATATTCATGAGACTAACATCGATGGTAAAGGGACAAGCATTTTCGGAATTTTTGACGGTCACGGTGGTAATACATAAGATTTAATGTTATAAGGTAAAGAGGTCGCAATTTTCGTTCAGAGACATTTTGTAGAAGAATTGAAAAAATTTAATGAATTCTCAACCGGTAATTACAGCAAAGCTTTGGAATTGGCTTTTTTTAAAATGGATGATATGATTGAAACTGAATCTGGAAAATAGGAGCTTCATTTAATTAAAAATGGATTAACCGGAGGTGACAATTATAGGGGTGGAGGTGATAGTTATGCAGGGTGCACCGCGAACGTATGCATAATAGCGAATAACAAGCTATATTGCGCCAATGCAGGTGATTCAAGATCAGTTCTAGGTATGAGCAACGACAGTGCCTTCCCAATGTCGATAGACCATAAACCTGATGATGACATAGAGAAGAAAAGAATCATGGATGCAGGAGGCTACGTAACTGAAGGACGTGTTAACGGCAATCTGAACCTCTCTCGAGCTCTAGGTGATATGGAATATAAAAGCCAGAAAGAAAGAGGAAGAGAAAAACAACTAATTAGCCCTGTACCTGATTTAACAGTAAAAGAGTTAGATAATTCTGTAAAATTCATGTATTTTTTATTTTAAAAAAATTAGATTAATGGGATGTGATGGTATATGGGAGTGTATGACTAATGAAGAACTTATCAAGTTCTGTAGCTCAAGACTGGCTTAAAAATAGGACGCTAAAAGTATTTTGGAATAGTTGCTGGATAAGATTGTTGCACCAGATACATCAAGTATATTAGATTTTTTATTTTTTAGATGGAATAGGTTGTGATAATATGAGCACAATTTTGGTTGTTCTTAATTGAGATTTATTATTTATTTAAGTAAATTAAATTTTTATGCCAACTTTAAATAAAATTAACATAAGAAAAAATTATTTATTTTTTTTAGAAATATAATATTTTTCTTAATATATACGAAAATATAATTTA
>JGI12421J11937_10000877_pt1 | contig 11979 bp, 14 predicted proteins | sample LakErihyJuly2011_2_FD_11937 | JGI IMG/M metagenome (IMG submission 11937)
TATTCAAAGACTTGGCCAAAATGATTTACGGATTCCTCCGTATCATCACAGCCCCAATATGGGTAACAGTCAAAATCATCCACAAACTAAAACAACTAAACAATAAGATGCAATCAAGAAGAGCACACGCATGATATCTATACTCTATAGAATATTAAGATCAATCTTTATTCCACTAATAAAAAGAAAATAGATACTAACACCAAAGGCTACAACATAAAAGGTCAAAAAATTACAAAAAATTTCGCGCCGAACTGGCCTTGGTAGCTCAGGGGATAGAGCAACGGACTTCTAATCCGCAGGTCGTAGGTTCAATTCCTACCCAAGGCGCTCCAGTACAAACACAAAACAATGACTAACTAAGCATTGGAAGTACCATGACTAAACACTCAATAAACTGGGATGAACACTACTTTATACTCTATAAAGTAAACCCAGACAGAACCATTACTTCAGTATCTAAACCTAAACCTATTACACTATGTGATAACAAAAATGGTCAAAAATTCTACGGCGTTCGAGCCGGCAAATACGGCATGTACGTACCTTCAGACGCACAACGCTGGGGTATCTTTAGCTTTAAAGATAACATTTGGAAAGCACACTTCTCAGAATTAATGCCCGAATCATATCAGCGGCAAGTCATCACACTAGGTGACGGACGTATAGCATACTGTCGCCGCGGCAAAAGCAATCTCAACTTTTCTATTACCATAAAAAAAGATAAGGAAATATCATGACCACCATACGAATTACACTTCCAAACAACATCATTGTAGAAACAGATTTTACATCTGCAATGGCTATTATCAACGGATACAATTCAAATACAGCAACACCTAAGCAGGATAGAGTAGAGCAAATCAAAGCAAACAATGCTTTAATTGCCCCTAAACTAGCCCTTGAAGCTAAGAAAGTTCAAGCTAAAATCAATCAAAATAATTTGTATAGTCCTCAAGTTATTGAGTACAATCCATTGGAATTGCTCACAGCACAACAGCGCAAGATTCTATCTGCGTCATTCCATTATGCCCCATCTAAAGATAAGTCTAAAGGACGAGCAGCCTATGTAGCTGCTATACTTATGGACTTTCAAATCCATACTATCAAAGAAATTGCTACCCTTTCAGGTGCCAATTTATCAACTATAGGATTCGCTATTGACCGCTTGCGAGAAATCGGATCTCAAATAGATACTACTTCTGAAAGATTAGGATCTAAAACTATGGTCCAACTTAACATATTAGTTAAGCCAAATCCTAGAAGAATTTATGCTAAGGCCCACAGCGTAAAACCAGCTACAAAATCTCAAGCCAGCACATCTGATGGCTTCAACAATCTAACGGTTTAACCGTTAAACAGAAGTAAGTTGTGGGTTATGCATCTCAGCCAGTTCATGGACTGATTGTGTAAGGACCCTTTCGACTAAACTCCCCAGTTTAGTTCCGCTCCGTTCCCCAACGTGAGCCCCACACTTGCTATATTCTATATAGAAAGTAGTTATATGTTTATACCAGAACTACCTGACAACGTCAACCAAATATTGGTGGTACACCACTCACTATGGAACCATGCACCAACTATTAAATATGGTGGTATTTCATACTCAACATATACTCCATCCCATGAAGGATATACGTCTGTCATTCTTCCAAATGACAACGCTAAAAACTTTTTGTGGATCACACAAAATCTTAACAAGTCATCCTATGCTACTTCAGAAATAACCAAAGCTCAAACTCTTGGTCATGTCAAACGTATCACCTGGATAGTTGACAACAACGATAATAAATTTAATTATTGCGGCATGGTAAAAACATGCGCATATTTTGATTCCACTCAAGATATTTTTATCGAAAAATACATTGGAGATACTACCAAGGTGATCTATTCTTCAGATCCAACTTACGCTAGTTATGTCTCTCCACAATCAAGATACTAACTCAAAAATGTTAGATATCAAATTTTATATACCTTTGATGCAATCGCATACATTATATATATATTTCTTGTAATCTTATATTTCATAAAATTAACTATTACATACAAAATTCTCATATTATATTATATATTCTATACACCCTTATACACCTTTCATTACACAAATAAAGGAATTATTATCATGGCAAAACCATCAAAAACTCCAATCATTCAAGAATTCATTGCCAAAAATTCTGGCAATACATTCTCAACAAAAGATATGTGTAAGGAAATTGGCGTTAGCCTTCCTACACTTCTTTCATACATTAAGACCAATCCTTCAATGTTTACACTCACCAGCTATGGTGTTTACAAAATTGAATCATCGATCACAGCATCGGAAACATACTAATACATATGCACAAATAAAGAATGAAACTTAACTTTTATTCTTTATACAGGTACTATTCATCTATCGTTAATATAACGGTAGCGCAGGTAAGTCTAGGCTTACCATCCTTCAATAAAGGATAATGTACTGAATACACACTTGTTACACCACCATATATGTGCTAGAATAATACCAATGCCCGTAACCAGCGGGCAGGGGAATAATCCCTAACGTAACAGAGAAATACTGTGAAGTCGGAGATGGCTAACCTTGCCACTGTGACGGGCATGTTCGTATATGTCCGCACATCTTCGGTTTCGCAACCTGCGCCGTACTAATGGTTTTCACTTCGAAAATCAGACAAAGACGAAAAGGAGCGAACACGGAAATGCAGAATACTAAATACAAAATACAGATATCAATATTTGCAGCTTTCCTTGCTATGGCAAGTGGAGCTCAAGCAATGATGTCTGAACCCATCCAGGAGCCTCCTAGTACAAGCACTTTATTAGTGCTTACTAGTAACATCTTAGATGAGTCTCTAGTGATAGAGAAACAAGCTGAACCTATCCAATTTAGACACGGTGACGTGTCATGGCTACCCCAACTTGCCTCGCAAGCAGGATGGCCTAAAAACACTTGGAAACGCTTAGCTCATATTATCTTACGAGAATCAGGCGGTTGTCCAAACCGCATTGGTAGTTCTATCGTAGATAAAAACTGTAATATCACTGGATACACTAAAGCAACTAATAAGTCAGATTCTGGTCTACTCCAAATCAATGGAGTTAACTGGGATCCTAAACGATCTGGTACACAACTTCTTTGTGCAGAACATAAAATCTGTACACAAGAACCTTTACTAGACGCTCTAACCAACCTTAAAGCTGGATACATCTTGTATCAGCGTGCTGGTTGGGGACCTTGGGATCCTTGCCAATGGGGACCAGCATATGCTTCCCGTTGCGTAAAATCTGCATCAATGCCTTAATATTTAATTCAAAGGCATAGATCTATAGGAATAAGGGGGGCCGCAAGGCCCCCTTTATATTTAACCCAAAAAATGTTTTTTTATACTAAATCAAAATAAAAACAATACCCTACGAAAGGTACATGAACATGCCCTCTTATCAACCAGCGGTTCGTTTGCAATCTATGCACAACGGACCATTACGCAGTATCAACGATTATCAATTCGGTTTCTATGATGTAGGCTTTAGCCGTAGAGCATTGCGATATCTATCCGAAGTTGAAAATGTAGAAAACCCAATATTTAGAATGGCTACACTGCCTATTCCTTCCAATAAAATTGAAGCTAAAATTGCAGAAGCATACATACGGAACCCTAAAATCTGCTATTCAGTAGTAGATAAGAACAAGATCGTTCTCGTTTCCATTAAAGGAAGCGATGGATGGCTTGACGTATATACTAAAATGGGTTTTGAAGTCCGTAGTGGCGACAAAACTGCTAAAAGACTTAAGACTTTTCACCGCGCCGCATTGCTAAATGCTCACTTTGAAAAAGATGAACTTGGAGTTATGGTCGTCGACTCAGACGCCTATTCTTCATGGTCATATGACGATCCATCAGTTTCTGAATGGATCAAATCAGAATACCCAAATATAGATACAGATGACCCTAAAGTTATTGACCGCCTTCTCGATGGCGGCTTTGTTATCTCACGTCGTATTATCGAACGTGCTACACAAAATCTTCCAGTATATGAACCACATAAAACTCTTGACACTAAAGAATATTATTATGATTGGCGTGTACGAAAGAATTTCGTTAACGACATGATGGAATGTTCTGTATTCAATGCCCGCATAGTATGCAGCCTTGGCTTCATTAAGGGCAATGCTATTGTTTCCGACAATATGCCCGAAGGTATTGATATCATTACATCTAAAGCTAATATCAAATCTGAAATCATATATCACAACGGTTTTGACTTCTTGGCAGAACCTGTTGGATCGTATGAATCAGTACTTACTGACACTCAAACTGTAATTAATCTTCCCAAGCTGTTTCCTATCGCCGATATGGAATACTGGCTTGACGAAGAGTATAAGAAGATCTTTGATCTTGCTATCACAGATAGATTACTAACTAACTGGCGTGCAGTTTACAAACGCCAATTCCGCAAGATCCACGAAGCGGAAGACGAAGAAGCATATGCCCGCATGAATTATGTGGGCTACCGTTGGCGTAAGCTCGGTATGAAAATCACTGATTCTCCATGGTTGTTTGAAACCTTGGCTATCAGTCATGCTCGACCATTCGCTGATTCATCTAAACCAAGAATACCAATCCCTTGCACAGTAAGCGAGCAGGTTATTCCTGAATCATTAGCCCAAATGGCTGGCCATGATATCGAAGTTGAACAGGGCAAGATACGACGTATCGACTCACTCGGCATACATGTCGTTAGTGACCTTGACTGGCTCGAGATGTACGAGAGCCATGGCGGTCACGACGAGGATGACTACTTTAAGCTATTCTATCGCACCATGCGTGGTGGCGAATATGATGGCAAACGAGTAATTATCATCTGTCGTTCCCCTAATGACCACGGTGAGTACTCCATCTTCGAACACACCGAAGGTGATTGGTATCCTATATGGAAGGATTCTTCTGGAACTTCTTTTGAATTTCCTGAAGTTAACGGACGCGACTGGCCTAAGCGTTTAAGTAAAGCCATCCATGATGGCGATATAACTTATTCTGGTCTTCCTTCTAAGTTACTTAATAAACCAAAAAGAGAACCTAAACCATATTCCGCTGATGATGTCATCCAAGACATGTATATTTCCATGGCTGGTGGACAAATTGGCGGATATGTTAACGCATGTATGATGCACTCATCGGTTATACATCGTCATCGCCCCAATCAGCTGTGTACCCTAGAAACAGCTCTAGACAAATGCATTAACCCTGATTCTATTGAAGATGTTATTGCAATTGATCAAGAAGCTAACAATATCATGCGCCAAATCCTAGATAGCAAAACTCCTATTGATAGATTTGTTTGGGAAACTCGTGGTTCTGCACGCTTATTGGAAGTTGATGATGAACTCATCTTAGACGACAATGGCAAGCTAAGCATTATGTCTAAACTTTGCTATGATAAGTTTAATGAACATTGTCAGCGCATTAAGCAGTGGTCGCAGGAAAATGCTAGACCACAAAATCCTCAACTACCGCAGTTGGGTAACAGCCAAATGCAAATGTACTATCACGCTTTACCCATTGTCAATCAATTCCGTTCAGGAATTTGGTCAATCAACTCATCTGAAAGCACAGCTGAAAATGGTTCTATTGTTCGTAATTCATGGGAATATCTTTACTCTAAACAAGTAGATATTATCAATTCTCTTACAATAGAATCTGATCGCCATGACTTCGTTCTTGCTCTTTATTCCGTATGTCTTAACGTACCGACTAAAGCTGGCAAGATTACAGATCATTACATGATGAATAGATTTGTATACCCTCACCTTGAAGCAGCTTTGCAATATTATGGAATTGGCAATGTTGTCAATTTCTTTATGCAACCAGACGGTGAAGTGCAAATTCTAGAAACTCGTGTTACTGAATGGAAATTTACTGACCCAGATAACAATATCCACATCTTTACAGATCCAATTGAGTTCCAACAAGCACAATCGGTTTACTCTGAAATAGATTTCTCAATCAATTCCAGTGCTTTACCATCACAGGAACCTCGTACTACATCAAAATATTAAGGATACAACATGAAAATATCATCTAAGCTTGGCAAGTACACAGGTAAATTCTGTGGTTTTATGAAACGAAAAGAAACACGCGCAGCGTGGTTGACCGCAGAATGGGCCGTAAGTACTGTAGCATTCGCTACAACAGCTTATGCGTTGCTTTTAATCGGTTCACCATTATTAGCATTGCTTTTTGCAGCCATTTACACTTACGGCAGTTACGCATTGTTTTCAATAATGCTACCTAATTCATAAAGGAAACTATAATGAACTCAATTAATTATACTGATCTTGTCGTTTACTGTCAGGAACCTAAAGACGAAATTGCTAACATAAGAAATTCTTTTTCTGAACATCTGCTTCTGGCAGACAAGCAAACCTTTAGACCTAAAGCTGTTTTCTTCGACTATCTTGGAAACAAAAAATTTGGTTTGTCCTCAAGACCATATAACGATATAAATGACCTTTATACCGTAGTATCTGAAATGATGTATGCATATTCTGGCTTTAATGCCGGTTCATCCATACTAGTTTTAGATTCTAATTTAAATGACGATGGCCAAGATTCTTCTGGCGCCCTTGTCATATACTTTGTTTCATCTGACTCTGCGTGTTGCGTAAAGTTGTATTATAAACATTCTTCAGAAAACACTATTGAATGGATTGAATCAAAGGATAGTCATGAACTTATAGACACTAAATCTCAAGATTCTACAAATAGAATAATTGAAATATTATTTGTTCACAGCCACTTAGATAAAGCTCCATTTACCAAAACAGAATTACTTTCCTATTACTCAATGAAAGGCTATAACTTTAGATCATTTAAAGATTTAAAAACATCTTACTTAGACTACAGTTTCAAGGCATAATATGAATATTAAACCATATGACAACAAAAAAATAATTAAAAAAGATTCAGATAAGTTTTGTTCTATAAACGAACATTCTGTATTAGTTTATACTATAATTGATAAAACATCAGAACATAAAACAGATCAAGTAGATGAACTAATGAACACCCAAAAATCTTTTTATTGGACGGAGTAATATTTAATGAATATAAAATTACGCCCATATCAAACAGAAGCTCTTGAATCTATACAGCTACATTTAGATAAAGGCGTAAAAAAGCAGCTTGTTGTTCTACCAACAGGTTCTGGTAAAACTGTTATTTTTAGCAATATACCACAAACTATAAAAGATAGTTTACCTATGCTTGTTCTCGCACATCGTGGAGAATTGCTTACTCAAGCTAAAGAAAAGATTCTTTGGTCAAATCCTCATTTGGATGTCCAAATAGAAAAAGCAGAAGATACAGCTGAGCTCTGCGATGTTGTTGTTGCGTCTGTACCAACATTGGGTAGAGCAGATTCTGAAAGAATTAAGAAATACCCTAAAGATTACTTTAAAACTATTATAGTAGATGAAGCTCATCACGCAGCTGCTGAAACATATCGTAGAATACTTGATTATTTTCAACCTACATTTCTTTTAGGAGTTACAGCTACTCCTCAAAGATCTGATTCAGTAAGACTAACTGATGTATTCGATGAAATTACTTACTATAAAACAATCCAAGATTTGATTAAAGAAGGATATCTTTGTCGTCTCATTGGATACAGGATTCAAACAGACACAGACATATCGGAAGTGGAGACATCTCATGGCGACTACATTGCTTCCCAATTGGAAGAAACTATTAATACCTCCTTTGCGCAACGCTACTGTTGTTAAAGCTTATCTCGAATTTGCGCCGCAGCAAAAAGCAGTCGTTTTCGCAAGCGGAATACAACATGCCGCCGACTTGGCCACATCCTTTGCGCAAAAGCAGATACCTGTACGAGTAGTAATTGGTTCTACTCCAGATGAAGAACGTGCTCAAACGTTAGCAGACTTTTCTTCTGGAAAGGTTAAAGTCATTGTTAATGTTGGAGTTCTTACTGAAGGCTTTGATGAACCATCTATTGGGGCTATCATATTAGCAAGACCTACTCGATCTACTTTGCTTTATACGCAAATTGTTGGTCGTGGCACAAGAATCTTTGAAGGCAAAGAACACTGTGTATTATAGATATAGCAGATACCACTAAAGGCAAGAAGCCTTTGGGCCTGCCAACTCTATTGGGCATGCCTCCTGAATTTGATTTGAAGGGCAATGATCTAATCGACGTTGCCGAAAAATATAAAGAACTTGAAGATTACTGCCCCGGTGAAGCCGTCCGCGTATTATCTCCTGATGATATAACATTAGCATATAAGAGAATAGATCTCTTTATGCCGCCGCCACCTAACGAAATTGTTAAAACTTATTCTCGTTTTGTTTGGGCGGAAGTAGCAGATTCTGATTTCCATCTAGGTATTAACGAAAATGAATCCATCAGAATACACATAGACCCACTTGGCAGATGGACTACCACTCTTAAGCAGCGTTCAAAGGGTGTTTCTGTTGACACTATACTTGGTCATCCTGAAGATATGCGCGAAGCATTCGTTCGTACTGATAGATGGATTACCAGCAATAGATCATACAGTCTTAACTTACTTGATAACAATGCTGCTTGGCGTTCTGATTCTCCTACAGATAAGCAAGCTAAAATGCTTAAAAGAATGGGTGTTCCAATTACTGCCGACATGACTAAAGGCACTGCTAGCCAAATCATAACTAAATATTATGAAGCTAACCCTAAACCAAAATGGTTACAGAATAAAATAGCTTCAAAAAAATGGAATTAGTATGAACAGATATTCCATTGTACATCCTTCTGTAACTCCAGAGGCTTATATTTTAGATAGAAGAGATAAAAGAAAAAACTATATAAAAGGTCTATATATACCTTCTAATCCTTCTGAGTTGATTAGAATTATATATGCTCAAGCTGATTATGCTATTGAAGAATACATTGCCAGAAAAAATAAAGTAGAACGCATACCTATACATGATTCTTATCATATGTATGTTGACTTACATGCTTATGTTGACCCTTATGCAATTAATTTAGTTGCAACTCGTTTATTTAGACAATGCTTTTTAACCAATATTGGTTTACCTTCAAGCGAAATTGTTTATGGCCCTGCTCTTATATATGGTTCTTTACCAACTTCTTCATACACTTCTTATTTAGATAATTATTCAGTTCCATATGAACTTGTAGAACAAGTCTTTAGACTATATGAAAATTATTGTTATGAAATGTAAAACCAAAAAAACGGGGAATACAAAATAACCCTATAATAAACAAGGAATAATTATGAGCTTAAATGTAATGATAGGAAATGATTTACTAGATATTCAAAGAATAAATATTGCTATTGATGTATTAGAAAAATCTATTAAAACTGAAGAAGACAAGATGGTCTCTCATAAAGATCTTTTAACTGAAGATGTTATCTATTGGCTAAAAGATATTTTAAATATTCTTACTAATAAAGATTTTGGTCAAGAAATGTATGACCCATCTGAATTAATGGAAGAACTGCAACCTTAGTACATAATGCCTAGGTGGCGGAATAGGTAGACGCAAGGGGCTTAAACCCCCTCGGCTAGAAATGGCCGTACGGGTTCGACCCCCGTCTTGGGCACTATATAAATCATTGTACACTATATAAACTACTAAAGGATCTGAAATGCGGATTAAAGATCGTTGTATTAAACTAATTCTAACGTTAACTCTTATATTACCAGTATTTGTTAACTCAAAAATCAATGCTGTTTCAGCAGGAGATGTTGCTCCAGCTACTACTAAAGTTAAATTTTATCCTAGCTTATCTAAAGCAATTCCCACAATAGGTGCAGACATTGCTTTTGACAGCAACTATCAAGGCCAAGGATCATATATCGTAATCATTGATACTGGCATTGAAGCTGTTCATTCCTTTGTAGGCGGTAGAGTTTCTCTCCAAGCATGCTTTTCTGTAAAGTGTCCTAACGGTCAAAATTCTATGGTAGGCCCCGGAGCAGCTGTACCCGTACATTGGCACGGCACACACGTTGCAGGCATTGCTGGTGGCTATTTAAATGCTACCATGCATGGTGTTGCTCCTAAGGTCGGCATAATTGTCATAAACGTTTTCGGTTATGATGGTTCTGCAAGCGATTCAGATATTGTTCGTGCCCTTCAATGGGTTGATTCTATATCTGGTCAATATAATATTGCAGCCGTCAACATGTCACTCGGTTCTTCTGGTATATTTAGAACTTCATGCAATTCTTATTTGCCTGAACTTACATCTATTATTGCTACATTAAAGTCTAAAAATATTGCCACTGTAGTTTCTGCCGGCAATGACGGACAGCAAGGCATGAACTCTCCTGCCTGTATCACTGATACTGTAAGCGTTGCTGCAACCTATATTAATTCTTCTGGTCAAGAAAAAATAACAGACTTTAGTAATGTTTTAGATATTACAGACCTTTCTGCTCCAGGCTTAAACATTAACTCCTCTAAACTAATGGGAGCATACGGTGCTGCTTCTGGCACATCTATGTCTGCGCCCATGGTTACTGGTGCTTTTGCAGTTTATCGATCCAAGTATGGTATTCAGCCAGTAGACAAAATAGTTTCTGATTTTCAGAACACTGGTGTCAACGTTACTGATGATTATACTAAGATAGTTACCAAAAGAATTGATTTTAGGACGCTGTTTGCCAATGGCTCTACACTTCCTCCAACAACAACTATTCCCTCACCTACAACTACCCTTCCTAATTCACCAACAACTACAACCATTCCTTCTCCGACAACTACTGTTCTCGAAGATGATGATCAACCAGAAAACTTTTTAAATATTCCGTATATATCGCAAATAAAGAAATATTCTTCTAGAGTAAATTATATCTATTTAGACTTTACCTACAGGTATACTGATATACGTGTTTTAAATTATATTTTGACATGTCGATATACAAATGGTACTACCATAGATAAAGTTATTCCTAACAGAAATAGAACTCACTCAGTTTATGTTATTCCTATAAATACCACTTCAATTAGATCCTGTAGAATGTTAGCTGTTTCTGCAGTTGACGGTTCTAAAGGTCAATACACTCCATACGTAAAGGTAAAGTAACATGCTTAAATTTATAATATTCTCTTTAACAACATTAGTTTTTGTTTCGTTAATTCTTATGGATAAAAATAAGTTTAATAAATAAAAACTATTCCCAGATAGCTCAGCTGGCAGAGCAGCGGACTGTTAATCCGCTTGTCGTAGGTTCGATCCCTACTCTGGGAGCTATGATAAATCAAATTAAAAATATAATTATTCCTGGTCCTTGGGACTATGATTTTAGACCTATCATAATTTTTATGTCTGCAATTTTTTTAAATATAACTTTTTATGTTAGAAGTCAGTGGAAATTCATAAAAAAAGATATCGATAGTGATTGGGAGTTATAATATGTCTGAACAAAAAAATAACATAGTAAATCTTTTAGATTACGCTGAAAAAGTTAAAAATAAAGAACAAAATAAAAATCCTATTTCTTCATCCGATTATGAAAAAATTGCTAAACAGTTTTTATTAGCTATACACGAAATGACTGATCCTGAATTTGCTACCATGTACGCATTTCATGTAGGCCCTGATCTTCGCCTAGATTTTATAGCACACGTAACAACATCAAAAGATATTTACCAAATGATCTTGACACAAGATGCACAAGATGCAGCTTTAAGTTTTGATTATATCGCTCTTTTAACATACGGTTGGTCTGCTCCTATCCGAGTTGAAGCCGATATAGAAGATGAAATTATTCCACCATCTGAACATCCTGAAAGACGTAGAGTTAAGATGGTAATTTTCTCTGATAAGTTTGGTCAACAAATGTCTGCTATATCATTTAGAAGCGAAGATGATGAATATGTTTTAGAAGACTACTTGTTTGATGATTCTGGCACTGGTAGTCTATCCAACGCAATAAAAGCATTATA
>JGI12421J11937_10000885_pt1 | contig 11921 bp, 9 predicted proteins | sample LakErihyJuly2011_2_FD_11937 | JGI IMG/M metagenome (IMG submission 11937)
ATGGACTTACCTAGAACCTTCGCCTGCCGATAACTTTTTGCCCCCTCAATTTTAATTGTAATAAATTTACTCGCCCCCTCGCCGTCCATCACTACAAGTTTTGCTAAATTTAACATAACATCCTTAAATGCCGCCTTAAAATTTGTTAGCGCTGGGTCGTTGTAATTTGTAATTTGCCCTCCCCCTGTTCCACTTGCAAATGCAAGCACGGTGTCGCTTGTGGAGCTATCGCTATCTACGGTTATACTGTTAAAAGTTTCATCTTTAAATTCATTCATCATTTTTTGTAAAACTCCCGAGGATATATTTGCATCGCAAAAAATGTAGCCTAGCATTGTTGCCATGTTTGGCTCAATCATTCCGCTGCCTTTTATAATGCCCGATATATTAACATTTTTGCCGTTAATTTGGGTTTGCACTCCGTAAATTTTGCTAAATGTATCGGTGGTTTCGGTTGCTTTTACAAGGGCTAAAAAATTCTCCGTGCCAGCAAGAGGCTTTAAATTTAGAACTTCGTTTGCAATTGCGTTTGCTATTAAGTTAGTGTCAAAATACTGCCCAATAACCCCCGTGGACGAAACAAAAACCTCACCTTCCCCACAGCCAAATTGCTTGCAGGCCGCCTGCACTGCTGCCTTGATAATTTTCATTCCGTTTTCGCCTGTATAAGTATTAGAACATCCCGAATTTACAATTAAAACGCTGCATTGTGGCTCACTAACTTTAATTTTGCCGCCAACAAACTTGCACGCCCCTGCCAAAGCATTGAGAAAAACATTTGCAATTATTGGCGAAGTTGGCGATATTTTGCCGCTCAACAACTTTGCAAATTTGCTAAAAATGTTTTCGCCGTAGATATTTTTTTTACACCATAGAACAGGATCGCTACACATTTTAGACAGCGTAAAAAGCCCGCCAACGCTAGCTGCTTTTTTAAAATGCACCACCATTAAATCGTGCTTATGCTTATAAAGCCCAATGTTGCAGGTAAAATATTCCACCCCCTCAATACTAAAACATTTTTTACCCCCAAACCCCGCAAAGGGCGATATTTTTGTTATTTTTGCCATAGACCCACTTATAAATATACCAAAATTATTTCGCAAATTATTTATCTGTCAAGTTTTTTTGTGGGAATTGTTGGGTAACTAATATACAAAAAAGTAGTTGATTCCCCCCTGAGGTCCTTTATGGAAGTGGGCGATGGGTTTGAAAAAGCTTTGTCATTCCCGCACTCTCTTTTATCATTTCCACGAAGGGGGAATCCACCCCTCTTGTCCCATACCGTGCTACGACACGGGATCTTGTTAAAATTGTATTATTTTTATAAGCCCTCACACCTTAATTACCTTTGACCCTCTCCCGCAGGGGGAGGGAGACACCCCTACCTACAAGCTAAAGCTTGTCTTCATCCTCTTTAAGGTGGGGTTAGGGTGAGGGCCTTAAAAACAATATATTATTTAAAGCCCTCACCCTAACCCCCTCTCTCAGAGAGGGGAACTTGACACCCCAAACTCATGTTATTTTGAAAGTCAGGATTTTTTTAATTGTTGATTATATCTCATGTCAAGCACGGGATGACATAACTTTCCTAGATTCCCGCCTTCGCGGGAATGACAAAACCTACTCCCTGTCATGCTGACGAAAGTTAGGATCTAATTAAAATTGCAATGTTATAAAATATCCCCTGTCAAGCACGGAATGACGGCGAAAGAGGGAGATAAAAATCTACCGAAAAACTGCTCGCCTACTTCCCGCTCCCTTGCATAATTATAAAGTAAAAATAATTTTAATATTGTGGACAAAAATCTTCTTTCCCCGTATATTAAATAAAAATATAAATAAAAAAATCGGTTATTCGTTGGTAACTCTAATGCTGTGGGTGTGGCTTTCGGCTAGGCCCGCGTTGGTAATTTGGATGAATTTTGTGTTGGCTTGCATTTGGGGAATGGTTTTGTTGCCGGTGTATCCCATGGCAGATTTTAAACCCCCAACAAGCTGATGAATTACAGTTTTTATTGAGCCCTTAAACGGCACGGCGCCTTCAACCCCTTCGGCAACTAGTTTTTCGCGTTGCTCGGTGCCTTCCTGAAAGTATCTATCAGCGGAGCCCTTCATCATTGCGGCGGCGGAGCCCATTCCGCGGTAGGTTTTGTAGCTTCGCCCTTGGTAAATAAATGTTTCGCCGGGGGCTTCATCTGTTCCTGCAAGCAAGCTGCCCAGCATAACTGAACTTGCCCCAGCGGCAATTGCTTTTGCAATATCCCCCGAGGTTTTAATGCCGCCATCGGCAATTAACGGAACCCCATATTTGTGCGACATTTCAACGCAGCCCATAACGGCGCTCAATTGAGGATAGCCAACGCCGGCAACAACTCTGGTTGTGCAAATAGACCCCGGCCCAATGCCAATTTTTACACCATCCGCCCCTGCTTTTGCAAGATCTTCCACGGCTTGCGGAGTTACAACATTGCCGGCAATGATGTCAATTTTATTGCCAAATAGCGATTTTAGTTTTTCAACCCTTTTTAGAACATTTGCCGAGTGCCCATGTGCGGAGTCAACAATTATAAGGTCAACTTCGGCATCTTTAAGGGCAATTGCACGCTCCAAACAGCTATCACTAACGCCAACGGCTGCGGCGGCAAGCAAGCGGCCCATTTTGTCGCGACAGGCAAAATCGCCCGTTGTAGATTTTTGAATATCTTTAGAAGTAATCAACCCCTTGCAATAGCCATTTTTATCAACAACAATTAGCTTTTCAATTTTGTGTTTGTTAAATAGGGCGGTAATTTCGGTGCGTTTTGCCTTTTCGGCAATTGTTATAACGCTTGTTGTCATAACATCCTTAATTTTAGCCTTGCGGTCGAGGCAAAATTTTATATCGCGATTTGTAATTATACCCTCCACTTTGCCGTCCTTACTTACAACCGGTAGGCCTGCGATGTTGTTTTCAAGCATTAGGTCAATTGCTTGCTGAATAGATTTTTCCTTTGTAATAGTAACCGGATTTAGCACAAGGTAGGACTCAAACCTTTTCACATTTTCCACAAGTTTAACTTGCTCCTCAATTGTGTTATTTTTATGTATAACCGCAAGCCCGCCAAGACTTGCCATTGCAACGGCCATTTTGTCCTCGCTTACGGTGTCCATCGCTGCGGCCAAAATTGGTATATTTAACGAGATGTTTTTTGTAATTTTAGAAGCTACATTAACATCTCTCGGCACAACGAGCGAATAAGCTGGCACCATCAAAACATCATCAAATGTTAAAGCCGGTGAGCTTTGCAAAAATTTGCCTTCTGCCATTGCATTGTTAATTTTTGCCATACAAAATTTTATTTAATTGAGCTATAAAAAATAGACCTCCCCTATAAAACACTTTTTACTTCATCCCCTTTTATAGAGGTTTTCAAAAACTTTTATTCTCTTGATCGTTTATTAAATATAAAGTAGCATCGGCTCATAAAAATGTTTTAAAAAAATATCTTGTAAAAAGATGCTTTAGGAGGGGTCTAATTAAATTACTTATTAATTAAATCGAACAATGTTTTTCCAAGTTGAGCGGGGGAGTTGCTAACTGTAATGCCGGCCATTCGCATTGCTTCAAATTTTGCCTCGGCAGAATCGTTAGCGCCGGAAACAATTGCACCAGCGTGGCCCATTCTACGCCCTTTTGGAGCGGTTTGCCCCGCAATAAAACCAACCATTGGCTTTTTAATTTTGGAATTTTTGTAAAACTCAGCAGCGCGAATTTCAGCATCGCCCCCAATTTCACCAATCATAATAATTTGCTGGGTTTCATGGTCGTTTAAAAATAGCTCCAAGCAATCAATAAAGTTTGTGCCGTTAATAGGGTCGCCGCCAATACCAATGCAAGTTGTTTGCCCAAGACCAAGTGCCGTTGTTTGAAAAACCGCCTCGTAGGTTAATGTGCCCGAGCGAGAAACAATTCCAACCGAGCCACGCTTGTGAATATGCCCCGGCATAATACCAATTTTACACTCCCCCGGAGTAATAACACCCGGGCAATTTGGGCCAACAAGGCGAGTTTTTGAGCCATTTAGTGCGGCCTTAACGCGCATCATATCAAGCACGGGGATACCCTCAGTAATGCAAACAACTAATTCAATTTCAGCATCAATTGCCTCAATAATTGCATCGGCAGCAAATGCAGGTGGAACATAAATAACGGAGGCATCCGCCGCGGTTTTGCGTTTAGCTTCCAAAACTGTGTCAAAAACTGGCAAACCCAAGTGGGTTGACCCGCCTTTGCCCGGTGTAACACCCCCAACCATTTTTGTGCCGTAAGCAATTGCTTGCTCGCTGTGAAAGGTTCCCTGTGCACCTGTAAAACCCTGACAAATAACCTTTGTGTTTTTATTAACTAAAACCGACATATTTTTATATAAAAAAATTTCAAAATTTACAAACTTATTGAATCTTGTAAATAAATAATTTTTATTTGCAAATATTTTCTTGCTTTTTTTTATTTTTAATTTAAATAGATAAAAAATAAAGTTTTTAGAAATATGTTTGACATTGCAATTGTGGGCTGCGGCCTTAATGGGCTATTGTGTTATAGGGCGGCAAGCAGTCTTGGGTTAAAAGTTTGCATTATAGATACACGCGGGAAGGATAAAATTGTCAACACCGCGGACAATCGCACCATTGCAATTTCGCGTTCTAGCCAAAAGTTTTTGAGCGAGCTTGGCATTTGGCAAAATCTTAACGAAAACTACGGGTTTGTTGATTATATTTATACTTTTGAAAAAACCACAAAACCCGTGCTAGAATTTGCAAAAGACGAATTTTTTGAAGGCGAACTTGGCTACATTGTTCGCTCCTGCCATTTGCTGCAAGCAATGGCTAGTTTTGTTGATATGCAAAATTTTTACGAAAATTTTGAAGTTGCATCTGTTGAGCAAAATAACGATTTTGCAACTATAAAATCAATATACGGTAATGTTATTGAGGCAAAAATTGTGCTAGCCTGCGATGGAAAAAATGCCCATCTTGCCAATTTACTTGAGGTAAAACGGCTTGGTGCAAGTTATAGTCAAAAAGCAATTACATTTATTGCAAAACACACAATGCCCCACAAAAACATTGCCTGCGAGCAATTTACAACCAATGGCCCCTTTGCTAGCCTGCCGTTAAAAAACCCTCACGAAAGCGGATTTGTTTGGTCGCTAAAAAACGATATTGCCAATTATTTGCTACATTTGTGGCAAACTGAGCCTGAAATGTTTTTAAAAAATCTCAACAACGAGCTTTCTCGCCTGCAAAATATAGGGCAAATTGAATCCCTCTCAGATATCTCCAGCCCCCCAAGTTGCTATCCGCTGGAAATTAGTTTTTTAACGAAAAGATCAATCGGCAAAATTTTATTTGTGGGCGATGGGCTAAACGCCATTCATCCCGTTGCTGGGCAGGCGTTTAATATGTCGCTGGGGGATATTAAAAACCTATATAATAATATAAAAAATTGCACAAAGCTGGGGCTAAATTTTTCGCTGCCGCAGTATTTGTCGGCGGGCAGAATCTCTGGCTTTGCCGCACATTTAAAGTTAAATTTATCAACACATTTTTTGGTGAGGCTTTATTCAAACAGCTGCCAGCCGCTAAAACTGGCGCGCACTCTTGGGCTTGAAATTTTTGCATCAAATAAGTCCCTTCGCAAAAATGCCGCTACCGCCGCCAGCTGGGTTGGTTAAGAGGGTGAGAATAAAATTTTTAAAAAAAGCTTTATTAACGACAGAACATGCAGAGGGTTATAAAACAAATACTCACAAAACTTCCCTTTAAAGGGGAGGAAAGCAGGCGAAAGCCTGTAGGTGGGGTAAAATTATCATCCCAATCTCTTTATTTTGTCATTCTCGCGCAGGCGGGAATCCAGTAAAATATTGCATTATTAGACCTCCTGTATAATCACTATTCTAGCCTTATTTTACAAGCATTTTTTATCATATACTTTTATTTAAGTATCATGTTTTGTCGGCTCGCGACCATTGTGTAAAGCGGCGGCTACGCCGCTCAGGGGGCGAGGGCGAGCGAAAAAACAAAATAAAGTAATGAAACTGGATAAGCTTCCAAATTTGTAATCTCAAAAGTCCTTATTTTATTTACATAAAGCTGGGTTATGCAAGAGGTCTATTATTTTACAATATCCTGACTTTTGTTAGGATGACATGAGGTGTGTAGGTTCCATTCCCGTGCCCTCACTCAACCGCAGATTGAAATTTAGTGAGAAATTTAATTTTAGCAATAACGGCCCCAAAGCCCTCAAGCAGGCTTTGGGCAATGATAAAATGACCAATACTTATTTCGGCAATTTTAAATTGATTGGCGAAGGGAAAAGTAAATGCAGTAAGGGCCGCAAGCGATAGATATTTTAACCCATGGCCTGCATGCACCTCAAAGCCGTTTTTGCAAAGCTGGGCGGCAAAATTGTTAATTTGCAACAGATTATCGCCCGCTTCGCCCCGCAATAAATTTTGTTTGTTTGCCGCAAAAAAATCAAATATAGCCTCGGCAGATTGCAAAGTGCTGTAAAAATTTGGAGAGATTTTATGCAAGGCAGCGTCAAAATTATAGCAAAACCTTCCGGTGTGAATTTCCACCGCATCAGGCCGCAGTGCTTGCAGAGCTTGCATAAAGGCATGGCTGGGGTTTGGGTCCAAAAAAAGGGAGGTTCTAATGCCTGCCTGCCTAAACAATTTTATTGCATCTTGGGTTTTTGCAAAAATAATTTCGTTTAAAATGTTAAGCCCACTTTCGGTTGTAAGCTCCTCGCGTTTTTCAGGAACTATGCAAACTGCATCGGGCCTTAAATTAACAGCGATATTAACAATTTCCTCATTGAGGCCCAGCTCAAAATTTACAAAGCATTTTTTGTTAGTTTCGCAGATTGCAAGGGCATCGGCATCGGTTATGTGTCTTCTGTCCTCGCGAAGATGAATAGTAACAAAATTTGCATTTTTACTGACAATTTCCAAATACTGCAAAATATCGGGAAAGCCCTCCATTCGGGCATTTCGCAGCGTTGCTATGTGGTCAATATTTATGCCAAGTTTCATGTTTTTTTATATTAAATAGAGTAAATACAATAGGCACCTCCTACTATAACCCACTTTTTACTTCATCTTCTTTTATTAGAGGTTTTTAAAATTTTTCTTCCCTTGCTCGTTTATGAAAATATAAAGTGGCATGGCTCATAAAAATGTTTTAAAAAAATATCTTGTAAAAAGAGGCTTTAGGAGAGGTTTAATAAATGCAGAAAATTATATAATAAGCCTCTTGATAACCCCGTTTAACCTCAATACAAAGGAAGGATTTGTGAGATTACAAATTTGAAAGCCTAGCTAGCTTGCTTACTTTGTTTTTTTTCGCTCGCCAATATACCTACTCAATGCCCTTCATTCTTTCAAGATGGGCTTCAATTTTGTATTTTTCGCGGGCCTCCTGAGTAAAAAAATGTGCAACAATGCCTTTATTTTTTAGCTCAACAACAACCCATCCATCGGTTTTTGTGCCATCAATTGCAAAAATTTTATTGTTTTTGGTTTTTTGTGCAAGCTCGCCAAAAATATCCTCCTTGTTGTCCTTAACAAATTTTTGAAAATCATCGCTGCAGGCCTCAACATGGCGGGGCGAAAGGCAGGTAATTACAAAAACACAATCAAAGGGATAGCTAGAATTGTTAATATTATAACGCAAAATGTTTTCGCATTTTAGCGAGTTAAGAAAGTTTTCAATTAAAGAGGTGCAGTCGTTCACAATTTTTATTTATTAATGCTTGAAAAGTTAAAATTATTTACACCCTGAATTTCGTTAAATTTTCCGCCCTGATTTGCAGCGTGCAAAACTTTTTTAAAAACCGCCTCACAAACAATTTTGTAAATGTAGGATGTTTTTTCCTTCTGCAAAAAGGCGAGTTTTTGCTTGTTAGAAGCACGAATTTCAACCGAAAGATTTTGCAATTTTTGCGAATAGCTATCCTCAATTTTTTTTGCAGCTTGTTGAGCTTGTAAAATTAGCTCCCGCGATTTTTCGTTGATTTTTTCAAGTTCGGTATTTAAATTAACAAGGGTTTTTGCGGTTTGCTCGCTAAGCTGATGCGAATTTTGAATTAAATTTTTTATTGAGATAATTTTTTTATCCATCGCCCCAATTGCCAGCTTTTTAAATGGTAAAAACGAAATTAGGCAAAAAATTACAAACGATAAAGCAACCCAAAACCTTTCGTCAAGCGGTATAAAACCAAATAAATTGTGCATTAAATTGTGCATTTTGGTAGAGACAAACTAAATTAATCTCATTTAATTTACAAACAAAAAAATAATTTGCAAGAAAAAAAACAAAAAATATCTTGATTTTTCCAAATAAGTAAATATTATATTTATATAATATAAGTTTTTACAAAAAATATGAGCGTTGTTAATACATCAAAGATTACCGAGCAGGCAGTTTTTAACGCCGAGGACAAATATTCCCTTGTTTTGCTTGCTGCAAAAAGGGCTCGCAGCATTAGCTTTGGGTCCAAAAGTCTTGCAAACGAAAATTTAGTTAAGGGCCTAAAACCGGTTCAAACATCGCTTATAGAAATTTCAATAAGGGCATTAAACAATGCAAATTTTGCCGAGTATAGCTCCGCTTCGCAAAGCGTTGCAAATATTGGGTCTTTGCCAATGTCCTCAAAGGTTCCTACCCAAAAAATTGGGCCTCGCAAAAACGCCGAAAACATTTTCTACGAAAATCAAGGCGATGAGGAGGTTGAGGAGGATCTGTAATATAATTAAAATGAGATCAAAAAATATTCTAGGAGCCATCTTGGCTAATTGCCCCGTTATTAAGGCAAACTCTCAGGGGAACGACTTTCTAATTTTTAATTTACTAAGCCACGCAAACAATATTGCATCCATCGTTGAAAGCATTAGCCAGCAGGCAATTTTGTTGTGCGATAGAAAATTTGGGCTAGGCTGCGACCAAATTGTTGTTTTATCTCCCCACCCTACACACAATGCAAATATTGCATTTTTAAATAGCGATGGCACACTAAGCGCCGCCTGCGGAAATGGCACTCGCTGCGCCGCCGGTTACTTGCTGGAACTCAACCCCACGCAACACAAAATTATTTTTCAGGCTGGGGAGCGGCAAATTGTTTGCAAATCATCTACTGCGGTAGATGATTTTGTAGAAGTTGAAATGGGGGCGGTAAAGGCAATAAATAACAAGCAAGACGTTGATTTTGTGCATCAAATTTGCAGGCAAAATAATCTGCCCGTTGTTGATGTATTTTTGGGCGATATTGGCAACCCTCATTGTGTAATACACATTGAGCAAGATGTTGAAAATTTATTCGCCTTCGAGCCTGAAAAAATAACAAAAATTGGTAAAATAATTGAAAATGCCACGGAGCACTTTCCTGCAAAAATCAATGTTGAATTTTGCAACATCTTGCCAAACGGGGATGTTTTTTTTATAGTGTGGGAGCGTGGCGCCGGCATAACCCTATCCTGCGGAACCGGGGCCTGCGTTGTTGGTTTTTATGCGATGCAAAAAAACGCAAAAAATGCCGTAAAAGTTATAACACAAGGAGCTAAAATTGAGGCAAAATACAACAACCTTCCTCCGCAAAAAATTGGTTTTCACATCACCCGCTCCCGCCCAAACCTTATTACAATGCACGCCCGCTACACCCTCGTTGCACAAATTGGGGCGGTTTAGTTGCTACCATCCCTTTTTGATTCTCGCGAAGGCGGGAATCCATTCTTTTTCAAAATGAAAACTGCATTTAATTTTTTACTTTTATCCCCACTCCAACTACCCCCTGCTAGGGGGGAGGTCTTAGGACTGCATTTTACCCCAATCCCCCCACAAACCTACAACTTTACCACCCCACGCCTCAAGCTTGCCTGTCTTCCTCCACCCGTTTTTTTAAGGGTGGGGAGGTTAGGTGATTGCAGGGAGAGGGGAATCTAGTAAATACAACCCCCTAATGAACCCTAACAAAATTGCAGGATGGATTTTGCAGTAAAATGTTGGTTGTAAGAGTTGTAAGGGCATCGAGAGTTTTGTTATCTGCGTCTTTATTGTTTGTGAGGGTGTATCCGCTTAAATCTCTCAGGATAGATTTTCGCGAATGGCCGATTAAAATTTGTATTTCCGTTGTGGTTTTTAGCCCCAAATTTTGGCGAATCATTTGTTTTAAAGCGAATAAATTTTGCATAATATAAAGACCCTGCCACGAATTTTTGCCAAAGCCAATGCCGGGGTCAAAAATTATTCTGCCAAGAGCAATACCTCTATCTAGCATTTTGGCAATTTTTATTGAGGCATAATTTGCAATTTCAATAAGAAGTTCGTAATTATTTTGCTGCATAACAATGTTTTTATCGGCTGGAACCACAAGGCTGTGCATAAAAACAATATCCAAGTGCAAATTGCTTGCCAAAACATCAATAAATCGCTCGTCTTTTAGGGCGTTAACATCGTTAATAATATCAATGCCGGCATCAACGCCATAGCAAATTGTTTTGTAATTAAAGCTATCCAAACTAATTTTTGCTCCACCCGTTTTTACAACCTTAATAATTTGGGGCAAAGATTGCCCTAGGCGGGCAATTTCCTCATCCACATCAACAGCCACAGCATTTGGGCGTGTAGAAACCGCCCCAACATCCACCGCATAAACGCTTTTGGCTAGCAAAATTTTTACTCTTTCAATTGCCTCTTGCACGCTGCCATACAACCCCCCATCGCTGAACGAATCTGGCGAAATATTTAAAATAGCAAAAATTTGTGGCATTTTTATTGGCAAAAATATTAGCAAAAAATTGACATTACTTTTTAAATATTTAAAAAAATATTTAATGCAACAAAAATAAAAAAAACTTGCAATTTATTGCAAAATATATTACATTTTATAAAAGCTTTGGATATAAAATTATTAGAAAGTTATTTATTATAACTTGTATTTATGCCATCAGGAGAAAATAGAGGGGTGGGGGTCTCAATGGTTTCAGCAACACTTTTTACAAAATTACAGAATCTCATTCTCAAAAAAGGGAGTTAGACGAGAAAAAATACAGGAAGAATACTCTAAATTAAAAGAAAATATTACGAGATCAAATAACGAGATATTTAAATGTAGGCAGCAAATAACCAAGTTAATAAAGGAAAAAGAAGAGTGCGAAAAAAAGCTAACGAAAGAAAATGATACTAGCTTCCGCTAACTTTTCATTTTGACCATTGGAGGGCGGTGATGAAGTGGAGAGGTGAGGCGTGATTTTAGCTTGTTAAGCCTTGAAAAAAGGCCGCGATAATGTTTTAAAAGCCGAATAAATTTTCAATTTTGTGCCGTTTTTTATAAATTTCCCCACCCTATTCTTGTCGTATTTTCGCTGAATAATTATATGTTTTCTTAGGGGAATAATGGCTACGGCCCCAGCATTTGCAATAGTTTGCAGGATTCCTCGGAGTTGTAACCTTTCTCGGCCAAAACCCCTTGATAGTTAAAGTTCTCAATTAAAGTAAGGCTTTGGCCCACAATAATCTGCAAATTTTTTAGATATTTTTTGAGAGATTTTTACTCAAAATTTTTGAGAATATCGGGAATATTTGATAAAATTTTGCGAAAAAATATACAAAAAATGGCCCCAAAAATGTTATAGATTATTTTGGGCTGAAGCTTTTGACATTTGCGTGCAGTCTGCGGTCTCGCTCCCAGTAATTATAAAGTATAGCAGGTTGCCGTTGGCTTCGCACACTGCATGAATTTTTATTGAAAATCCGCGAGAACACCCCAATCCTTCTATTTTTTGCTCTTTTTTTTTACGGCAAAACAGGCATGAGCCCTTAGCCTTCACCGCAAATAATACACAAAATCTATTGCATTATTTTTTGTGTATTATTATGCA
>JGI12421J11937_10000888_pt1 | contig 11917 bp, 9 predicted proteins | sample LakErihyJuly2011_2_FD_11937 | JGI IMG/M metagenome (IMG submission 11937)
TGCAACAAGGCTAGTGTTGGAGCCAATAAATACATTGTCGCCAACAATTGTTTTGTGTTTATTTGTGCCGTCGTAATTGCAAAATACCGCCCCCGCCCCAATGTTTGTATTTTGCCCAATTTGCCCATCGCCAATGTAGGCCAAATGGCCCGCCTTAACGCCACTTGCCAAATGCGAGGCTTTTACTTCAACAAAATTGCCTATTTTACAAGCCTCCCCCAGTTTGCTACCCCCGCGAAATCTGGCAAAAGGGCCAATGGAACAATTTGCCCCAATAGTGGAGTCCTCAATATAGCTAAAGCTTTTTATCACGCATCCACTTGATATTTGCACCTTGCCGCGAAAAACAACGCTTGGCTCAATAGTTACATCTGGCTCTATACTTGTTTGCAGGCTAAAAAAAACAGAACTTGGCTCAATTAAATGCACCCCATTTGTCATAAAATGTTGACGCAAATTATTTTGCATTATTTGCTCTACAACGCCAAGATCCTGCATTGTATTTACACCAAGGGACTCCACCTTATCGCACTCAACAAAACCACAGCCACCGCTCAATTTTGCAATATCGGTGAGGTAAAATTCGCTTTGGCTATTGTTATTTTGTATTTTATTTACAAGATTTTTAAAATCAACAAAACCACCCCCAACAAGCCCGCTATTAAAAAAAGTAATTTGTTTTTGCGTGGGGGAGGCGTCCTTAAACTCAACAATTTCAAGAAGTTTTTGCCCCTCGGTAATAAATCTGCCGTATTGCAAAAGCGGATTGTTTTCAATAAAACCCGCAAAAGTGATGCTGTTTTTGCATTGCAAAATATTTGCAATGGTTTGCGGCTCAAAAAGTGGGCTATCGCCGTAGAGAACGCAAATTTTGTCAAAATCATCGGGCAAATCGTCAAGTGCCGTTTTAACGGCATGCCCCGTGCCAAGCCTTTGTTTTTGTATGTAGGTTGAAAATGTAGCATTCTTACTTTTTGCATTGCAAATTTTTGTTATTGCCTCAATATTTTCATCGCTACAAACAATTGCCAAGTGGTTATTGCCATTGTTGCAACACAAAATTGCCTTATCAATAACAATTTCAATCATTGAAGTTTGACAAACTTTGTGTAAAACCTTGCTAACGCTACTTTTCATTCGGGTGCCTTTGCCAGCTGCAAGTATAACAAAAAGGTTTTTCACTAAAATTGCTATGAATTAAAATTAGAGCAAGAGTTTTTTGTTGGATCGGAGGAATACAAATACTCAACGGATTCAGGGTAGGAGGCATTTGAGGGGCATTTTCTAGTGCAACGGAAATATTTTGTCATTGCCCCCTGTTTTGGTTTACATGTGCCATTGCCAGTTAATTCGATAACACTCAAAGGTGGGCAGTTAAATTTACTTGCATAGCTAGTAACGACGGAAACAGGGTTGTATGTTGTTCCAACCGCCCAATTTTCTGTTGAATACTCACCTCCCGAGGAAGAACAATACTTGCTAACAGCATCAATTTCAAGTGTTTGACATTGAACTTTCATACACGAAAACGGAACATCGCATCCGGTAACGCTCGCCTCGCTTTCGGTGTTTAAATAAGCTGTTGTTTCAAACAATAAGCCGGTGTTGCTTGAGGTTTCCTTTGGGGAGTATTCAAATTTGTTGCAGGCGCTTTCAATGTTAACATCAAAGCCGCAAAAGCCGTCCTTACTAACGCCCGTTACCTTTATAATTAATTGCTCGGCTGAGTAAATTAAGCCCGTTCCCAAAAAGATTGTCATTATCATACCCCACGATATTTTACCTAAAAAGAAGGCAAGCCCGAGCATTACTGAGGAAAACAACATAAATGTTATAACCAGCTTTTCGTTAAAATATAGCGTAATATTACACAAAACTTTTGTTATTGCATTTGGCACGCAGGACCCCTTGGCACTTGCCCCAATTCCTTTTTCGCAAACAAAACCAGCTGCACATGGGGTATTTGCATCGCATTCGCCAACAATAATTGGGTCTTTTTCGCAAATTCCGTAGTCGGAAATTTTTGTTGTGCCGGCTTTGTAGTTAATTCCCCTGCATTTGTAGTTCGTATCGCACTCGCTATCACTTTTGCAAACATCGCTAACATAGCAAACCTTTTCAGATGAAGCACTGAGAGGATTGCTAGGCAAACATTTGTAGCCTGTTTCGCAGTCTGTATCGGTAGTGCACAAATCTCCAACGGCCGCCATTGCGTTAAACGAACTTACGAACGCAGTAAAAACTGCAAGAGCGAGTAAATTTTTAAACAATTTTTTTAACATAGCTTTACTTATTTATTTTTTCAAATTTATATTACAATTTATTATTTGTCTAGTTTTTTTTAAAAAATCTTGACAATTATTTTTTTTATGCGAAATTGTGGGATAAATTGTTTTATATTTTTGATGTCAAAAGAGGATGCAATTGTATTTTTCGGCACGGTTGTTGAGCTTTTAAAAGATGCAATTTTTTTAGTAAAAATAACGAGCGATGAGGCCGGCAAGCCAGTGGCCGAGCGAAATGTTTTGTGTCATCCCTCTGGTAAAATTCGTAAAAACCGCATTCGTATCGGTAATTTTGACAAAGTAAAAGTTGAATTCTCCTCATATTCGCTTGACAAGGGTAGAGTTGTGGAGCGTTTAAAAGGTTAATAATAATATTATTTTATTGTTTTTGTATGATGGCAATTGCTTCAATGGCAACATTTTTCAGTGTTTTGTTTTGTATTCCTTTTGTTAAAAAAAATGCGTTAAAGTATTTAAAGAACCCCACCCAACCCATTAGAAACGACCTAATTATAGACCACTCCTCCAAAAAAAAAGTTTTGCCGCTTGGTGGCTTTGCCATTATGTTTTCGGTACTTGTGGGGCTTTTAGTTGTTGTTTTGGGGCAATATATGAAAACAAAAACCTTTCCTGCTAGCACAATTTTTATAGCTTTTGGGGTTATTGTTGCCTCTTTTACGCTGGGGCTTATTGACGACATAGCAAAAATTACAAAACGCACAACCGGGGGAATCTCTGGCAGAATCCGTTTTTGGATAGAAATTGCCATCGGCCTTGTTTTTGCCTACATTATTGTTATGACGCCCGAGCCACAAAAAAATATTGCAATTGCTTTTCCTGTGCCTTTTTTGCAAATTTTTTCGTTTCAAATAAATCCATACCTCTATATTGTTTTTAAGGCCTTTGTTTTTGCCGCATGCCTTAATGCCTTTAATGTAACTGATGGGTTGGACGGACTAGCCGCAACGCAATTTTTGCAATTTGCTCTTGCATTTTTAGTAATTTTTTTGCTTCAAATTATTAGCGGCGCAAAAATGGGCTCTGGGTCTTTTACAATTATCACTTTTTTAACCCTGTTTTCCTTTGCGGTGCTTGGGTTTTTGTGCTACAACAGCCATCCTGCAACAATTTTTATGGGCGATGGCGGAAGCCTAATGCTTGGTGCGGTTGTTGCAATTTCAACACTGCTTTGCAACTTTGAATTCTCGCTTTTATTTTTGGCGTTTATTCCGTTCATCGAAACGCTCTCAGTTATTTTGCAAGTTGGCTCATTTAAACTTCGCAAAGGCAAGCGAATTTTTCAAATTGCACCAATTCATCATCACTTTGAAGCAACTGGCCACAAGGAAACCAAGGTTGTCTTTAACTTTTTTATAGTCTCAATCGTTATATCCTCCATATTTATTGGCACCTTGTTTTTAAGATAATCCGTGTCCTTTGCCAGAACAAAAACTGTGGCCTTTTTAGGCGTTTCTACAAAAATTGTTGAGGTGCAAGTTGCCGTTTCCTCTGGTTTGCCATCACTTAACATTGTTGGTCTTGCAAGTAAGGCGGTTAATGAGTCTCGGGATAGAATCCGCTCCGCAATTTCCTCAATTGGCCTTGCTCTTCCTGCAAAACGCATTACGGTCAATTTATCTCCCGCTGATATTATAAAAGAAGGCAACCACTACGACCTGCCAATTGCTATCTGCCTACTTGCCTCGCTTGGCATTATTGAGCCCGACAAAATTGAAAACCTAATATCCCTTGGCGAACTTACCCTTGACGGCAAAGTTAGCTACACTTTGGGCGTTTTGCCCGCATCCATTGCTGCCCGCGACAACAAATGCCAGCTCATTTGCCCGCTGGACGCCAAAATGGAGGCCTCCTTTTTAAAAAACGAAGTTCAAATAAACCTCGCCTCTAGTCTTATTGAAGTTATAAACTTTTATTCAAAGCAGGTTCCCATTAACAAATCCGCCGAAAACACAGGGGAAGACGAATTTGAGGATCGGCCATTTGAGCAAAAACATTGTTTTTCTAACATCAAGGGGCAAAATCTTGCAAAAAGGGCCATCGAAATTGCAGCAAGTGGGGGGCATAATATTATTTTAGTTGGCAGCCCCGGAACTGGCAAATCAATGCTTGCAAAAGCCTTACAAACCATTGTTCCGCCTCTTGATTACGAGGAAATTATTGAAGTTTCAATGATAAAATCGGTGGCGGGGCAAATGCGAGATGCAAAGCTATCTCGCCAGCGGCCATTTCGCTCGCCACATCATTCATCTTCAATACCAGCAATTGTTGGCGGCGGACGCAACGCCAAGCCGGGCGAAATTAGCCTTGCCCATAATGGTATTTTGTTTTTGGACGAGTTTGCCGAGTTTCCAACCTCAGTGCTTGATTCCCTCCGCCAGCCCCTTGAAAGCGGCGAAATTGAAGTTGCAAGAGCCGAGAGCCACATTACCTACCCTGCAAATTTTCAGCTTGTGGCCGCAATGAATCCCTGCAAATGCGGCTACCTGTGGGACGCCAAAAAAGCCTGCCCCAAAACTCCATCCTGCGGCACTTTTTATATGGCAAAAGTTTCGGGCCCCATTATGGAGCGAATTGATATTCAAGTTGCCATTCACAATCCGGGGTTAAATTTAATTTCGCACGGCGAAAATTCTTCTACGCAAAGCGGCGAAACTTCTGCACAAATTGCTCTGCGTGTTGCCGCGGCCCGCCAAATACAAAAAACTCGCTACGAGGGCACAAACATCAGGTTAAATAAGGACTTAAACGGAGCCCTACTTGAAAAACATTGCCATCTTAACGAGGACTGCCTAAAAATTATTGCAAAAGCAAGCGATAAAATTGACCTCTCAATGCGAGAATACCACAAAATTTTAAAAGTTGCACGCACCATTGCCGACATGGCCCTCTCCCAGCAAATTCAACCCCCGCACTTGCTCGAAGCCCTCACCTTTCGGCTTTCAAAATAAATGCTTCTTTGACAAACATCTTGCAATTTGCATCAACTCCGCCGCCACTTTTTGCCATTCACACCATCCTTTGCCAATCCCATAGTCGGTAATCTAGTTATTAGACCACTCCCAAAACCTATTTTTTACACAATATTTTTTTAAAACATTTGTATACTGCAGTGCCGACTTTATTCATGCAAAGCTGGCAAGGCGGAGAAAAATTTTAAAAACCTCTAAAAGGGGACGAGCTAAAAAGCGGGTTATGGTAGAGGGGTCTAATGGTTATATTCACAAAAGCTTGAATTTACTGATTGAAATTATATTTTATCCGTTAGATGTCAAACCTTTTTTTAGTGTCTACAAGAAAAATACAAGGCCGTATTTCATTGTTATTAATGGGCTGGTGGATAAAAGTGAGGAACTTGAAGAGGAATTAAATTCGGTGCGTTGAATTTCGGCCTTTATCGCAAAACTTGGGTTAACTGAGTATAAAAAACCGGCGTTTAAAACTCCACTAGGACTCATTGAATTTTTTCTATATATATGATTTGTAACATATGAGTGACCTTCTATCTGGGCCATACCAAACCCAGCAAAAGCCTGTAAGTTGCTCATAAGATTTACAGCAACAACAAATCTAGCGCCGTACATTCCATTAATTTTATGGCCATCATATTGATCTGCATCATGGTCAAAGGTATATGGAGTTAAATTTAAATTGTCGTAAAATACATCAAATTTTAAACTCACTCTACCCTCGCGAGCAAAAATATAGCCTGCATTAATTGAAAAATTATTTGACTTTTTTTTCCCTTGTTGAATGGTTTGCCCATTGGAGGAGTCGGAAATATTCGTTCTTGCAGAGATAAAATCAAGGCCCGTGTAAAATTTGCTATCAGCCTTTGCATAGCACAAATGCATTGGGGTAATCATAAGAATGGCAAACAAAACAAGAAACAATTGTCGCTTTATTTTTGTTTGTTTGATGGATTGTTGAGTAATTTTTTGGTAAATTGTTAAAGGCTTTGGGGATTTTAAACTGAATAATTTCATAAAAATATTAAATAAATTATATAAAAATTTATTAACATCCTTAAAAAATTATAGTTTTAGCAATAAAAATACAATGTAAAGAAAAATTATTTTTCTTGCAGATATTTTTATATTAAAAATTTGTTTATTTTGTAGACTTGCATCTAACAAATAATAAATATACTTTTCAAATAGCAGATCAACTGGTAAACTCAACTTTTTATCAGCATCATCATTGATGATGCAAATTTTTATAATATCGGTCTTTAACAGTTCTTTTAATTGATAGATATAATATTTTTTGTTGCGTGAGAAGCTCAAAAAATAAGCTTAACTACACCTACTCTCCCTCAGTAAAGAAGTACCATCGGCTGCATTGAGTTTCACGGTCGAGTTCGAAATGGGATCTCGTGGTTCCTCAGGCAAATAGTAGTTAAGCCAATTTTTTGAACTTAATTGTAAATATCGCTTGATAGATAATATTTTGAGGTATTATCTATCAAAATTAATGTTTTAACTTGTATTTATAGATGTATTGTGGGACTTTACATAATGCAAAAGTTTTATTCTGCATACATATAGAATATATTAAACCAATCGGGCTATTAGTATTGCTTAGCTGAATGCGTTACCGCACTTACACCTGCAACCTATCAACGTGGTGGTCTACCACGACCCTAATGGGGAAATCTAATCTTGAGGTTGGTTTCGCACTTAGATGCTTTCAGCGCTTATCCATTCCACACTTAGCTACCCAGCGGTGCCACTGGCGTGACAACTGGTACACCAGAGGTGTGTCCACTTCGGTCCTCTCGTACTAGAAGCAGATCCTCTCAAATTTCCAACGCCCACGGCAGATAGGGACCGAACTGTCTCACGACGTTCTGAACCCAACTCACGTACCACTTTAATGGGCGAACAGCCCAACCCTTGGGACCTTCTTCAGCCCCAGGATGTGATGAGTCGACATCGAGGTGCCAAACACCGCCGTCGCTATGGACGCTTAGGCGGTATTAGCCTGTTATCCCTAGAGTACCTTTTATTCGTTGAGTGATGGCCCTTCCTCACAGAACCACCAGATCACTATGACCGAGTTTCCTCTCTGCTCGGCGTGTAAGCCTTGCAGTCAGGCTGGCTTATGCCATTGCACTCACTAAGTGGATTTCTATACCACTTGAGCCAACCTTCGCACGCCTCCGTTACGCTTTAGGAGGCGACCGCCCCAGTCAAACTACCCACCATGCACTGTCTCACACATTCTTGAAATGTGATGGTTAGAAATCTTAAATTAGAAGAGTGGTATTTCAACGATGACTCCACCAAGGCCAGAACCCCAGTTTCACAGTCTCCCACTTATTCTACGCATCTAACTCAAGAAATCAATGCAAAGTTGTAGTAAAGGTTCATAGGGTCTTTCCGTCTAACCGCGGGTACACCGCATCTTCACGGCGAATTCAATTTCACTGAGCATATCCTGGAGACAGTGGGGAAGTCGTTACGCCATTCATGCAGGTCGGAACTTACCCGACAAGGAATTTCGCTACCTTAGGACCGTCATAGTTACGGCCGCCGTTTACTAGGGCTTAGCTTCGCTGCTTGCACAGCTCCGTTTAACCTTCTAGCACCGGGCAGGCGTCAGGCCATATACATCCTCTTAAAACGAGTTAGCATAGCCCTGTGTTTTTGATAAACAGTCGCCACCCCCATTTCTGTGCCACCCACACGCAGTTGCCTACATATGGGTCGTTCTTATTCCGAAGTTACGAACGCAAATTGCCTAGTTCCTTCAGGATACTTCTCTCAATCACCTTGGTATATTCTACCCGCCCACCTGAGTCGGTTTACAGTACGGACTATACGCTTGGGCTATTTCTTGGAACCCTCTCAAAAGCAGCCTCAATCCAATAAGAGACTACAATATCAAGAATCCGTCAACACCAAGCAGGCTCACGAATATTAACGTGATTACCATCGGCTACCCCTTTCGGGTTTACCTTAGGCTCCGGCTAACCCTACGCAGATTACCTTGACGTAGGAAACCTTGGGCTTACGGTGTGTATGTTTCTCGCATACATTTCGTTACTTATGTCAGCATAATTGCTTCTGATACCTCCACGGTTGCTTACGCTCCCGCTTCACAGGCCTACAGAACACTCCGCTACCGATTGATATGTGATAATTTAATAATTTATTCTTAGTAACTAGTCAATTACTTAGCTACACACTGAATTTTATACAGCCTAGGATTATAAAGACCATATGTTAAGCTAGTTAACAAACCAGTTACAAAAGATTGTTGTGTTTGAATATACTCAGCACCACGACCACCACAGATTTGATATACATCATGTTTTGATGTAGGAACGAATCCCCACAAAAACTGATGATCCCACTCTTCGTAATCAGCATTGCTTTTCATTTCACCAATAGAATTATTTTGAGTTAATTTGAATTGTTGTTTTTGACATGAAAAAAACAAACAAGAAATTAATAATAAAACAAATTTACTTTTCATAACAATAAAAAAACAAATAACTAAATTATCACATTTATCAATCTCGCGTCTTCGGTATGTTGTTTTAGCCCCGTTACATCTTCGGCGCAAGAAGGCTTATTTAGACTAGTGAGCTATTACGCTTTCTTTAAATGATGGCTGCTTCTAAGCCAACATCCTAGCTGTTTTGGCCTTCTCACTTCCTTTTCCACTTAACAACAATTTGGGGACCTTAGACGGCGATCTGGGTTTTTATCCCTCTCGACTACGGCCGTTATCAGTCGCAGTCTGCCTTCCCGCATTATCAATTCTCGGTATTCGAAGTTTAGTTAGGATCGATAAGGTCAAAGACCCCTCTAGCCTATTAAGAGCTCTACCCCCGAGACGAAACATGCGAGGCTCTACCTAAATAGATTTCGCAGAGAACCAGCTATTTCCAGCCTTGATTAGCCTTTCACCCCTAATCACAGCTCATCCCAGACTTTTTCAACAGTCACGAGTTCGGCCCTCCAGTAAGTATTACCTCACCTTCAGCCTGGCCATAATTAGATCGACTGGTTTCGGGTCTAATCCGCACAACTAAACGCCCTGTTAAGACTTGCTTTCGCTACGCCTACAGCTAATGCCTTAAGCTTGCCATGCAGATTAAGTCGCTGACCCATTATACAAGAGGTACGAGGTCACACCCATCTAAAAGATGGAAGCTCCCACAGATTGTAAGCATTTGGTTTCAGGTCTATTTCACTCCCCTTATCGGGGATCTTTTCACCTTTCCCTCACGGTACTAGTTCACTATCGGTCACCAATGAGTATTTAGCCTTGGAGGGAGGTCCCCCCGTGTTCAAGCAGGATTTCTCGTGTCCCGCTTTACTCATGTCTTTAAGTGCTTTTTACTCCTACGGGGCTATCACCCTGTTTAGCTAAGCTTTCCATCTTATTTGAATTATTACACTTAAAGCACTGGGCTGGTCCCGGTTCGCTCGTCACTACTACGGGAATCTCGGTTGATTTCTTTTCCTCCAGTTACTTAGATATTTCAGTTCACTGGGTTTGCTTCTACTACCTATGAATTCAGTAATAGATAATGTCATAAAGACACTGGGTTTTCCCATTCGGAGATCTGCGAGTCAATGTTTTTTGCCAACTCGTCGCAGCATATCGCAGGCTAACACGTCCTTCATCGCCTATTGGTGCCAAGGCATCCGCCAAATGCTCTTAATTATTTAATATATTATATATGCAGAATGAAACTTTTGAATTCGTTTGAATTTGCAATGTCCCTAAACTTTACAAGTTTATTACATTAAAATTTGTCGATATTTACAATTCACTCTGAAACACCATAATTTGCTTTCGCAAAATTTTTTGCTGGTCTGTTAAATATAACCATAACAATTTTAATTGTCAAGAACTTTTTTAATTTTTTTTTCTTTTTTTTTAAAATAGCTATTGTATAGATAAACACAACCCTTATAAAACCTATATTTATTGCACTTTTATGAAAATTAAATTTCTTTTAAAAAAATATTTGCTTCAATGCCAAATTGCACTTTTTTTAACCCTAACTTTTGCGCTATTATATGTAAAATATTTAATAAACAAGGTTTCAAACCAAATAAATGCACAAACTAAGGCAATTGAAACGCAATTAATGTTGCAGCAAGATTTAAAAATTGAATTGCAACAAAAAATGTCAATTCAAAACCTAAAATTTTTATCGCAAAAATACCTCCCAAACCACTCCTACACTGCCTCCAACCGCGTTGTAATAAAGCAAAATAAACAGGATGCAGAGGGGTGATTTTGGGGGCGCCTCTAACTATTAGCAAATTCAAGCTTTTGTGAAGATAATAAGCGCGCGTATCCTAATTTAGCATGAGGCATATATTGTTATTTAGAAATTTGCTTGACTTCCCAATACTTTTCGTGAATATAATTCTATGTAGATATTAACTTATATAAACTATGCAAAATAACAACGAAGATATAAAAACTGAAGACTTTTTAACCGAAATTCCTAACAACGATATTGATGATGGGCTAATTGAATATGAATTTAATTCTTACAATAGTAACTATTCGATAGAAACATTGATTTCAAAATATGAAAAAGGCGATATTATAAAACCAAATTATCAAAGAGAAGAAGGGATATGGACTGATAACATGTGCTCAAGTTTGATACTATCAATTATTAAAGGGGTACCAATACCACCAATATATTTGTTTCAACAAAGAGGCTCAAGTATTTTAGAAATAATGGATGGCCTTCAAAGGGTGACTGCATTAAAAAAATTTAAAAATGATGAAATTAGCGTTAATATTTCAGGCGTTAAATCAAAATGTTCCGATATATTAAAAGACTCAAAATATTCTTCATTTTTAAACAAAGAGTTAGCGATAGTTAGAATTGAACAACGCACCCCAGATGATAACGAAAGTGGCAAATATGAAATATTTAAACTACTTAATCGCAACAGCGTACCCTTAACCGACCATGAAGTTAGAAAAAGTATATACCGCGGCGAGTTTATGAATTTTATTTCACAAATAAATCAGAACCAAGACTGGAGAACCATTTGGGGTAAGGACATTAAAAAAAGCAGAGCCTTAGATGAGGAAGTTTTAATTAGGGCATTTATTTTAAGATTTACCTCTTTGGACAAATATCGAAATACCTCAAAGGCAATAAACAATATTTTATTTTATTATCAACAATTAGAAGATAAGGACAAAAATAAACTAAGTGCAGACATACAAACCGCAAAGCAAATCTTTGCTAATACATTTTCTTTTATGGCCAAATACAAATGTTTTCAGGGCTTATTTAGTAACAAAGCAAAATTAGATTCAACATTAGCAGCACTAATGTATTGCATTGAGCTTAACAAGATAACGGATATTGAAACAAAATTTAACAATCTTACTAATGACGCTGAATATCAAAAATACATTAGCGAAGGAACGGGTGATAAAAAAAGCGTTAATGGAAGGCTAAATAGGGCAAAGGCAATATTGTTGGATTAAAAATGTCTCCTTCTTCGCTGTGTCAAAATACACTAATGGCTATCGAACAAGCTTTTGACAATCTTAGATCCAACATTGAAAATACTTTTGTTATTATCGGTTTTCATGTGTATGTAGTAGATCAAGTT
>JGI12421J11937_10000892_pt1 | contig 11909 bp, 14 predicted proteins | sample LakErihyJuly2011_2_FD_11937 | JGI IMG/M metagenome (IMG submission 11937)
AACCATACAGTCCAACACCAAGTGGCCCGTGATTTTCAGTGGCATAACCACTATGGCTCCCATACAGCAGGCACGCAGGCATGGCCTGGATTATTGGTACGTGGATTCTGGATATTTTGGCAACAACAAACGCAAAACCTACCTGCGTGTGTGCAAAAACAGCATACATGCCAGTGGAGATATTGTGTCAAGACCACGTGATCGCCTGGATCAGTTACAACTGTCTGCGACCACCAGTGTGGATACTGCCCCTATTCCGCGGGGCCAGCAGATCTTGGTGGTACCACCAGATTTCAAACAATGTGTGCATTTTGGAATACACAGTGCTGAGCAATGGCTGACACAAACTGTGTCTGCTATACAACAATTTACTCAACGTCCTATTGTGATAAGAACCCGGCCAGCATCACGCACCACACGACTGACCGATGACAGCCTACAGAGTGCGCTGGCCAACAATGTTCATGCCATGGTCACATTTATCAGCAACAGTGCAGTGGAGGCAGTGCTGCATGACATACCAGTGATCAGTCTTGGACCCAGTGCTTGTGTCCGGGTCAGTCCCTGGACACTGGATTTGATTGATAGTGTGCCGGATATAGATGCTGAAACAAAAGAAGCTTGGATGCGTCACCTGAGCTATTGTCAGTTTACCCAGGCAGAAATGCTGTCAGGACAGGCCTGGCAGATACTAAATCCAAGGTAAAAAGTGCCGATATATGACACCAGATTCACTTTCACTGTCAGTCCAGTGTGCAGCACTGAGATCATTCAGCCATTGTGTTCTATCTGGGCGAGCTGGAGTTTCTATCGTGGCCAGATCATGATTGGCCACACTCCAGGCCACACAGTCTGCATCGCTGGCAAACACAGGCACACCAGCCAACACTGAGGCTACTGCGCTGGAACTGTTGCAAAACACCGCTGCCCAGGCCTTGACAAGATCCTGTTGAAGACTACGACCTTTCTTGCTTTCGGTGACTCCAGGCAAGCTGGTCAGATGCGACAGATCCATAGGATGTGCTGGGTGAGGTCTGATCAATATGGGTCGATCTGTAAGTGTGCGTAGACGTTGAACTGTGGTGTTGGTCCAGGCAGTCATGTTGATGCCTTTCATGCTCCAACCGCCGTCGCGTTGCAGGCAAACCATGACATGTTTTCCCTGGTCTCGCCAGGGCAGTAGTTCCAGTCCAAGTTGGGCACGGATCATGCGCCATTTACGGTCATCACTGTTGGCGTTGGCATAGTTGTTGGTGTTGTAAAATACTCCATCCAGACTGTAACGCAAGAACTGACTGGCAGGATCTGCAAACTTGAAACAACTGCCGTCTATGGGCATGACATGCTGACCCTGGTTATGTTGATGTGCAATCACATCCTTTCTGAGTTGTATGTGCGGTCCACTTATGGTAGTGCCCACCCAGGCCATGATCACTGCCAATCTGCAGTCCACTACCTCGTTGCGAGTTTGCACAAGCACCCTAGCACCTTGTGCAACAGCGCCAGCTGCAAAGGCTCGCAATGTTTGGGCCTTGCGTTCGCGGTCTGCTATCCTGGGCAGACTGGAAAGATACACCACCACATCATACATGATACTGTTGTACCAGTTTGAGTGCTGTGCCATCCAGCATTTCTTTTTTGGTAAACTGGCTGTAGGTTACAGCGCACAGCCAGTCACCCAAGGAGCCACGATACAGATTGTTTATGTCGTAGAATGTGGTTCTTGCCACCGGAGCAGTGATATGCTGCTGCAGAGTGATCACAGGAATGCCCAACCATATAGCCTCTACAGCCGCGGCACTGCTGTCACTGATCACACAGTACACTTCGTCGTCTGTGGCCAAATCTTCATACAAGGATGTTCGTTTTTTCATGTCTACATCTTTGAGTCTGAATTCTATTGCACGATCTGTAAACCGGCGTAGCTGTCGCTCAACGGTGGCCTGCCACACATTCAAGTTAGTGTGGTTCAAAGCATAGTGGTAGGAGCTGCTGCATACCACTATGATTTTACTTCCTTCTTTGCGCCAGGGTTTTGGAAGCACTGGCAACAGTTTCAAGCGATCTGCAGGGTAATATCCAGGACCTGGCATGATATGTATGTGATCCTGCACCAGTCTGTGCCAGCGTTTGTTGGGTTCCAGAAAGTTGGTGTAGCCCGAATCCACAAACCAAAAAGGCAAGTGCTGGGCTAATCTGTGTGCCAGCAGGTCTTGATTGTTGATGATGTTTCTGATGACAACAGATTGATCATTCGGTACCGGGTCGCCGGCCATGCACCACACAGGATCCAAAGTCAATTGCACGGCCAGCTGTTTGACAAAGCTAGCACTGCGGCTACCCACATGACCACGGACTAAATCTTCATGCGAGATAGGCAAACTATCCCACCGTTGAGCCAACCAGTCTGTGAGCCTGCGCAACTGCTGTTTGTATAGGGTAACTATGCGGTCCGTGTGTGCTTCGAGATCCTGCACAAGCAGTAGATTTATCTGATTAAAATCAATTGATATCAGTCCAGATTTGTCCTGGCGCTTCTGACACTTGATCAGATAGGTATCAGTATGCGTCCAGACCGGCTGGATTTTTTTAAACCGTTGTGCCAGCATGCGACGGGCCAGACTAGACAGCACTTCATTCTGATTCAGCACCAGATACATGTTACCAGCTCATGATCAGGTCATGTCTGACTCGTTGCAACTGTTTGGCTCCCCAGAGTTTCAGCAGTTCCACAGTTTCACCGGTGTCAACTATGCCGGTATCCTTGTGGAACTTTTGTTCGACCACGATAATGGGCCTACATGATTTAATATAGTTCTCACCGCCCAGAATAATATTGTGCTCATACCCCTCACAGTCAAGTTTGATGTAGTTGGCAGCCGGCAGGTTCATGGTATCCAGGGTTTTCATCTCAATCTGGCCCTGCCCAAAACTGTTGGAATCCACGTGGCTGTGTCCAGTATTGCCTTCTGTAACAATCATGTTGATTCGGCTGTTTTCCTTACCCAAGGCACAGTCATGCAATATCAGATTGGTGACAGGCACATTTTTAAGCAGGCAGTCCCTGAACATTGCAACAGGTTCAAACGCAATCACACAATCAAAATGTTTTACTAAATCACGGCTCCACAAGCCAACATTGGCTCCGATGTCCAGGGCCACACGGTTTTGCTTGACATAACTTAAACTTTGATTTCTTACTTGATATTGGTACTCAGTGGGGCCGCCTTGGCTTGCACTTTTGGCCAACATCTTTGGGAAGTGTGTTTCGTTGTCCGGAAACCACCATCCTTGGCTTTCATACATTGTAAGTCTCCTGTAATATTCTTTTGGCTGTACCATCTCTTAGTTCATTCACATGAAATTGTCCATATGCCAAATGACATGCCCAAGCATGGCGTTGGTCATCTGATGGAAACCACGGATTGTCAATGGTAGATAAATCTGTGTTTGATACTGGAATAGCAGCGTTGCTGGGTGCCAACACAAATGCAGGCACGCCTGCAATAACACTTTCTGTGGCAGCAATGGAGTTATAAGTTATCACTGCATGCACATCTTCCAGTGCTGCTTCTAAACTGTTGTTGACTCTGTTTTGTCTATTGGGGTTACGTTGTCGTATTTCTACAGGTCTGTCAGTGTATTGTTGGATAGTGGCCACAGTAGACTTGATCCAGGAATCTAAATCTATGCCGTAAAACACACAGGGCTTGGCATCTGGGGCAGCAATCAGTATTTTTCTGCCTGTTGTACGGGGTTGCATCTTTATGGCCAGGCGTTGCCAACGATCTGCTGGCCGAGCAATTACATCACTGTGTTGTAGATTGTTGAACACTATTCTATGCCAAAATTTCCAACCATGTGGGTTGGTTGCACTGACACGATTGCCCACATAGCCTGAATCCATGTAGTAAAAATCACGTTTGTCTTTCCAGCACTGTTTTATAATCTTGTGTTTCATGATGCCACGTATGACCAAGGGTGCAGTGCTGTCTTGGTATTGCCAGGTTTCCAGGCAAGTGGGCTCTGCACCGGAGCCGTGAGCAAACATCTCGATGTACTCGTCTGAGTTGTTTTTGTTCAAGAAAATTGCATTCATCGCCAGTAGGCTTCTGTGCGTTGTATTTTTAAGTCGCTCAACTTGCTGCGACCTTGATCTTTGCGCGAACCTTTGAGATGGTCCAGGTATGCGCCCCAGGCTGAGTTGATCAAGGGATGGCCTTCGCCTGCAATGATATGGCTGCTCCAGTCCAACTCCTTGAGTTGATGATTCTTGCGAACAACATCAAACACAAAACTGTCATGCCATTCTATCAGTGTAAAAATACCTTGTTCGGCGTTGTCATACATGCTTTGAAAATTCTGGAGAAAACGTTCCATGACAGGGCTTTTCAGATTGATAGCATACAGACCACATTCGGTGTACTTGTCTTGCCTGCCCAAAAAACACAAGTCGCGATCACTTGGACAAAGTTGATCCAGGTCAGAAACACCAACAGGGCTATGACAAACAGTATCTGCATCCATCCACAACAGCCAATCAGTGCTGGTGTTCTTGGCACAGTGAAAAATACTGTAGACCTTGTGTGCAAATCTCACTGCGTCCCATTTGAAACCTTTGCCGGCATCTTTGCGTCGACTACGCACTGCATCATCACTGACGTTTCCATTGGCCTTGGGCACATCTCGCCAGGTTTTTTTAAAAACAGTCAAGTCATCCACTATGGCAATGTCTCTGACCACAAGATTTGCAGCAGATTGACTGACTACACAATCTTCTGCGTACACATACAAATCAACTTGTTGTGGCCAATTGGCCAAAAATGTATCAATCATCCTACTACCATACTTGACATATCCGGCCTGATTAAATGTGGTTACTACAGAAAATCTGCGTGTCATTGCATTGTCCTTTTTGCTGAGCTCAACATTCTTTCCCGTTTACTGACTCTGTCACCCTTGTAGTGCAATATATATCCGTTGAATGCTTGATCAAAATGACGTATGTCAACACCAGCAGGTGATAAATTATATGCGGCAATTTTACCTTCCTTGACAAGACGATCTTTTGTGGCATCATACACATGACAATCCGTAAAGAAAGGCAAGGTATATATGCTATCGGTGTCGTAGTATTCTTTATAAAGTTTGAAAAATTCATCCGAATACGGATTTGTTAGATCCCAGGCAAGATAGCCTGTTTCAGTATAGGTGTCTTTGCGATATAAATGACTGGTGTAATATCCGGAAGGAACAGTTGATATCAAATACTCTTTTGATACTGGATTATATAATTCTGTGTCGGCATCTANCCATATCAAGAGGTCTACNGATTTTGTNANACCAGCATGACACCAGGCATAACTTTTAAAACTAAAACGACAAGCATCTTTCAAAAAGTTTATAAACGTTCGATCTTTATTTCTTTCTCTAAATGCTGTTAATTCTGGGACTGTTTTGTTAAAATTAATAATTTTTATATTTGGTGGCAATTTAAGTTTGATATCGTCAAGGTATAAAAAAACTTCCACCTCGGGATCTAGATATTTTATCAAACTATCCACAAAATATTTTGCATATTCATCATATCCGGCCTGACTAAAAGTTGATACTATTCCTATTTTCATTTATAGTCCCAACCCTGTTTTAAAATTGTCGACAGCAGATAATCTATGTGTGCCAATTTTTGAAAATAACAAATCTAACTGTATTGCGTTGCCGGACTTATTATTATGCATACCTACAATGTCCTGAATAAAAAAATTAAAATCTTCCATACGACGCACAATAACATCCGCCAACGGTGCTCCGGTGTTATAGGGAACTAGAGAAACTTCCATAATAACACATGTAGCTCTTAGTAAGATTGATTTACCGCCGTTAATAACATCTAACTCGGCTCCTTGAACATCAATTTTAATTACATCAAATGTGCTGTCAGGAAACAAGGTGTCAAGTGTAGTCACAGGAACTTTAATTTTTAAAATTTCTTCGTCTGATAACTTATTAAAATTAATTTCTTTGTAAAATGATGCACCTTTGGAATTTGATTTAGCTCTGGGTAAAATAAGTTCTAACTCCCCGACGGTATCTGATATACCGTATTGAAAATACTCAACTCCTATTTTTTTCAAACTTTTTTCGCAATAAGGATTTGGCTCAATTGATGTTATTTTACATTCTGGAAATATTTTCTGCCACTCAACAGCAAACTGCCCGGTATTTGCTCCAATATCAAGACACGTGGTAGGATTAAAAGTACCGAATATAGCTCTTAATTTTTCGGCGGATGGATTGCTCATTTCTTTGTAAATCCCAGTGTCTCACGTTTGATATCATTGTGAACAAATCCCCAACTATTGTAGGCCAATGAGTATATCATGTCGGGTTCCTTTTAATTTTGAGAGAGAAATTATACATATATAACTATTTAACTCAAATGAACATCAGCCTTTTTAATAATTTTGGTGCATTAAACAGTAGACCTGTGTTTGCTGCTGTTCAGCAAGGCCTACAGAAACTGGGATTCCAATCAAGTATCCATGACATGACTGCGGATGTTGCTGTAATATGGAGTGTGGTCTGGTCCGGCCGCATGCGGCAAAATCAAGCTGTTTGGCAAGCATTTAGATCTGCAGGCAAGCCGGTTATTGTGTTGGAAGTGGGTATGCTGCAGCGAGGCCATACTTGGAAAGTGGGCATCAATGGAACCGGTAATCAATCCTATAGTAAACAGGATCTTGACCCTGCCAGACCTCAGCAGTTAAATCTAAAAATAGATCCTTGGCGAGATACCGGTGATGATGTTGTGATAGCTGTGCAAAGATACGACAGTGAACAGTGGGCAGGGCAACCGTCCACAGAGGCCTGGTTAAAACAAACAGTTGGTACGCTAAGGCAGCATACTGATCGCTCAATAGTGATACGCAGCCATCCCAGACAAGAAGTAGTGGTACTGCCCGGATGCATAGTGGATCGACCCTGGCATGTGCCCAACACATACGACGATTACGACTTTGATAAAACTCTACGGCATGCCTGGGCTGTGGTAAATTGGAACAGTGGTCCGGGCAGTCAGGCCATCATGTCTGGAGTCCCTGCATTTGTAGGACCAGACAGTGTGGCTGCACCTGTGGCAAACTCGGATTTATCGCAAATAGAAACGCCCAACAAGCCTGACCGTGATCAATGGCTCATTGAGATTTCGCACAGTGAATGGACTGTGGATGAAATAGCAACAGGATTACCTGTTGCTAGACTACTTGGCAAACCCAACTGATTCTCTTTCAATATCGTTGTGATCAAACTCTGCCCAGTACAACTCAAAAGCCACGGTGTCTTCAACAGCTTCAAACTGATGAAATTCGCCTGGACTAACCTTTGTAAATTGTCCTGCTGTCAACACAGTTTCGTCCACTAGGTCATAGTTATTTTTCCACACACGAATAATAAGTTTACCGGATTCAACAAAGAATCCATTCCACTTGTACTTGTGCCGGTGTTTACTACAAGTACCGCCGGCCTTGGCTTCAATGCGATGAAACTCTAACACGCCGTTTGCTTCCAGCAGTTCGGTCTGCCCCCATATTTTTCCTGCGATCATAATTATCCTAGTGTTGTGCCATTGACATTAGGCTTTTATCAAGCCAAGGCAAAAGCAAATCCCGTTGCCTTACATGACCATGACGTTGTACTGATCGCATGGCNGATTCTGGCAGTAGATCCAGNTCACTTAATTGATACCAACTAGTTGATCTGGGATCCATTGGTTTGTGTTTGCTTTTATAAACTACAGCATGCAACCAACAATCAGTGGTGTTTTTCTTAAAGAATCCGCTTCCGCAATCAAATCCTGATACTGCAAGAGCGTGTATCAAGCTAGTCATAGTCCAATTATAATAGCAATAATCGTACTGATCATAGGCCTGCACATTAAATTCAAGATTGGTGGTCTGCGGTATGACCACTGCCAGCATACCACCATCGCTCATGGCCGACCACCAATTTGACAGTGTGGCAACAGGATTGATTGCATATTGAAATGAATCGTGACTCCATACCACATCGTACTTGATTTTTTGTGGTGGAAATGGTTGTTCAAAATCGCGTGAAGAATATCTTATGTTGCGATATTTGTGAGCCATTGCTAGTTCTGGCTTTTGATCCACCCCCAGGCATTTGATATTAAGGGGTCTGGCTGGCTCGTCTCTTGTGGTTCTTGTGGCCCACCATTCTAGATCATGACCTGCTCCGCAACCCATATCAACTACATTGGTTATACTTTGCATAAAGTCATCGTACTCGTACAGGCCGTTGAGAGTTTCAAGACTGTGTTGATGGCTAAGTTCGGGACTGCTGAATTGTGTCATACTTGTACGTCTTCCATTCCTGCTGTTCTAAGTTTAACAATATGGCCGCTCATCCATTGCTTGGACTCAAGTCCTTTCATGATACCCAACCATTTATTGCGTATTAATGCTACTTCGTTGATGACAGTTTCAAAATCAATAACTTCGTCTTCGCCGTCCACATACTTTTCAGCATCTCTACTGGTTAGTGCTCGAGCATAACCTTCTAGGTATTTTTGAAAGTGTCTGCGACGAATTTTTCGTAGCTGTATATTGAGATAGTTAAGTACTGCTTCAATCTCTTGTAGCTGATTGAAACGATGTTCAGTGATGCCGGGTAGTTCTTTGATGTTGATTTCAACATATCCGCCGATACGCACATCTCGTTTGGCATTCACAAGCTCGCTTTCGTAATGAGATATAAAATCAGGAATAGCAGCCAGGCTCGATACTACGCGGTTATACCACATAATTAATAATCTTCTTCTTCCTCATCTTCCGCATAATCATCATCGTCGTTGATTTCTTCTTCGTCGTCGTGATCGTCTAGGTACCCTTGTAGGGCTTTCTTGACTTCGGCGTCACCTCTGAACGAGTTGCGAATATCATCTGCATCAAAATTACTATCCACAAGTAGATTGACCAGAGCATCAGCTGCTTCTGTCCTATCCAACGGGCCAATGTAGCGTTTAAGTTCTTCCCATACTGCTTGTGCTAAATCTACTGACATTTATTCCTCTCCTTCTGTGTCAACCTCAAGGGTACTTACCTCAGTTTTTTGATTTGAAAATTCTTGCATGACTCGATCTAAACAACTATCCTCGTTGCTTTCCCACGCCTTACGGAACTGTTTGATCACTTCTCCGTCCAGAGTTGTAAAGGCCAGTCTGTTGCCATCTTTCTTCAACAAGCTACGCTTTTCTGCCAAGTCTACCAGGCCACTGTAGGGGTTCATGCCTGTTTCGTAGGGAATCTTGACCTGGACGCCTTCAAAAGGTTTAGCATAGCGTGTCTTCATGACCTTGCAAGCGGCTCGAATACCCATGACATCAGAGATCTTGTTTCCATCTTCATCTTCTTTCAACTTCAGCTTCTTCATGGCAACAACAATACTCGAAGCATAGATAAAGCCCTGGCCGCCTGAAATTTTATCGTCTGGATCAAACATGTCTTGACTTGCGTAAGTATGATTGGTACATACCATACCCACGTTGTAGTTGCCAAACATGTTGACACAGTTACGAACCAAAGCTGTCAGGGCCTTGGGTTTACGACCCAAGTCACCTTTCATTTCGCCTGCTTCAAACTGATTGACGTCCGTGGGTGTCAGCAACATACCCAGGCTGTCAATAACAAACAAGACTTTTGGTCGTTCTCCGTCAGGCAGGGCCTTGTAGTCACCCATGAATGTGGCAATGGTTTTGGCCACATCATCAATCATGGACATCGACAGCTTTAATAGTTTATCTGGACTGGTATCCACACCCAAGGCCTGCATCCATGATTCATCTAGTGCATTTTCACTATCAACTAAAATAACAAAAATACCCTGAGCTTGTGCATTTTTAATAATGTTACCACTACAGAAATAACTCTTGCCTGCACCCGATTCGCCTGCAAATACTGTTACTTTACCTAAGGGCACACCTTTGTTGAAGTCGCCACTAATAAGATAGTTTAAGGCAAAGTTGCCTGTTGAGATCCAATCCGTTGGATCGTTGAAACCAATACTCAATCCATCGATTGATTTGGTAATATCTTTTCTAAATTTTGATACATCGAATGGTTTTGCCATGATTTTCCTGTGGTTAATCGAACAAGAATAACTAAACACCATAGAGATGTTTAGTTATCTTGGATAGTTATTACTTACTTGTTTTGACGTGCGCGGATCATTGCCAAAATGTCTTGAGCATTTTGTCCTGATTTAGTTTCTGTTGCCACAGGGGCGGCTGCTGCCACTGGTTCGTCTGCATCAAAAGGAACGTCGTCATCTGCTGCCACCGGTGCTGGTTTGGCTGCTGGTGCTGCATTGGCAGCCGGAGTCGATGTGCCTGCTGGTGCTTGAATACCTGCTGGGCGGAAGTACTGCCCCCAACGTTCGACATCGTACGGTTGACCATCCACACTTGCTTCAAACATTTCTTTCATGACCCGAAGCTCAACGTCAGTTGGCTTTTTAGGCATAAATGTTGAAAGATCAAACAGGCCGTGTTTGTCAACCGCTAACTGTTCTGCTTCGGTCAGTGCTGTTTCCTTGCGTGACCACTTTGATGTGTTGTAGTCTGCATATCCGCCCTTGCTGGTTTTAGCAATGCGGAAGTCCAGACCACGCAACATGTCTGTTGGCAATTCCTCAAGTTCGGGATCCATCAGGGCTGACTTGATGGTGGCAAAGATCTGTGGACCAATGATAAAGCGTCGAATTGGGTTTTCTGGTGTCTTGTCCTCAGAGATTGGATTTTCGCGAACAAAGCCCTGGAACACATAGCTGCGTTTTTTCCAGTACTTGCGACCCATGTCTTCCAGACTCTTGTCTTTGAACCAGGTACGAACTTCTGCCAAAATGGGACAAGCTTCGCCCCACATCTCTACGCAAGGTACTTGCACTTGCACTTGTTTGGTGTCCATCTCACCTTTGACGCCGTTGAAGGGCAAACGAATCATTGCTCGTTCAACCCAGAAAAATGTGTTTTTGTTGTTTGCGTCTGGAAGGAAACGTAACAGTGCTGATGCACCTTCTTCCATGTTCCAGTGGGGATAAATTGCATTATCGCCACCGCCTGTGGATTGACCACCCTTGTTTGAATCTGCTGCCTGGAGTCTTGCTCTGATTTCTGCTAATGATGCCATGATATAAGTTGCCTTTTTAAGTTGATTTAAGATGTATATACAAACGTATAACAACACTGATTATACGTGAAACTATTTATCATCGCAACTTAAAAGGCTAATTTATTTTATCAATTGTGCCAATCGCAAAATGCGTTCAACGCTTTCAGAACTCATGTTACTGGGCTTGGTCATCATGACTCCATCCACATCTAGATTTTCGGCCTGTACAGGTTCCGGTGGAGGAGTTTGTGCACTAGGTGGCTCAGCAGCAGCTGGCTCCGGCACAGGTTCAGCTGGCATTTCAATTGTGATTCCCAATTCTGCCAGTCTGGCCTGGATCAGGGGTCTGGCATCTGCGTCTGGATCCNGAGTGGACAAGTCAATCAACTGGTCATACAGTTCATCATCTCCCAGCACATCATACAACTGTTCAGTGGCGTTTGTTGCGTCCGGACCCACTGGCAATTCTTTTGCCATCAGCTGTTGCAATTGTTTTTTGGTTTGTGCTGTGTTTGGAATGGCCCAGGTGCCTTCGGTCACAGATTCAGCCCAAGATTCAAATTCTGCAATTTCTTGCATGTCTTTGTCTCTTGGTCTGGACAATCGAGCCAACACAGGAATGGCAGCTTCAATTCTGGAATCCAGACTCTGTTCAATAAACATGTTGCGAATGTCTTCTGCCAGAGCATCCGAATCTGTGATTTCGGCAGGATCAAAGGCCTGGAG
>JGI12421J11937_10000896_pt1 | contig 11882 bp, 13 predicted proteins | sample LakErihyJuly2011_2_FD_11937 | JGI IMG/M metagenome (IMG submission 11937)
ATCTGCGCCAGCTGCAAATATAAATGGTTTACCAGTAATTGCGATGGCAGCAGGTGCGATTGCGATTGCGGCTGTTATCGCATCGCTTAGGGCTGCAAGTGATTGCGCTCCAAATGTGTTTGGACGTGTGTGATCTAATCCGTTATCTAAAGTGATCAGCGCCAAAGTGCCTTTAAATCCAAATGGAGTTAAATCCACTGGGCGAAGGAGTGCCTGAGTAATAACTTCTTCAGGAGCACCTTCTGGAAGTGTGAGATCTGCAGATGTGCTCATTACTTTGCACCCTTCGTAAAGTGTGGGTTTTCCCAAATAATTGTTCCGCCCATACCAAGGCCGATACACATAGTGGTTATGCCGTATCGAACTTCTGGGTGCTCTTCAAAACCGCGAGCTAAATTAAGAGCCAAGCGCACACCAGAGGATGCAAGTGGATGGCCAACTGCGATTGCGCCACCAACTGGGTTAACGCGAGGATCATCATCTGCAATTCCAAAGTGATCAAGAAAAGCTAGAACTTGAACTGCGAATGCTTCGTTAATTTCAAAAAGACCAATATCGGCAATTGTTAAGCCAGCTTTCTTAAGTGCTTTCTCAGTTGCAGGAACTGGTCCGTAACCCATTACTTCTGGTTCTACACCAACAAAGGCAAAAGTTACTAAGCGAGCTTTAATTGAAAGTCCTTTTTCTTTTGCAAAATCTTCACTGGCTAATAATGAAACTGTTGCGCCATCATTTAGTCCGGCAGCGTTACCGGCAGTTACTCGACCTGCAGGACGAAATGGTGTCTTAAGGGCTGCAAGTGCTTCCATAGTTGTGCCCGGACGAGGTGGTTCATCAACTGTTGCAATTGACCAACCGAGTTCAGGATTTCGTGTGGCAGTTGGAATCAAATCTTTTTGTATTTTTCCTGCGGCATACGCCTTTGCAGTTTTTTCTTGAGAACCGAGTGCGTATCTATCTGCACGCTCTTTAGTAATTGCAGGAAAGCGATCGTGTAAACGCTCTGCTGTATTTCCCATTGCAAGTGCATCTTGTTCAACAATTTTTTCGGCAAGATAACGTGGATTTGGATCCATACCTTCGCCCATTGGGTGATTTCCCATATGCTCAACACCGCCAGCGATTCCGACGTCATAGGCTCCCATTGCAATCGAGCCAGCAATAGTTGTCATGGCAGTGAGCGCACCCGCGCACCAACGATCAATGGAATAACCAGGAACCGAATTTGGTAATCCAGCCAGAAGAGTTGCACTTCGACCAATGTTCATTCCTTGATCGCCACTTTGGGTTGCAGCTGCAATTGCTACGTCATCAATATCTGTGGGCGCAATTTTTGGATTACGTTCTAGAAGTCCTCGCATCGCACGAACAATCAAATCATCAGCGCGCGTGCCGGCATACAAACTGCCTGCTTTTCCAAAAGGAGTACGAACGGCATCGACTAAAACCACTGAACGTGACATTTAAGGCTTCTTTCTATGGCTCCTGTATGAGGTGCTCATAGGTTACTCGTCAGTAGCCAAAAGTAAAAGAACTACGCTGAAAGAAGTTCCTTCTTTGAGACTCGAGCCGGCTTTAGATAAAGCCAGAGGATGATTCCAATGTAGGCACCAGCGACGATGAATTGCAACCATGACGTCGTTGTATCAAATCCGATGGAACCGGCAAGTACGGTGGCCAGGATCGAATCCTTTGCCATCCAACTTGTGACATCCCAAATGTATGAGTCGACTCCTGGGAGCCAGCCCAACTCTTGATACTCATGAATTCCATAAGAGAGAACGCCGGCTGCAACAATAATCAGTGCGGTTCCGGTGATCTGGAAAAATTTACTCAAATTGATTTTGACCGAGCGGTTATAAATCAAATAACCGAGTGCAACTGCTAATGCAAGTCCAAGAATTAATCCAATAGTGGCAGATGAAGCAGCGCCAACAGTCTTAAAGTTTGTATAGATAAATAACGCTGTTTCTAGGCCTTCGCGAACAACGGCAACAAAGGCAGTAACGGCAATTGCTAAAGCTCCCGCTCCAACGGCTGAATCAACTTTGCCGTGAAGTTCATCGCGCAATCCACGTGCTGCACGCTTCATCCAAAAGACCATCCATGTTACGAAACCAACTGCTAAGAAAGAAGTCGTGCCAGCAAAGAACTCTTCACCGCGATCACTTAGCTCAGCAGATGTAAATGAAAGGAAGCCACCGAGTGCAAGGCTTGCAGCAATTGCTGTGCCCACACCAATCCATAGAGGAGTCAGCAAGTGGTTACGACCTGTTTTCACAAGGTAGGCAACAAGGATTCCAACGATGAGGGCAGCTTCTAGGCCTTCACGTAGCGCGATGAGGAATGTACTTAACATGGCAATAATCTAGAACGATGCAGCGATTTACGCAACTTAAACGTTGCGTAAATCAATCTACGGCTGGCTCAGATTCTGGGGTCTCAGGTACGGGCACTTCTCTAGGTTCGCGCTCAAGAAGGGCTGCAGCAACGGGTTCTGCCACGATTTCGACCTGCCAGGGCCTGGCACCGAGTGCTGTCATAGCTTCTGTCACGGCCGCCACATCAAGGGCTGCGGTGCTTGCAGCAGGGGGCGCCCAACATATTCGCCGGATTACTTCAGGGGAGATTAAGTTCTCAGCTGGAATGGATAAGTCGTGGGCCAGAGTTTCAACTGCGAATCTGGCGTGTGTAAGTGGTGCATATTTTTCTGGAAATCTTTCTCGCCACAATTTAATTGGAGGCAAGGTGTCGGCTCCAGATTTCATCGGTGGCCACTGATCTTCTGGAGCATTGACCGCAGCTTCGATGGCAGCAATCCAGGTGGACATGTTTTCTGACCACCGCGCTCGCATACCTATTGGGCGCAGCGTTTTTTCAATATCTTTTTTTGTAATGGGTTTGTGAATTGCTAACTCAATAATTCCGGCATCATTGAGAAGTTTCCCACTGGAGATGTCATTGGTTTGCGCGATTTCATTTCGAGCAATCCATAAATTTTTAATTACCGCAATCTGGTCACGCTTTTTAATCTTGTGCATGCCAGATGTTCGTCGCCACGGATCAATTCGAGGGGGAGCAGGCGGTGCCAATAAAATTGATGAAAATTCTTGCTCAGCCCATCCCAACTTTTTTGCCTCGCTCAGTAATGCATACATTTTGTTTCGAAGCGGGATCAATAATTCAACATCTAATGCTGCGTAATTGAGCCAATCATGTGGCAAGGGACGAGTAGACCAATCAACTGCTGAGTGCTCTTTTGCTAGAGAAACGCCCATCAGGGACTCAAGAAGTGGGCCTAATCCAACTCGGGGCAATCCTGCTATTCGCCCGCCTAGTTCGGTATCAAATAACTTTGTGGGATTTATTCCAACTTCTCGTAAACAGGGAAGATCTTGCGTGCTGGCGTGCAAAATAACTTCATCGGTATTGAGAAGATCATTGAGTTGAGTAAATAGTGCATGACCCGGACCAAAAGGAATCGGATCTATTAGATGTAATCCACCGCCCTCTCGTTTGATTTGAATCAGATATGCACGTGAGCTGTATTTGTATCCAGATGCGCGTTCGGCATCGACTGCAAATGGCCCACTTCCATTTTTCAAAGCACCCAATGTCTGAAGAAATTTTTCCTCAGTATCGATAACTGGTGGGACGCCTGCTGCTGGGGTTAATAAAGGCACAGCCTCAGGAGTTTGTGGCGTTGTTTCGCTCATTCGTTATTTTCGCTTGGCAGAAGTAATTGCAGATACACCCTCTGGCACTGGTGGCAATCCTGAAACTTCGGCAATTAAATTGCACCAACCTTGAATATGCTTGATCAAATCACGTGGATCTTCAACGATTGGACTCCATGACGCACGAATTTCCATCTCAGATTCATCGTGACGTGGAGATAGTTTTCCAAATGATGCACTTGAAACGCGTGTCACTGTTCCACTTGGAGCATTAAATTTACAACCAGTGTTTGTGATGGATTCAAGAAACCAACTCCAACCAACTTCAGGCAAAAGTGGATCTTCTTGCATCACTGGATCAACATCAGCGCGAACAAATGTCACACAGCGAAACTCACCTTCCCAGGTGTCTTGTCCACCGGGCTCGTGTAAAAGTACGAATCGTCCGCTAGCTAGTTCATCTTCGGCATCGCCGAGTAAGCCGTTACTTACATCGGCTGAAAATGCAAAAGAGTAGGCGGCTAATTTTTGCGGAGCAGGAACTTCCTCAAGAATGATTTCTGGTCGTGGAGTAATTAATCGTAAATGATCGATTAACTTATCAAAGGCAAATGAATCCACTGGCTAACTCTAAATCGAGTTATCCCAATTGCGTGGGAGGCAGGGCTGTAGCATTCGTTAATGGGTTCATTGCTAGCACTCTTATCCAGCGCTCTATGGGGCACGGCTGATTTCTTTGGCGGAAAATTAAGTAAGAAGTACGCACCAATTCTTGTTTTGGCAATGACTCAGGCAATTGGTTTGTTATTTGGAATTACATTGGTGTTATTAAGTGGCGAACTATTTGGTTCAAATCCTCCCAATGCATTTGGCGATGACGGATATTTTTTCCCTGGCGCAATTGCGGGTGTAACGGGTTACATAGGTTTGATTTGTTTGTATGCCGGCTTATCTACAGGTCGTATGGGAGTTGTCTCACCGATTAGCGCACTTAGTGCAGTCATTCCTTTAACTGTTGCACTTGTAAATGGTGAAGTACTAACAACAGCGCAAGGAGTTGGCGTCGTCATAGCTATGGTCGGAGCATTTTGTGCAAGTGGTCCCGAACTATCGCAAGGACTATCTCCAAAGCCAATCTTCTTGGCACTTGGCGCGGCCGCAGGTTTTGGTACAGCAATGACTTTTATGGCAATGGGATCTGAATCAAGTGCGTTGATGACAATGGTGATGATGAGGGCAACAACATTTATCGTGACTATTGCCTTAGTGATCAGATATAGAACAGTTGGAAACTTTGAAAAATCTGAGATTCCAATTCTGGTCTTTATCGGTGTTTCAGACTTCTTGGCAAATCTTTTACTTGGCGTGGCTACTAATTTTGGGTTAGTTTCACTAGTAATGGTTCTTGGTTCAATCTATCCAATTGTTACAGCGCTGCTGGCCTTTGTAATTTTAAAAGAGCGTTTACATCGAATTCAATACTTTGGAATCGTCTTTGCAGTTGCCGGCGTTGCTCTTATTGCAGCTTCTTGAAATGTGCTGTGTAAAAAATAGTTCCATCCACATTTTTCTCATCTAAAGAGTCTGCTCGCGCAAGATACTTTGCAAAGTCAAAAATATCGGCCCCACCGCTAGCTGGCGTGAGACTTAGTTCGAGTGAATCAATTACATTCTTATCGAGTAAATAAGAGATGAAAGAGGCCCCGCCTTCAATAAGAATATTTTTTCCAAATTCTTTCCCAGCTCTAAATACTCCATCGCACGGGTCGACATTCCATACATGAGCTGCAGGTAGGTTTGGATGAGGTTGACGTGAAATGACCACCAAGGGCACCGGGGTCCTTACATAGGGTTCGTTTCGGGCCGTGTTTCCACCGATGATTATGCAATCAACCATCCGGCGACGTTTGAGAAAATTCTGTCTATCGGCATCTGATGTCACCTGCGTGGAGGAGCCATCTAGTGAAGTGCAGCCATCAGCGCCCACAACAATCGTTGCCGTCACGCTCATAATCGATGACCCCCTCAACCAGTGCGCTAATGATGTCAGTGCCTATCTCTATCGTAAGGCTCATGATCATTGACTGCGATAAATGTTTAAAGAAAGATATCGAATGCGCTAATTGCGTTGTCTCTTTTTTCATTGGCGTGCCAGAAAAATCAGATATTTCTGCGCAGGTACACAACGCAATAACTCTGTTGGCCTCACGCGAGATTACAAAAGGGCTCATGTTTGAACCAGGAGTCTTTGGCGACCAAACGGGATAACACCCCGAAAAATCCCACTTTCTTGCCGATTTCACAGGCTCATCTAGGCGTTTGAGGTTGAGGCGCGCTCTTATGACAGGTTAACCTCGTAACCATGCGTTTCATTGGCTATCGAGTGGGGATCAGCGTTGCGCTGACAAGTGCACTGATCTCATCTGTACTCATGGCTCCTCAATCTCACGCGGCGCCAACACTTGCTGAAATTCAAGTAAAGGTTCGTCAATTAGAAGAAGATGCAACAGCGGCTGCAGAAGGTGCTCAAGAAGCAAAAGTGAAGATAGCCGCGCTAACAAAGACGCTCACAGGAATCAAACAAAAAGCAGCGGTGCAGGGTCAAAATGTTTCCGAACTCTCAAAATCTCTGGGAGCTATTGCAATTGATCAATATAAAAATGGCGGATTGAGCCAGAGCTTGGAACTTTTATTCTCATCTGATCCAACCCTTTATTTATCTGCCGCGGGCTCACTTGATGCACTTACCCGTCGTAAAGCTATTGAATTAAATAAATTTCAAGCAGCAGAACAACGTCTTAATGCAACAACGTTAACTGTGGAAGACAAGCTTGCTCTGATTGCAGCTGCTCAAAAGAAGTATCAAGCACAAGCTCGTTTGGCTCAATCTAAATTAGCAGAAGCCGAAAGATTGCTGGCGCAATTAAAGAAAGAAGATAGAGAGAGATTGGCACGTCTTGCAGAAGAGCAAGAAAATGCCGATCAAGCATCATCTCTTGAAGCAGCCAAAGGCGCTCAGGGAGTATCAGGAAGAGCAGGTGTTGCTCTTAAATATGCGCTGAAGCAAATTGGCGATAGGTATGTTTTTGGTGCAGATGGATTAACTACGTGGGATTGTTCGGGTTTAACGATGCGCGCTTTCCAAGCATCAGGGGTTTCGTTGCCTCACTCCTCAGCGGCGCAATTTCGCTACGGAAAATTGATTTCGCGATCGAATCTTAAGGCAGGGGATTTAGTATTTTTTGGCTCTCCCATTTCCCACGTTGGAATTTACCTAGGCGGTGGCAAAATGGTTCACGCACCACGTTCGGGTTCACGTGTGAAGGTTGCAACGATGGACATGGGACGCAAAAAATTTAGAGGTGGTAAACGTTTATAAAAAAATTCTCCTTGTAACAAATGATTTTGGACCCAGAACTGGTGGAATCGAAACATTTGTCATCGGATTAATGGAGAGAATCAAAGGCCAAGAAGTCATAGTTTTTACATCCGCACAAGGCGATACATCTGAGTATGACCGCAACTGGCTAAATCAATATGGTGTGCTGGTAATTCGTGATCGAAGCAAAATTTTATTGCCTTCGTGGCGGGTAACTAAGAGAGCAAAAGTGATTGTTAAATCACACAACATTGACGTGCTCATCTTCGGAGCTGCGGCGCCTCTTGCTTTGATGGCTCCACCCCTTCGCAAGTTAGGTGTTAAGAAGATTATTGCTCTTACGCATGGACACGAAGTGTGGTGGGCCAAAATCTTTCCATTTAATCTAGCCATGAGACGAATTGGCAGCGCAGTAGATCATCTAACTTATCTTGGTGAATTTACGAGAAATGCAATTGCGCAATCCTTGACTCAAAGAAGTGCTAGCGCCATGGTCAAAATTGCGCCAGGAATAGATACCTCACATTTCATTCCACAACCAGATGCCATGCAAAAACGCATCACACTTGGCTTAGAAGATAAGAAAATCATCATCAGTGTTGGTCGATTGGTTCATCGCAAGGGTCAAGACAAGTTAATTCAGGCCATGCCTGTGATTTTGCAGAAAATTCCCAATGCGCATCTTTTATTAGTTGGCGAAGGCCCTTATCGAGCTCACTTAGAAAAGTTAACGAAGAAGTTATCGCTTAATGAAAATATCACTTTTGCTGGGCGAATTTTGTATGACAAGTTGCCAAGTTATCTCTCTGCAGCTGATCTTTTTGCTATGCCCTCTCGTTCCCGATTCTTTGGGTTAGAAGTTGAAGGACTTGGAATTGTTTACTTAGAAGCCAGTGCATGTGGAATACCCGTTGTTGCGGGAAATTCTGGAGGCGCACCTGATGCCGTGCTTGATGGTGTTACAGGATTGTGTGTCGATGGCACCGATGTTAATAGCATTGCAAAGGCAGTAATAGATATTTGTAGCGATGCCAAGCGAGCATCAAACATGGGATCTGCAGGGCGAAATTGGGTTGTTGATCAATGGAGATGGGAAATTTGGTCTAAAGAATTTAATGCTCTGTTAGTTGATTAGTAAACCATTTTTTCTTGCCACGATTATTGCTTGGATTCTATTTTTGGATTCAAGTTTTCGGTAAATAGAGGCTAAATGAGTTTTAACGGTTGCTTGGGTAATGAAGAGTTCTAATCCGATATCTGCCGCACTGAGGCCATCAGCTAATTTTTGAAGAACCTGCGCTTCCCTTTGAGTAAGAGAATTTGCTTGCACATCTTTTGTCATAACAGCAGAAATGCCCTGGGCACTAAATGACAATGGTGAAGAGGCTGAGTGTTCAATGGCAGAGATCAATTCGGCAAGGGGTGCGCTTTTTTCAACATAGGCACTTGCACCAGATTTCATGACGGTCAATAAATAATCCTTTGCACTATTTAGCGTGAGCACAACTATTCCTATGCGCTGTGAAATGGAGCGTGCCCAAATGACAATTTCTAATCCGTTTCCATCAGGAAGGGATAGATCAACAACTATTACCTGCGGATTTGTATGTGCAATCTGAGCACGAGCTTCGGCAATATTGGCTGCTTCTCCTACACAAATATGTCCTGCACGTGCTAGCGCAACCTTTATCCCGGCTCTGACACTTTCATGGTCATCAATTATTAATACAGTAAGTGGTTGCTTCATGAAGGCAAGGTGATTGAGTAATTAATACCCATTGGCGTGCTCGACATAGTCAACGCGCCATTAATTGCTGAACAACGCTCTTGAATTCCACGGATTCCAAAACCTTCTGAATTAGATGTATTCATACCTTTTCCATTATCGCGATAGGTGTATTCCAAGCCATTCTCGCTTTGGCTGATGCAAATCTCTATAACGCTAGCCCCAGAGTGCTTAAGTGAGTTGCGAAGTAATTCACGAGAAATAGCCAATAACTCTTCTTCGGTGTGGGCAGCAATGACGCAATCTTGCCGAGCAATCTTTAATTCAACGGTTGATTTGAGTTCGAGCAACAGAGCTCGCAGAGATTGCTCGAAAGAGAGTAACTCCTGGGCTCGTAAGTTAAAGATCTCTGCACGAACACTTTCAATCAAAGTTGATACCTTAAAAAGAATCGTTCGAAGTTCTATGCGCGTGAGAGATGGAGTTTCGGGGGCGGCAAGGAGCAGATCTAATGAGTATGAAAGCCCCACGAGATCTTGTGCTATTCCATCATGTAACTCTTGAGCGATTTTTATTCGCTCACGTTGTGTCACCTAATCTGCAAAGAGAGCAGCGATATCTGCTGCGAATTCTTTTCCAATCACGTGGCGTTTCAATGAGAGTTTCGCGGTGAGATGACCGCCTGCGATAGTGAAATCAGTTGGCAGAATTCTAAACTTACGAATCGATTCTGCACGGCTGACTGCCTTGTTTGCTTCATCTACTGCTGTTTGAATTACTGCAATGAGATCAGGATCTGTTGTCAGGTCAGCAAGGGATGCACCCTCTTTTTTATTAGCTACGACCCAAGATTTTAATGCATCTTGATCGATAGTTATCAGGGATGCAATAAATGGTTGATTATCACCAACGACCATGCACTGACTGATCAGTGGATGAGCGCGTAATCTATCTTCAAGAACAGCAGGTGCAACATTTTTTCCACCAGCTGTAACAATAATTTCTTTCTTTCGTCCAACGATAAATAAGAATCCATCATCGTCTAGTTTGCCGAGGTCTCCAGAGTGGAACCAGTGATCACCGGAGAAAACTTCTGCATTTGCTGCATCATTTTTCCAGTAACCCTGCATAACGATTGGTCCCTTAATGAGAACTTCGCCATCTTCAGCAATTTTAATTGTTGTGCCAGGAATTGGGCGACCGACTGAACCAACTCGAATCTCATTTGTCAGGTTAAGAGTTGCACCTGCTGTTGTTTCGGTAAGTCCGTAACCTTCAAGAATTGTGATGCCAGCGCCACGGTAGAAGTGACCAAGACGCTCACCTAGTGGTGCACCTCCTGAGATTGCAGCCTCTACGCGCCCACCTAAACCAGTGCGAATCTTTGAGTACACAAGTTTGTCAAAGAGTCCATGCTTTAATTTAAGAGCGGGTGAAATCTTGCCACTTTCGATTCCTCGGCTGTATTCAATTGCAATGTCTGCAGCTTTTCTAAATATTTTGCCCTTACCTGCGGCCTCTGCTTTTGCTTCAGCTCCGTTGTAAACCTTTTCAAATATACGAGGAACTGCAAGTACGAAAGTTGGCTTAAAGGAAGCAAGATCAATTGGCAAGCGGCCAACAGGATCGCTGCAATGTGCCATATGTAAACCTGCGGCAACAGAACCAATTTGAACCATGCGTCCAAAGACGTGAGCTACCGGTAAGAATAAAAGTGTTGATCCGCCAGGCTTAAGGAACAAATCATTTGCACCTTGTACAACGTTTCCACACTCAGATAGGAAGTTTGCGTGCGTAATTTGAACACCTTTAGGTTTACCAGTTGTACCTGATGTGTAGATAAGTGTTGCCAAAGTTTCTGGCAATAGAGCTTTTCTACGCTTTTCGATCTCTTCATCGCTGACGGCTGCTCCATCGTATGCAAGTGTTGCCAGAACATTTTCAGTCATGGTCCACATACGGGTTGTGTGTGATGGTTGAACAGTCTTAACGAGATCGCGCAGCGCGGGGGTTTCTACGATAATTGCAACCGCACCTGAATCGTTGAGAATCCAATCAATTTGCTCAGCAGATGATGTGTCATAAATTGGAACAACACAACCGCCGGCATACCAAATTGCAAAATCTAAAATCGTCCATTCGTAACGGGTACGAGCCATAATTGCGACTCGATCGCCGATATTTATTCCTGCAGCAACTAAACCTTTTGCACTTGCACGTACTTCAGCTTCAAACTCTTTTGCAGTAACACCCTGCCATCCATCACCGAGTGCACGTGAGAGCATGACGCGTTCAGGTTCGAACCACGCACGTTCAGATATAAGGTTTGTTAGGTTTCCAGCGCTGGCATTTGGCACAAGGGCCGGGATTGAGATCTCATTCATGTGGCTAACGCTAGCGTGAGTGGGTTATTTTGCGAAAGAGGTGTTACTTAAGGGTAGCCTTTCCCCATGAGCGACTTAAGCACTTCAACCATATCCATTGACGCACCAGTTGACGCGGTCCGAGCCATCCTCTTTGACCTGGCCGGTTACCCAAGCTGGTCAACTGCCATCAAGAGCGCCGAAGTTAAGGAAACCGATGATCAAGGTCGCGCAACGAGTGTGAAGGTTTCTATCGATGCGGGAATGATGAAAGATCGCGTTCTTCTTAATTACGACTGGAGCGGGGCACCGGACAAACTTGAGTTTTCACTTGAGGATGCCGACCTATTAACTGCAATGAATGGTTCATACATCACTAAAGCAATCGATGCCGATACAACATCTGTTACATACGAGCTTGGTGTTGAAGTTTCTATGCCAATTCCAGCAATGATGCGAACCAAAGCAGAAAAAGCCACAATCGATCAGGCGCTTTCGCAACTTAAAGCACACGCTGAAAACTAGTTTTTTAGCGCAGCCCTTATGTCACTCACAATCGGAATTGACGTCGGTGGTACAAAATTATTAGGTGGCGTTGTCGATGAAAATGGAAATGTTCTCTCTCACGCACGAAGTGAAACACCGCGTGAAGGTGGCCGAAAACTACTTCAAAACATTGCAGATCTAGCAAAAGAATTAATTGCTGATAATAAAATTGAAGCTGTAGGACTCTCTGC
>JGI12421J11937_10000902_pt1 | contig 11840 bp, 10 predicted proteins | sample LakErihyJuly2011_2_FD_11937 | JGI IMG/M metagenome (IMG submission 11937)
GCTCATAGGTAGGCTCTTCTGTTGGGGTTGGGGTTGGCAACTCGGACGGGATAGCCGTAGGGCTGGCAACGGGAGGGTTGGGGTCAAGGATGAGCGGGAGGCTGGCGAGCAGGTCGTAATAGCCGTCCGTTGGGAATGGAGCGTCTGGGTGTAGGCAACTGCCGTCGTAGCAGACAAAGCGCCCAGACCGTAGCCGATACACGCCAGCGGATAGCGTCATGCCGATGTATGAATTGTAGGATTGCCCGTTCTTGCGGGGGTCGTCGTCATTGGCGGTCAACTGGTTGCCTTGGTCGTCGTATAGCCAAAGGACGGAATCGGTAAAGGGGGGAGAAGCGCACCAGAATGCTTCGGTGTCTGGACACAAATCTGTCTCGGCGCTGAAGAAGGTTTCGGACTCAACCACCACAAAGAAATCCATGGTGTGGTCAACCCTGATTGCGGGGTAGGCGGACTCAGCCCGTACCGTTACGACGGAAGCGAGGAGGATTGCGGCTGATGCCAGCGGCAGGAGCGCGCGGCGCATTACTTGCCCTGAGCCTGTAGCCACGCCAACAGCGCGCCGATCCCCCCTACTCCGAGCAACCCTCCAATAGCCTTGAGGACGGAAAGACCGCCCCGCATCTCGTCAATTTGGCTCTGTAGTTTGTCAATCTTGGCGGACTGAGCGTCTAGCCTGTTAATAATCTGGCGTGCTTGTGATTCGGTCATACACCCTCTACTTCAGCAAGGCGAGCCTCTAGGTCTTCCACCCGCTTCCACAAAGCGGCAATAAGTGCTACGGGGTCAATTGTATCTGGTCTTCCCTCTTCATCAACTCCGACGGCATGATCTAGCCCAGCATCCATTAACTCTTCCGCAATAAAGCCAAGGCGCGTTCCGCCATTCTCGTGAGAAATTGTTGATTTGTAGTGTCGTGCGTGAACTCTGCGCGATGCTTCCAGCACCTCGTTACCCGCGTCTACAATGTCTGTCTTAAACCGAGCAGATGAGGTAATGCGATCAAGGCGGAATAGGGAGCCTGAAATAAGGGTAAAGCGAACTCCGTTGGTGGTTAGTGTGCTTGTAAGCGGCTGATCGTTGTAGAAGACTCCATTGGACACCACATCGGAGCCTGTAATGTCGCCTGTCGCAACCATAGTTCCTGTTGCCGTAATGTTTCCCGTTACATCTAGGGAGTCATTGAGGTCAAAGTTGCCGTCATGGTCTAGCCTAAATGAACCCTGCCCGCCGGGGAAGAACGAATCCGCTACTAGTGGCGAGTACGCTGACCCGCTTGTATTCTTGATGGCGAGGCTATCGTTGCCCGCTGTTGCGCTGAATGCTCGGATAGAGCCGCCGTTGCCTCCCTTAAAGATGACTGCCCCAAGCGCACTTGTGTCTGATACGCCGATGTTGAGGTCGCCCTGAAGGTTGTGATCTCCTGATGTAGAAAGGTTTCCCGTAACTGACGCGCTGCCAAGAATCTGCGCGCTGCCAGTGCTTGTCGGGTCAATACCAATGTTCCCTGTGGTTGAGTCCAGATAGATGCTTGGGTTTGAACCAGATGTCGCAATCTCGTTTGGTCTGATCCACATAACCCCGCCGTAGAGGTAAATGGTTCCATAGCCATAGACCCCGGGCTGGCTCTGGTCCGAGAGGAGGAGTTGAATCCCGCCATGGTCAATGCGTACCTCGTGCAGGTCTACTGTCCATGCGCTCGTTGTCAAAGTGTTTACGGTCACGCCTACCGCAACTCTAATAAACGCCGCATCGGTTGGGATGGCAGGAATGGAATTGGGGTTGGCGTACACCTCCCAAGCCCATGTAGAGGCGGCTACGGTAGTAAGGGTTGATGATTTGGTATCGCTTGTTCCTATTGTTGTAGCAATGTCGTTTTGATAGAACTGCGCTTGTAGATTCACGGAAACCTGTGTTGTTGAACTCGTGCTCTTCCACGCCGACCTAGGCTGGTAGGTAAAGGTACGGGCTACGCTTCCCGGGATGGCAACATAGCGAACAAATCGCAAATACTGCCCCACCGCCGTGCCAACTGGGATGGTAAAGCGAATCTTGCGACCAGAGGCAACCGTAGAATCCTCAACGGAGGTTGCCGTAATCTGCGCCCCAGACACATAGTTAGACTCAAGGGAGAAGTATGGCAAGGCGTTATCTGGCTCAACAATGGCTGCGTCTGGGTCTGGAGGAGTTGCCTTAAAGGTTCCGTTCTGCACCATCGTGTAGATGCCAGCGGACAAAGAAGAGCCAAGGGCATAGGACTTTGCGCCCGTTGAATCCGTAGACAACAGCGGAGCGTCGGTATCCGCAATGATGTCGCCCTTATAACTGGCTAGTGATCCGTCGTTAGAGCCAAGATTCTGTGACATTAGCCCAGCCTCTCTACATTCCACTTGCCGCCNATGCGTCGGAAATCGCACTCAATCTCTAGGGTAGCCTCCGTNGTNCCCTTNGCGAANGACCATGTTACCGNNTCAANNCTNAGCAACTCGCCAGCNATTCCNAGGGCTGGGGCNGTNACCTTNATCCATTGGTCCGGNAGNANNGCCGTAGCCAGCNTGTAGGTGGATGCTGCTGTCTGCTTGTACCCCTGCGCGTAGCCGTAATCATGGGCAGGGTTTAAGGTTTGACTCAGGTTAGCGCCAGCAACCGTAATGCGGACTGTTCGCATTGGTTGAGCGCGCATTGCCAGCATGCCGTTACCAAACTTGTCAATGAAGTCGTCTCTGGTTGTATTGGTTACGCCCTTAACTTCGGGTAGGTCAACGAGCGCCATGGGGATTGCGCCTTGCCTAGTCGTAAAGCCCGGTCCTGATTGACCGCTGAGGTTATAGGTACGGGTATACGGATCGGTTGCGTCGTCTAGGGCGGAGTCAAAGTCTCCGCATCGCGTGAACACCTTCTTAATAATCTGCTCATGGTCGTATTGAACTGCCATCTGCGTAGCCGTTAACTTGCTTGTGGTGGTTCCGCTTGATCCTGTCGGATTGGCGGATGCCGCGTCGGTAACAATCTCAAAGGGAGCATTGGCGTAGGTTGGGGCGGTCTTCTTGCTGTAGTTAATGCGCCCGTTTGCGTCAATCCAATACTTGCGGGCAACTGTGTCTGACCCTCCAGCCGCCTCGGAAATGGTGTCCATAGCGCCACGAAGAGTAGACACTGCGACCTTGCTGACCACTGAGTTGATTGTCTTTGCCACATAGCCCGCATCAAAGACCGCTCGCGTTGCTGTCTTGCCTGAGCCAGAGATAGCCGATGTGTTGATTAGCCGCCTCGTAGCGGCATCGCTTCGGAGGTCAACATAGTAAAGGACCTCGTTGATGATGTCTTTGTCGGTAGTCTTGCTTAGGAAGATCGTGCCAACTGCTTGCCTACCAGTGCCGATCTTTCCCTTGCGGGCAACAATCTTGTCTAGGAAGTTAATCGGGTCTGCCCCTGTGAACTGAACCTCAACGCCGAGCGACCGCATGCGAGCCTGAACATTTGTTACATAGCCAAGAAGGATTGGCTGTGTGGCGCTGTGCCGTGTGTCGTAGAACCGAATAACTGCGGTGTCCGCCATTGCCATGAAGCATGGAACGATTGCCACCGAGCCGCCGCTTGAGTACGCGCCCGTAGCCGCGTTTGTAACGGTGAACTGCGTTGAGGAAGCCGAGGCTACCGTGACTTTGGTGAGGTTGTACGCCACTGGCGTTACCCCAGTAATGGTGACTACGGAGCCGACGGACAAGGTGTTTGCAGCCGTATAGGTGACCGTTGTGCCGTTTCCAGATACTCCAGTGACCGTAAATGCCGTACTGACATCGGGCTGAGTAATAGTAAACGCCATGTTTGCAGCCGTGCCAGAGCCTGATGTGGTGATGGAGAACGACTCAAGGGATACCCTTGGTTTGTCTTGCTGTAGCCCAGATGGGAATGCAATCAAGTCTCGCGCTGTGCCTAGCCCGTTAGCGCCGGGTAGCGGGTCAGCGTTTGGGTCTACAACCCCCGCTCCGACAATGCCTTCAACAAAGAGGAGGTACGGAACTGCCATTACTGAAGAATCCGCGACCCCGGCTTACCGGGGGTCTTTGCAATAACCCTTGAAATCATGTCGTCAAGCGGCTTGTCGTTGAGTACAACTGTTACCTGCGGAGCCTGACCTCCGTTAAGGGCTGAGGCTGAGTAATACTGGGCAATGGCGTTACCGACATACTTTCCGTCCTTGTATTTGCCCGCTTCGTACTGGTCGTAAGTGTATTGCTGCGTTCCTGTCGGTCCTGTCGGCGTGCCAATGCCGTCAACTGCTTCGCCAATAGCCCCACCAATAGCCTCGCCAATTGCGCCACCGACCATTCCGCCGAGCAGCGGACCAGCAATAGGAATCCACGACAGGAGTCCAGCACCAATTGCCGTACCAGCCGCGCTGCCAACTCCCTTACCAATCGCCTGACCTACGCCATTACCTTCGGCAAGAGCGTTTGCACCAGCCAAGATGCCGCCAATGAGAGGAACCCCTGCGCCAACCGCCTTAAGTCCAGTAGAGGCTACCTTTCCAACCGCGCCCAATCCCTTACCAACAACGCCAAGACCCTTACCAACCGCGCCAGCCCCTTTGCCAACTGCCGCTGCCCCACCCATTGCAGCCCGCCCAACTCCAGATGACGCAATTGCACTGCCAACGCTAGAAACCCTTCCAGCGACCGCCGAACCTGCACCCTTAACTGCGCCAATGGCTGAACCGCCAACTCCCTTAATTCCGCTTGCGAGGGTTGAGATACCTGTCCTCTGCGCCACCATAGACCCGACAGAGCCAACCGCTCCAGCGAAGCGAGCAAGTCTGCCGAACTGGCTAGAGCCAGTAATCGCGCCCTTCCAATTGCTAAACCCTTGGGAGATGCGGTTAAAGATGCCGGGTTTGCGCGACAATCCCGGGGGAACTGGCGGTCCTTGCATTGCGCCCATGCCCATACCAGCACCGCCCATAGGCATACCCATGCCACCACCGACAACCGATGCGGCGTTGAGGTAGACCGTGTTTGCACTCATGCTCATTGCGCCCATGCCGCCGAGAGCGCCAGCGCCCGCTGCGGCAACTCCGCCTACCCCCTTTGGTCGCAAGAACGATGGCAGCAACGCGCCACCTAGCCGACCAAAGATTCCGGGCTTGCCGCCACCTGCGCTTGGCATTGTCGGCATACCCTTACCACCGCCACCGCCACGCATACCGCCAAAGAAACTCAACGCCTGAAGCGTACCCGCGCCACCCGCAAAGAGTCCAAGCGTGTCCATGGCTGATGTTCCTGAGTCTGCTCCTCCCGCCATGTATCCACCGAGACCAAGAGAAGCAAGCATGCCAAGACCCGGCATCTTCTTGAATAGCAACTTAGAGAGAAGAGCGCCGCCGATTGTGGCAACTGCGGCAGTTTGCGCTCCTTGTCGGTTTACTCCAACGCCAGCAGAATCCAGCGCAGTACCAATCAGCGGGATTCCACCAAGGCTAATGTTTTTACTTGAAGACTGTGGACCGCGACCCGGCTGTGGCATGAACTCAGGGTTGGTTGAGCCGTATTGGATGCCCGTGTAGGTTGGACCGCTGCCTGTTGGGCTTCCAGTAATAAACGAAATGACGCTATTTGCCATGCCCAAGATTTCCTTAACAAGTTCTCCAAGCGCGCTCATTGCCTTGCCAAGAGGTCCTTCGCCGTTAACTCCCCACACCGCTTTAGCCATCTTTAGGAAGCCCTCAACAAGACCACCCGGTCCTGCAATCTTCTTAATAATTGGGTCAATCTCGGCAAGGAACTTAGGAATCTTCTCCGTGATAAACGCTGCCACGCCCGTAATGACTGGCTTGATCTGCGGGAGGATGTCCTTATTGAGCGTCTGAGCAATCTTGAGCGCAATAGGGAGGAACGCGCGACCAAATTCTTGCTTTAGGTCGCCAACCGTGCTGTGGAAGATTTTAAATTGCTTCTCCACGCCCTTCGCGGACTCAGCAGCCGTACCGCCGTACTTCTGCATGATCATGTCAAGGACTCCCTGACCCTTGACTACCTCTTTGACATTTTTGGTTACGGTCTTGTACGAAGCGCCCCACTTGGCGTTCTCAACTCGTACTCGCTTAGTGACTGTCGTGGTCTTGGTTGTCTGAATACCAAGTCGCTGAAGTGATTTGCCTTGCCCAATAAACGCGCGAGACACAAGCATGGAAGCCTTGGAGAGACTGATGTTCTGGGCAGCCGCAACTTCCATTGCCGCGCGCTGAATGTCAATTGCTTGCCCAGCGTCCTTAGCAAATGGGATGATCGTTGCAAGGCTTGACTTGATTTCGTCGCTGCTAAACGCCAACTTCTTGCCCGCTTCAACCTGCTGCATGATGGCGGTAACGCTTTCCTTTGTTGCCATGTTGCGAGCCTTAAGAACTCCGATCAGGCGCTTGTTAACCTTCTCCTCTTCCATTGCCGCCTTTGTGGCATCGGTAATAAACTTTGTTGCGGCAACAATGGCAATTCCAGCAGCGGCAAAGGCGACTTTGATGCCCATTCCCGCGCGCTGGGAGGCTCCCTTGAGTCCACCTAGGTCTCTTGAGACATCCTTAATGGCGCGACTGGCATTGTTCTGCGCCGTGATCTGAAAGTTCATCTGCTCAGACATGTCTTACTCCACCATTCCTACGCGCTTGGCATACGCGGACTGCGAGCGAATTAGTTTCTTGTCGCCCTTAGCAGTAATCGCAATAGCGCCAACTGTAGCCTGAAGCGCCTTGTTGTTAATGAGTTCCGTCAGCGCACCCCTGACCACATCGGCAACCTCGCTCCTAAAGTCCTTGGATACCTCACGAACAAAGGGGCGACTCGGCAATGCGGATCGGGTGTAGGTCTGAAGAAGACCAAGTTCTTCTAGGCGCTGGTTGTATACGGCAGCCCTGCGCCTCTTTGTAATGTTGTTAAAGGTCATTCCCATGCGCTTGTCCTGAGCCTTCCAGCGCGCTCGGAGTTGCGCGCGCGCGGAGATTGCGCCCTTACGCGACCACTCTGTGCCAGTTCCCGACACAACTGCGCGACCGTAGTACGCGCCAGTCATGTCCTTGCGGTTGCGCCCGGGGAAGATACCAACGATGGCGGATGGCTTCTTGTACTTGCCCATGCGGGAGACAATAGAGTCTCGCAAGCGCCCCGGGTGCGGGTCTCCCTCTGCGGCAGAGCCAACTGGGGCAGCCGCCTCCATGTGTGGCTCCAGAAACTTAGCGCCCTCTAGGGCGGCGTAGCCAATGAACTGCTGCATGGCTTGCTCTTCAAAGCCAGCAGCCAACTGAAGCCGTAGGCGGTCAATTACCCCAAGCACATCGTCCTCAATGCTTAGGGAGATCGCCTTGTTCTTGGAGCCAAATAGGCTAAATACCACGCTTTTTTCCCTTCGGCTGAGGCTTGGGTTGCATCTCTCTAAGGATAGCGTATGTCGCCATGACATCTGCTGCGTCCTCTTTGAGCAACTTCCAAGGCAGCACGCCGAATTCTTTTCCTACGGTGTAGAAGATGAGTTCAGCGGGTAGGACGGCTGAATGCCCCACGCTCAGGCGGGCAGCCGCCGTCCTCACATAGGGGGGATGCTGCTTACCGCTTCTCCCCATAGTTCCATCAACTGGGTCAGCGCCTCAATCGGCGCGTCAAGCACATCTGCGTAGTGCTCGCCAGTTTCTGGGTCGGTAAAGTTGTGGCTCTTGACCAGTTTGGCAACCGTACCCAACTGCTTGTCAAAGATTGGTGACTGAAGGTCAATAAGCACGCGCGCAGGAACTCGCCGTACCTGCATGATTGCCTTCCAGCCCTCAAACGGGGCGCGCAACTGAATCTCTTTGGTGATTGCAATAGGCGTTGGGGCAACCTCTGCCACTGGCTCTGGGGCGGCTACAACTGCTGGTGTTGCTTCGTCGGTCATTATGCCCTCCTATCTACTACTTACGGCGCTGTTGACAGCCCGTTCTTCAACTCAATGAGCAGGGTCTTTGATGCCCCTGCAACATCCGTAACCAACTGACCCTGCACCGTGACGGTCGTAAGACCGTCTTCGGCATTAGCAATCGGTGTCACTTCTGTAGGAATGAACGCGAGGCAGATGTTTGCGCTGCGGAGCGCGGTTGATGCCAAGCCGTTTGTCCACTCAAGGCGAAGATACTTGACTGATGCGCTCTGGTATGCGTCGTAGAGTTCCGTGATTGCAGCAGCGTTAGCCGAAACGGTCAGAGAAATCTGACCCATAAACGGCTCGGACTCAGCATGGGTTGCCATCGTAAGCGTGCCGCTCTGGTACGCCTGTCGGGCATTGCCGGGGGTGATGTCCAGTGACCAGTCAAGCAAGTACGAATACGCCGTACCCTGTGTGACTGTTGGGAACGAGGTGTGGAAGTACGGCTTCCAGAGGCGACCCGGCATGTAGGTGACGGAGGACTGAACGGTGTCCGCAAGCGTCGTGCTGTCCTTTGCAAGCGTCTGGGCAAAGAACTCCGCTCGCGCGGTCGTAGAGCCGTTTCGGTCTGCCGAGATGCTCAGGCTGGTCAGCATGCTGTAGTTAGTCAGGAACGCCTGTGCGCCGTCTGTCACCACAAGGGAGTAGGACTTTGGGCTGTTGCTGGCGGTCATGCTGATGTCGTAGGTCCATGTGTATGGGTTTGCAGCGCCCGTTGGCGATACTGCCTTAATACCCTGAAGGTAGAACACCCAATCTTCTAGCGAAAGGCTAGGGGCATCAAGGCTGATCGTTGGCTCCTGAGAGACCACAACTGCGGTCGTGCCGAGGATTGGGTTGCGGAGAGCAACTGCTCGGTCTTCGCCAAGTTCAATGTTAGTGCCGGGGTTAATGATGCCAGTAGGACCAACAACAAGTCGTCGCCCACCCGAAGTAAGGGTTGGGGATGTGCCGTAGGTTGTCTCACCAAAGGCAACTGCCTTGGTAAATAGAATGTTACCTGCTGTTGAGACTGGCATGTCTTACTCCTCTACTTCCGAAGCGGCTTTGGCAACTCGCGGCGCTTCGGTTGCCACGAACTCCTTGATAAGCCCAGCCTTCAGGTACGGAGCAGCATACACCCGATCAACTTCAGATGCGCTTCCGTCCGCCTTGATCCCGGGGATAACTGCGCCGTCGGCAAGGGGCTTTACCAGCACCACCGTAATCGTTGCGCTCTCAGTAGTCTCAGGCTTGATAATCAAGACTTTCCCCTTTCACACAGGTAACCGTGGCTTCCACTGTCACGAACTCATCCCCAGCATACATGTCTGCACCGATGCGTGTGGAATCAACCGTCGCCAAGTCTACCAGACCGCCGAGGGTTACATCGCCCACAAAGATGTCTCGGAGCGCCGTCCGATAGGTGTGGAGGGCGGGGAATCGGCGGGCAAAGTCTTGCGGGCTGCCAAGGTACAGACGAACCGTAAATGAGCAGGTCACCTTGCGCGCGGAGGCGTAATGCTCAACCCGATCTGAACTCGGCAGGACTACCGCATAGGGCAGAACCTGCAACTTGTCGGGGGGAGCCGCAGTAGCCCCACGAATAGCGGCAACGGTGGAGGCGACCGTTACGGTGGCTACCCGTGCGGCTACTGCGGCGGCGATACTGGAGTCTACAAATGCCATGGCTGAAGTCTACCTTATGGCTTTGCGTGCGTTGGGATGACCGTGGCGTTAATGGTGACTGAGGCTGGTCTGCCTTCAAATTTAGGGAGTTGCACATCCCAACTATCTACTTGGAAATGCGTGTTGCGAGGCAAGATGACCTCTTGCTCCCCGTGCTGGCTGCCGAACTCAAGGGCGCGTAGGTCTAGCGCGGGAGCGCCCTCTGGCACTGTAATGTTCCAACGGACGCTGGTAGGGATTTGGTTGTCGTCTAGCCCCTCGGTATCCCATCGGTTGGCAAAGTATTGGGTGGACTGCCCCGTTGTGTCTAGGGATGTACTGACAAAGCCAGCGTCTGAGAACACCGCCCCTTGGCTAATGTCAAAGCCGTACAGGTTTAGGCTGCCGCCAGCGGCTGCTGCCTCTAACTCGTCTAGGTAAATAATTGGCGAGGATGCCCGTGTTACTACCGTGTCTTCCATCATCCTGCTGTTCTGCGTTGCCGAATCCAGAGACATAAAGCCTTCGTAAAGGTCATTGGCAGTTGCTTCGTCGTCCTTCTCGTCGCCTGTTGCAAACTCCGCCGATGCCGCCTCAACTGCCTTGCCGCGATTCATGCCGTTTCTCAAATTCTCGTTAAGCACGGCATGGAATGGGCGGTCCGCTTCTGTGTCTCCGCTGTTCTCTGGCTTCCAATGCGTGTATGCGTCTAAAGCCATGTCTAGGCGCTGCCGCTGCTGAGTGTCGTAATAATGAGCCGCATAGGGAGTTGAAGTTGCCGATCCCTTCGGAGTTCTACCTCGGTCTTCGGAGGATGGACTCCTAAACTCTGACCCAGTAGCCCAGTTGCCGTGGTCGGACTGGTCGTGATCGCCGTGCTTAAGAGACTTGGTTGTGCCAAGAATCTCCCGTAGGGCATCTGGCTCAACTCGGTACAGCGGCTTGGATGCGTGGTAAACATCCCCGTCAGACATCTGCAACGGACCAAGCCCAAGGCTTTCGTACCATGACTGAGCGTCTTTAACTGGGTCTAACACTTGAAATGGAACTCCCTTGTCTAGGGCAATCCCCATTGCCTCGCGCATGAGCGCCGTGCCTGTGCCAGAAACTTCGTGGGTGCTTCCCAGCAACTGAACCGTAAATTGGCTGTTGTCTGGTGGCATGTAGTAGGCAAGAGCGCCAACAATGCTTCCGTCCGCGCCCCTAGCAACAATCACTTCGTTAAATGGCGTGCTGGTAATTGCGTCTACGGTCAATTTGTACCCAAGCGCCAATCTGTCCGCTTCTTCAAACGCCTTTTGAAACTTGTCCGATTCCTTTTCGTACTCTGGGCTTTCAATGTCTAGTTTGGTCGTCTCCCACAAATTCATGTTGGCTTCTTCTGCTTTTGTTCGCGCATCATCTGCCGCTACGGCTTTGTTAACAAGGTCATCCCAATGCCAGATAACTGCTCTAACGCCCGATCCGCCGCCGTATAAACCAGTGGGGGTGGCATAGTCAGACCTTGGACTGTCAGTTGCCTTAACGGGCTTGTCAATTGTTCCTCCAGCCGCTTTAAACCTCTCTGCGTTCCTTGTAAGGACTCCGCCGCCAGTCGCCCAGTTACCGTGGTCGGACTGATCATGGTCGGCGTGCTTGTAAGATTTCGCTGGCGAAACGAGGCGGATTTGGTAGACAGGCACTGTATTGTTCTCATCCTGCTCTTCATTGCTTAAATCCAATTCTTCTGGTCCGCTAATCAACTCAAACCTGCTGTCTCTTGGAAGCAACACCTCCTGCTCGTTTGGGATACCAGCATCAAACATGTCTAGAGCAGCCGAGCCAGCGGGGAGGTCCAACTCAAGAACTGCGCCGTCTGTCCTGCTATAGCCCATTGAAACGCCGCGAGCAAAGGAAGAAGCAATTTCCCCATCTTTTGTAAAGGACGCGAATCCCGGGTCTTTTAGAACCCCTCCGTCAATCAACTCTTGAAGATGCCTTTCGGAAACGCCTCGGAAGATTGTCATGTCTCTTCGCGTCGGACCTGCGGACTCAATAGCAGCGTCTAGATTTTCTATCCATCTCACTACATCGTCTGATCCGCCGTAATTGCTGGCGCGAAGGTATCCAGTGCGAAGGTATCCGTTGATGTCCATGTGACCTTGGTCTGTGTAGATTGTAATTGCGCCATTTTCGGCTTCGTTAAACTTGCCTTCTGCTGGCTCGCCATCCGCCCAACTTCCGTGATCGGACTGATCATGGTCGGCGTG
>JGI12421J11937_10000903_pt1 | contig 11839 bp, 2 predicted proteins | sample LakErihyJuly2011_2_FD_11937 | JGI IMG/M metagenome (IMG submission 11937)
TTATAAGTTTTAGTAATATAGTTAGTGGTGATGAAGTCTCTACTTCTGTTGTAATTAATATTTCATTATTAAGCTCTAGCGGAAATTATGTTGTGGGATCATATACTCAATCTGCAAGAACAATCTTAACTGGAACTAGTGCGAATAATTACTCTTTTATTGGTTACACAACACCTACTATTGGTTACACAACACCTACTTCAAATTACACAATTAATCCTTTAGCTTTAACAGCTAGTGGTATTACCGCTTCTAATAAAGTTTATAACGGAAATAAAGATGCAAATATATCTGTAAGCGAAGCTTCATTCAGTGGAAAAATAAATGGTGACGATTTAGAAGTTAGTGCTGCAGCGATCACAGGAACATTTGATAATAAAAATGTAGGCAATAGTAAATCTATTACGTTATATGGTGTGAATCTTTCAGGTCAGGATGCTGGAAATTATACGCTAGTAGGAGTGTCAGGAGTATCTGCAAACATTACTCCTAAACTGATTACAACTTCTTTAACCGGAACAATTTTTAAAGAATACAATCAAAGTGATTTAGCTACATTAACGTCAGCTAATTATAATATTGATACAGGAATAACTGGCGAGACAATTACAGTTAATAAAATTTTAGGAACTTATAATAATAAAAATGTAGGAATATCAAAACCGGTAACAGTTGATCTACAAAACAGCGATTACTCTATAACAGGAACTGATGCTTTATTAGCTAATTACACATTAACAACAGGAAATGTAACAGGAAACATTGGAACAATTACTGCAAAAGCAATTTCGATTAGTGGAATTACAGCAGCTAATAAAATCTACGATGGTAATGAGATTGCTCAAGTCAACACTACCTTTGCAACAGGTTGGATTAATGATGATAACGTAACTGTATCTGCAAGCGGAACATTTTCAGATAAAAATGCTGAAAATGGAAAAATTGTAACATTAACTTCTTCTTATGGAGGAACAGATGCTGGCAACTACATAATTACAAATCAGACATCAACGACTGCAAATATTAACAAAGCAGCATTAACAATTTCAGCAGTTACAGATAGCAAAACATATAATGGCACATTATCATCATCTGTAACTCCGAAATATGCAGGATTAGTATCGGCTGACTCTGGTAAGTTAGCAGGACTAACTCAGGTGTTTAATTCAGCAAATGTAAATGGAATTAATGGTAGTACATTGTCTGTTAGTGCTTACACATTAGATTCAAGTGTTTCTGCTAACTATATTGTTGGCACAACAACTGCACTTGGGTCAATTAGCAAAGCCGCAATTACTATTAGCACAAGTAATGTAACTAAAACTTATGATGCTTCATTAACAGCTGTAGGTAGCGCAACAATTACAAGTGGTACTTTATATACTAACGTAAGCAACAGCAGCACATTAGACTCTATTAGCGGCGGAACATTTGCATTCACAGATGCTAATGCTGGAACTGAAAATAAAATTGTAACGGTATCCGGAGTTAATGTTAATGATGGAAATTCAGGAAATAACTACGCAGTTACTTATGCAAATAACATTACCAGCACAATTAACAAAGCAGACTTAACTGTAACAGGTGTAACAAATAACGTTACTTATAATGCTTCAGCCCAAACAAATAGCGGAGCAATTGTTTCTGGAAGACAAGGATCAGATGTATTTACAGTTTCTGGATATGCAACAGGAACTAATGCTGCAACATATAATGATAATTTATCTGCAACTTCAGCTGCAGAAAATAACTACAACATTAGTTATGTAAATCGTTCACTAGTAATTGGAAGAGCTCCATTAACAGTAACGGGCGTAACAAGTAACGTTACTTATAACGCTTCAACACAAACAAATAGTGGAGCAACTGTTTCTGGAACACAAGGATCAGATGCATTTGTAATTTCAGGTTACGCAACAGGAACTAATGCTGCAACATATAATGATAATTTATCAGCAAGTTCAGCTGCATCAGCAAACTACAATATTAGTTATGTAAATGGATCATTAGTAATTGGAAAAGCTAATTTAGCAATCACTGCTGTAGCAAGCACAGGAAATACTTATAATGGTAATGCTTACACAGGAACTTACACTACAACTTTCCTTGGAACAGATGCATCAAATGTAACGATTACAGGAGCTGCAACAGGAACTAACGCTGGAACTTATACTTCTAATTTAGCAGTTACAGGATCCCCATTAAATAATTACAACACACCAGTCATTACTAATGCAAATTTAGTTATTGATCCAAAAACTATTACGATTTCTGGAATTACAGCGAATAGTAAGGAATATGATCGCACAACTAGTGTTACATTAAACAAACCTGACGTTGATACTTTAGGATTTATAACAAGAGATAATATTGTAATTACAACGACAGGAGCATTTGATAGCGCAAATGCTGGAACACAGTCTGTAACTTTAACCCAGTCTTACACTGGAACAACTTCTAACTACATAATCACTGATCAGTCAGCCAAACCTTCTGCAACCATCAGTAAAAAAGCAATTACAATTAGCGGAATTACAGCAGCTAATAAAACTTATAACGGTAACGATATCGCTCAAGTTAATACCACTTTAGCTGCAGGTTGGATATCAGGCGATACTATAGTTGTATCTGCAAGTGGAACATTCTCAGATAAAAATGCTGGTGATGGAAAAACTGTAACGTTAACTTCTTCTTACTCTGGAACAAGCGTTGGTAACTATACAATTACAGACCAGATATCAACGACTGCAAATATTAATAAAAAAGCTGTAACAGCTTCAGTTAGTGCTGCAGACAAAGTTTATAATGGGGATGCTGTAGCAAGTATTATTTTAACTTATTCTGGATTGGTAGGATCTGAAACTTTAACTACCGCAAGTTCGTCCGCAACATTCTCTGATAAAAATGTGGCTACAGGAAAAACTGTGACTGTAAACTCAATTACTTTAGGAGATGGCACAAACGGTGGTCTTGCATCTAATTACTCTGTTACAACAGGACAAACTACAACTGCAAATATAACTGTTAAATCTATAACGGTTGAAGGAATAACTATTTCAAATAAAGCTTATGACGGAAATACGAGCGCAGTTGTTTCCGGAGTAAGTGGCGTAACATTTGTTGGAAAAGTAGCTGNNGATAATTTAGAAGTTGTTAACTCAGGAATAACAGCCGNATTNAATAATAAAAATGTTGGTGATACTAAGCCTATTACTTTATCTGGAATTACACTTTTAGGAGACGATGCTAGAAATTATGTAGTAGCAGCTAGTTTAGCAACTGCAAGTATTACTCCTAAAGAAGTAACATTAAGTGCAAGTAAAGTTTATGACGGCACAACAAGTTTAACAGGCTACGTTACAGTTACTACAGGAATTGGAACTGAGACATTAACGTATACGGGAGCAGCTTCAAATGATGCTCACGTTGCAACAACAGCTAAATATATTAATGCAATTACTTTAGTAGATGGTAGCAACGGTGGAGTTGCAACTAACTACAAATTACCAGAATTAAATAATGCAAATGCGCCAGTAACTATTACTGTCAAAACGTTAACACCAACTATTAGCAATACTGGAGTTACAAAAGTTTATGACGGGACAACGGATGCTTTAATCACACCTATTTATTCATTTGTTGGTTTGGTAGCTGGAGATTCTAGCGCAATATTAACTAATACTGGAAAAGTTTATAATAATGCCCACGTTGTAGGAGCTAATATTATAACGGTTTCAGGCTTGAGTATTGGCGAAATTACAGGAACAAATAGCTCGCAAAGCACTGACTATGTTTTAGATTCATTAAGCAAAACAGTATCGGCTGCAATTACTACAAAAACATTAACACCAACTGTTAGCAATATAGAAGTTACAAAAGTTTATGACGGGACAACTAGCACTTCAATTACCCCTGCATATACAATTAGTGGCTTCATTGATGGTGATGCTAGTGCAACATTAACTTATATTGGAAAAGTTTATAATAGTGCTGATGTTTTAAGCGCAACAACAGTTACAGTTTCAGGTTTAAGCATTAGTGCAATTACAGGAACTAATAGTTCTGCAATAACAGATTATGCTTTAGACTCATCTAGTAAAACTGTAGCAGCTACAATTACTGCAAAAGAATTAACAATTGGATCTGCTACAGCAAATAATAAAGTATATGACAGCACGACTGTAGCAACGACTAGTGCAATTGGAACTTTGAGTGGATTTGTTGGAAGTGAAACTGTCACAGCTTCAGTTAATGTAGCAACATTTAGTGACAAGAATGTTGAGGATGGAAAAACTGTAACCGTTAATTATGTTTTAAATAACGGAACAAATGGTGGAATTAGTTCAAACTATTCTTTAGCTGACAACACAACAACAGCAAACATTACCCCAAAACCAATTACAGTTATTGGTTTAACAGCTGACAGTAAAGTTTACGATGGTCTTGTGGCTACAACATTATCAGGCGTAAGCGCATTAACACCTGGAGCAACAACATCTGATGACAAAAAATATTATACAGGTGATGATGTGAAAGTTACTGGAACAGGCACTGGAACATTCTCAGATAAAAATGCAGGCGCTGGTAAAACAGTAACGATTAGTGGATTTACTTTCACAGGTACAGACGCTGCTAACTATTCATTTTCAGCTCCAACTTCAATAGCAACTATTTCGCAAAGGCCATTAACTATATCTGGAATTGAAGGTGTTAATAAAGTTTATGATGGAACAACAATTGCCATATTAAATAGTGACACAGTTACTAAAACAGGTTTAGTTCCAGGAGACATCATCAACGTTAGTGCAACAGGAGTTTTTGCGGACAAAGATGTTGGCAATGGAAAAATTATTAACTTAACAACTTCCAATACTGGATTAGACATTGGTAACTATTCAATTACAGCACAAACAACTGCAACTGCAAATATAACACCTGCAACATTAACGGTTAAAGCGTCAGACTCTGCAAAATTCATAATAGAATCTGATCCTTCAGGTTTTAATGGAGCGATTTATTTAGGCTTAAAAGGCGCTGATACAAAGGATGTTTTAACTGGAACTTTATCTATAGCTAGAAGCAATCCTACAGTGAATGCACGTGGCGATTATGTATTAACACCAAGTGGTTATGGCACTGTTAATGGTAACTATGAAATTACTTATGAAACAGGAAAATTTACAATAGTTCCTGCAGAAACATTATTAGTAGCAGTTAATAATATAACTATTAATTATGCAGATCCTTTATCGTACACTTTAACTGCCAAATATTTAAGAGCTGATAACACAACAATTGTTACTTTAAGTAATGTTACAATTACAAATAATTCTGTAGTTGCAAATGATGGTATCGGTGGAAGTGCTTCTTTCGATCTTGTAACTTCAACAGCAACGACGAGCGGTTCAGGAAACATTAATGCTGGAGCTTACGCTTTAACAGCGGCGAACACTGTAATTACTGGAGGTAACTTTAATAATCCTATCGTTGTTACAGGTACGTTAACTGTAAGTCCAAAAGTTATCCCAACGTCAAATCTTGTCATCAGTGTAGCAAAAACTTATGACGGAAATACAAATATAACAAGAACCAATGCTACAGTTACGCCTTCATCAAGCGTAATCATAACAGGCGATAACGTAAATGTTTATGCAGTGGGTTCATTTACAGATGGTAACGTGGGTACGAATAAAAAACTTACATTAAATGCATTCTTAGATGGCGCTGAATCAGCGAACTATGCATTACAAGATAATGGTATTACTGAAAATATTGGACAAATTTCACAACTTGCATCTGTAAGTTACACGGGAGCATCAGGTGGTAGCTGGTCAAACCCAAGCAATTGGAATAATGGAGCAATTCCAATTAATGGTAACGTTGCGCAAGTAGTGATCCCAACAGGTGTTACAGTTGTTTATGATTATGAAAGTTTAAGTGGAAACATTGTAAGTAATATAAATGGAGTAGATACCATTGTTTCTAAACTTCCAACAAGTACCATTGTAAATAATGGAGGAACATTAAATATTTACGTTAATATAAATATAACGTTTAGCAATAACGTTTCTGGAACAGGATCTGTAAGTTTATCTGGAACAGGAGTTGTGACAATCAATACTGTAAACACTTACAGTGGTGGAACAAATATCAATGGTTCAAAATTTATTATTGAAAATGTTAATGCAATCGGATCTGGTGCCATCAGTTCATCTAATGGAACAATACAAATTGCATCTGGAATTATATTAGACAATATAACAGTGAATGGTCCTGTTAAATTAGCAAGTGACATTAAAACAACCGGCTCACAAACTTATAATGGCGGAGTAATTTTAGATGCTGGTTATGCGGTGGGTGACGTTGTAACGCCAATGACTATATCGACGATAGATGGAGATATTACCTTTGGAGACACATTAGCTGCAGGAAATCAGGCTCTTTTAACTAAGCAGTCTTTAAATTTGAATGCAGGAGGATTTACTAGCAAAATAATTTTCAACGATACGGTTGGATCTATGCTTACTACTAACGGCAGTACTTACGCTGATTATTTAGCAAATCCAGGCACTGCAAGCATATACAATTTAAATGTAACCGGAGCTAAAATTGTAATTAATGCAAACATTACAACATTTGCAACNCAAGAATATCNTGGNGCAGTANCNATTGGTGNNAACAAAACTAANGGAACAGTTAGAACAATTTTNGCTGAATATACGGATAGTCCTAAGATTACTTTCTTNGGAACAATAGATGATAGCACCGCAAATACACATGACTTAATTGTAAAAGCAGTATCATTAAGCGGCAAAGGATCAGAGGTTACTTTCGAAGGGAAGATTGGTTCGATCGTACCATTAAAAACTTTAACAGTTTCGCTTGGATTACAAAATCCAGATACTTCAAGTAAATATAGCGATATCAAACCTAATGATTATCTTGATGGAATGATAATCAAAGATGACATCACAACTTATGGTGATCAAAATTATGCACAAAAAACAGAACTTGAAATTACCACAACATTAAAATGTCTTAACGCTGGTTGTTCAGTTAACTTTTTCAAAAACTCAAGTCCTGGAGGTAAAGATGGTGAGAAGTATGAGCCAAAAGGATATGTGCCTGTGCCACCAACAATTCCAAATGTAATAAATGCTGCGTATGAAACTACTGACTTGCAACGTTTCTCATCGAGAATTGCAACTGAGATGGGTGGTAAATCAGATGATAAAATTTCAACAGGCGGAAGTATTAGCGTTGTATTTTGTGGTGCAGGGGATGATTTAATGGATAGACTTAGAGCAAAGTGCGAAGATATTTAAATTAAAATTAAGATATTAAAAACTATAAGACGCTCTAAGCCACGCTTGTACTTTTTTGTAATCATTGTCAGCGTTTAATTGTTCACCTGTTGTAGTGCGTAGTGGGTTATCGCCAATTCTATAAGCTAAAGTTCCATCCACATTGAATTCATTATATTTATATTTTGCACTAATTCCGGTTGCAGCTAAGCTGTAATCATTTTTAGCACGGGTTTGTCCTTCCCAGTCAGTATAAGTATTGATGTATTGTTTAATAAATCCAACATCGACGAAAGGTCCAAAGCTAAATTCTTTATTATAAGGATATTGTAATTCTGTTTTTATTATTACCCCTTGCGATCCTGAACCTTGTCCTGTTGGATAAGCTCGAACTGCATAAGGTCCACCCAAACTCATTTGTTCTGATGAGTTTAAGTTTTTATTCGCCGTTTGACCGTCAACTGACACTAACCAATTAGCATTGAATAATTCAGGAAGCGATTGATTTCTGCTGATATTAAAGGCTAACTTTTCAAATGAACCTTTAGTTTTAGCGGATGTACTGTCAGATGCAGACTGTGTTGCATCGTTAATTTTCAATCGTCCAAAAGTTAAATTGGCATTGTAACTAATTGAAGATCGGTCACTATTATATAAGTATCCATTTAGACCAGCGATCATATTGTCAATTTTATAATCACTAATTGTTATTGCAGTTAAAGAGTTGGTGTTTAGATACTCTTTAGTTTCAAATCCAACTTTGGCATTCACACTAATTCTGTCTGTTCTATAAACAGGGTAAGTAGCATTAGCTCCATAAGTTTTAGAATCACCTTCGCTTTGATTAGTTGAGCTGAAACTAGATAAAGTTTTGTAATTTAGCTTAGAGGCGTTCAGTGCAAGTTTTAGACCCTCGTGCATAATTGGAATAGCATAAGAACCTTGTACATAATCAGATCCTGAAGATTTAATTCCATTTACAGCAAACAAATCTCCAATTCCTGAGATGTTATTAAGGCTTGCATTGATTAGGGCTTGATTAGATCCTGTGGATTTAGAACCAAAGTTTGCAGCAGATACTTCACCTTTAAAGAAGGGTGTGTCTTCAACAGCAACTTTAAAGTTACTTTCACCTTCTTTCTTACCTTGCTCATAAGTTCCAACTGCACTAATTCCGGCTAAATCATTTAAGATAAATATTTTGCGTTGTAAGTCTTTTGTGTCGATGTAAGCAGAATCTTTTTCACCTTTAAAGTATTTCTTTACAGTCTCAACCGACATTCTTGGTTTTGGACTTGTTTGTTCAACAACAACTTCACCCAATACACCTTCAACGATTTTAATACTTACGATACCATTTTTAATTTCTTGTTCAGGTAATAATGCCTTACCAATTCGATTTTTAGATGAGTAGTATTCTTGAATATCCGTAATTACGTTTTGTAGTTCATCAAAGGTTAAAGTTTTATCTTTCCATTTTGCAACAATGTTTTGTAATTCTTGATCAGTTAATAATTTGTTACCGTTAAATAAAAAGTTTTTAACTTGTATTGCTTGCTCGCCGTCCACTGGCTTTCTTTGTTCAAGCGGCTTTTGCACCTTCGGTAGAGGAGGTGGTACTGATTTTTTTAATTGTAATTCTAATTCTCTTTGCAAGATCGCACTGATGTTGTCATTTGGTGCAGAAAGTGCTGATGAATTCCAAAGCAAAATGCTCGAAATTATTGAAAAATGTAAATACGGTTTTAAAGATTTTGATTTAGATTTAGCAAACTTCATTATTAGTGCCGCTTTTACTCGGATTTGCTAAAAATGCATAGTATTTATAGAGATTATTCTTACGCAATTACATATAATTTGTATTAAGATATTTAAATGAATTTTAAAAAAATTGCTCTTTTATCTAGTGTTTTGTTAGCAACTAGTATCGCTGTACAAGCTGAGGAAAACACAGCTGAAGCACTTGCTTTTACTGGAAGTGTAACTGAATTAAGAAATTCTTGGCAACTTAATGTTATCAATGCTCAAGCAGTTTGGGGTGGTAGTACCACTTCAGCAAGTATAGGTAAAATAGCCGGCCAGAATATAAATGGTGCAGGAGTTAATGTTGGAGTTTTAGATACTGGAATTAACAAACAATTTGAATATGCTCCAAGACTTTTAGCTGGGTATGATTTTGTACTTAAAAAAGTTATTAGAGCAGGTGTAGATTCAGATTTTGATGGACACGGATCCCATGTGGCTGGAATTATTGGAGCGGGTGTAAACAATTGTACAATTTCAAGAACTAATAATTGTTCCAAAGATGTTGCGGGAGTTGCTCCTGGAGCTAATCTTATTCCAATAAGGGTATTAGGTTCTAATGGCTCAGGAAGTTTTGCCGATGTTGCAGCTGGGATAAATTGGAGTACGTTTGGAACAACAACAATCCAACCATTAAACACTACAATAGCTAAACCCAAAACTGATATTGTTAATATATCTTTAGGAGCGACATCGGATGGTGGAACTCTTCAACAGTCTTTGACAAACGGAGTTAGAAATGGACAGTTGTTTGCAATTGCTGCAGGAAATAATGGTGGAGCAACTCCTATAAGTCCTGCAAATTATGCTGGAACATTAAACAACACTTCTAATAGCGGAGCAATTATTGCTGTAGGTTCAGTTACCTGTACTTCAAATGCTGCAAGCTCTTGTACTATTGCAAGTTACAGTAACCGTGCTGGTTCAATTACTGCTACTAATACTCCTTATTGGTTTCTAGTTGCACCTGGTACAAATATTTTATCAACGTATGATGGATCAGCAACTGCCACGGCAACTTTAAGCGGAACGTCCATGGCAACTCCAGTGGTTGCAGGCGCTGGCGCATTACTTAAACAGTATTGGAATTTAAACGGACAAAAAATTGCGCAAATTTTATTAACCACAGCAACAGACATAGGAGCACCAGGAGTGGATGCTATTTATGGACAAGGTTTATTAAATTTAAGCGCAGCTTTGCAGCCAGTCTATGTTACTGCGACTGGTCCTAGAATTCTAAGATCAACGCAAGCTGATGGTGGTACCCGAGTAACAACTTTATCCGCCGCAACCACTCAAAAGAGTTCGATCGCTGTATCTTCTGCATACAAAACAGCTTTATCTAGTGCTAATTTAAGCGTTGCAGCAGTTGATGATTTTGGCAGAGATTTTACTTACGATTTGTCTTCTTTATATACCACTAACAATTCTAAAAATTATTACCTAGAGCAAATGTTTAGCTCTATGGACAAGAATGTTGCTACTAAACAAATAGTAACAGAGGGATCTAAATTAACTTTTACTCAAATTGAGCCTAAACAAAATTACTTTGATGATGAAAATTTAGTGAAAAAAACTTCTTCTACTAAATTCAGTACGCAGCTTACATCAATGTCTTTGAATACTCAGTTATCTGACAGTCAAGTAATGACGTATGGAATTAATAGTAATACGAATAATTTTTTTGGTTTTGCAAATACACCATTTGAAAACACTAGTTTTATCGTAAACAAAACGTTCGATAACCCGTACCTTGGTTTTAATGGAGCGCAAAGTTTTGTAGGATTTTCATCTAATGTTGGCAGCGAATGGAATATTGCAACAGGAGTTGTAAATACTTCTAATCCGCTTACTAAACTTCAATCAAGCAATGATCCATATCAAACAACAACGGCCACATTACCAAAACAAAATATTACCTCAGGCTTTTTAGAATTAAGCAAACAAACGGTTGATAATAAATTTGCAGTTTCTTTTGGTTCAACAATGGAAAAAGCAGGTTTATTGGGTGGATCAACGGATCCTTTATTTGGAATTACCGATTCATCTAAAACAATGTTCGTATCTTTAAAAAATGCAAAAAATATTGGTGGTGATACTTGGATCGCAGGTTCTTATAACCAAGGATTAACATTAAAGAATGGTCAGCAAGACTCTTTAGTTTCATCAAGCAGCAATTTAATTTCACAATCTTGGAGTTTAGGTTTAATTCAATCTAATCTTTTAAGTAAAGAAGATCGATTTGGAATTGCTTTTAACCAGCCTTTAGTCGTTAAATCTGGAAGTTTAAATTTGAGTGCACCAACAGGACTAGATTACGATAGTGGTGAAATGCAATACGAAAATAGAAAAATTTCAATAGCTCCAACAGCAATTGAGAGAAATGTTGAAGCGAACTATTATGTTCCTACATCAGAAGTTTCAGGATTGTCTCTAACCGGAGTTTACAGAATGAACCCTGATAACAATGACAGTAACCCTAGCCAAAAAGTAGTTGCAGTTCGTTGGCAAAGTTTATTTTAAAGTTTGTTTTTGACCCCTTAGTGTCAAGTTGCTTACTTTTTTTCATCTTTACAATAAGTTAAGTGAAAAAAACATAGCATTTGTAATGCTACTATTTTAAAAGATTTAAACACAAATCAGCTAGGAGAAATTATGAACTTTGTAAAAAAATACATAAAATGGATTAGTACTGCACTTGTATTAACAGGGATACTACTTACTAATTTAAA